>ERZ1292630.29-Hain-H41-02um-R3-29-length-177647-cov-14_pt1 | contig 177647 bp, 154 predicted proteins | sample MGYA00564408_ERZ1292630 | MGnify/ENA primary metagenome ERZ1292630 (study PRJEB36523, sample SAMEA6512641) | groundwater metagenome | collected 2019-01-08 | study: AquaDiva: Metagenomics assemblies of 32 groundwater samples
AGCGAAAGGAGCCATACCCTAAAGGCGCACGGAAAGTGCAAAGCCAGAGTCAGACTGATATTTTTTACAAGGACCGCACCTAGATCATGCGGCGGGTGTGACCTGCCCTACCGCGAGGTCTGAAAGCGAAAGGAGCCATACCCAAAAGGCGCACAGAAGTGCAAAGCGGGAGTCAGAACGATATTTTTTGTAAATGGGTGCTGTCTTGTACTGCCGTTAAAAAATGAACCCAAAAGCGCACGACAGTGCGCAAAAGAACACAGGCTTGCGCCTAACCACTCTCGTTTCTTCTGAAATGACAGAGGCCCCGGTTTGACCGGGGCCTCTTAAACCTCATCTTCAATATGCGCAGAAGCTAACCCTGCCCGGCTATGATCCTGAGAGCGAGTTCAAGCGCCTCCTCTATCTTTTCCGGCGCTGTGCCTCCGGCCTGCGCAAGGTCGTCCTTGCCGCCACCCTTGCCTCCTACAACAGGGGCGATCGACTTTATGATCTCTCCTGCCTTGAACCTTGTTGTAAGGTCCCTTGTGACTGCCGCGAGTATAAGCGCCTTTTCTCCCTGCTCTACACCGAGCACCACGATGCCTGTACCGAGCTTTGCCCTTAAGGCGTCTGCCATCTCGCGAAGCGCCTTTGCGTCAGCCGCATCTACCTTAGAGGCAAGTACGCTTATTCCATTGACACTCTTCACCCGGCCAAGCATCCCTTCGGCCTGCCCGGCCTTGCTGGCCCCCTGGAGCCGCTCTATCTCCTTTTCAAGCGAGCGCTGGTTATCGATCAGCCTCTTGATCTTCTCGGGCACTGTGTGTCTCGGCGCCTTGAGCATAAAAGAGGCTTCCTTTAAGATGGCGTCGTTTTTAGCGACCATCTCAATGGCGCCTTCGCCTGTGACCGCTTCAAGCCTTCTAACGCCAGCCGCAACAGAAGACTCTCCGGTAATCTTTATAAGGCCTATGTCTCCAGTCCTGTTGGCGTGAGTGCCTCCGCAAAGCTCGGCGCTGACGCCTGCGACCTGGACCATCCTGACCGTATCGCCGTACTTCTCGTCGAAAAAGGCGAGGGCGCCCCTTTCTATCGCCTCTTTGTAAGGAAGCACGTCGGTCTTGACCTCTATGTTGGCTAGGACCGCTCTGTTAGCCTCTGTCTCGATCCTGCCGAGAGTATCATCATCGAGTGATTCAAAGTGCGTGAAGTCGAACCTGAGGCCGCGCGGGTCTACAAGTGATCCTGCCTGGCGGACATGTTCACCGATGACCCTCCTGAGTGTCGCATGGAGTATGTGCGTCGCCGTGTGGTTCCTTCTGGTGGCGTTTCTTTTCTCTATGTCAGGCACTAGCTCAGCTACGTCGTCAACCGAGACCGTCCCTTCAGTTACCTTGCAGTGGTGTACTGTAAGGCCGTCATGCTTTCTGGTGTCGAGGACCCGGACGCTGAAGCCCTTGCCGACTATAACGCCTGTATCCCCGGTCTGGCCGCCTGATTCTGCGTAGAAAGGCGTTTCACCGGTTATGATCTCGACCTTGTCAGATGGGTAGGCGTTCTCCGCGCTCGCGCCGTCTTTTACTATGAAGAGGATGCGCGAAGAGACGGCCTCCATGTGGTATCCTACAAATTCGGTCTTGAGCCCTTCGTTTGCGAGATTGGAGTAGAACCCTGCTCCTGCGACCTTTCCTTCGGCACCCTTCCATGCCTTGCGCGCCATCTTGCGCTGCTCATCCATGTATCCGGCAAATCCGTCTTCGTCGACAGTGAAGCCTTCTTTTCCGACTATGATCGCAGTGAGGTCCGCAGGGAAACCGAATGTGTCGTATAGCTTGAATACTATTTCTCCCGGGATGACCTGCTCGTTTTTCTCTTTGAGAAGGCGGACCTGCTCGTCAAGGAGCCCAAGGCCGCGGTCGAGAGTCTCAAGAAACCTCTCTTCCTCGCCTCTTGTGGCGCGCTCGATAAGGTCCTTTGCCCTTGTTATCTCCGGGAAGATTGCGCCCATTGACGCAATCACCCGCGCGTTGATCCTGTAAAGGAAAGGTTTGTCGAGCCCGAGGAGGCGGCCATGCCTTACAGCCCTTCTGATGATGCGTCTTAAGACGTATCCTCTGCCTTCGTTCGACGGCAGGACCCCGTCTGCCATGAGAAAGGTCGTCGCCCTCGCGTGGTCTGCTATGGCCTTTATCGAGACGTCCATTTCATGGTCTGCGCCGTACTTTCTCGATGACGCATCTTCTATTTCGTTTATTATCGGTGAGAACAGGTCGCTATCGTAGTTTGTCTTCTTGCCCTGCATCACGGCGGTGAGCCTTTCAAGGCCCATGCCTGTGTCTATACATGGCTTCGGCAAAGGGGTGAGCGTGCCGTCAGCGTCCCTGTTATACTGCATGAATACAAGGTTCCACAGCTCCAGGTACCTGTCGCAGTCACACCCGACGGCGCATGTCGGAGAGCCGCAGCCAGCTTCAGGTCCCTGGTCTATAAGTATCTCGGAGCACGGGCCGCACGGGCCTACGTCGCCCATCGACCAGAAGTTGTCCTTAGCTCCGAGCTTTATTATCCTCTCATCAGGAAGCCCTGAGACCTTTCTCCAGATAGCGCCGGCCTCGTCGTCTGTCTCGAATATCGTCACATAGAGTCTGGACTCGGGAAGTTCCATAACCTTTGTCAGGAAGTCCCAAGCGTACTCGATCGCGCCCTGTTTGAAGTAGTCGCCGAAGGAGAAGTTGCCGAGCATCTCGAAGAATGTGTGGTGGCGGGCGGTCCTGCCGACGTTCTCAAGGTCGTTGTGCTTGCCTCCTGCTCTCATGCACCTCTGGCAGGTGACCGCGGTCTTGTACGGTCTGGTCTCTTCTTCGAGAAAGACCTTCTTGAACTGGACCATGCCCGCGTTAGTGAACAGGAGCGTCTGATCGCCTTTCGGAAGGAGCGAAGAAGACGGCACTACGGTATGACCCTTGCCTGCGAAGTAATCGATGAACCTCTTTCTGATCTCGCTTGATCTCATGAGAATGCTTTTCCTGTTTTTTCTTTTTATCAACGCTGTGCGGCCTTGAACTCTGATGCCAAAGGCTGAGGTCTTCGGCGGACCTTGACTTTATTATTCGGCAGACTTGTGCGAGGCCAGCCCCAAAACCGGCTCATTCATGGCTATGTTTAAAGCGCGGGATGTCAGGTGAGGGGATGCCTGCACGTCCGGCCTGGAAGGGCCGCTATTCTTTGACAGAAATTATGGATGCTCAGTCTGTCAGGTCTTCTTGTGATACGCTGCCGATGCCCTTGATGGTAGAGAGCGCGACCCCTGACGAAAACCCTCTTGATTGCAGGAACCTGAACGCGCGGCCTGCCGCTATCCTGTCTATCGGCGGTTTTATGCGGTTTCTCCGCGACCACTTCTCAAGGGCCTCTCTTGCCGCTCCTGCCTCAGACTCCTTTGCGTCCGCGCCAAGGACGTCTTCGATGATCTCAACGCTTACGCCCTTCATCTTCAGCTCGTTCCTGATCTTTAAGAGGCCCCAGTTCTTGTGCCTCAGCCTGGACGCCGAGAGCATGCGGCCGAACTTCGTATCGTCAAGGTATCCGGCAAGGGTGAGCGAATCGATAGTCTTTTCAATATCAGCGGGGGAGAACCCTTTTTTAGAGAGCCGTTCTCTTACCTCGAATACGCTCCTCGGCCTTGTCGATAGATATCTGAGGGCCGTTGAGAGCGCTTCCTGGCTCCCCGGCCTTGACTCCGTCATATTGCCGGCCCCTTGTCTTTATGCTCAGAAACGTTCTACGCCGCCGCCTGGCTCGTTCGACCCGCCTTCTCTTTCCTTTGATCCGCCCTCTTTTTCAAAGTCTTTCCAGCCCATGTCCGAGCTCGTCCCTGTGATGCCCTTGACCTTCAGAGCGAAGTCGGCAGGGTTGGAAGCCTGTTTCATCGCCTCTTCGTAGGATATGAGCCCTTTGTTGAGGAGCCCTAGTATCGACTGGTCAAAGGTCTGCATGCCGTAGGTGGTGTAGCCCTTTGATATGGCGTCGGAGATCTCTTTTGTCTTTTCCTTGTCTTCGATGCACTCCCGTATCCTTGAGGTAGTGACCATTACCTCGACAGCCGGGACGCGGCCCTTGCCGTCCTTGGTCTGGATGAGCCTCTGGGAGACTATCGCCTTGATGACGCCGGCGAGCTGTATCCTTATCTGCTTCTGCTGGTAAGGCGGGAATACGGAGACTATCCTGTTTACCGTCTCCATCGCGTCGATCGTATGGAGGGTAGACAGAACCAGATGTCCGGTCTCAGCGGCTGTGAGCGCGATCTCGATAGTCTCAAGGTCTCTCATCTCGCCTACCATGATGACGTCAGGGTCCTGTCTGAGCGCCCCTCGCAAGGCCTCTGAGAAGCTCTGAGCGTCAACGCCGATTTCCCTCTGGTTGATTATGCATCTCTTATCCCTGTGCAGGAACTCGATCGGGTCTTCGCACGAGATGACGTGGCCCGAGCGGTGGTTGTTTATGTTGTCAAGGACCGAGGCAAGCGTAGTTGATTTGCCGCTCCCTGTGACGCCTGTGACGAGTATAAGGCCCCTTACCTCATTTGCCGCGATGTTCTCAAGGACCTTGGGCAGGTTGAGCTCTTCGAAGGTCTGTATCTTTATCGGAATGACGCGAAGCACTATCCCGACCGCGCCCCTCTGCTGGAATATGTTTACCCTGAACCTTCCGAGCCCAGGGACGCTGTATGCCATGTCGACCTGGTGATGGACCCTGTAGGCCTCTTTCTGCGGGTCGTTCATGATCCGCATCGCGACCTTTGCCAGCTCGTCAGGTGCGAGCCTGTCATGGTTTTTGATAGGGACCAGATTCCCGTGGATCCTCAGAATAGGAGGGACCCCGGCCTTCAGGTGGACGTCAGAGGCCTTGCTCTTGACCGCGACGTTGAGTATTGAGCTTAGATCGATGTCAGGCATCGGAGTTACTCCTGTTTTGCTTTGAGCCCGTAGTGTTCGTTGAGCTGCTTTTCAATATTCACGGCGAGCTCAGGGTGTTCCTTAAGGAACAGCTTTGCTGCTTCTCTGCCCTGGCCGAGCCTCTCGCCGCCGTATGAGAACCATGAGCCGCTCTTCTCGACTATGTCGGCGGCGGCTCCCAGGTCCAGAAGGTCTCCTTCTCTTGAGATTCCCTCGTTGAACATGATGTCGAATTCGGCGTCCCTGAACGGTGGGGCGAGCTTGTTCTTTACGACTTTTACCCTGATCCTGTTGCCGACGACATTTTCCGCCTGTTTTATCTGGCCTATCCTCCTGATGTCGAGCCTCAGGGATGCGTAGAATTTAAGCGCGTTTCCGCCTGTCGTCGTCTCCGGGCTTCCGAACATGACGCCTATCTTGTGGCGTATCTGGTTTATGAATATGACGCAGGTATTCGACTTGCTTATAGTCGAAGTGAGCTTCCTGAGCGCCTGGCTCATCAGGCGGGCCTGGAGCCCCATGTGCGAATCGCCCATCTCTCCTTCGAGCTCGGCCTTTGGCACAAGGGCCGCTACCGAGTCTATGATGATAAGGTCGATGGCGTTACTTCTGATGAGGACGTCGGTTATCTCAAGCGCCTGCTCTCCTGAATCAGGCTGAGAGAGAAGGAGGTCGTCTGTGTTAACCCCGAGTTTCCGGGCGTACGCGACGTCCAGGGCGTGCTCAGCGTCTATGAAGGCGACTGAACCTTCCGCTTTTTGCGCCTCGGCCGCTATGTGGAGGGCCAGAGTGGTCTTGCCTGAAGATTCAGGCCCGTAGATCTCAACGACCCTGCCTCTCGGCACGCCGCCTATGCCGATTGCGATGTTCAGGGCAGGCGAGCCGGTTGAGATGGTCTGCACGTCGGCGATCACGCCGTCTTTTCCGAGCTTCATTATCGAGCCCTTGCCGAATTGCTTTTCTATCTGCGTGATGGCAAGTTCTACAGCCTTGGTCTTGTTTGCTGAAGTCTGTACCGGGTTGGACATCTTTTGAGAACCTCCTTTTGCGATACTCTCCGGCGGCTGTTTTTTCAGCCGAGGGATATGGTTTTTAAAGGCGTATGTATAGCGCCGCCGGCTCTGAGCTCGCTCCTGAATAATACAAAAGAACGTACCGGAAAGTCCATCATAATCTGAGGCTTTCGCCCCTCTATGATACGGGATAGTTCACTGCCTGCCTCCGGCGTTTTTATCCGGCAAAGCGTAAGGTGCGGGTGAAACGGCCGGCTGTCCTTCTCTATCCCGACGCAGGCAAGCCTCAAATCTATGTTGGCGGCAAGCGTTAAAAGGGTTTGTTCCCTCTTGACGCCGACCCATACGACCCTTGGCGCCTTCAGGCTGGGAAAGGCGCCGATCCCCTCGACAGTCACTGTGAACGGCGCTATCCCTCCGGCCGCTTCAACTAGCATCTCGCCGGCCTTGCCAGCCTTTTCTTCGGGTAGTTCGCCGATAAACTTAAGAGTCAGGTGTATCGACACGGTACTTGCCCAGGAAACACCTTTTGAATGAGTCTCAAGGAGTCCGCGCACCTCGGCCAGGGCGCGCGTAAGCTCTTCAGGGAGCGTTATCGCCACAAATGCCCTTATGACAGCCTCCTTAAGCCTTAAAATCGGACTCTACTTAATCGAAAGCGCTTTTGAGAGCAGGGTCAGGGCAGTCTCGACAGTCTGTTTTTTTATCGACCGTCTCGTCCCTTTGAAGAGGAACTTCTTTACCTTTGTCTGATTTTTTACGCGGACCGCTATGTATACCGTGCCGACAGGCTTGCGCCTGGTCCCGCCGCCCGGTCCTGCAATCCCTGTTATAGCGATCGCTGTCTCCGTTTTGAAAAGGTCCGTCGCCCCGATGGCCATAGATGCGGCGCATTGGGAAGATACCGCCCCGTATCTGGTCAGTACGTCAGAACTCACGCCCAGGAGTTCTTTTTTGATCTCGTTGCTGTAAGCGACAACCGAGCCTTTGAAGTAATCGGAACTCCCTGAGATGTCGGTAATGAAGTTTGAGGCAAGCCCGCCTGTGCATGACTCGGCAAGAGACAGGGAAAAGCCGTTTTTTATTAGAAGGGCGCCTGCGATCGCCGCAGGGGTCTTTGTCGTTTGTCTCATATCAGCCATAAGATAGAGTGGACGATAACTGCCGTGAACAGGCCTGCTACTATATCGTCAAGTACTATGCCGAGTCCGCCTTCGACTCTTTTATCTATAAGATTTATCGGGTAGGGTTTCAGAATATCAAAAAACCTGAAGATAATAAATACCGATAAGGCGTTAAAGAGCGTGAACGGCACCATGAAAAACCCGACGAGCGCCCCGGCTATCTCGTCGCAGACTATGCTTGAAGGGTCTTTGATCCCGGCCTCTTTTGCCGTGACCCCGGCAGTGACCATCGCTACTGCCGTGACCGCGAGTATTATCATGATCTGCCAGAGCGGGGAAAGGCAAGAGGTGAAGTAGGCTATCGCTATGCCCCAGAGGGTGCCTAAGGTGCCTGGCATGTACGGCGAATTGCCGACGTAGGCCCCTGTCGCCACAAACCGCGATGTGATTTTGCCAAGGCGCGTCAAAAGATGAACCTTCGCATCTTGATGTTAAGGAGGATGCCTGCCGCCATCATCGATGTTATGAGGAAAGACCCTCCGTAGCTTATAAACGGCAGAGGTACGCCGACGACCGGGAGTATCCCTGATACCATCCCGATATTTATCGTTACCTGCCAGAAGAACATCGATGTGATGCCGAAGGCAAGGAGGAACCCGAACCTGTCCTTCGCGGTGTTAGCAGTGTTTAAGGCCATCAGTATGAAGGCAAGGAACAAGGCGAGCACGGTAAATGTGCCGACAAGCCCCCATTCTTCGGCAAGGACCGCGAATATGAAGTCTGTGTGGTGTTCAGGCAGGAACATCAGCTTGCCCTGCGTCCCGTGGAGGAAGCCTTTGCCGAACAGCCCACCGGAGCCTATGGCTATCTTCGACTGCATAACGTGGTAGCCTGTACCTAAGGGGTCTGATTCAGGGCTCATGAAGCTGGTAAGGCGCGCCTTCTGGTAGCCTTTGAGGAACATCCAGGCTATCGGCGCAAGGGCCGCGAACGAGACGAATATGCCGATCAGTACCTTAAGGCGTATCTTGGAGACAAGGACCATCGACCAGAATATCATCCAGAGTATGATGCCTGTGCCGAGGTCTGGCTGTTTGGCTATCAGCAGGAACGGCAACAACATGAACAGGCCCGGCACCACGAGGTCTTTCAGTGTCATGCCTTTAGCCGGGACGTTCCTGACGTTAAGATATTTGGCAAGGACCATTATGAGTGCAAGCTTTGCTATCTCGGACGGCTGGAGAGAGAAAAACCCGAGAGAGATCCACCTTTTCGCGCCTCCGAAGGTGGAACCTATGAAAAAGACGGATATGAGCACCAGGATAGTCACGCCATATAAGACGTACGCGTACCTCTCGAAAATATTGTAGTTTATGAAAATAGTCAGGAGCATGAAGAGAGCGCCGATGGCGAGCCAGTACGTGTCTTTCTTGAAGATCATAGGCTGATGCGTGTGCGTCGCGCTGTAGACGCTGGCAAAGCCTATTATGGCGAGAGCGGCTATGACCGCCAGCATCATCCAGTCGAAGTATGTGAAAAGCCGCCTGTCAATCATTGACTTCCGCCTCTGTAGGTAGTATCTCGTCATTTCCGGCCTTTGCCTTGGCTTCGATCTTGCCAAGGGCTACTGCCGGGTCCTCTCCTTCAGGTACCCCCAGGTACGCCTTGAATATCTCCCTTGCGACAGGGGCTGCGGCGCTTGCCCCGAAACCGCCGTGCTCGACTATCACGACTACGGCTATCTTCGGGTCGTCATACGGTGCGAAGCCCGCGAACCAGGCGTGGTCCCTGAACTTGTAGGTTATCGAAGAGACGTTCTTTGTCCTTTTTATAAGCCTTGATACCTGGGCTGTGCCGGTCTTTCCGGCGATCTTCAGGTTCGAGGCCTTCAGAAAGCGCGCTGTGCCGCCGTCTTCGTGGGTGACACCTATGAGCGCCGCCCTTACCTGGTTCATCGTCTCTTCTGATATGCCTAGCCTAGCCCTCTCTTCGATCGTCGCCCTTGATATGACGACGCCTTCAGGCGTCTTTATTTCGTCTATGATCTGGGGCTTGTAGAGCTTGCCGCCGTTGGCTATTGCCGCGTAGGCGTTTGCAAGCTGCAGTGGGGTGGTCAGCATGTACCCCTGGCCGACCGAGACGGATATCGTCTCGCCCTCGTACCACTGGATCTTGTATGCCTTTTTCTTCCATTCGGATGAAGGGACGAGGCCTGCCTTTTCATGCTGGAGAGGTATCCCTGTTTTTGTGCCGAAGCCGAACCGCTTTGTATAATCCGCAAGCCTGTCTATGCCGAGCTTTAGTCCTACCTGATAAAAGAAGGTGTCGGAAGATTCCACTATGGCCCTGTGGACGTTTATGATGCCGTGGCCCTCCTCCTTCCAGTCGCGGTAGTCGCGTCCTGCGAACCTGAAGGCAGGACCTGAGTATATCTTTGTAGTCGGGGTTATGACCTTTTCTTCAAGGGCGGCTGCCGCGTGTATCGGCTTGTAAGTCGAAGCCGGCGGGTAGAGCGCCTGTATCGTCCTGTTGTTAAATATCTTGAGGGGGTTTTCGATAAGGGCATTCCAGTCTTCCCTTGATACGCCTGATGACAGGGCGTTCGGGTCGAACCCGGGGGCGCTTACCATCGCAAGTATCTTGCCTGTGGCCGGTTCAATGGCCACTGCCGCGCCTACCTTGTCTTTAAGGGCGAGCCATGCGGCAAGCTGCGCCTTGGCGTCTATCGTGAGCTTTATGTCGTTGCCGGGGTAGGGGGCCGACCAGTTGACTATCTTGATCTTGCGGCCGAGCGCGTCGACCTCGACCTCTTTGCCGCCGTCCCTGCCTTTAAGCTCCTTCTCGAATGACTTTTCAAGGCCGTATTTACCTATGAGGTCTCCGGGGCTGTAGCCCGCCTCTTCCGGAGCCTCTTTAAGCTCCTTCTCGTTTATCTCGCCTAAGTACCCGACGAGGTGGGCCGTAGCCTCGCCGTAGATGTATGATCTCTTTGGAGCTACGTCGAGCATGACCCCGGGCATCTCGAATTTGAAGCTCTCTATCTTTACCGTCTCATCCCATGAGAGGTCTTCCTTCAGCTTGACGGCCTGGAAAGGCGGTCTGCCCTTTGCCTTTTTAAGCTTCTCGTCTATCGTCAGCTCGTCTATACCGATGAGATCGAAGAGCATCTTCTTGGTCAGTGTCCAGTCTTTTACGTCCTCAGGTATCAGGAAGAGGTCGAACCCGGGGCGGTTATCGGCTATTTTTATGCCGTTCTTGTCGTAGAGTATGCCCCTTGGAGCGGTCGATTTTATTATGCGCGTGCTGTTGTTGAGCGAAAGGTCCGTGTAGTAGTTGGCGCGCATTACCTGCAGGTACCAGAATCTTGCGATAAGCACGAAAAAGATGATAGACACGAGGACGTTCAGGACGACTATCCTCTGTTTGAATTCCTTCGGCTCTTTATCCTTGAAGTAACCGCTCAACTCTCGCTATCCTTGAACGCCTGAGGGTTGATGTATGAGGTGACCTTTGAGAATACCGCTATGACAAGCGGCGCGAAGACCGCAGTGACAAAGCCCTGCAAAAGGACATGGGAGAAGAAATGGACGCCTAGGTTCGAGAACTTCAGGACCGAGAATGTGAGCAGGCCCTTCAGTATTGCTGTAGCCAGTCCGCCTCCGGCCTTAAGCGCTGGGGTGTTGAACTGCACGAACTTTGAGAAGAGGTAGACGGCAATAAAGATGACGACGAGCGCGAACGAAGTGGCGCCTATGATGCCGCCGCTAAACGCGTCGTCGATGAACCCCAGGGCAAAAGCGAATAAGACTACGGCCGTCGAAGGCCTTGTATACGCGAGGTAAAAGACCATAAGAAGAGGTATGTCAGGCAGAGGAAAGCTCGGAAAAATCGTTGTCTTGACTGCGAGGTAGACAACGGCTATAGGAAGGAACAGGAGTATCTCTTTCATTTTCTGAGCATGTCGGGTGTTTTATGGCTTTTTCGGGCTTTAACAGCCCTGAAAGGCGTTTGTTGTGGTCTGTTTGCGGGCACTATGGCGATCTGTTCGCGTCGATTGCCGGTAATACTTTGCGGCGCGTATCAGTCTTTTGCGTAAAAACCGGTCTCTTTAAGGACCATGACCTCTTCTATCCGCATCACATCAGCCCTCGGTGTGACAGCGATGTGGCTGAAGAAGTTATCCTGGCCTTTTTTTATCTCCGTTACGGTCCCTACGACAAGTCCTTTCGGGAATACGCCGGATATGCCGGATGTTATTATTACGTCGCCGAGCGCAACGTCATCGGCCTGCCGGATATATTTGAGGACGAGCCCGTTCGCGCCGTCGCCTTCGATGACGCCTTTGACTCGGGTCCTCTCTACAAGTACGTCTATGTTCGACCTGAGGTCCGTGTTAAGGAGCACCCTGGCCGAATGGTTGTTGACGTGGATTATCCTCCCGACGACCCCGAGCGGACTTATGACAGCCCTGTCTTTCTCGATAAGGTCTGCCTTGCCTTTGTCTATGGTGACGGTCCTTGCCCATAGCTCCATGTTGTAGCCTACCATGTCGGCTATGATCGTCTCGTATGGCAGGGCCTTTTTGAAATCCGCCATCTCCTGGAGTCGGCTGTTTAATCTCAGATCTTCCTTGAGGGAGGTGTTCTCATTTTCCAGGTCTGTGATCTTTTTTTTGAGCTCGCCGTTCTCGGTTTTCGTGTTGGCGAGGTTTATGTACCCTGACCAGACCTCTGAGACCGAGCCTCTGGCGCCGAGCATCACCTTCTGCAGCGGGGTGGCCGTGATGGAGAGGAATTCCTTGAGGACGTAGCCCCGCTCGATCTCCTTTCTGTCCGTAAGTGCGAGGTGGAGGGAGAAAAGCGCCAGCGCTACAGATATGAAAAGGAGCTGGTTCTTCTTGAAAAAAGAGGCTATGTTGCGCTCGGCGATCCTCATCGGCCAGAAAATATCCTTGTTCCCATTATGCGGCGGTATCTGCTGGTTTTAGCTCGGGATGGTGACTTCGCGTAGAAGCTTCATCTCGTCCAAGACCTTTCCCGCGCCCTTGACGACGCATGTGAGAGGATCGTCTGCGATGGTCACCGGAAGCTGTGTCTCGTTCCTGAGTATAGTGTCGAGGTTTTTTAGTAGTGCGCCGCCTCCTGCGAGCACTATGCCCTTATCCACGAGGTCAGCGGCAAGCTCCGGCGGCGTTATCTCGAGTACGTGCTTTATAGCTTCTATAAGGGCGTTTAGAGGCTCGTTTAGCGCTTCACGTATCTCCCCTGATTCTATCTCAAGGGTCGTCGGTATGCCTGTTATCAGGTTAGAACCCTTTATCTCGATCCTCTGTGTCTTTTCATCCGGCATAGGCAGGCCGAGTGTCATCTTTATGACCTCGGCGACGCCGGTGCCGATAGAGAGGTTGTACTTCCTTTTGATGTACTGGACGATCACCTCGTCGAGCTTGTCGCCGCCGACCCTTATCGACTTCGACTGGACTATGCCGGCAAGGGAAATTACGGCTATCTCGGAGGTGCCTCCGCCGATATCGACTATCATGTTTCCGGATGGTTCGGTTATAGGCAGGCCGGCCCCGATGGCAGCGGCCATCGGCTCCTCTATAAGGTAGACCTCAGCCGCGCCGGCCGAGTACGCTGATTCGCGGACAGCCCTTTTTTCGACCTGGGTTATGCCGGACGGGACGCCGACGATTATCCTCGGCCTTACCAGTAGCCTTCTGTTATGCACCTTGGCTATGAAGTACTTGAGCATCTCTTCGGTTATCTCGAAGTCTGCTATGACGCCGTCTTTAAGCGGCCTTATCGCCGCGATGTTCCCGGGTGTCCTGCCAAGCATCGCCTTGGCCTCTTTGCCTACAGCGAGCACTCTTCTGCCCTTGCCGTCTTTTTTAACGGCGACGACTGACGGTTCGTTGCATACGATGCCTTTGCCTTTGACGTATATAAGTGTGCTGGCTGTTCCAAGGTCTATAGCCAGGTCGTTTGAAAAGAGTCCGAGTAAATAGTTGAACATGTGCTCTCCTTGCGGTTGATTTGTGAAATAGTATCAGATAACAATCTCGTATGGCAAGAAAAAACTATTTTAAAAAGTTGAATTTACAAAGCAATTTCATTATGATACTAAATTGAATAAATTCGCGCTGTGACAGAGATTACAGTCGCCTGAAAACGGGGGGAAAGATGCTCGAAAGCTTCAGAAGCAAGCGCAACTCTTTGTTCGTTGTAATAGTCTTTGCCGCCATAATCGTCGTTTTCATATTCTGGGGCGTAGGGCCTAGCGGCGACGGCACCGGGCAAAACGCCGTTGCTACCGTCAACGGCGAGCCTATAACCGTAAGGGATTATACGAGCCTCTACAAGAGGGAGACGCAGTATTTCAAGGAGACGCTTAAAGACAAGTTTACCGATGAGGTCGCCGAGAAGATGAACCTCAAACAGAGGGCGCTTGATATACTTATAAACAGGGCCCTTGCCACCGAGGCCGCCAGGGACGAGGGGATCAATGTGACGACTGACGAGGTCCAGAAGGCCATCCAGTCGATACCTCAGTTCGCCGTCGAAGGCGCGTTTGACAAAGAGATTTACTTCAAGGTCCTCTCAAGCAACCGCGTAAAGCCGGCTGATTTTGAAAAGTCGATCGAGTCGGATATCATCACCGCCAAGATGAGGGAGAAGGTCGTCAAGGACATGTCTGTGACCGACGACGACGTTAAAAAGGCGTACATGAGGGACAACCGGAAGATAGACCTCGCGTATATCGCCCTTGACCCGTTGAAGTTCGTCGCCTCGGTTGAGGTCAGCGAGGCAGAGGCAAGGGAGTTCTTGAAGACAAACGGCGCGATATTCATGGAGCCTGCCAGGGTCAAGGCGTTCTATTCGTACGCTGACTTTGACGCGTTTACCAAAAACGCCCGGTTCACCCCTGAAGAGATAAAGGGCTACTATGAGAAAAACTCAAAGGAGTTCGAGATCCCGGGCGCGGTCAAGGTCCGCCACATATTGATACGGGCTGATGGAGAGGCTGCTGATGCTGCCAAGGCAAAGGAAGAGGCTAGGAAAAAGGCAGATGAAGTACTTAAGAAGATAAAGGGGGCTTCCAGCTTCGCGGCCCTTGCCAGAGAGTTTTCCCAGGACCCCGGCTCTGCCGCTACCGGCGGAGACCTCGGCTGGTTTAAGAAGGGTGTCATGGTCCCGGCCTTTGAAGACGCCGCTTTCAGCTTGAAAAAGGGCGAGGTCAGCCGTGTAGTCGAGACGGAGTTCGGCTTCCATATAATGCTCGCTGAGGACAAGAAGGAACCCGGGCAGGTCTCTTTGAAAGAGGCGGAGCCTCTGATTAAAAAGGCGATGGCAGGGTATAAAGGCAAAAACTCGGCTAAAGAGGCGTTGATGTCCCTTGAAAAGGCCTTTAAGTCCGCCTCTACCTCAGATGATCTTAAGAAGGCGGCCTCTGATGTCAAGGGTGTCAGGTCCGTTCTTACGCCGTCTTTTACAGCTGAGGATAAGGCCGTGGAACTTGCCGCAAACGAGATGCTCTCTGACGAGGCCTTCGCGCTTAAATCAGGTGAGACGAGCCCGATAGTAGAGACGCCTCAGGGCGTATATCTGATAAAGATCATCGAGAGGCAGGACGCGCGCGTCCCTGATTACGAGAAGATAGCGCTTCAGGTGAAAAAGGCGGTAGCTCAGAAGAAGGCTTCTATAGCGGCCTCAAAGAAGGCTGATGAGCTTGTTGGCCGTGTAAAATCAGGAGAAGGCCTTGCCTCTATCGGCGCGAAAGATAAGTTGAATGTAGAGAAGACCGGCTTTTTCACACGCATGGACGGCTTCATGCCAAAGACCGGCGTATACGCCGCTGACAAGGAGAAGCTCTTCGAGCTTACCGACAAGGGACCGAACTTCGACGCTGCGGTAGAACATAAGGGCGTATACTATATCTTCAGTCTCAATGCCGCTAAAGAAGCTGATGAGGCCGGGCTTGATAATGGAAAGGCCGATTTCATAAAGCAGCGCCTTTTGTCAGTAAAGCAGGATGAGGCTCTATCCGTCTGGATCAAGGGCCTCCGAGAAAAGGCGAAGATCCAGGTATTCCAGGACAAGATGTAGTCTGTTTGCCTCTATCTGATAGCAAGGGCCGGTGTCTGATCGAGCCGGCCTTTCTTTTATCCGCGTTGCCGGTTAAGGGGCGCTGTGCAAGGGCGCCAGAGCCGGTTTGCGGCAAAGTCGCATCCCGGTCGGTCTGCCTGAGACCTTGCGCGGAGGTTCTTAGTCGTGGTTTGTTTAACATGAAAACATTGAAAGAGGTGCCATGAGATATTCAAGGATGTTCCTGCCTACTCTGAAAGAGTCTCCTGCTGACGCCGATGTCATCAGTCAGAAGCTGATGATGAGGGCCGGCATGATAAGGAAGGTCGCCGCCGGGATATACAACCTCCTGCCGCTCGGAGTAAAGGTCGTCAACAACGTCGAGCAGATAGTCAGGAGCGAGATGAACAGGGCCGGGGCTCAGGAGGTCTCTATGCCTGTGGTCATCCCGTCGGAGCTATGGAAGGAGTCAGGCAGGTGGGAGGAGTACGGCAAAGAGCTCCTGCGTTTTACAGACCGCCACGATAGGGAGTTCTGTTTAGGTCCTACGCATGAAGAGGTCGTAACCGACATGGTCAGAAGAGAGATACGCTCTTACAGAGCGCTCCCTGTAAACCTCTATCAGATACAGACAAAGTTCCGCGACGAGATCCGCCCGCGCTTCGGCCTTATGAGGGGCAGGGAGTTCACGATGAAGGACGCGTACTCGTTCCACGCGACCGACGAGAGCGCTGAGCAGGAATACCGCAACATGTATGATACTTACACCCGCATATTCGAGAGATGCGGTCTTGAGTTCAAGGCTGTCGAGGCTGATACAGGCTCTATAGGCGGCAATTTCTCCCATGAGTTCACCGTACTCGCTGATTCAGGCGAAGATGCAATCGCCAGCTGCAACAAGTGTAATTACGCGGCAAACGTAGAGCGCGCCGAGCTTAGGCCGGTAGCTGAGGGGGCTGTTCAACCCGGACTCAAGTCCGTTGAGAGGGTCTCGACGCCGGGCAAAAAGACGGTAGAAGAGGTGAGCGCCTATCTCAAGGTCTCGCCGAAAGACCTCATAAAGACCCTTATCTATGAGAGCGACAAGGGCGTAATTGCAGTCCTCGTGAGGGGAGACTTTGAAATAAACGAGTTTAAGCTCAAGGCCGCTCTTGATGCGCAGTTCGTCCGTCTTGCCGATGAGCCGATTGTCAGGGAGACGACAGGGGCGCCTTCAGGCTTTGCAGGCCCTGTCGGTCTGAAGGTAAGGATAGTCGCAGACTACTCCGTAAGGACCGTTTTATCAGGCGTGGCAGGCGCTAACGAGGCTGACGCGCATATAATCAACGTCGATCCGGCACGTGATCTCAGGGCAGAGTTTATGGATATAAGGAACGCGGTTTCCGGCGATACATGCCCGAGATGCGGCGGGACCTTCGAGATAAGGCGCGGCATAGAGGTCGGGCATATATTTAAGCTTGGCACCAAGTACAGCAAGGCAATGGGCGCGACCTTCCTTGATGAGGCAGGTAAAGAGCAACCAATAATCATGGGCTGTTACGGCATAGGCATCGGCAGGACAGCAGCCGCCTCTGTTGAGCAGAACCACGACGAGTCAGGGATCATCTGGCCTTTGCCTCTCTCGCCGTTCGACTGCGAGGTCCTTCCGGTGAATGTGAAGGAACCTGAGACGATGAAGGCCGCAGAGGCGCTCTACGAGGCGCTTAAAAAGACCGGCCTGGACGCGTTTATCGATGACAGGGACGAAAGGGCCGGCGTAAAGTTCAAGGACGCTGATCTCATCGGCGTTCCTGTCAGGGTCACTTTAGGCGAGAAGAACCTCAAACAGGGGCTTGTCGAGATAAAGGAGAGGAGGGGAGGCGCGCAGAGGCTTGTCCCTGTGGACGACGCCGTGACAGAGGTATTAAAGACACTCGGCTCGCTCTCGTAACCGGGTTCTTATGTCTGCCGTCTGTGATCGTGAAGGGGGCTGGCAGTAAGTTTTTATGTGTGATTTTTTCGCTGTATCTTGTTGACAACATCCATATTTTCAATATAATTAAGCAATCTTTTCTGTTTCTCTCTTTTGCGGGAGAGCGCAGGTCCTGGCAGGGCGCTTTTTGTCTCTCTCTGATCTGTTAGTCATGTGCCGGGTCTTTCAGACTGCTCTTATTTAGACTGTCCTTATGGCGCTCGGCTGATAATACCGCAGGGACATACTCTGCGGTTTCAGAAAAAAACAGCAAACAGGAGGTCTCAAATGAAGCGTATCGCAATGTATGGTCTTGCCGTCGCATTTTTCGGTGGTATGCTTGCAGCGCCGGGTTCCGCCTCTGCGCAGTCGTACAATGAGAACACAGGGTGCGGCCTCGGCAATATGCTCTTTAAGAACATCGGGCAGGACTCCATCTTGTTCCAGATACTTGCAGTCACCACCAACTCGATAGTCGGCAACCAGACCTTCGGCATCTCCTCAGGCACGCTCGGTTGCTCAAAGCCAGCAAAGATCGTCTTTAACGAGAAGGTACACACCTTTGTAGCGGCCAACATGGACGAGCTTGCAAAGGACATGGCGATGGGGCAGGGCGAGACGCTTGACACCCTTGCCGAGCTGATGGCGATACCGACCGAAAAGAAGGGAGAGTTTTACGCCGCCCTCCAGACAAACTTCAAGACCATCTATGCCTCTGAGGGTGTACAGGCCGCTGACGTAGTAGATGCGCTAGCCGCTGCCGCTCCGAAGTCATAGAACAGATATCGATGGAAGGACTCTTCATAGACCGTTGACTATCAAACTGAAAGACAGGCCGCGCGTTTCGTATCTGACAGGCGCGTGGCCTGTCTTTTTTCTTTTCCTCTTTCTTTTTCCGAGCTCATGCTTCGCCGTAGAAGATGAAGTCTACATCGACTCGCTCCTCGTTAAGGCCAAGGCCGAGGGCCTCCATAATGCCCCGGAGTGGATCTCGCTCATCCACTACGAAGAGACGCGCCTGGGCCGCTGGGAATCCCTCATAGATGATAAGGAATTTTTTCTATCGAAAGACGGAAAGACCGACCCGCGCTCAGAGCTTGATGCTACGATACGCGCCCTTTTTTCGGCAGAAACAGCGGTCGATCTCCATCCGCAGTGCAGATACCCTGCCAGGTCAAGATGGTTGAAGCGCGCCCTCTCAATTGACGGTTCAAGGCTTCCTAGCCCTGTGTGCAAGGCATACAACGATCTTGTAAAAGGACTCGACCCCCGCTCCGTAGTGCTCGTCTTCCCCGTTGCCTATATGAACAGTCCTGCTTCAATGTTCGGCCATACGCTCTTGAGGATCGATTCTTCTTATGAGAGCTCGCTGTTCTCCTACGCTGTCAATTATTCGGCATTTACCGACGAGTCCAACGGCGCTCTTTTCGCCGTAAAGGGCATATTCGGTTTTTATGAAGGCCGTTTCTCCATGCTCCCATACTATGAAAAGATAAAAGAGTACAGCGCGCTTGAGAGCAGGGACATGTGGGAGTATTCCTTAAACCTCACTAAAGACGAGGTAGAGGCCGTAGTAGCGCACATGTGGGAGCTTAAAGACCGATTTTCATACTACTATTTTTTCGATGAGAACTGCGCGTTCAACTTGCTTAAGGCCCTCGAAGCAGGCCGGCCGGGTATCAAGCTTGTAGACAGGCTCTCAGCATGGGTAATACCGCTTGAGACGATACGCTCCGTTCAGGAGGCCGGTCTTTTTTCAGGAAGGATGGTCTTCAGGCCTTCAAAGGCAACTAGGATCAGATCTATGGAAGCCGCTATCTCTGATGATAAGAAAGAGACCGCGCGGCTGATTGCCATCGGAGAGAGCGATCCAGCTTCGGTCGCAAGTGACGGAGCTATCGGAACAGAAGACAAGATACGAACGCTTGATCTCGCGGCTGAATATATCCAGTACAGGTTTCTGAAGAAGGAGTATGGCAGGCAGGCATATCTCGAATCGTACCTCAAGGTCCTGGGGCTCAGGTCAGACCTCGGCAAGGGCGTAGATTACGAGATTCCCAAGCCTCTGCCGCCCGAGGCCGGCCACGGGCCTATGCGCCTGTCCATCGGGGCCGGAGCGCACCACGGCTCCGCGTTTACGTCTATCGGGATACGGCCTGCCAACCACGGCCTGATGGACCCTGACGAAGGGTATCTTCAGGGCGCAGGGATCTCCTTCTTCGATACCGAGCTGAGGTATGATCACTCGGAGAATAAACTTTCCATCCAGCGTCTGGCCCTTGTCGAGATAAATTCAATAGCGCAAAGGTCGTCCTTTTTTAAACCTGTCTCATGGAGGCTTGTGGCAGGTCTTGAAAGGAATGAGACAGCGAGGAAAGAGTTCAGGACAGATATCGGCGTAAGGGGCGGACCCGGCATCGCCTATGGTTTCGGTTCAGACGGCCTTGTCTATGGGTTCATCGAGCCTGATGTGAGGTTTGCCGACAGGCTTGACAAGGGGTATGCGGCAGGCATCGGTCTTTCGCTTGGGGTCTTGAAGTCTCTTACTCCAGGATGGAAGGCAGGGGTAGAGGCAAGGGCTGTTGTCTTTTCAATCGGGGATAGTTACTCTACGGCATCGGTCGCGCTAAAACAGAGGGTTACTATCGACAGGTCGAACGCCATTATGGTCGATGTAAAGCGGCTGCGTTTTGACGGGTATTGGTATACTGAATATTCTGCTGGTTGGAGCCGCTACTTCTGACAGGTCGCCCTAAACGCCCCATCTGCTGTGTCGTCTGCGTCGTTCGTCCCTGCGGCGTACAACACAAGTACGCCTCTATCCTCACTTCTCGACTCCTTGCCTCTGCGGCCTTGTGAGCGACCTGTTTTGGTACCCGAAACGCTCCATCTGCTGTCTCATCTTTGTCGTTCGTCCCTGCGGCGTACAACACAATGATGTCAGAGACTAACAGCAACCCGAATCATCCGTAGAGCACCCGCATACAGGGTCTGAGCCGGTCAGCATCCCGTTTATCAGGGCTGAGGCGCATCCGACTCCAGCGCCGACTTTTATCGCGCCGAAGGCGCAGTTTCGCTCACAGGCCCCGCACTCCATGCATAGGTCTTTGTCAGTCACTGCCGCCTTTTTACCGTCTGCCTTAAAAACCCTGTGAGGGCATACCTCGACGCACCTCATGCAGCCGGTGCATTTTTCTCTGTCAAAGGCGAGGGTTGAAACGCCTTTAAGGTATCTCATCATAATATCCCCCACTCGAATAACTTGTACGCCGCTACTGCGACTATTGAGACGACAGCGCCAGTGATATAAACAGGCACGCCGTATCTGAGTTCTTTTTTCACACCTGAGATACCTGTGTAGGTAGAAGATCCTGTGAACTGCAGGGCGATATACGAGCTGGCAAGCGGGAAAAAAATCATGGAGAAGAACGTTAACATCGGGTGGAGTATCTCTGCCCAGCCTGTGAGCCATAACGCCGGAATGGTTGTCGCAAGGCCTGTCAGAAATCCCTTTACCGCGAACGACCGCGAAGGTATGTATGGCAGGAGCGCAGGCGTTATAAACGCCCCTGAGACCACTGCGAGGCCGCCGAGCATGACGAGCCTGCTTCCATACGTCCATGCGGCCTGATATGAAAGGCCCTCCGGGGTGATAGAGACGGTTATGAGCGCTAATAGTGAGAATAGAGCGTAGTTTTTGAGGGCAGGGCGTATCTCCATCGGCGTCAGCACGATCCTGTCTGCAAGATTAAATCTGATGGTCCTCATCTCTTCGGTGGCGTTGTAGCCCGCGTCAACGAACGCCTTTATATCAGAGGCCTTGACAGGGCCGTAGACTACTTTAAAGCCTGTCGCGCGCCGCACCTCGTGGCCGCTTACCCCGGGGCCTCCGAGCTGAGGGACGATTATCCTTCGATGGGTTACTACCTTGCCAAGCCCGGCCAAGCCTATCTGCCTGATGATCTCGTCCGTCCCGAAGGTCCCTTTGCCTGCCGCGCACCAGACGTTAATCCCCTTTGTATCAAGGACGAGTATCCAGGCGTCTGACCCTGCGAGAGAGCTTCTGAGAATATCGAAACTCAGACCGTAGTTGGCGCTTATAAATACCTCTGACGCATCGGAGGGTCTGCCAACGGCGTAGAGGCCCGGATTGATCTTGTAGCTCAACCTGAACGCGCCAAGACGGCACCTTATGTGCCTTAGCCTGTCGCTGAATGAAAGGTGGGTGGAGACGGTCTTGTACCTGGCAGGCCTGCCTTGGTCAGATGGCGTGCAACAGCCCGTTTTTTTAACTTCCGCCTCCAGTTTCGTTTGAGGCGGCTGACAGCAGTCTGTCTTTTTGATCTCCTTCGGCAGTTCTGTCCTGGATGGCTGAGGGCAGCTTGTTTTTGAAACAGGCGCATCAATCGGCGCACAGCATGAGGTTGCAGCCGTGGGTTCCTTCGAGCCGGCCGATGCCGCAGGAGAAGAGCACGAGCCTGCAGAAGTCGGATCTTTCGGCCCTTCGCAGCATCCTGTCGGTTTTTTGTAGCGTATCTTCATCAGGCCTCCTTCAAGAACGCATCTTTCATGACAGGGCCTAGCTTGTCTTTGAGCATATCAACGAGGGCCTCTACCTTGACAAGTGTTATGCAGCAGGTCGCCCCGTCCTTTTCCCAGAGCGCTACCGCGAGCTTATCTCCTGTTTTGATCCCGGCCTTTGTCCTCAGGTCTTTGGGAAGCACCATCTGGCCTCGCTCATCAACGCTTACGATAGCCTCGACCCTGCAGGTCCCGTTTTTGTCAGGGGGGGCGCAGCACTCGTTTTTTTTTATTCGCGCGATTTTTTTATTTGCCATCGTTTATGCCCTCATCTGTTCCGTATATTCAGAATATTCTGATTATACGGAATTCTCGCGAATCTGTCAAGCGCCATCAGGGCGAGAGTGATCAGCGTATGCAATGACCGGTCCGGGTCCGGTTTTTGTTTGAAAATACAGGGGTTATGTGTTAGAAAGTCCTATTGAACCGGGCGTTGCGGCGTATCGATCCATCTGTACTTATGGGTCGGCTGATAGCGCTACGCATCTTTTTTTAGCCCGTCTTTCTTAAATTGTTTGTAAACAGTGTTGGAAGCGCCGGGGTCTTTTGGCGGCCAAGTTTTTTTGACGAATATATCTTCAGGTAAACAACTCAGGCCGCTCTGATGAATATCGAATAGCGATGATAGTGGGGATTGATTAATATGGATAGCAGGGACAGGGCCGGTATGTCTGATAGATATGAGCACGCCGAGATAGAGGCGCGCTGGCAATCGGTATGGGATGAGCGGAAGGCCTTTGCGACAAACGGCGATAAAACCGGTGAGAAGTACTATGTCCTTGAGATGTTCCCATACCCGTCGGGAAAGATCCACATGGGACACGTCAGGAACTATTCGATAGGCGACGTGCTATCCCGCTTTTTTATGATGAGAGGGAAAAACGTCCTTCATCCGATGGGATGGGACTCGTTCGGCCTTCCTGCCGAGAACGCCGCCATACAGAACGGCACTCACCCGGCGAGATGGACCTACGATAACATCGCGAATATGAAAATACAGTTGAGGCGCATGGGCCTCAGCTATGACTGGTCCCGCGAGGTCGCGACCTGCACGCCTGAATACTACAGGTGGAGCCAGTGGCTCTTCCTCAAACTCTACGAGAAGGGGCTTGCCTATAAAAAACGCTCTTCAGTCAACTGGTGCCCGGGGTGTTCCACCGTACTTGCTAACGAGCAGGTCGAGGACGGCCAGTGCTGGAGGTGCTCATCCATAGTTGAGATGAAGGAGCTTGACCAGTGGTTCTTCAGGATCACCGCGTACGCCGAAGAACTCTTGAGTTCCACTTATGATCTTCCGGGCTGGCCTGAGAAGGTCCTTGTCATGCAGAGGAACTGGATAGGAAGATCGACCGGCGCAGAGGTCGACTTCAGCGTAGAAGGGTCTGACGAGAAGATATCCATATTCACGACAAGGCCTGATACCCTGTACGGCGTCACGTTCCTGAGCCTTGCCGCCGAGCATCCGCTCCTTGAGAAGATAACTGCCGTAGAGAAAAAGGTTGAGGTCGAGGCCTTCGTCACGAAGCTCAGAAAAGAGGCGAAGGACGCGAAGGCGGCTACGGACGATCTGGTCAAGGAAGGTGTCTTTACCGGAGCGTACTGCACGAACCCACTTACGCTGGAGAGGGTCCCGGTATACGTGGCGAACTTCGTCCTCATGGGCTACGGCACAGGAGCGGTTATGGCGGTGCCAGCACATGATCAGCGCGACTTTGAGTTCGCAAAGGCATACGCACTGCCTCTTCGGATCGTCATAAACCCGCCGGGCATTACCCTTGACCCTTCCCAGATGGACTGCGCATATCTCGATGACGGCGTTATGACAGGCTCAGGCAGTTTTGACGGGCTGACCAACACGGAGGCTAAAGAAGGGATAACTGACCTTCTTGAAAAGAGAGGTACAGGCAAGAGGTCTATCAACTACAGGCTTAGGGACTGGGGCATATCAAGACAGAGGTACTGGGGTTGCCCGATACCTGTCATATACTGCTCTGGGTGCGGTACTGTGCCTGTACCGTTAGATTCTCTTCCGGTAGTCCTGCCTGAAAACGTTACTCTTACAGGTAAGGGGTTATCTCCGCTTGAATCCGCCCCTGACTTTGTGAACACCGCGTGTCCGGTATGCTCCGGCCCTGCCAGACGCGAGACCGACACAATGGATACCTTCGTTGATTCTTCATGGTACTTCCTGAGGTATCTCTCGCCTGCTTCGACTACCGAGCCTTTTGACAAGGAGAGCGCGTCGTACTGGATGCCTGTAGACCAGTACATAGGCGGCGTCGAGCACGCTGTCATGCATCTTCTTTATGCCAGATTTTTCACGAAGGCGCTTAGGGACCTCGGTCTCCATTCATGCGACGAGCCTTTCAGGAACCTCCTTACGCAGGGCATGGTATGTAAAGAGATAGTCAAGTGTCCTGAACACGGATTCCTCTATCCTGAGGAGGCTAAAGACGGCCTTTGCGTCCACTGCTCGAAGCCTGTCCAGACAGGGTCTGTTGAGAAGATGTCCAAATCGAAGAAGAACGTCATCGACCCGGACAGGATCATAAAGGAATACGGTGCTGATACGACAAGGCTTTTCTCGCTCTTCGCGGCCCCGCCTGAGAAGGACCTCGACTGGAGCGATGACGGAGTAGAGGGTTCGTACAGGTTTATCGGCAGGGTCTGGAGGCTCGTTGCCGAGAACATGGAGATGCTATCAGGCGCTTCACCGTACAGCGCTTCAACAGGCGAGTCACTGGCCGGAGTCCTCAAGGACCTCCGGTATATGACGCATAAGACGATAGACAGGGTCACGCAGGATATCGAAAAAAGATTCCATTTCAATACTGCGATAAGCGCTATAATGCAGCTTGTAAACGCGATCTATCAGGCAAGGCCGTCTCTCACGCCTGATCAGCCCGAGGCGGCAAAGGTCTTACGGGAGGCCGTCGAGGCTGTTGTGCTGTTGCTCGCGCCTTTCGCGCCGCATCTGAGCGAAGAGCTGTGGATGCGCCTCGGCAGCCATGTGCCTGTATATGAGACAGCTTGGCCGAGGGCCGACCTTGAGGCGCTCATCCAGGACAGCGTTGTCATAATGATCCAGATAAACGGCAAATTGAGGAGCAAGCTTACCGTCCCGGCCGACGCGTCTGAAGATATGGTAAGATCAATGGTGGAGTTGGATGAAAAGACACTTGAGTGGACAAAAGGAAAGACCATGAAGAAGTTCGTATATGTGCCGGGTAAGATCGTCAACATGGTGGTCGCATGATGTCTTATGTGCGTCTGTGCCGGGCGTTTGCACGTTCAAAGGCATCCGCGCCTTCGGCTGTCAGGCGTTTTGCCGGCATTCTCATGCTCCTTTTTCTCCCTCTGCTCTTTGCAGGATGCGGGTATCATATAGCAGGCAAGGGCGGAAAGATGCCAGGGGATATAAAGACCCTTTCCATACCCGTATTCGTGAACCTCACGTCAAAGCCGGAGGTCGAGAGCGCCCTTACTTCAGCCTTTGTGACCGAGCTGGTTACATCCGTCGGCATAGCAGAGCTTGAAGAGGCCGAGGCTGTGATGTACGGCACCATAACCTCATATTCCCTTACCCCGGTATCCTATACCAAATCAGACGTCAATCAGGAGTACAGGCTTACCGTTGCTATCTCTGTAAGCATAGTTAAAAAAGATACCGGTACGGTCCTGTGGGAGGACCCAGCCATAACCGACTACGAGGACTTCACCGTCAATATCGCGGACGTATCAGCCACGCGCGAGGCAGAAGATCAGGCGTTAAAAAAGCTTGCGAAAGACACCTCCCGTAACGTCAAGGAAAAACTCCTTGAGGGATTTTGACATCAGGAGGCAGCGTGGCGTGGGTCTATCTCATTATTGCCGGCCTCTTTGAGATAGTCTGGGGCGTAGGGCTCAAGTACACGGAGAACTTCACGAGGCTGTTGCCAACAGTTGTGACGATCGGCGCGATGGCAGTCAGTTTTTTCTGCCTTTCAAAGGCCCTGGGCTCGATACCTTTAGGCACAGCCTATGCTGTATGGACCGGGATCGGGGCGGTAGGCCTTGCTATAGCAGGCATTATAATCCTGGGCGAGTCAAGGGACCCGTTACGGCTCGCTTTCATCGGACTGATCGTCATCGGCATAATAGGCTTGAAACTCACTTCATCTGACTGAACCGGTCTTCGCTGCGGCCCTGACTCTTTATGGGCGGGCTATGACGAGCGATACAAAATCCAACCGCCCTGGCGTCAGGTTTCCGGCTTATTTATGGCCGGGTCTTTCAATCGATAGGCAATAGGTAACAGACAAACAGGAAGGCATGGCACTCAAATCCGTATACTATCTCTATGGCTCAGAAGATTATCTCATCGAAGAGACACTCTCCTCAATAAAGGCAGAGGCGCTTGCCGGCCCGTTCGCCTCGATGAACTACCAGACCTTCGAGGGCAGGGGAGGGCAGGCCGCTGAGATAATAAGCGCGGCTTCCACCATGCCTGCATTTGCTGACAAGAGAGTGGTGGTAGTGAAAGACGCTGGCGCTCTTAAGGCTGATGAGCTGACGCGGCTTGCCGAATACGTCAAAGACCCGAACCCTGCCGCGTGCCTCGTATTCACCTCTGATTCGGCAAAGATAGCCAAGGACTCTGCCTTTTTCAAGGCGCTTGAGGAAAAGAAGTGCATGAAGGCGTGCGGCCGCCTCTCAGAAGACGATATGTACGCGTGGATAAGGAACGAAGCAAAAAAAGAGTCAAGGACGATCAGCGACAGCGCCGTCAGAAGGCTCATGGCGATAGCCGGCAACAGGCTCCGTGACGTTAAAGGCGAGTTCGATAAGGTAGTCCTCTACGCAGGTGAGAAGACCGCAATAGAGGCGAGCGACGTTGAAGACGCCTGCATGATCTGCAGAGAGGAGACCAGCTTCGCGCTCGGTGATGCGATAGTCCAAAAGAACGTCAAAAAGGCGCTTAAGATCTATGAGAGGCTCTCTGAGGAGGCGCCCATAATGGTGCTTGGCGCGATATCGTGGAAGATACGGATGGTAGCGAGGAGTTTTACAAGGGCCGGGTATAAGAAGACGATCGATAGGCTCTATGCCGCAGACAGGGCACTCAAAACCAGCTCACAGCCTGTCGACGTAGTCTTGCCTGCGCTTATAATAGATCTGTGCCGGAAGGATGCGCAATAAGGGGCTGGTGATTTAAGGCAAAGGCAGGATTCAGACGAGGGGGTCTTGTTTTTTGCTCCTCGCCTTTGTTCGATTATAAGGGGAGGCCTGGTGGGGTGGTTTAAAGGGCATATTTACCCATGATGGCGTATAGGCTCCGTCATGATCAGTTGTATGCGATAGTCTTCAAAGGAGGCATTGATTTGTTCGCCCATGCGAAGTTTGATAAGTACGATTTTGAAGATATTCCTTTAGACCAGGAACTCTTTTTAGTAGACGTGGATTTTATCGAGGAATACGAGAACTCAATGTTGAGGTTCTTTGAGGGAGCTGCTTATGAAGAAATTGGTTATGTCAGCTTTGTGGCTGCAAGGAAGATTAATGAGAGTTCTATAAAGCTATCTTGGTACCCAAATACTTCCGATCGCTTCCATGAAGTATCCATAAATTTACCAAGAGATCAGTTTATTGCTTGTGTAGGGAGTCGGGGGTATGACGAGAAGCCACGAGTCTTTGTTAAGGGCGAGTGGCTAGACAATATTTATCAGCGGTCTTATTCTATCTTCGCGTTAATCGATGCCATTGATGTATTAAAAGCACTGGAGAGCGGTAGAATTACAAGAGAGAAACTCATCGAGTTAAGGTCCGGAATTGATTCCATATCTGAAAAGTATCCTGATATATCCTTTATTTCTTTTGCAGATAGTCTCTTGCTAAAAAGCAATTGGTCTGTTGGTCATTTTGAAAATACTGTTAAATATAACTACGTGCCCGAGGTTTTTATTAGTCTTGCTATTGATATTAATGCTTTATATTTGGCTACGTTAGGACTGAGCACCTACGCAATAATCACTCAAGGTGGCAATGAATATTACGATGATACGTTATTGCATATATCAAAATCCAAGAAGCACATTTCGCTTAATAGTTTAGGTATTCCGTTTGCCCAACTTATGGAGATCGAGAAAACTGTAAGGGAGGCAATTAAAGCTGATGAGCATCCACCAGCCGAGCTGTATTTGGATAGTCAATATTATCGCTCTCTCAACTACAAAACTAAATTCAAGACAAATGCTGTGCGTCACCATACATATCAATCAAAAGTGATTGGGAAGCAGTGTGAGTACTACTACTCGACGGTACATGACATCTTTACTAATTTGGAGAGCGTAATCCCATGAGTGGAAGTACTGTTGTAAAATCGGACGTATTCCCTAAGCGAGTTCATATCTGTTACTAGAACCCTTGAATTTCGATGTTGTGCATCATTGTATTGTCTTGGGTGTTAAACAACCCGGGTATGGTGGAAGGAGCCTAAAGGCGAGACGACGAGCTGGCATTTGGATTTACTGCGAGTCGGCTCGACAGCGAAGGGAGCCATACCCAAAAAGATGCACTGAAGTGCAAAGCTAAAATCAGATCGATATTTTTCACAAGGGCCGTTGTCTTGTAATGTCGTTAAAAAATGAACCCAAAAGCGTACGGCAGTGCGCGAAAGAAAATCATTCGGCGGGTGTGACCCGCCCTACCGCAAGGCTCGAAAGCGAAGCGAGCTATACCCAAAAGACGCACGGAAGTGCAAAGCAAGAGTCCGACCGATTTTTTTCCAAATTGGCGTTGTCTTTGCTTGCCGTGAGAAAATGAACCCACTGACAGTTTGATAGACACATCAAAACGCCGTTTTCCTCCAGATAGGCCCCCTCTTCCAGATTACAGATTTATAAATCCATTCTAATCTTCTTTTAATTTTCCCTGAGTATAATTAGAACTGTAAGGTGGATGCACGGTAGCACAAAGCACCACGCTATATCATCAACCGCACAGGACCACGCAGGTTGATATCACTTAAAAAATAATCCCTGATATAGATTTTTACCCTGGGGAGGCCTTCGGGCCTCCCCTCCTTCCATTTCGGGCTTCCTTGACTTTCCATCTCTTTTGTAATACCCTATTTTTAACAGGCAGTTAGGCTATTTTCCGAGATACGCTGCCGGATTCGCACCCTAAGGTTCCGCTGAGAAGATGAATATAGGCAGCAGACTGATACTATCGTTCCTTCTCGTCACGCTTGTCCCTACCATTCTGCTCGCATACCTCACAACCGACATCATAAGCACAAGCAGGAAAGAAGACGCTCAAACGACCATCAACAGCAACCTGAAGGCCGCATGGATGCAGTACTATGCAAGGGCCTATCAGATACAGTACGGTATGCTCCAGGCCTCTACCGAGTCCTATTTCAAGAAGGCTCTCATCGACAGGGACAAGGCTTTTTTGAGGGGCCAGTTGAAGGCTTGGAAGAGCTTCAGGGAGTATGTCGATCTCTGGGCTGTAGTCGACAGGGATGCCCGCACCATAGCCTCGCACAATACCGCCGTCTCAGGCGTGAATCTCTCGTTTAACGGCCTTGTCGACAGGGCGATAGAAAGCAACAAGCCGGTAATATCTACCGAGGTGGTGCCGTACGATGTTTTGAAGACCGAGGGCCTTGCGGACAAGGCCTTTATAGCCGCTTTGCATGCGGACACGCCTGACGCCTCGCGTAAATCGTCAAAGGACGTGCAGGAAGGGCTGATGGTCATTGTCGTTACTCCTGTATCCGACGGACACGGCCGCGCGATAGGCGCGATAGTGACAGGCGATCTTCTTAATAATGATTCCTTTGTCTCTGATACTATGGCCGAGTTCATCCCGGGCACGCTTGTCTCTATTGTCAAAGACAACGTGCAGATCGCGACAAACGACACAGATGAGACAGGAAAGAGGGCGGTTGGCAGGCTCATCCCTGAAGATATCGTAAGCGAGATAAGGCGCACTCTCGGCTACAGGGGCGAGGCTTTGATCGCAGGCAGGCATTATCTCACGGCCTTCGACCCGATAATCAACTTCGAGGCCGGCGTTGTCGGCTCCCTCTTTGTAGGCGTTCCCAAGGAGCGCTTCGTCGAGCTCCAGAACCAGAACATCAAAGCTATAATGACGATAGCCTTCATCGGCTTTATATTGGCGAGCGCGGCGGCGGCCTTTATAACCTATAGGCTGACGCGTCCGATAAAGGCCCTTACAAGGAAGGCCCAGCTCATCTCAGCCGGAAATCTCGATGTAATGGCCGGGACGCCTAAAGAGGGCAATGACGAGCTTGCCGAGCTATCCAGAAAGTTCGACGTCATGGTCCAGAGCCTCCGTGAAAACGAGGAGAGGATAAGCATCTCCCAGGAAAAACTCGGCCGCCAGAAAAACCTCATCGAATCTATCATAAACAGCCTGCCTTATTGCCTCTATGTCATAGAGAGGAACTTAGGCATTGTCGTATGGAACAGGCATTCGTCGACCGAATGCCCTATATGCAAGTGCGCCCCGGGCAAGGACTGCTACAACCTCAACTTCATAGCGCACCTTTACGGCTCTGATCTTGTTAAGGGCTTGGAGCCCATCATAAGCGGCGTCTTCGAGACCGGTGTGCCCAGGACTATGGAGCAGAGGCTCACTGCGAAAGACGGCAGGACCATGGCGCTCAGAACGACCGTATTCCCGATATCCCTCGGCGGGACCAGCGCAACGGAATATGTCGTCTGGATGGCCGAGGACATAACGAAGTACAAGGAGATAGAGGCAGGGGTCATAGCGAGCGAGAAGCTCGCGGCTATCGGCCAGCTTGCCGCAGGCATCGCCCACGAGGTCAACAATCCGATAGGCGGCATCCTCAACTGTTTTTACAACTTCAGGAAGAAGAAGCTGACGGATGAGCGCAAGGCCGAGTATCTCGACTTCATGGAGGACGGGATAAAGCGCGTGCAGAATATCGTACGACAGCTCCTTGATTTCTCGCAGCAGCACACGCCGGAGTTGAGGCTGACTGATATTAAGGGGCTGATAGAGGGGATAACCCCGCTCTTCATACACTCGCTCAGGGGCAAAGACGTAAGGCTCGCAACGAACCTCGGAGAGGGGTTTCCGCCCATACTCGTGGACAAGCATCAGATCGAGCAGGTGCTTGTGAACCTGATACTCAACGCCATCCAGGCTATCGGAGATGACGGCACCATCGGCATATCGACCCGGTTCGACGGAAAATGGTACTGCATAATGGTCGCGGATACCGGGTGCGGCATACCGCAGGAGAACGTCAGGAAGATATTCGACCCGTTTTTCACGACAAAGGGCGTAGGCAAGGGTACCGGTTTGGGTCTTTCGGTAAGTCGTGGTATAATCGAGCGCCATAAGGGGAGGATCGAGGTGGACAGCCGCGTAAGCGAGGGCACCACCTTCAGGATCTATCTGCCTATGGCAGCATTGGCCTGACGCTGCGCACGGAGGTTTAATTGTCAGAGGCGACAAGGATTCTTATAATCGATGATGAACCGCTAATGAGGATGTCGATAGGCGACGCGCTCAGGGAGGAGGGGTATGCCGTCAAGGAGACCGCCTCAGGCAAGGAGGGGCTCTCATCGCTCAAGGACTTTTGCTATGACCTGGTCATAACGGACCTGAGGCTTCCCGACATGGACGGGATAGAGGTATTGAAGGCCTGCAAGCGCTACAGCCCTGAGACGATGGTGGTCCTTATAACCGCTTACGCCTCTGTAGATACCGCCGTTCAGGCGATGAAGTACGGGGCCTACGATTACATAACCAAGCCGTTTTCCATGGATGAGCTTCTTATAATGACAAAGAGACTGCTGAGGGTGAAAGGGCTTGAGCGCGAAAATATCATGCTCAAGGAACAGGTTGAGGGGCGCTATAACTTCAGCGGCATCATCGGCAAAAGCGAGAAGATGAACGATATCTTCGAGATGGTGCGCGTCGTAGCGCAGACCGATTCCACAGTCTTGATACTCGGCGAGAGCGGCACCGGCAAGGAGCTTATCGCCAACGCCATCCACCATAACAGCCAGAGAAAGGCGGATCCCTTCATCAAGATATCTTGCGCGGCCATACCTGAAACGCTTCTTGAGGCTGAGCTTTTCGGGCATGAGAAGGGCGCGTTCACCGGCGCTATCAAACATAAGAAAGGGCGTTTCGAGCTGGCCAACAAGGGCACTATCTTTTTAGATGAGATAGGCGAGCTTACCCCTGCCATACAGGTCAAGCTCCTGAGAGTCCTTCAGGAGCGGGAGTTCGAGCGGCTCGGCGGCACAGAGACCATCAAGGTGGATGTGAGGATAATTTGCGCCACGCAAAGGGACTTGAAAAAAGAGGTGGCTAAGGGGACCTTCAGGGAAGACCTGTACTACAGATTGAACGTAGTACCTGTGACCTTGCCGCCGCTTCGCGACAGGAAGGACGATATACTAATATTGGCCGATCATTTTCTTGAATACTTCGCGGGCCAGCACAGGAAGTCCATCAAGGGCTTTTCTGCCGAGGCCAAGGAGCTTCTTGTCAGGTATGCCTTTCCGGGCAACGTAAGAGAGCTTGAAAACGCCGTTGAAAGGGCCGTTGTACTGGGAAAGGCCGACGAGATACTCCCATGCGACCTGCCTGAAGAGATAGGGTCGCTCTCAGATTGCATCAAGGTCATGCAGGACATGCAGAACCATGAGAACCTTTCAAAGGCGATCAGGTCGTTTGAAAGGCAATACATCAGCAAGGTGCTTGAAGAGGCCAACGGAAATAAGAGCCTTGCCGCGAAGCTCCTCGGGGTCTCAAGAAAGACCCTCTGGGAAAAATGCAAGCTTCTGGAAATAATAAAGATGCAGTAGGGGTTTTAGTCCGTGCTTTTCATCTCTCTTGGGCTGTGAGAGAGTAGCTCAAGGCATATCACATATCTGTTTTCGGTTGCCAGAGTCCGAAGGCCGCGCCGGTAGGGTCTAATATCACGCTGAACCAGCCTACTCCCGGGATCTCAGTTACATCCTTGCAGATAGCGGCCCTCAGGGACAGCGCTTTTTTTGTCGATGCAACTGCGTCCTCGACAAGGATGTACGGAAGCCAGTTATCTGAAGTGCCAGGCAGAGGGTTCTTCATTATTCCACCGCCGGTCCCGTCCCCGACGTTTATCATCGTGTAGTCCTTGCCGGGTGTATCTTCCAGCTTCCAGTCGAACATAGTTGAATAGAATTTTTTCGAGCTGTCAATGTCTTTCGTCTGCAGTTCGATGTGGATAAACGGATTTGCCATCTAGCGCCTCCCCAATGTCAGTAGCATCTATTGCTGGTTGCCGCTCCAACGCCTATCTACGGTAGACGTGCGCCTTCATCTGTTTTTACCGGCTCTGCCCTTTATGACACGCTCTATCCCTGAGTAGTCTTTCAATATCGCTATATCCTTGTATCTATGCTCTTTTTCCATCAGACCTCTTATGTCCTCAGACTGACCGAAACCCATCTCAAGCAGAATGAAACCCCCTTCTGAGAGGCGCTCAGGCGCTTCCGTTATGATGCGCCTGTAAAAGGCGAGGCCGTCAGGGCCGCCGTATAAAGCGCTTTTCGGTTCGTGTACTATGACCTCTGGTTCAAGTATCTCGATCTCAGATTCGGATATGTAAGGCGGATTAGAGAGTATTATATCAGCCAGTCGAGCGGGCGTCCCATCAAGGGCTGTAAAGAGGTCGCCTTCAAGGAAGATCACCCTGTCTGCCACGTTGTTTAGCTCGGCGTTTTCAGCCGCAACTTTTAACGCCGCTTTCGATATGTCGGTCGCATAGACGACGCTTCCTGGAAGCTTCAAGGCCATCGTGACAGCTATGCACCCGCTCCCTGTGCAAAGGTCGATTATCGTCAAAGGCTTTTTTTCTGCGAGATGGAGCGCGCATCTTAGCGCCTCATCAACGAGTAACTCTGTCTCAGGTCTCGGGATCAGAGTATCTTTTGTGACCTTGAAGGTGAACCCGTAAAACTCAGCCTCTCCGGTTATGTACTGAGAAGGTTCTCTTTTGGCCCGTCTCTCGATAAGCCTTTTGAATACTCCCTCCTGATCCTCGGAAAGCGTCTTTGAAGCCTCGATGAAGAGCGTGTGGCGTTTGCATCCGATGACGTGCATAAGGAGATACTCAGCCTCGCTCCTTGCCTCGGTTACGGCTGCCACCCGTAGGGACTCCTCGGCCCATCTGATAGATTCGCCTATATTCAATGATAGACCTTCCTGATAAATTTCGCGGCAGGCCGCCGAAAAAGCCTCTCCGCTTTGTTTGCTTCAAAGTCCGTCTTTGCGTCGTGTACAAAAATACGCCGCTTTCCTCGCTTCTGTACGCATCGCATCAGGTGCTTTTTGAGCAGTCTTTTGGGCGGGTCAGGCGAATGCCGTAACCTGCCGGATCTCAGACGAGCATTTGGCGGGTGTGACCCTCTGTCTGGCTGATAGGCCGATATTGTATCTTGAAATGTTTCAAGCCCGTAATGTGCTGACAGACAGACTCTTCAAGCCATCCTGAAGAATGATAATATCATGATAGATAAGAGACAAGGGCAAGTCAAGAGCGGATGGTTGATTTGGATCGCACAGAGCAGCCTGTTTGATAAAAAAAGGCCTGCCTTCCGGCAGGCCCTCTGGGGGAGGCGAGGTCAGGCTGCTTTTTTCGTCTTCAGAAAATCAGCAAAGTTCTTGTCAGTGTGCGGTATATGGGTGCGCAGCCACTCGCCGAGCCTTTTTTGCGCCTTTATTACAGTATCGACACCGGCGCCGCGTTCGTTGTAATTCGCTCTGATCTCGTTGAAGGTCCTTATGAAGGCGGCGTGCTGCTCCTTGTGGAGGCGCTGATCCGGGTAATTATATAGCGTCATGTACCTTTCTTCTGTGCCGAAGTGGGTCACAACATAGTTTTCGAGGAATTTTATTACCTTGCCGATCTCTTCCTTTCCCTTCTGAACCATCATGGCCTCCAAGTACTGATTTACGCGCTTGAAGAGTTCCTTGTGCTGGTTGTCGATCTCTGTCACGCCTACTGCCAGGTTTTGCGTCCATTCTAGCGCCATAAAAGCCTCCATCAGGTTTATTAAGACCTATTTGGTCTACTATGTCTATCGGCGTTTTTTTTGGGGTGCTTTAGGGTTATTTACGGTAAAAAAACAGGACTGATAGACAATCTGCTCAAGATCATAGGGGAGGAGAGTAGACAAATCTCCCGCCTTTGAATTCGGCTTTTGACTTGAAACAAAGCCGGGCTGGTGAAGTTGCGTTGTCTTTGCCTTTAAACAAACCTGGGTATGGTGGAAGGAGCATAAAGGAGGGCCGCTTAGCAGGTATCTGAATCTAGCGCGAAACGGCCAGACAGCGAAGGGAACCATACCCAGAAGGCGCACGGAAGTGCAAAGCTAAAATCAGACAGATATTTTTTACAAAGGGGCGTTGTCTTGTTATGACGTTAAAAAATGAACCTGAAGGCGCACGAGAGTGCGCAAAAGAAAAACCGCGTAATACTAACCCCTCCCAGCCTCCCCTTATGAGTAAGGGGAGGAGCGAAGACAAGACGCTTACCTTTGGCACATGATCGCAGGAGTAGTTGACTCGGAGTTGTATCTCCCTTGCCGTAAAACAAAAAGGGTCATGGCGTAGCGAGCCTGACTGAGGGCCGACGAGGAGGTATCTGAATTTACTGCGAGTCGGCACGAAAGCGAAGCGAGCCATACCCAGAAGGCGCACGAATGTGCAAAGCTAAAATCAGACAGATATTTTTCACAAGGGCCGTAGCATCGTAATACTGAAGGTGAGACGACGAGCAGGCGGTAGTATCTTCTGCGAGTCGGCTCGAAAGCGAAGCGAGCCATACCCAAAAGACGCACGGAAGTGCAAAGCTAAAAGCAGACAGATATTTTTTGTAAAGGGGCGTTGTCTTGTTATGCAGTTAAAAAATGAACCTGAAGGCGCACGAGAGTGCGCAAAAGAAAGACAGCAGACCGCCTCTTGACATGAACAAATGCGCGGCGGCCTATTTATGTTCCCTTGTCTTGTTGAACTCGACCTCAGGCCACTGCTCCATGACGTACTTGAGGTTCCAGTCGTTCTGGGCCATGAAAGCGAGGTTCTCTTCTGCGTCATAGGCGAGCCTTGCCTTGTTCTTTTTCTCGAAGTCAGCGAGCATCTTCTTATCCGGAGCGTTTATCCACCTTGCCCTGGAGCAATCGACAGCCTCGTAGATCGCCTCTACGCCGTATTCGTCCTTGAGCCGCGCCATGGTTACGTCAAACTGAAGTATCCCGACAGCGCCCAGGATGTAGTCGTTGCCCATGATCGGCCTGAAGACCTGCACCGCCCCTTCCTCGGTGAGCTGTGTAAGCCCTTTCTGGAGCTGTTTGGTCTTGAGAGGGTTTTTAAGGAGCACCCTCCTGAAGTGTTCAGGCGCGAAGTTCGGGATCCCGGTGAACTTGAGCAGTTCTTTCTCAGTGAACGTGTCGCCTATCTTTATCGTGCCGTGGTTGTGGATGCCGATGATGTCGCCTGCGTATGCCTCTTCTATATGGCTCCTGTCCTGGGCCATGAAGATGGTGGCGTTCGCGAAGGTCATCTCTTTGCCTGACCTGTGGTGCATCACCCTCATGCCACGCGTGAACTTGCCGGAGCATATCCTGATGAACGCTATCCTGTCCCTGTGCGCAGGGTCCATGTTCGCCTGGATCTTGAAGGCGAAGCCTGAGAAGGACTTCTCGTAAGGCGACACGCTCCTTGTGGTGGCCATACGTTCCATGGGGGGAGGGGCGAGTTCAACGAACGCGTCGAGAAGCTCCTTTACGCCGAAGTTGTTGATGGCGCTTCCGAAAAAGACCGGGGTCTGATTTCCTTTGAGGTACTCCTCAAGATCGAAAGGGTTTGCCGCGCCTTTGACGAGCTCTATGTCGTGACGCAGCTCCTGGGCCTGTCTGCCGAGTATCTCGTCGAGCCTCTTATCCGCAAGGTCGGTTATCACTACCCCGTCCCTCTGCCTTGTCTCGTTTCCAGGCGTGAAGAGGTGAAGCTCTTTCCTGTAGAGGTTGTAAACGCCGCGGAAGCCCTTGCCTGAGCCTATCGGCCACGAGAGCGGGGCGCATTCTATCTGGAGTTTTTCCTCTATGTCGGCAAGGAGGTCTAACGGAGCCAGGCCCTCTCTGTCGAGCTTGTTTATGAAGGTTATGATAGGGGTGTTGCGCATACGACATACACCCATCAGCTTCTCTGTCTGCGGCTCCGCACCCTTTGCGCTGTCTATGACCATCAGAGCCGAGTCTACGGCTGTTAAGACCCTGTAGGTGTCTTCCGAGAAGTCCTGATGGCCCGGCGTGTCGAGAAGGTTTATCTCGAAGTCGCGGTAGTCGAACTTCATGACTGACGTAGTAACTGAGATGCCGCGCTCTCTTTCTATCGACATCCAGTCGCTTGTGGCGTGTCTCGCGGCCTTTCTCGATTTTACCGCCCCGGCAAGCTGTATCGCCCCGCCGAAGAGAAGGAGCTTTTCGGTAAGCGTAGTCTTTCCTGCGTCAGGATGGCTTATTATCCCGAAGGTCCTGCGTCTGTTTACTTCCTTCTGCTGCTGATGGCTCATATCTAAAGAGTCCCTGTTGGATTATTGAAAAAACGCCCTTTGGCGGCTTCCCAGGCGGGCCTTTGTCCCCGGTGCCGATATAGCAAAAAAGGGGCCCGTAAAGGGGCCCCCTCGCGATATTCTTTTATGATACTACAAAAGCGGCCTCAGGGTCAAGGGCAGGGCTCATTCGTCGTTACTATGAGTTACGCCTCTACGCAGTTTTTTGGCGACTCCCTTGAGCTGCTTTCCCTTTAATCTGCGCTCCTTCGAAGACCTTGTTGCCTTTGTCTTGACTCTGGCTTTAGGCCTCACCGCTGCCTTTTTTATTATCTCTATGAGCTTTGAAAGCGCCTCAGCCCGGTTCGTCTCCTGAGACCTTTCGCCTCTGGCTGTTATGAGGAGAATGCCGCGGGAAGTCAGTCTTCTGCCGGCTACGGCCGGAAGACGTGTCTTGACCTCGTCAGGGAGGTTAGGCGATCCTATAGCGTCAAAACGAAGCTGTACAGCGGTTGATACCTTGTTGACGTTCTGCCCGCCGGGGCCGGACGCGCGGATAAATTCCTCGGATAACTCCGTGTCGTCGATGGCTATTTTTTCCGTGATGCGTATCATTCTCATATCTTACAACGAAATGGCAGGTCTGCTCAAGAGGCTTTGGCGGTATTCGAGCAGTATGCGGGATCAGGTTTTGTCTTGTCCGCATGGACAGGCATTATGACTCATGTATCCCTTTTATACTTCAAACAAAAGTCACAGACCTTTAAAGCCTGAAGCGGTATCCTCTGCGCATATTAAATTGATAAGGAGGCCGCCGTGGAAAAACGTGAAAAAACCGCTATGACACCCGACTTCGATAGTTTTGAAAGGCTTGAGTCGGCCGACATAGCCAGGATAAAAAGCGAGGCGAAAGTGGTCATGAACTTCCTCAGCAAGCAGGTGTTCAATCAGATACCGAGCGTAAGCGCTGTGACCGGCCTGCTTGTCGGCGCGTGGGTCGCGTCAAACTTCACAACGTCACCTGTAAAAGGTTTTCTTGCTGAGTGGGGGTTGATGAAGGGCGGAACGCACGTCGTAAGCTCAGGCGCTTACAAGTTCCTCTCAGTCTTGCTTCCGATGATAGTCACCGGCGTTACGGCCTACGCAGTGCACAAAGGGCTCAAGGCATTCAGGGAGATGAAGCTTGAAACGCACATATCGAGAGTCTCAATGCTCAGCCCTGAGATCCAGGCTGAGCTTAAAACCAAGCTGACGCTACTTGAAAAGACCAGAGAGGCCGGGATACTATCTCAGGGCGAATGCGAGACAAAGTTGGCAGGCTTGTATCAGTCATACGCCAGGAAGGGGTCTTCTTCAAAGGTAGAAGATCTGATCGTCAGCAGGCTTTCCGGCAAGTTGCAGTAACTTTTAGACCTTTGCGCGCCATCGTGCGCCTTTAGGGTATGGCTCGCATCGCTTTCGAGCCGACTCGCAGTCAGGCTCGCTACGCCATGACCCGGATTGTTTGACGGCAACGACAAGGCAATTTCGAATCGACCACCCCCAGCCCCTCCTTGATAAGGAGGGGAGTTTTGTCTTTTCTCCTACCCTTATGTAAGGGTAGGCCGGGATCAGTCTACTTCAAGGATGGCGCACTTGAGGTAATAGGTCTCAGGCACTGAGAGCGAGATCGGGTGGTCCTTTGACTGGGAGCGCATCTCAATGAGCCTTGCGTGACGTCCGGCGTTTCTTGCAGCGTCTCTCAGTATATCCATGAAGGTCGCCAGATCTACATGGTATGAGCAGGTAGACGTAGCGATCAGGCCGCCTTTTTTCAGGACTTTCATCGCGGCAGTGTTTACCTCTTTGTAGGCCCTGAGGGCTTCTGCCAGCTTCTGCTTTGATTTTACGAAGGCCGGCGGATCGAGCACTATGTAGTCGTAAAGGTCTCCGGACGCTACAGCCTTCTTGAGAAATTCAAAGACATCATCCTTGATGAACGCGCATTTTTCCGACAGCCCGTTCATAGCTGCGTTTTTAGCGGCTTGAGCCACCGCGAGTTCTGATGAATCGACCCCTGTAACGGACGCACCCTTTTCAGCAAGTTTCAACGCCCAGCCGCCTGCGTAGCAGAACAGGTCAAGCGCCCTGCCTGTTGATACAAGCGCGGCAAACGCCGAGCGGTTGTCAGCCTGATCGAGGAAGAACCCGGTCTTTTGCCCTGCCATCGGGTCTATCTCCATGAGCGTAGAGCCATGCTTTATCACTGGGAGTTTTTCAAGCGAGCCCTTGACAAGTCTTTTTTCCATGGCAAGCCCTTCGAGCAGGCGTATCTGGCTGTCATTACGAAGGACGATCGTATCAGGGGCGAGTGTTTCTTCGACCGCCTTTATGATGACATCTGTCCATTTTTCCATGCCCAGTGTTGAGATTTGTATAGAGGCACACCCTGCGTACATATCTACTATCAGCCCAGGAAGAAGGTCGCTTTCGCTGTAAACGGCCCTGTACGCGTTTGTGTCGCTTGTGAACCGCCTGCGATATTCGATGGCCGCGAGTATTCTCTTCTTGAAAAAGCCTTCGTTTATCTCCTCATTTTCCCTTGTCAGGATCCTTACCGAGATGAGTGAATGCGGGTTTATGTATCCGATTCCCAGAAAGGCCCCTTTTTTATCATGGAGCTCGACGATCGTCCCTGGCTCAAAGGCCTTTGGGCTTTCCATAAGCTCGTTTGAAAAGACCCAAAGATGTCCTGCGTTTATTCTAGATGTCCTGCTGAGCGTTACTGTTTTCATAGGCCTCCGATATGGTGCCTCTCATTATAATAGAGCCGGACCGGTTCTCAAAGCGATTTTTATCACGGTGAACCTGTCTCAGATCAGGCGGCGGGTGTGACCCGCCCTACCGCCTTGCTTTGAAACAAACCCGGGTCATGGCGTAGCGAGTCTGACTGAGAGACGACAAGCAGGCTCTTGTATCTACTGCGAGTCGGCGCGAAAGCGATGCGAGCCATACTCAAAAGGCGCACGGAAAGTGCAAAGCAAGAGTCAGACCGATGTTTTTTGCAAACGGGCGTTGTCTTGTCTTGCCGTTAAAAAATGTGCTTTGAAAAACACGAGAGTGCGCAAAAGAAAAACTGCTTAACGCTGACCCCTCCCAGCCTCCCCTTGTGAGTAAGGGGAGGAGCGAAGACAAAGCTTCAGCCTTTGGATCCGCCTTTACTTTAAAACAACACGGGTCATGGCGGAAGGAGCCTAAAGGAGGGCCAACAAGCAGGGTCTTGCATTATCTTTTCCTTAAAAAAGGGGAAGGAGTAAAGCCAACTCAATGCTCTTTTTTGAATTTGTCCTTTGTCTTAAAAAACCGGGTCATGGCGGAAGGAGCCTAAAGGAGGGCCGACGAGCAGGCGGCGGTATTTACTGCGAGACGGCCGGACAGCGAAAGGAGCCATACCCAAAAGGCGCACCGAAAGTGCAAAGCAGGAGTCAGCCCGATGTTTTTTTGCAAAGGGGCGTTGTCTTGTCCTGCAAATCATGCTGCGTGTGTGACCCGCCGCCTATTGCAGTTGCCCTTGCTTTGAAACAAACACGGGTCATGGCGTAGCGAGCCTGACTGAGAGCTGACGAGCAGGCATCTGAATTTACTGCGAGTCGGCGCGAAAGCGATGCGAGCCATACCCAAAAGGCGCACGGAAAGTGCAAAGCAGGAGTCAGCCCGATATTTTTTGCAAAGGGTAGTTGTCTTGTCCTGCAAATCATTCGGCGGGTGTAACTCGCCCTACCAGACTCCCTGCCTCCGCTTATAGTAAGGGGAGGAGAGAAAATAAAAAAGCGCGCTCTGAAATGCAAAAGAAAATCAGCCGAGATATAACATATATTCGTATGAGTCGTGTTTTTGTACCAGCCGGAAAACAAAAGACGCCTTATAGTTGCTTTTTACAGGTTTATAAGGAAGAATTGTTGTCAGATGCCTTGAACTTGATGAAAACGAACGGAGGATCCATGGCTCTCGACAGGAAAGATATGAAGGTTTCGGACAGCCTTGAGGTGATACTGCGTAGCGGCCAATCCCTGAAGGTGCGCCCGATAAGGCCGGACGACAGGAAAAGGCTTGAGACGTTCTTCTACAGGCTGAGCCCGAGGACGCGATTTTTGAGGTTCCAGTACGCAAAGGACCGGATCACAGATGAAGAGCTGAGATACTTTACCGAGGTCACCCCGCCTTCAAGGTACGCCTATGTCGCGTTGTCAGGCACAGACGATGCTGAGCGTATTGTGGCAGTCGGCAGATGGGATATATTGCCTGATGCCAAAAAGGCAGAGGTGGCTTTCACAGTCGAGGATAACAGCCAGCACGGCGGCATCGGCACGATCCTGCTTGAAGAGTTGGCGAAGTCCGCTCTCGTTTACGGCATACGTTTTTTTGTGGCGCGAGTCCTCACTGAGAACGAGAGGATGGTGAAGGTCTTATCCGAGAGCGGCTTTAAAACCACCCAAAAGCTCGATGCTGGCGTATATGAGATAACGATAGACCTGGCAACTCAGGAAGAGCATGAAAAGCGTCAGGCCGGCAGGGAGCATACGGCAAGGAGCGCGGGAGTGAGAAAGGTCCTCAACCCGAAGCGTGTCGCTGTCATCGGAGCTTCGCGCGACGCGGAAAGCGTTGGAGGCGCCATCTTCAGGAACCTGCTTCGTGACGGGTTCGCAGGTGTAGTATTCCCTGTCAACCCGAATGCCGATTCGATTGCCGGTGTCTTGTGCTACAGATCTGTCTCAGAGATACCATCTGATATAGACGTTGCCGTGATTGTAGTGCCTGCCGCCAGGGTACTCGAGGCTGTAGATGAATGCGGCAAAAAAGGTGTCCTTGGGCTTGTCATCATCTCCGCGGGCTTCGGTGAGGCAGGTCCTGATGGGGTAGAGCGCGAGCGCATCCTCAGGGAGAAGGCGCTCTCTTACGGCATGAGGGTCATAGGCCCGAATTGTCTCGGCATACTCAACAATAACCCTGATGTGCGGTTGAACGCGACCTTTTCGCCTGTGACTCCGCCGCCCGGGAACCTCAGCATCGGTTCTCAATCTGGAGCGCTCGGTCTCGCTCTGCTTGATCACGCAAAGGCGATCAACCTCGGCATAGCCCATTTTGTCAGCTTTGGAAACAGGATGGATATCTCCACAGACGATCTCCTTGAGTACTGGGAGGATGATGTCAATACCGACGTCATAGTCCTTTATCAGGAGTCGTTCGGAGACCCGAGGAAGTTCGGAAGGATCGCAAGGAGGGTCTCTCACAAAAAGCCGGTGATAGCGGTCAAGGCGGGGCGTTCCGCTGTAGGCGCAAAGGCCGCTTCGTCGCACACAGGGGCCCTTGCCGCATCAGATGTCGCTGTCGACGCTCTTTTCAGGCACTCAGGCGTCATACGGGTCACTACTATCGAAGAGATGTTCAACGCGGCTGAGGTGCTGACTCACCAGCCTCTGCCGAAGTCCGCTAACGTAGCGATACTTACAAATGCCGGCGGCCCCGGGGTGCTTGCGGCTGACGCCTGCGAGAGCATGGGGCTCAAAGTCCCGCCGCTCTCTGAGGATACACAAAAGAGGTTGAGAGAGTTCCTGCCTCAGTCGGCCGCGGTGCTGAATCCCGTAGATATGATAGCTACGGCGCCGCCAGAGTCATTTAAAAGGTCGTTGCAGGTAATACTCGAAGACCCCGGAATAGATTCTGTCATAGTCATATACATCCCGCCGATGGTGACTAAGCCGCAAGACGTGGCGCGCTCCGTAGATGAGGCGCTTAGGGGTTACGTCGGAGGCAAACCGGTGATCACGTGCTTCATGATGTCACAGTCCACAATGGACGCCCTCAGGAGGGAGACGGGTCTTCGTCCGTTTACCTTCCCTGAAAATGCCGTTCAAGCGCTATCCCTTGCGTACAGCTACGCAAAATACAAAGAGATGGATGAAGGCTCAGTCGTGAGGTTTCCGTTTATAGACAGAGATATGGCGAGAAAGAACGCGGGGATAAACAGAAAAGGCTGGTTGATGCCGGAAAAGGCGCTTGGCCTCCTTGCCGATTATGGCATACCAACTGCGGCGGCTATCTGCGCGCAGACACCCGAAGAGGCTGTCAGCGCCGCCGCGAGCATCGGCTATCCTGTTGCTATGAAGGTCCGTTCAGCGAGTATTGTCCACAAGTCGGATATCGGTGGGATAGCGGTCGGCCTCAAAGACAAAGCAGAGGTCGAGGCCGCCTTTGCAAACATCAGTTCAAGAGTCGGTTCTGCCGGTCTTAAAGATCAGATGGAAGGGGTCATAGTCCAGCCTATGGCAAAAGGCGGAACAGAGATGATCGTCGGCATGTCTCTTGACCCGGTCTTCGGCCCTTTAGTCATGATGGGCTTTGGAGGCACGCAGGTGGAGTTGATGAAAGACGTTGCCTTTTCCATTCACCCTCTTCATAACGTCGACCCTGAGCGCATGCTCGCCCAGATAAAGTGCGCGCCTCTTCTCAGAGGCTGGAGAGGCAGACCGCCCGGAGACGTCAAGGCGCTCTACGACGCGCTTCTTCGTTTTTCCGCCTTGATAGAGGATTTCCCCGAGATAGAACAGATAGAAATAAACCCGCTTATCGTGCTGGATGAAGGGCAGGGGTGCGTTGCTGTTGATGCGAGGGCGTATGTGCGCATCCCATAGACAAGACGGACAAGTGGTCGCATTATGATGGGCGGTCGGATGGCTAAGATATTTAAGATGTCGGCCCTTGTTTTTTTAATCACTGCGATCTTGATCCCGGTGGCTGGTCTTGCGGCCTTTCACATCGTTCCGATAAAGACCCTCAAAGAAAGTCTTGAGAGTTCGTTGTCTGAAGGCTTCGGCATTACAGCTCAGATGCGGGGCTTCGAGAGGGTATTTCCTTTCGGCCTGCGCGCTAAAGACATTGCAGTGAAGGATGCCTCTTCAGGCAGGCCGCTTCTGAATATCGACGGCGCCTGGGTCGGTCTTAACCCTCTAAGTATTTTTTCAGGCGGTATTGGTGCGGACTTCAAGGCCTCTTTAAACGGAGGGATCGTCACCGGGTCAGTTGTTCTGCGGCCATCCGGCAGATCGATAGAGATGAAGATGCAGTCTGTCTCGCTTCTTTCTATCCCCGCGTTTCAGAGGCTTAAGATAACCGCAGGAGTGCCGTTTGACGGCGACCTCTTGCTGGAGCTGCCTGAAAAAGGCTGTCCAACCGGAGGGCTGAGGCTTACCGGCAAAGCAGGTTCAGGGGCCGAGGTGAGGCTTGGAGGGATGCCTCTGCCGATAGGGCGTATTGACTCAGCAGGCATTGAAATGATCGCGACCAGGCCTCCGGCAAGAGGCGAATGTCATCTCGATATGAAGAGCCTCTGGCTTAAAGGCAGTGAGCTGGAGGCCCAGGTATCCGGCTCTTCTTCGGTTAAAGATCCGGTAGAGGCGAGCCTTGTAGATATTGTTATAGAGGTCATGCCAAAGGGCAGGCTGCTTAAGCAAGAGTATATACTCTCACTGATAAAGGCCTATCGGTCAGAGGATGGCATCTATAGGATTCCTGTGAAAGGAAGGCTCGGAGAAGTCATGCCGGAGTAAGAAAATTGAAGGTTGAAATCCTCGTCTTTGAATTTGACTTCGTCTTAAAACAACCGGGTCATGGCGGAAGGAGCCTGACTGCGAGCCACCGAGCAGGCGGCGGGTGTGACCCGCCCTACCAGACTACCAGACTGCTGACCCCTCCCAGCCTCCCCTTGAGAGTAAGGGGAGGAGCTAAAAACTCCTATGCCTTTGAATCTGCCTTTGCCTTAAAACAACACGGGGCATGGCGTAGCGAGCCTGACTGAGAGACGACGAGCAGGTAGTGGAATTTACTGCGAGGAGACTCGAAAGCGATGCGAGCCATACCCTAAACGCGCACCGAAGTGCAAAGCTGGAGTCAGACAGATATTTTTTTTACAAGACCTTTCGAGCCATTCCCAAAAGGCTCAAGACAGCGCGTAAAAAAACCGGCAGATATTTTTGATTCGTGTAGCAGTTTTACTGCAATCTATACTCACTTAAGTGGTGGGCTCGGCCCTTGCCTTAAAACAACACGGGTCATGGCGGAAGGAGCCTGAAGGAGGGGCGACGAGCAGGCTATTGTATCTACTGCGAGACGGCCGGACAGTGAAGGGAGCCATACCCAAAATGCGCACGGAAAGTGCAAAGCAAGAGTCAGACAGATGTTTTTTACAAGGGCTGTTCGTGCCATACCCAAAAGATGCACGAGAGTTCGCAAAAGTAAACCATTCGGCGGGTGTGACCCGCCCTACCAGACGTTACTGCTGACCCCTCCCAGCCTCCCCTTGAGAGTAAGGGGAGGAGCAAAAAAACTCCTATGCCTTTGAATCTGCCTTTGCCTTAAAACAACACGGGTCATGGCGGAAGGAGCCTAAAGGAGGGCAGGCGAGCAGGCTACTGTATCTTCTGCGAGACGGCCGGACAGCGAAGGGAGCCATACCCTAAATGCGCACGGAAAGTGCAAAGCTGGAGTCAGACAAATATTTTTTACAAAGCTCGTTCGAGCCATCCCCCAAAAGGCGTACGACAGTGCGAAGTGACAAAAGAAGAATGTATCGGCCTGCCTTTTGAAAGAGCGTTCGTTCTAATGGCAATAAAAGAAAAAAGCTTGACAGCCATCCTGCGCTGTATTATAAAAATAGGTACAATTTAACGTTTTGGATTGATCTTATCCAGAGTGGCAGAGGGACTGGCCCTTTGAAGCCACAGCAACCGGTTCTGTAAAAGGAACGTCAGGTGCTAAATCCAGCAAGGTGCTATCTGCCTTGGAAGATAAGAAAGAGTTATGCCCTCTTCTTAGCTTCTTATGAGAAGGGGTTTTTTTTTGCCCGGAAGATAAAGCCCGGTAGCAGGTTTTGCGGCAAGCCTCCGGGGAACTCCGGTCTGTAAGGAAGCGATAAACCGTATTTAAACGCGCTCGCTCTACCGCAGGACAGATCAACGGGGACGCGCTCGCTACGCATGTTCAAGTCAAGCCAATGGGAGAGAACGATTATGAGTTACATGAAGAGCCTCAAGTGCAGGGAATGCGGCAAGGAGTACCCGAAAGAGGCGCTCCACGTCTGTGAGCTTTGTTTCGGCCCCCTGGAAGTCAACTACGAGTACGACAAGATAAAAGAGGTCTTGACGCGTGAAGTTATAGAGAAGAGGGCGCCGAACATGTGGCGCTACAAAGAGCTCCTGCCGCTTGACGGTGAACCGAGCGTTGGGGCCCAGGTTGGCTTTACGCCGCTTGTGCGGGCAAACAACCTCGCTAAGGTGCTTGGCGTAAGGGAACTATACATTAAGAACGACGCGGTAAACTTCCCGACGCTTTCTTTTAAGGACAGGGTCGTATCTGTCGCGACATCAAGGGCAAGGGAGATGGGTTTCAAGGTGATGGCGTGCGCCTCGACTGGAAACCTCGCCAACTCGGTCGCCGCGAACTCGGCGGCATGCGGCATGGAGAGCTACGTATTCATACCGTGCGACCTTGAAAGGACGAAGATAATGGGCACGCTCGTCTACGGGGCGACTGTCATTGGCATCAAGGGCCACTACGACGAGGTAAACAGGCTTTGCAGCGAGATAGCCGGCAAGTACGGATGGGCCTTTGTGAACATCAACATAAGGCCGTATTACGCCGAGGGTTCTAAGACATACGGCTACGAGATAGCCGAACAGCTCGGATGGAAGCTCCCCAAGCACATAGTCGTGCCTATGGCAGGAGGCTCTCTCATAACCAAGATATACAAGGCGTTTAAAGAGCTATATTCGCTCGGCCTTATAACTGACAAGGACGCGAAGGTATACGGGGCCCAGGCGTCAGGATGTTCCCCTATAGTCAACGCTGTCCGAGAAGGCACGGAACTTATCAGGCCCGTGAGGCCTAATACGATAGCCAAGTCGCTTGCCATAGGCAACCCTGCTGACGGATACTACTCGGCAAAGGTCATGAGGGAGAGCGGCGGCTGGGGCGAGTCCGTTACAGACGAAGAGATAATAGAATGCATGAAGCTTCTTGCCGAGACTGAAGGCATCTTCGCGGAGACTGCCGGCGGCGTGACGCTCGGCGTTACCAGAAAGCTTCTGGATATGGGGCGCATCAACAAAGACGAGTCGATAGTCATCTGCGTTACGGGTAACGGTCTTAAGACCCAGGAGGCGCTCGAAGGCAAGTTGAACGAGCCGACAATAATCAACGCGAGGCTCGCTGAGTTTGATGAACTGGTAAAATCGAACGGCAAGCACTTCGCGCTCAAGGTCTGAGGTTTTCAGCATACCTGAGTTTTTTTGCTGTAAATCCGGCGCTGTTTTTTGGTATTATAGCGGGATAGGCACCCGGACGCGCTCAGGCGCCAGGGTACATACCGTATCTTATAAGGAGATCTTAGTGGCATGACCGACCATTTTATTGAGGATAAGACGCATAAGGTAGTAGTGAACCTTGAGGGTTCGGCTGAGAAGGTGGACTTTAACGATCTCAAATCAGGCGGGTTCATAAAGCAGAGACAAAAGGACATGTTCACCGTCAGGCTCAGGTGTCCGGGCGGCAGGCTTGCAACGGAAAAGCTCCTGGAGATATCCAAGATAGCCCATAAGTACAGCAAGAAGGGCGTTGTCCATTTTTCTTTCAGGCAATCTCTTGAGATACTCTATGTCGATTACAAGGAATTCAACGCCATAGTCGCCGAGCTTGAAAAGATAGGCCAGAAGGTCGCTTCATGCGGCCCGAGGGTGAGGGTACCTACGGCGTGCGGCGGGTGCGAGTATAATCCAAACGGTCTTACCGATACGCAGGGCATGGCAAGGATGGTCGATGAGAAGTTCTTCGGCACGCCGACGCCGCATAAGTTCAAAACCTCGTTTTCAGGCTGTCCTATAGACTGCGCCAGGACAAAGGAGATGGACTTCGGGTTCCAAGGCGTTGTTGACCCGACCTGGGAAGAGCCTTCCTGCACAGGATGCACGATATGCTCCGAGGCCTGCAAGGAAGACGCGATAGTCTCGGATGCCGATACAGGCAAGCCTATATTCGACCCGATGAAGTGCATATATTGCGGCGACTGCATAAGGGCGTGCCCGACAGAGGCGTGGAAGCCGAAGCGCTACGGCCACATAGTGAGGATCGGAGGGAAGCACGGCCGCCATCCGATGGAGGCGATAGAGGTATGCAACTTCCTGTCTGACGAGAAGGTGCCTGATGCGATACAAAAGACGATAGAGTGGTATAACGCCAACGGCAAGCGCGGCGAGAGGATCGGCAACGCGATAAAGAGGGTGGGACTGAAGAACTATCTTGACTTCATGAGGCCTGTCTTCGGTGACGGGATAAAGGCCTGAACAAGGGGATGAGATGACTGATAAGAAAGAGGCGACGCTTGATCTGCGCGGTGTGATGTGTCCGATAAACTTCGTCAAGACGAAGCTCAAGCTTGAGATGATGGAAGCGGGAGAAGTCCTCGAAGTAGTCCTTGACAGCGGCGACCCTATACAGAACGTCCCTAAGTCCATAAAGGAAGAGGGACACAAGATAATAGAGGTCAAGAAGGAAGGCGACTACTTCAGGATACGAGTGCAGAAGGGCTGAAGGGGCTCACTGGCGGCTTTTCATCAGAGGCCTTAAGGGGCTTTGTATAAATAAAGATACGGTTCAGGGAGGAGCTAACATGGCAGTGAAGGTCAGGATACCGACCCCGTTGAGGAAGCTGACAAATGGTTCAGACGAGGTCGTAGTTGAAGGGACTAATGTCGCGGAACTTATAGAGAATCTTGAGAAGAACTATCCCGGCCTCAAGGAGAGGATCTGCGAGCCGGATGGCAAGCTGAGGCGATTTGTGAACCTCTACCTCAACGACGAGGATATAAGGTTCAAGAAGAACATGGAAACCGAGCTCAAGGAAAACGACGAGCTATCCATAATCCCGGCCATCGCCGGCGGCCGCAGCTGAGTAAAGGCCGCCTCCGAACACAAATCAAGCAAAGAGGTACACCTTGAAAAAAAGGATATATCTGACATATCCTAAGGAACAGGTCAAAGAGCCGCTCCTTTATCATGTCACCAGGCAGTTTAACGTCGTGACCAATATCAGGCAGGCGAGTGTCTCTGACAAGATCGGGCTTGTGGCCCTTGAGCTCGACGGCGAGGCTGAAGAGATAGAAAAGGCGATCAAGTACTTTATCGAGAAAGGCGTAAAAGTCGAGCCGATCGAGCTTGACATCATCGAGTGACCCTGCCTTTTGGCCCACGACTGAAAACAGTCTGTTTTTGAGCTATCAGGTTGTTGTGTTCTCATGAGCCATCGGGCTGTTATCCTCGATTTCCACTTGACCTCGCGACCCGTCTGAGAACACTCTCGGCAGGCTGGATGCGCCTTAAGAGCAATATCAGCCCCAATAGCTGAAAGACCCGCCCTCTCCGGCGGGTTTTTTTTAGGAAACCGGGAGCCGCATTCCTCTGTAGACGCAGAAAAACGCATTAAAACAGGGGTTTGTGGCGCTAAAATATCTTGACAGCATAACTCAGGTATTATAAACTTGATAAGCCTGCTAAGGTATTCTGATGTCTGCCGGATCTTGATGCCTGAATGCGGCAATGCGTCTCTTGGCTGTTGTTTTTCTAAATAAACCCGGGCGGTAGGGCCCTGTCAGAGGTGAACTCATGGGTGGACAAAAACTTTTGGATGCGGCCCAGAGAAGCGATAAGTCCGCCGAGAGCCATGCCAGAAGATCGGTGATAGACCTTGTCGGCAGGACCCCTCTTGTAAGGATAAACAAGATCACGGCAGGTCTGCCTGAAGAAGTCTCTGTCTACGCCAAGCTCGAGGGTTTTAACCCGGGAGGTTCGGTCAAAGACAGGGCCGCGCTCTCCATGATCGAAGAGGCTGAGTCTACAGGCAGGCTTACGCATGATAAGGTGATACTCGATTCGACCTCAGGCAATACTGGAATAGCTTATGCCTGGATCGGCGCGGTCAAAGGCTATAAAGTAGAGCTTGTAGTGCCTGCCAACGTAAGCGAAGAGAGGAAAAAGATATTAAACGCCTTTGGTGCGCATGTCATATTCTCCAACCCTCTCGAGGGTTCTGACGGCGCGATAAGGCTCGCATGGAAGATATACGTCGAGAATCCTGAGAAGTACTGCAAGCTCGATCAGTACAACAACCCGAATAACCCGCTGGCCCACTACAATCATACGGCCCCTGAGATAATAGAGCAGACAGGAGGGATGATAACCCACTTCGTCGCATCGATCGGCACAGGCGGGACTATCATGGGCACAGGAAGGCGGCTTAAGGAATTCAATAAGAATATCCAGGTGATAGCAGTAGAACCTGAGAGCGCGTTTCATGGCCTCGAAGGTCTTAAGCACATGGCATCTTCGATAGTGCCTGGCATATACCATGAAGATGAGCTTGACAGCAAGGTCCCGGCTCCTACCGAGGAATCGTATGATATGGCAAGGAGGCTCGCCAGGGAAGAGGGGCTCCTTGTAGGCCAATCGGCAGGGGCGGCTATGTGGGCGGCGCTTGAGATCGCAAAGACCCTTAAAAAAGGCGTTGTTGTCGCGATATTCCCTGACAACGGTGACAAGTACCTGTCTACGCGTCTCTGGGAGGCCTGACACCGGCCGGTTGCCGCTTACGGCTTATCAGCATCTTGCATAATCATCTTCTGGCATCGAGTATCCAGCCATCATAAAAAAGCCGTGATACGGCGCCTGTAGCGCCTGTATTCTGAAGAAGTCAAATGCCGTAAATCTAATGTCCGATCGGAGGCCGCATGTCTTTTTTAGGTCTTGGAAAAAATATCCTTCAGATATCAAAGAACGTATATGACGATATAATCGCGCATTCAAAAGAGGCATATCCGCACGAATGCTGCGGCGTCATAGTCGGCGCCTACTACAACGGCAAGAAGGTCTTCGAGTCTCACAGGGCCGATAACGTCAATCTTGAGCGGGCCGCCGACAGGTATATAATAGACCCTAAGGAGTTCAATCTCATCGACAAGATGGCAAGGACCCAGGGCTATGATGTGGTCGGCTTCTACCATTCCCACCCTGACCATCCTGACAAGCCTTCAGCTACCGACAGGGAGTGGGGCCAAGTCGGATATTCGTACATCATCGTCTCTGTTAAAAAAGGGACCGAGACATCGGTCCGCTGCTGGACGATAGAAGACGACAAGGAGCCTTTCAAGGAAGAGAAGATCAAGGTGGTCACACACGGGGCGTGAGACTATGATCTCTCGATCGGATGCGAGCGTGAAGAGACGGCCTCAGTTCTCAGCGGATGCCTTTAACTTTAAGGAGACAGGCTCATCTAGGGTCCGGTAGTAGAGGCTCACAAGCGGGATAAAGCGTCCTTATGGCTTTTGATTCGGATACAGAGGTCAATAACCCCTTCCAATGGGTTTGTTTTTATCGGGCAGCGCAATAATAAGCTTTCAGGAGAAGAGCAGTATGGACTTCAGCGAAGAACAGATCGAGCGGTACTCAAGACATATAATACTCCCTGAGATAGGCGGCAGGGGCCAGGCAAAGCTCCTTAAAAGCAAGGTCTTTGTCCTTGGCGCGGGCGGGCTAGGTTCACCTGCCCTTTTGTACCTCGCGGCCGCTGGGGTCGGCACTATCGGCATGGCAGACGGCGACTCTGTTGATCTCAGTAATCTGCAGCGCCAGATTATCCATAACAGCGAGACGATTGGAAAGCCTAAGGTCCAGTCAGCGAAAGAGGCGATCGGAAAGCTCAACCCTGACGTGAAGGTCGAGGCCTTCCACGGCAGGCTCACAGTCGATAACATAAGAGAAATAATAAGGGAGTATGACGTCGTACTTGATGGAAGCGACAACTTTCCGACCCGTTTCCTTATGAACGACGCGGCGTTCTTCGAGCAGAAGCCTCTCGTCTCCGGGTCCATGTTCAGGTTCGACGGCCAGGTCTCGGTCTTCAAACCTCATAAGGGTCTTCCGTGCTACCGTTGCTTATATCCTGAGCCGCCTCCAAAGGGTCTTGTTCCGAGCTGTCAGGAGGCCGGTGTCCTCGGAGCCCTTGCAGGCGTTATAGGGGTCTTGCAGGCTGTGGAGGCCATAAAGGAGATACTCGGCATAGGCGACGTGCTTGCCGGACACCTCTTGATATTCGACGCGCTCAAGATGTCATTCAGGAAGGTCAAGGTTATGAAGGACCCGGAGTGCGCCCTTTGCGGGCCGAACCCTTCAATAACAGAGCTTGTCCAGTACGAGGAACAGGCCTGCGAGTTCAAGTCCGTTACCTGAAGAAAATAAACGGCTTTTTTTCAATGTGACCTGATGAAAAAGGATTACCTGCAAAACCCCGGCGCCCTTAAGATCGACCTGATGCTGAGAGGCATAAGGATCGAGGACGCCGTAGTCAAGGCTTGGGCCTGCGGGTCCTCTGGCATTGACATACTTCTTCCCAATAATACACTTGTGAACATCCCGTGCGCGGAGAAGTTCACAAGCGCGTCCCCATATCTTATCAGGCGCGACGGCGACTCTTATTTCATATCGGATCAGACCGGAGAGGTCAAGGTCGATCTTGTGCCGAGGCCTGAGTTTTATAACCGCAAGACCTCCACAGGCATCCGTTTTTCCGATATTGCGGCGTCCCACGGTAGCTACACGGTGATAACGCCCTCTCCGAGGTGCGATTTTTTCAACCGGTCGATTGAATGCAAGTACTGCGCAGGCAACTTTGACGTAAAGGGCGCAAACAACGATACCGTATACACGGTAGACGAGGTCCTGGAGACTGTTGGCGCGGTACTCAAAGAGAAGCCTTCGGGGATAATATATCTTTCGATCGGGTTCAGCGATAGCGACGACGGCGGCATCGGTTTTTTAAGACCATACATACAGGCAATAAAAAAGACGTATAACTGCCTCGTTGCAGTAGAAGCACTGCCTCCGAAGTCCAATGACCATATTGACGAGACCTACGCCATCGGCGCGGACTCGGTACTTTATAATATAGAGATATTCGATCCGGAGCTATTCGAGATAATATGTCCGGGCAGGGCCTCTCTCGTAGGGCGCAAAAGGTACATGGACGCTCTTGCCTACGCCGCCAAGGTATTCCCGAGCGGCACGGTCGCCTCTCATCTGATAGTAGGGCTCGAGCCTCCGGGGTCGACGTGCATGGGAATAGATTTTTTGACGTCTATCGGGGTAGTGCCTGTGCTTCCTATTTACAGGCCCACGTCAGGCAAGGCGCTCCGCATAGAGCCGCTTACGGCTGAGATAATAATACCGGTATACAAGCACCTGTACAAGGCCGTTACAAAGAACAGGATAAACCTCAACTGGGTAAAGGACCTGAGCATGGTCACGACTCCGATGGAGGTCCGTGGGCTTGTTGACGACGCCTCCGGAGGCAACTCTCTGATCGAAAGCTTTTACAGGTCTGCTATCGGACAAAAAACAGCGTGGACGCTTTCCACTCTCAGGAGAAAGCTTCGCGTTAAGGGCAGAGGCGGGCCGTCGGATAATGAGCATTGACATGGAGCAGGTAAGATATTGAGCGTTGAGATAGACAGACGGCCCATGTGGCTGATAGTCGCCTCGTGGGCGGTCCGGCCGGCATTATTTATAATACTAGCCGTTATCTTCGGGTATCTTGTGACTATGCCTGTTCCTGACGGCCTCAGCGTCGCAGGGCAGAGGGCGGTTGCCGTATTCCTGCTATGCCTCGTCCTTTGGGTCACGAACCTTGTCCCGCTGGCTGTAACAGGCATTCTTGCCATAGTACTCGTTCCCGCATTCGACGTCCTGCCATATAAGGTGACGTATTCGCTCTTCGGCAACGAAGCCGTCTTTTTCATACTCGGCGCGTTCATACTTGCCGGGGCTGTCATGCATTCGGGTATATCGAACAGGGTAGCTCTTAACATAATGGACAGGTTCGGGTCTTCTCCGTCAAAGCTCCTTGTGGCGATATTCCTCCTTTCAGCGGGCCTCTCGTTCGTGATGTCAGAGCACGCGGTTGCGGCGATGCTCTTTCCGATAGTCCTTGAGATCTCCAAGAGCCTCGGCTTGAAGCCAGGAAAATCCAACTACGGCAAGCTCCTTTTCTTCGCGCTCGCCTGGGGCTGTGTCATAGGCGGTGTGGCGACATTTTTAGGCGGCGCCAGAGTGCCGCTTGCCGTAGGGATCCTACAGGAGACGACAGGCCAGTCGATCGGCTTTTTCGAGTACTCGTTGGCCGTATTTCCACTCGTTGCGGTGCTTCTTGTCTCAGGCTACTTCATCCTTACAAGGTTTTTCCCGATTGATATCGCAGGCGTCGACGGCGCTATCGGGATGCTGGATAAGCGCATAAAAGGGCTAGGCAAGGTCTCGTTCAACGAATACGCGGTAGGCTCGGTCCTCATTCTGACGATCATCGCGTGGATGACCCTCGGTGAAAAGACAGGTCTTGCGACGGTCGCACTTGGATCGGTAGTCGTACTTTTCGTCTTCAGGCTCGTCAGATGGAAAGATATCGAAGAGTACGTCAACTGGGGTATAATTTTAATGTATGGCGGCGCTATAGTCTTAGGCTCCGCTCTGGATAAATCAGGCGCGGCAAAATGGCTTGTAGACAGCCTCATGGGCGGGTGGTCCGGGGCCCCGTGGATGGTATTTGCGGCCTTCTCGTTCCTCTCCATAACTCTTACCGCCGCGATGAGCAACGCCGCAGTCATAGCGGTACTCTTGCCCGTGAGCATAGGCATGGCGCGGACCATGGGGATAGACCCGACGGTCGTGACATACGCGATAGCGGTTCCGGCCGGGCTTGACTTCATGTTCCCGATGGGGACTCCGGCGCTCGCTATAGCCGCGTCGTCTAACTACATATCGATCAGGGAGTCGGCTAAGGGCGGGTTCCTGATGTTCATAATAGCGTGGGTGGCGTTTAACCTTGTTGCGGCGTACTACTGGCCGCTTATAGGCATTGGGTATGCAAGATGAAAAACGTCCTACTTATACTCGCAGGGACAAAGACCCCTGACGCGATGATAGAAGCCGCCGCAGCTATCGCGAAAAAAGAGTCTTCAAGGCTCGTAGCTGTTTATATACTAGAACCTGGGAAGGCAAGCGAGGTATTTGATACCTTCACGGATATAGGTTTTATAGGGGACAAGCCGACAACGGAACTTTCCGAGTCCCTTATGAAGGACTACAGGCAAAGAGGGTATGAGGAGCTGGGCAGGGCGCAGATGAAGGCGATGGAACTCGGCGTGGACTTTGAACCTGTTCTTGAACAGGGCGATTATGTCTCTGCCGCGCTCGAAGCTATCGAGAAGTGGTCCGTTGGAGTGGCGTTCGCGGTCAGGCCCAAAAAAAAGCATCTGATCAACTACTTCTCAAAGACTCCGCTGGAAGAGCTTATTGCGGGCGCTACCTGCGAGGTAATGGTCTTTGACGAGAAGTAGGCGGTCATGGAATCAAAAGATAATAACAAAGACGGAGGGTATATAAAATGTCTGACAGGATATGGACTGAAGCAGAGCTTAAAAAGGTAAGCGATGAACTTGAGATCAGAGAGCCCGAGGATGCTGTCCGGTGGGCTGTGGAGAACTTTGACACGAAAGAGATGACCCTTGCGTGCAGTTTCGGCGCTGAAGACGTAGTCCTCGTCGATATGCTCATCAAGATAAAGCCTGACGCGCGCATCTTCTATCTCGATACCGACCTCCTTTTCAAGGAGACTTACGACGTTATTGAAAAGATTAGGCAGAAGTACGGCATACAGCCTGAAAGGTACGGCGCTGAAACGACGCTCGACACTATGGCACTTGAGCACGGCCCCGAGCTATGGAAGAAGGACCCTGACAAGTGTTGCGCCGTAAGGAAGGTCGTCCCTCTGACGCAGGCCCTTGTAGGACTTAAGGCATGGATAACAGGCATAAGAAGGGACCAGGCCCCGACAAGGGCCAACGCCCCGATCGTAAGCTGGGACGGAAAATTCAACCTCGTGAAGATCAACCCGCTCGTGAAGTGGACGAATAAGGACGTCTGGGACTATATACACAAGAACGGCGTCCCTTACAACCTCCTGCATGACAGGAACTACCCTTCCATAGGATGCGAGCCTTGTACCAGACAGGTGATGCCGGGCGAGGACCCGCGCGGCGGCAGGTGGGCAGGTTCGCAAAAGACCGAGTGCGGCCTTCATAAGTAGGCGCTGACGCGTTATGGTACGCTGACGGGCTGAAAAGACGTCTGAAGGCCGTCGTATGCCTTGCGGACGCATCTCTGATGAAGGGTAAAGGGTTTAGCCGATATGCAGTAGAAATTGCTGAATAATAGAAACGATAAAAGAAAAATCTCGGAGGTATCAACGGTGGAAGGACTTATAAAAGCGCACGGCGGGAGACTCGTCAACAGGCTTCTCGAAGACAAGGCCAGGGATGAGGCGGCCGCAAGGGCGAAGGGGCTCAAAAAGATCCATCTGAACGACAGGGAGATATCCGACGTCGAGATGATCGCTATAGGGGCGTTCAGCCCGCTTGAAGGCTTCATGTGCAAGGACGATTATCACTCTGTCATGGATACGATGCACCTGAAGAGCGGCCTGCCGTGGACGATCCCGGTGACTCTTTCCGCAACGGCTGATGAGGCGAAGGGCATTACCCCGGGCATGGAAGTCGCTCTTGCAGACAAGTCCCACAACATACTTGCTATTTTGAGCGTGGAAGAGGTCTTCGCCCATGACAAGGAAAAAGAGGCGATACAGGTCTACGGGACCTCAGAGGACAAGCACCCAGGTGTAAAGAAGGTCTACGAGATGGGCGAGTACCTCCTCGGAGGAAAGATATCAGTTATAAAGAGGCCTGAGCACGCTGAATTCAACGACTGCCGCTTAGACCCCAAGGACACGAGGGCACTCTTCACAGAGAAGGGCTGGAAGAGGGTCGTAGGTTTCCAGACAAGGAACCCGATACACAGGGCGCATGAGTACATACAAAAGTGCGCCCTTGAGGTGGTAGACGGCATCCTCATTCATCCGCTCGTAGGCGAGACAAAGGGCGACGATATCCCTGCGACTGTGCGCATGAAGTGCTACAGGGCGCTTATCGATAATTACTATCCGAAGGACAGGGTAGCACTTGTAGTGAACCCGGCGGCGATGAGGTACGCCGGCCCCAAGGAGGCGGTCTTCCACGCCCTTATCAGGAAGAACTACGGATGCACCCACTTCATCATAGGCAGGGACCATGCAGGGGTAGGCAACTACTACGGCACGTTCGACGCGCACTATATCTTCGAGAACTTCGATCCGCTCGCTATCGGCATAACGCCGATGTTTTTCGATTATACTTTCTACTGCAAGAAGTGTACAGGCATGGCCTCGTACAAGAGCTGTCCGCACTCGTCCGAATACCACATAATCCTCTCAGGCACCAAGGTGAGGGAGATGCTCAGAAGCGGGATATGCCCTCCTCCGGAGTTCAGCAGGCCTGAGGTTGCGGCCATACTTATCGAGGCGATGAAGGGGCAGGTTCAGCCTTAAGGGATTCCAAATCTTAAACGATAATGCAGGGATAAATCCATGAGCGGGATCGACACGTCCAAAGACGAGATCATCAGGGCCGCAGGCAGTCTCCAGGGGCGCCTTGAGGAGCTGAGTGACAGCTTTTATCACGACCCTGAAACAGGGCTTCAGGAGTTTAAGACCTCGGCGGCTATGCAGGAATTTCTTAAGGGCTGCGGTTTTGCCGTTGAAGCCGGGATAGCTGGCATGCCAACGGCCTTTCGCGCTACGATCGGCTCAGGTGGGCCTTGTGTCGCTCTGCTTGCCGAGATGGACGCCCTGCCGGGGATAGGCCACGGGTGCGGACACAATATCGCGGGTGTCGCCTCCATCGGCGCGGGCGCGGTCCTCTCAACTGTTCTTGGCGACATCTTCAGTGCCGGCAAAGGGACCCTCCTTGTCCTTGGCACCCCTGCCGAGGAGCTTGGAAAGGGCAAGATAGAGATGGTTAAAGCAGGAGTTTTTGACGGGGTGGACGCGGCAATGATGGTGCATGGTTCGTCGAGAAGGACGGTGGTTAAGCACTTCCTCGGCCTCATGAGGCTCAACTTCACGTTTTTCGGCCGCTCAAGCCACGCCTCGGCGTACCCTGAAGAGGGCGTAAACGCCCTTGACGCGGTCATCCAGACCTTCAACGGGATAAGCGCCCTTAGACAGCAGTTCAGGACTGATGTCCGCGTACACGGCATCATAACGGACGGAGGCAAGGCCCCGAACATCATCCCGGAGCGCGCGGCCGCGAGCTTCTACGTGAGGGCCAACGACCTTGATGAGCTCGCCTCTGTCATAAAAAAGGTCGTTAACTGCGCACAGGGCGCGGCCATGTCTACAGGTTGCACTCTTGAGGCCAAGGAGGTCGGAGAGCTCAACGCCCCGATGAAGCTGAACATGGGGTTGATCGATATATACAGAGACGCGCTGGCCTATATGACTCTGCCTGAAGATCCACAGCCGCCTGAGAAAAACGTCGGGTCGTCTGATATCGGGAACGTCTCTCAGGTGATCCCGACCATTCATCCTCATGTCCCGATACGCCCTGGTATAAACATTCACACAAGGGAGTTCGCGGATTCCACGATCACAGCCGACGGCCACAGGGCCTTGATGGAGGGCGTCAGTTGTCTTGGGCTCACGGCCCTCAGGCTACTGACCGACCCGGACGCAATGGCTCGCATAAAAAGGGATTTTGCCTCTTAAGGCGCCTCGGTCGCTTGCTAAGACCGTTATAATACTCTATGATTATAATGTAACGGTGTCTTTTGGCACTGCGGATCGACGCGGTCTGTGTTAAGCATATACGGCGGGTCGATTATACCTTCCGGGCGGTTTCGATGTATAAGGGCGCGTTAATAGCCCGGCGGATATAAGCTGTTTGCGCCGTCCGGTTGTCATGGCTTGTCTTTAAGCAGATATGCGAGGGTGCTGTTGTCTTGTAAAGGCGCGTTAATAGCTAAGCGGAGCGTATCACGATGAATCTCTGGGGTTGTTCACGCAAAAAGATATTGATTAGTCCGGCAGACCAGCTGAGGCTCGCAGTCTCTCTCTTTGTCTACATCATCGTATATTCCATCATCCTCGGCTTCATGATCTTTTATCCTCTCTACAATATGCTCGAGGCCTCTACTGCCATTGAAGAACAGGTCCTGATCTCCGGTATAGTCCTGTATCTCCACAAAAGGGTATGGCTCGGGCTATTCATCGTCGCGGTCCTCGGCGCGGTAAATACCGTAATATCGACGCACAAGTTCGTCGGCCCGATGTACAGGTTCCAGTTGATGGTAAAGGAGCTGATAGGCGGCAATTACGTGGCAAGGGTCCGCATAAGAAAACGCGACAGGTTCAGGGAGATGGAAAAGCTCCTGAACGACCTTGCCGACGGTCTTGAGCTTGAAAGGAGCCGTGACAAGCAGTTTTACGCGGATATCAAGACGCGCCTTGAGACCGTCTCAGCTATACTTGAAGCAGAGGGCGTCGAGTATCCGCAAGACGCGAAAAAACATATACAAGACATAGTCAGAGAACTCAACACAAAGAGACGCTGAGAAGAAGTTATGATCTCTGTTAAATTCCGAGAGGCATACGAGCGCACCATGCCAAGGACGACCGGTATCCGCCGCTTGAAGACAAGGCGCGGCGGTCAGAGCGGTTTTACCCTTGTCGAGCTATTGATAGTAGTCGCCATAGTAGCGATACTTGCCTCGATAGCCATCCCGATGTACACAGGGTTCATCCAGAAGGCGCGCGAGACTGCCGCTATCGGATACCTTAAAAACCTCCATAAAAGCCAGGACCTCTACAGGTTCGACAGCGCCATATCTGTCTTTTCAGGCGACTTCGAGGAGCTTGAAGCGATGGGCGGGGTCCCTCCGGGCAGTGGAAGCGCTTCGCGCGTTGACCAGGACTACAGAATCGATCTTTCTGCCGGCCCCGGCCCCGGAGGACAGCCCTCATGGCAGGCTACAGCCACCCCATTAAAACAGCAGGCTACGGCAAGGTTCTTTTATGTCGATGAGACAGGCGTTATCAGGGCTGAGATAGGCGCTGGGGCAGGCGTTGGGAGCGCCCCCATCTGAAAAAAAGCATGAAAGAGAACCGGCTCCCCGCCGTTGCTTGCCAAGATGCCGAAAATAAGTAATACTTGATAGACTAAGAGTCTGAACTATGCTATATAACAGGCAGAAGCACCCTTTTTTGCCTTTATAATACGTCTTTTTGTCCATACCCGTATTCCCGTCTGACCAGAAAAAGGAGGTCTTATGTCGTTGGGAGCAAAAGACTTCGGTAATCCTTCTCTTTTCGCATCTTTTCACCTCAAATCAATGGTCTTCGTCTTTTTCATCTTTTCTATGATACTTGCCTCGACTGCGTTTGCCGGCCCTGACAATAAGGATACCAGGACGGTCGACGCCCAGGGCTTCTCTACGATCAGCGGCGGCAATGACGTTATCGCAAGGGACGGGGCGATATCCGACGCCTTGAGAAAGGCGGTTGAGCAGGCTGTCGGTACAATGGTCTCTTCGGAGACGATGGTCGAGAACTATCAAGTGCTTTCGGACAGCGTCTATACGAACACGCAGGGCTACGTAAAAAGCTATACAGTCATCGGCGAGTCCAAGACCCCTGGGCTTTATCAGGTAAACGTCAGGGCGGTAGTGGCTATAGGCACTATAAAAAACGATCTTGACGCGCTGGGGCTTCTCCACGTCAAGGCTGAAAAGCCGAGGGTGCTTTTCATGATAGCCGAACAGAATATAGGGGATAAGTTTTATACATTCTGGTGGTGGGGCAGGAGCGAGTTTAAGGGAGAGACGGTAGACATGTCGGCGGCTGAGACATCTCTTAAGGAACTATTCCTTTCAAAGGGCTTTAATGTGGTGGATATCTCAGGGTCTATGGATACGCTTGATATATCCAACGCATTCAGGGTCGCTGACCTTACCAATGACGGGGCGAGGCAGATCGGCAGAAAGGTCAACGCCGAGGTCGTTATAAAGGGTAAGGCCCTTGCCAAGGAAGGGGCCAGGACCCCGGGGAGCCAGGTAGCGGCCTATATAGCGGACATCACGGCGCAGGCTATCAGGGTCGATACCGGAGAGGTGCTTGGCTCGACAAGGGGGCATGGGGTCGCCAGGAACATCTCAGAGGTCACAGGCGGGACTGAAGCGTTATCCAGGGCCTCGGCCGAGCTTGGAGACAAGTTGATCGAGCAGATAGTAGCCAAGTGGACGAAGGGCAACCAGGTCACGATAAGGATATCCGGCATTACAGATTACAAGAAGGTGGCCGATATAAAGAACGCGCTTAAAAAGCAGGTCCGCGGCGTAACAGCCGTCTATCAGAGGCGGTTCGAGGGAGGTCTCGCGGTATTCGAGCTTGATACAAAGACATCAGCCCAGACCATAGCCGACGAGATGGCCTCTATATCAGGTCTCAGCCTCAGGGTCACAAACACCACGCAGAATACCATTGACGCGGTCCTTGAATAGCATGAGGCCTGAAACTACAGACGGCTTTACCGGAGGTTCTTTTATGAAGGCACGTTTCTTCGCGCTCTTAGGCGCGCTGATCTTCGTCTTGAGCGCATGCGCCATGCCGATGATGGTCCCTGTGAATTCGTCCAATCCGTATCGGAGCGTTGCGGTACTCCCGATGTATAACGCCACAAACGACGTTGACGGCCCCAGGATGGTCAGGGAGCTGATCGAAAAGCGTATATCAAAGATACACTACGCGAGCAAGCCCATCAGCGAGGTAGACCAGATACTGAGAGACCAGATGTCCGTAACACTCGGCTCGCAGCTTGATCTGACGACCCCTCAGAAGCTCGGAGAGGCCTTAGGGGTCGATGCCGTCATATACGGCTATCTCCTCAACTTTGAGACCGTGACGGCAGGCGTATATAACGTCAAGAAAGTCAGGGCAGGCTTCAAGATGGTCGATACAAAGACAGGGAGAGCCGTTTGGGCGCACGGGCAGGGCGTCAAAAGCGATTCGTCTTCAGGCGGGCTTTTAGGCGCTGGCGCAAAGGCGCTTCGCGACGCGCAGGATAAGAAAGAAGGACTCGAGCCTTTTAAGGCTATCCCCGGCATTACCGGCATCCCGATGATAACCGAGTGGCACAAACTCTCTTCTCAACAGCAAAACTCGGTCAAGGACGCGGCCATAATGTCTCTTGGCGAAAAGCTTTTGACAAAGGCTATCGGCATACACCTTAAATCCGAGTCTGAATCGATGCTGAACTTTGTCATGGCGGATTTCCCCATCGGCCCAGGGTCAGGCGTTATGGTAGCGCAGAGCGGCCCGCCTTTTGCCATGCCTAAGGTAGAAATGGAGATGCCGAGCTTCGGCGTCCCTGCCTACATGGATTACGGCGACAGGGATTTTACCGCTGATGTGATCATGACGACCTCTGTCAAGGGCGAGCGTGAGTTCAGATCGACCGGCAGGCTTGCGAGAAAGGGAGCGAGCTTCAGGAACGACATGGATATGTCTGACGCATTCAAGGGCGAGAGCGGTGCGATGCCGCCAAAGCTCTCAAAGATGACCTTCATCCAGAAAGGGGCCGAGAAAAAGAGCTATACCCTCTATCCTGAGATGAAGAAGTACCTTGAGAACCGCTACGCAGGCCAGGTTGACGGCAAGGCGCCGAAGATAGACAAACAGAAGGTCGGAGAAGAGGTCATCGACGGCCACAAGACCGTCAAGTACCGCGTGACTTATACTGATGAGCAGTCGGGCGCCCATACAGGGCATATATGGGAGGCGCGCGACCTTCAGAACTTCGTCATAAGGGCCGAGTTTGAGGAAAAAGACGCTTTGATGGTCATGGAGCTTAAAAACGTAAAGCTGGTCAGCCCTCCGGCGTCGGTCTTTAACATCCCCCAGGACTTTGTGAAGTCAGGCGGCATGATGGAGCTGATGATGGAAGGGGCCCAGTCCGAAGACGATAAGAAGTGAGGCCGTCGCCTGATGATGGTCTCAGAGGGCGTAGGTAAGATCATCCCGCTCTGATATGATAGGATGAAGTCGATCTGATAGTGCGCGTTTCTTTTCAGGTCCGCAGCTCTCCGGCAGGTAATAGCCCCTGCGTATGGGAGAGTGTTTTGGGGCTGGTGGCTATCGTAATATGATGCAGGGTGATGCGGTACAGGCGGTTTCTGTCGGCATTGTGTTAGAGAAGCGGCAAGATGAGACTGTGCGGCAATAGAAAATGATCAAACAAACAAGGAGGTTTGAGATGTCCTTAATCGACAGAAGAGGCGGGTTGAAGTTCCTGGTCACAGCGCTTGTCGTTGGCCAGGCCGCGTTCGTATTGACAGGCTGTTCGCCGAAGATGACCGGCGCTGTGAAGGATGATGTGAGCATCACAGGCCAGACCGGAAGGCTCGAAGGCGTCGGGGCTGATTACTCCGGGCCGTCGTACAACATAGCCATAATGTCGTTTGCAAATAAGACACCGAGCAAGGTCCTCGGCATAGGCGAGGCGGCCGCCGAGATACTGCGCACTATCGTCAAGAAGTCGGGCCTTGAACCGATCTCCCTTACCGATGAAGAGATGAGGGAGCAGGAAAAGTTCATTGCGCTCCAGCAGACAGGCGCTTTGAAGACAGGCAAAAAAAACGCGGCGGAGGGGTTTGAATCCGTCGATTTCAGGGTCTCAGGCGCTATAACCTCTTATTCCGAGCTTGAAGAGTCCGCTGATTATCTTGTCTCACAGAGTAAGACCCAGGTCGCAAGGGTGCAGGTCGACTACGCCCTTGTAGATATCGCTACTGGAAAATCGCTTCTTGCCGAATCAGGCATGGGCGAGTACAGGAAAAAGACAGGCGGCATCCTCGGGCTCGGCTCCAGGTCTACCGCTGACGTGGGGCTTCGCGAAGGGGCCTTGAGAGACGCGATGTCAAAGGTCATGACCCGCATGATCGAGAAGCTCAACGCGATGCCTTTCCAGAGCAAGGTACTCGCTGTCGAGGGTTCCACTCTTGTAGTGAGGGCAGGGACAAAGAGCAAGCTCAAGGAAGGCACGCTCCTTGGCGTCTTCAGGCCGGGCGCTGACCTTGTGGACCCTGAGACAGGCAGGGTCATAGGCAAGAGAGAGAAAAAGATAGGCGAGCTTATGCTGACTTCCCACCAGGGCGAGCGCATATCCGAGGCCTCAGTCAGGACAGGCGTCGGCTTCCAGGTCGGAGACATTATAAAGGCAGTAAAATAAGGAGGAGATAAGATGAGAAAGCGGCTTGGATTGTTGATGACGTTTCTTGGTCTGTTGGTGCTTATCGTTTCAGGATGCGCCAAGCCTGAGCAAAAGTGCCTCTCTCCGGAAGATAACCCACAGCATCACTACTTAAAGGGCATGGAGTTCCTCGAACAGTCAAAGATCGTGGACGCGACAGCCAAGTTCGACAGGGCGCTTTACTGCAAGCATACGTTCGGACCCGCGCACTCAGGTCTTGCCATAGTCATGGCCTTAAAGGCCGGCGCGATGACCGAGGCCGGCTACAAGGCCGCGGACGTCAAGTCGTCGCTCGATCATCTTAAGATGGCGTACAAGTTTTCAAAGACGCCAGAGGAACAGTTCGCCTACAGGGTCGCCACGATAAGGACCTATACCGAGCTGAAGATCGAGCAGTGGCTCTCCGAGTCCGAAGATCATTACAATGAGGCGATGAAGCTCAAGGTAGACGATAGAAAGCTCCTTTACTATGACGGCTCCGAGGCCGCTACGTACTTCATTGGCAGGGCTTATCTTGCCGGCAGGGAGTTCCAGAAGGCGAGAGACAGGTTCAGCGACGTTTTGAACGCCAAGGTCGACTCGAAGTGGCACGGGCCTGCTGACAGGGACTGGAAGAAGACCGATAAGATCGTAAGGGCCCTTTCAGGGATAACCGTCGGCGATGTAGGCAAGGAAATAGCCATCAAGGATTCTGTTAAGAGAGGCGACATGGCCGCCCTTCTGGCGGATGAGCTCAAGATCGACAAGCTCTTCGCAGGCAGGATCCCGGTAAGGTCCGATATCGATAAAAAAGCCGACTTCGTTCCGGCTGATATCCTCAACCATCAGTTCAGGCAGGAGATACTGATAATGATGAAGTGGGGCGTAAGGGGGCTTGAGCCGATATATGACGCAACGACCAAGGCCAACCTCTTCAAGCCCGAAGACCCTGTCACGAGGAAGGAGCTGGCGCTCTTTCTTGAGGACGTTCTCATGAAGCTGCTCCCTGACGAGAAGCTGGCGACGGCCTTCTTTGGCCATGATAAATCGCCGTTCCCGGATGTTTCTCCTACGTCCGCCTGGTATAACGCGATAATGAACATGACTACCAGGTCTATCATGGAGAGCGAGCTCTCAGGCGAGTTCAGGCCTGATGACAAGGTCGACGGGGCTGAAGCGATCCTTGCCATAAGGGTCTTGAGACAGAGGATCAACATACACTAAGAAATGTAATGAGCTGTGCCGGGCCGCAAGGCCCGGCACATGCACAATACCCAAGGAGGCGTTGGATGAAGAAGATATTGTATCTATTGCCGGTGTTTTTCTTTCTGCTGGCAGGCGTGGTGATGGCGGCGGACCCGCAGGTCGTCACTGACCAGAGGCAGGCGTTTATAACAGGCTCTATTATAGTAAAGGGCGAGGGCGCAGCCCCGACAGGCAAGGGGATGTCAGCCGCACAGAAGAGGATAATGGCCTTGAGGGCCGCAAAGGTAGTGGCCCTTAGAGAGCTCGCCGAGATAGTCGAAGGCGTTGCCATCAGCGGCGATACGCTTGTCATCAACGCGGCGGTCGAGTCTGACGCGATTAAGGCTTCAGTCCAGGGCCTTGTCAAGGGCGCTCAGATAGTCAAGGAGGCGTACGACCCGATGAGCGAGATGGGCGTCGTCTATCTTTCCATCCCGATGACTGGCCCCAACGGGCTTCTGGCGACCCTTTTGCCTCAGGTCCTGCCGACTGTGCCTCTCTCGCCGTTCCCGCCTTACCAGCCGCCTGTTGCGGCCCCTGAGGCCCCTGTAGCGCCTCCGGTAGTCAAGAACTATGACGGTCTCATCATCGACGTTAGGGCGCAGGCGTTCAAGCCCGCGCTCATAAACAGGGTCGTCACAAAGAACGGCGAGATCATCTATGACCCGACAAAGGTCGCCCAGAACATACTTGTCGAGAGGGGCGCGGCTGAGTACACCAACGACGTGGGCAAGGCAAAGGCTCTTCTTTCCGAGAGGGGTTCGAGTAACCCTGTCATCATAAAGGGCGAGGGGCTTGTAAAGGCGACTGACGTAGAGATCGGGCCTGATGACGCCAGCTCTGTCTTTTCATCGAACCAGACGAACAACTATCTCGAAGGCGCAAAGGTCGTCTTCGTTCTCAAGTAATAGAAGAAATCAGGCAGCGTACGGAGGTATTCGTGAGGAAATTTTTAGTCGCCGCATTAGTATTGTGCGCAGTCGTCTTTACAGGTTCGAAGGCCGAGGCGATCGTGGATGTCGAGGCCAGGTACTGGTTTACCAACCTCGACGCCAACGCGAAGTTTACGGCTGACTCGGTAGTAGGCACGCAGTTCGATCTCGTAGACGACCTCGGGATCGACGATAAAAAGGGTTTTCTTGAAGGCAGGATAACCCTTGAGCTTGGTTCAAGCAAGCTCCGCTACGGTTATGTGCCGATGAAGTGGAGCGGGTCCAAGACTCTTACCCAGTCCATAGTCTTTGCCGGCACTACCTATACGGCATCGACACAGGTCGACTCGGAACTTAAGATAGATTACCACCGCCTCGGCTACGAGTACGATTTTATCGATGCGCTTAACAACAAGCTCGGTGTGATCTTCGAGGTGAAGTACTTCGATGGTAGCGCGTCCTTAAAGGCCGATTCGCTCGGTTTCAACAAGACCGAGAGTTTTAAAGCCCCGATCCCGACCGTCGGCATCGCGGCCCAAGTCGGTCTGCCGTTCTTATTCTCTGTCGGCGGAGAGGTTACAGGCATGACTTATGGCTCTTCAGCATATATCCTTGACGCTGAAGCCGGGGTCAATATCAAGCCTATGCCGTTCGTCCTTGTTTCAGCTGGCTACAGGGTCTTTAAGCTTCATGTCGAGCAGAGCGACGACATGGCAGAGATCAAATTGAAGGGCCCGTTCGTTACGCTCAAGGCTGACTTTTAAGTTCTGCCGGTTTTGCGCTTCAGCATGAGGGCTTCCGTGTCTCACGGAGGCCCTTGTGAGTTTTTGCCCTTTGAGCGGCCGCACTTGCGTTTATGGCCGGGGCTTACCGGCATTGTCGAGCGACGCTCGCTTGTCGTAGCGGCAGGTCCTTTTTTTTCGCAGACGGCCGGACTCAAATGGTCTGCCGGACATCTGAACAGTCATAGTGTGTGGGCATAGAGTATGTGCATCTTTAGAGCAGTATCTCGTGGTGTTGCCTCAGGTATAAGGCGTATGGCGCAGGCCGGTTTTGTAGTCAGACCGGCCTTCTGGAGGGTTCTTATTTGACCGGTATAATCAGATACCTTGGCAGGTCAGCCCTTTCATGGGTCGAGGTGACGCGCGCCGTCCTTGGTGTCGTGTCTCTATCTCTGAACACTTTTGTGTTGAAGTTCGCAAAGGGCAGCTCAGCTACGCGGTCCGTCCTTTTCAAGCAGATATACTTTACAGGCTTCGAGGCGTTGCCGATCATCTCATGGATAGCCCTGATCCTCGGCCTCATCATCGTCACTCAGATCGTCAATATACTGCCGAAGCTCGGGGCCGAAGGGCTCATCGGCGAGATATTCGTATGGGTAGTCATACGGGAGATCGGCCCTGTATTCGCCTCTGTGATCGTTATCGCGAGGAGCGGGACGGCCATCGCCTCTGAACTTGGCGCGATGAAGATATCGCGCGAGCTTACCGCGCTGGAGGTCATGGGCATCGATACTATGCATTACCTTATAGCCCCGCGTGTCATAGGGACGGCTATAAGTGTCTTTGTGCTTACCTTTTATTTCGAGATAGTGGCGATACTCGGAGGGTATCTGCTCGCAGGCTTCGGGCAGAATATCGCTTTTTCCGTTTATATAAACAGCATACTCGAGGCGATGAGCTTTCTTGAGGTAGCTGTTTCTCTCTTGAAGAGCCTCCTGTTCGGGCTTATAATAGGCGCAGTCTGTTCTTACTACGGGCTTACAGTTGAAAGGTCCATCACCCAGATACCTCAAAAAACGACAAAGGCCGTCATAGGCAGCCTCCGCCTCGTCTTTGTCGTTGACGCCGTTATAACATTCATATTTTTCATTTAGCCTGTAGCTTATGGCTTAATGATAGACGGAGCCAAAAGTGCCTTCCGAGGATTTCGAGTCAGGCTCGCTCGTCGAGCTAATAAACGTATCGTCATTCATGGACTCAGGCGCCGCCATATTCGACTCTGCCAACCTCAGGCTCAGGGCAGGGGAGAGGGTGCTTATAACCGCGCCTGTCGCTTCAGGAAAGAGCCTCTTCCTGAAACTTCTCTCAGGTCTTTCAAGCCCTGAGAAGGGCGTTGTCTTCCTCTTCGGACAAGACATCAAGGAGCTCGACGCGGATGGGCTCAACCAGATGAGAAGCAGGATGGGTTTTGTCTTTCAGGATAACATCCTCATAAGCAACCTGAAGGTCGTTGAGAACGTAGCCCTTCCGATCCTCTACCATAGTACGATTGCGCATGAAGAGGCGATGAAAAGGGCGTTCGAACTTCTGGAGGAGACCGGCTTCAGTGGGGATGCGTGGTCACTTCCCGGGCCTCTTCCGCTCTACGCGAAAAAAGAGGTGGCTCTGGCAAGGGCGCTTGCGCTCGAACCTGAGATACTGGTATGCGAAAATATCTGGGACTTTCTTAAAGGTGATGAAAAGACGCATATTTCAGCGCTTTTAAACGGCTATCACGCAAGAAATAGCGGGGCGCTGATGATATTCACCGCGAATAACGAGAATGACGCCGAGTATTCGAGGCCTGACAGGGTCATTCGTATAGAGTCCGGCGGGTTCATAGAACAGCCCCATTAGCAAAAAGGCGATCGGTCATGGTGAAGATTCAGGATAAAGATCCCAGGTTCAGGAACCTGGAACTCAAGGTCGGGGCCCTTGTCGCGGCCGCTATCATCGGCATCGTAGCGGTGGTCATCTCCGTCGGCATGGAAAAGGACCTCTTTACCAAGAAGTATAATCTCTATTTCGTATCAGATAGCGGATCCGGGTTCATGGAAGGGATGCCTGTGAAGCTCTCTGGCTTCAAGATAGGGCGTGTTACCGATATAGAGCTAGGCGCTGACGCGAATGTGAGGATCACAGCCCAGCTCAACAGGAAGTACGAGAAGTGGGTGAGGAAAGACTCTGTCGCCAGGCTCTCGAAGGAGGGCTTCATCGGAGATTCATTCATCGAGATCGCTGTAGGAAGTCCCGCCGAGACAGTCCTCTCGGACGGCTCGGAGATAACCTTCGAGAAGACAGGCGGCATGGAAGAGATTGTAAACGAGGCCCGCCCGATACTCGTTGAGGTCAAGGAGATCATCCACTACATCAACAGCCCTGAGGGCGATCTTAAGCAGGCCCTTGGCAACGTGAACAGCCTTTTTTCCGAGTTGAGGGAGACAAGAAGGTCGCTTGACGAGACTATCAGGAGTGCTAATTCTCTGGTCCTCGATATAAAAGGCAAGAGCGGCCCTGCCTTTTCATCCGTTGAAAAGATCACAAAGAACATCGAGGCTGTGACCATGAAGCTCGACCCTGTTATGACGAAGGCCGCCTCCGCTGTCTCCGGAGTTGAGCAGACTGTCTCCAGGTTGCCTACGACGCTTGACAGGGTCGATGGCATCCTTTCCGACGTGCGCGCCGTTACAGGGCCTCTCTCCAGACAGTCCGGCCGCATATCCAACATATTGTTTGATGCCGAGGGCGCGACGCGCGACGGCAAGACGGTACTTAAGGGCGTCAAGGAGAGCTGGCCTGTGAAGCTGATGGTGCCGCCGCCGCAAAAACCCGGGCTTGTGCCTCTGGACGGAACGTTTTTTTACAGGGGGGCTGATGAGAAAAAGTAGTCAGGGCCTCTGCGTGCTTTTGCTAGCGGTATTTGTCGCCGGTTGCTCCGCTGCGCCTGTAAAGGAGCAGCGGCCTTATATCATGACTATGGCTGAGGAGGCATCGGCCTCAGGCGCGGCGGCTTACGCTAACGGGGACTTCGCAAAGGCGGCGGTGCGGTTTGGTGAATCGCTTCGGATGAACAGGTCAGTAGATAACAGGGGAGGCGAACTTGTCGACCTGATAAACATCGGCAGGGCGACGGTGGAGCTGGGCGATGCACGTTCGGCTGTTGCCATGCTTGAAGACGCTTTGAGGCTCGCCGCTTTATTAAAAGACGAAGCCGCCCTTTCCGAGGGCCACGCTACGATCGCCAAGGCGCATCAACTGGCCGGGGAGAGTCCCACCGCACTCGATCACATAGAGCAGTCTATTTTGATCGACGCCAGGCTAGGCAGGCGTTCCGGTACTGCACTCAACCTCAAGGGGCTGATCTATCTTTCTGCCGGCAGGCGGCAAGAGGCCGGTCCTATTCTCGCTGAGGCTCTTAAACTTAATACAAACGCGAATGACAGCGTTCAGGCCGCCAATTCCATGAGGGCTCTTGCTGAATTTGAGAGGGAGTCAGGCGATCTTAAGGAGGCGTACGCATATCTCGAAAGGGCGTACAAGGCTGACAAGTCTACCGCCTCATCAGGCAGGATAGCCCTTGACCTTGAGATGATGGCGGACATTCGCGTCATCGAGGGGCGCCGTGCAGACGGCGCGTTCCTTTATGAACGCTCGTATCTGGTAAGCCTCAGCAATGGGCAGACGTCAAAGGCCATCTCAAGGATCGAAAAGCTGATCAAGACCTACATGGATATCGGCGACGTTGAAAAGGCGCGCTTCTACACGGCTATAAGAGACGGGATACTGGCTGGGCAGGATAACTCGGGACGGTACGGTAATTGATGAAGCCAAGGGTGCTTGTAGTAGATGATGATGAGAGGAATATAGCGCTGCTTTCCGTCAAGCTTGAACGGGAGGGCTATGAACTTGAGATGGCTTCTAACGGCATAGAGGCCCTTGAAAAGGTACGGTCTTTCAGGCCTGACCTGATCATGATGGACGTGATGATGCCGAAGATGGACGGATACGAGGCCTTACGCATATTGAAGGCACGAAGTGAGACCCGGTTTATCCCTGTTATAATGCTTACCGGAAGGACGGAAGTCGAGGATAAGGTCCTCGGTTTCGAGGTGGGGGCAGAGGATTATATAAACAAGCCTTACAGCCTGCAGGAGGTGGCGGCCAGGGTCAAGTCGCTCCTGAGGGTCCGCGCCCTTCAGGCCAGTATAAAGGATAACGAAAAGATGGTGGCCCTCGGCGAGATAGTCGACGGCATAGCACACGAGATCAGGAACCCGCTTATGACCATAGGCGGCATGGCAAGGCGTCTTTTCGAGGGTGTTGCGAACGAACAGCATAAGGTCTACTCTCAGACCATCATAAGGTCAGTAGAGCGCCTCGAAAGGATGCTTTCAAGGATCGACGAGTACAAGGTCATCCTCTCCTCCTCTCTCTCACCCGGAGACCTTAATAAGATGGTATCCGCTACAGTCAGGGAGATAAACGACCTGATCGAATCTTCAGGCAAGGATATAACGGTCACAGTCGGCTTGGCGCCTGATCTTCCTGAGATAGACATGGACTACGGCAATCTCAAGATCGCCCTCTATAACGTATTGCAGAACGCTGTTGAGGCTATTTTAGATAATGGGACCATAAGCATCGTGACAGGATCTTCATCTGTTGATAAGACCGTATCGATCAGGGTAACTGACACCGGGTGCGGCATGACCAAGGAAGAGGTACGGAAGATATTCAACCCGTTCCAGACGACCAAATTCGAAGGCGCAGGCTTGGGTCTTACGATGGCTGATAGGATAGTGCGGGACCACGGCGGAGAGATAAAAGTAGAGAGCGACAAGGACGCCGGCACGTCCGTCACGTTCAGGTTCAAGCCGGCGGCTTTTAAAAAGATAGAGATCAGGCCGCTTTAGACGGCGCGTCTGCGGCGCTCAGCGCGCTCTACACTCTTTCTCGGATGTTGACGACGGTATCCTTAAGAAAGTCCCTGTCGTTTTTTTCAGGGTAGTCGATGTTGTAGTGCAGCCCCCTTGATTCCTTCCTCTGCATCGCCGAGTCGATGATCAGCCCTGCGACCGTCGCAATGTTTCTCAGCTCAACGAGGTTGTTTGTTATCTTGAAGTCCCAGTAGTATTCGTTTATCTCGCTCTTTAAGAGATCGATCCTTCTCTTTGCCCGTTCAAGCCGCTTATCCGACCTGACAATGCCTACGTAATTCCACATGAAGCGCCTGATCTCATCCCAGTTCTGGCTGATGACTACGGCCTCTTCACTCTCTACCGCACCGCCTGTCTCCCAACTTGGTATGGCAGGTATTGGAGCGCCTCTTTCTTTTAAAAGCCTTACAGCGTCCTCTGACGCTTTGTCTGCGAAGACCAGTGCTTCGAGGAGCGAGTTTGAGGCAAGCCTGTTGGCGCCGTGAAGCCCTGTGCAGGCAGTCTCGCCTATCGCATAGAGCCTCTTGATGGATGTTTCGCCGTTTACGTCCGTGCGCACGCCTCCGCATATATAATGGGCGGCCGGGACTACCGGGATAGGCGTTGCGGTAATATCAATGCCGAACTCAAGGCACTTTGAATAGATATTCGGGAACCGCTCTTTTATGAATACGGCCGGTCTGTGCGTCATGTCGAGATAGACGCAGTCGTCTCCGCTTTTTTTAAGCTCGAAGTCTATCGCGCGAGCGACAATGTCCCTGGGCGCGAGGTCTTCCATCCTGTGGTGGCCCTTCATGAACGCGGTGCCGTCTTTCAGCCTGAGTATCCCGCCTTCGCCTCTGAGCGCCTCTGAGATGAGAAAGCTCTTGGCCTTTGAGTGGTAGAGGCAGGTCGGGTGGAACTGTATGAACTCCATGTCGGCTATATCGGCCCCGGCCCTGTATGCCATGGCGATCCCGTCGCCTGTGGCGACATCCGGGTTGCTGGTGAAGAGATAGACCTTGCCTGCTCCTCCGGTTGCAAGCACCGTTGCCTTTGCGAGGAAGGTGTGGACCTCGCCTGTAGTCTTGTCAAGGGCGTACGCCCCCCAGGCGCTGTCTTCGCCTGAGCCGCCTACGAACTTGGAGTGCGTTATGACATCGATCGCGATGTGGTTTTCATATATCCGTATGTTCTGATCTGCCTCTACGGAGCTTACAAGGGCCTCTTCAACAGCCCTTCCGGTGAGGTCTTCCGCGTGCACTATCCTTCTTTTGGAGTGGCCGCCTTCCTTGCCGAGGTCAAGCTCTGTAGCGCTTCCGTTGTGCCTGCTTGTGAACTTCACCCCGCGGTCTATAAGCTCCTGGATGCGAGCCGGGCCGTCCTTGACGACAAGGTCCACTATCCGCGCGTCGCAAAGACCGGCCCCGGCGTAGATAGTATCCTTGATATGTTCGTCGAAGGTATCTTCTTTGCTTAAGACCGAGGCTATGCCGCCCTGGGCGTAGTATGTGGCTGACTCCCTGACGCTTCTCTTTGAGAGAAGCGATACAGTGCCGTACCTGGCCGCCTTGAGCGCGAACGTCAGACCAGCTATGCCGGTGCCTATGACAAGAAAATCGGACTTTATTTCCAATTAACCACCCTTGCGCTTGCAGGCAAAAAAATCCGCCTAGTTCGCGCTGAACACGCGTTACTTTTATCAGTAGAGATTATGTCAACGGGTTTTTTTTGTCAAATTTTAAATGGCAGAGCCGTTTGACCGGGAAAATAGGACTAAAGTCACGCTTGCCGAAGAAAAATAACTTGCCCTTTTCCCATACGCATTGTAGACTTAGAATGGATTGTACCCTGCGGTCGGCGAGGAGAAATCGCTCCGTACAGGGCGGGATCATGGGTAGGGGTATACGCGATGAAGATGACAGCTTACCTTTTGTTTTTTACGGCATTGATCTTCACTCTTTCATGCCGGGATGCTCGCGCCGATTTCTATTCATATACAGACGAGCAGGGCGTAGTGCATCTGACGAACGTCCCTTCGTCCTATGATAAGTACAAATGGGTGATGGCCGAGAGGATGGCCATAGTAAAGCCGCCAGGGATGTCTAACAAGGAGTTTGACAATATAATCTTCGACGCCTCGGCGAAGTACGGGGTGGACCACCGGCTTGTAAAGGCGATAGTCAAGGCAGAGTCTGATTTCAGGCCTGCGGCCCGCTCGGTAAAGGGCGCTAGAGGGCTTATGCAGCTGATGCCGGAGACGGCAAGGCGCATGGGCGTTAAAGATATACTCGAGCCGCAGGATAACGTCGAAGGCGGGGTAAAGTACCTGAGCATGCTCTTAAGGATGTTCGACGGGCAGGAATCCCTTGCGGTCGCCGCGTATAACGCCGGAGAGAACGCTGTGCTGAAGTACGGGGCGATCCCTCCTTATTCCGAGACGCAGACTTATGTCAAAAGGGTGCTCAAGTATTACGCCGGTTACAAGAGTTCCAACTAATGAGAGCCGCTTAAGCGGCGAAACGGTTCTCAGGCCTCGTGAGCTAATATCCGGCCGGACAGCTCACGGTCTGCCATCGGAAATCAGGGATATAAGATAATAGCTATGCAGACAAAAAACCAGGTGAACCTGTTCAATCTGCCGAACAGCCTCACCCTTATACGTATAGGCATGGCCCCGGTCCTCGTGGTGATGCTCCTTTCTCCGGGAGAGACATTGAGCGTCGTAGCGGCCGTGGTCTTCGCGCTGGTTTGTCTCACCGATTGGCTTGACGGTTATATAGCCCGCAAAAACGGCATCACGACCTCGCTGGGGAAGTTCCTTGATCCGCTTGCGGATAAGCTGCTCATCACGACCGCCTTTATAATGCTGATACCTCTCGGGCGCATCCCCGCCTGGGTAGTCGCTATAATCATGAGCAGGGAGATGGCAGTTACAGGGCTTCGCGCCATAGCCTCGAATATGGGCGTGGTAATATCAGCCTCGAACCTCGGCAAGTATAAGACGATCGCCCAGATAATCTCCCTTGTGCCTCTTATAATACACTACAGGTTCTTATCCCTCGACTTTCATGCCATCGGTATCTTGCTCCTTGTCCCGGCCTTTCTCCTCACGCTCTGGTCTGGCATAGACTACTTCGTCAGATTTTTCCGTCATAATACGCTAGAGGGTTGAGACGTTTTCTCGCCATTTTGCAGGTTCGCAGCCTTTAACCTCACCTGTGCGTTGAGGCGCTTTGCCAAGGCCTTATCAGGTTGCGCGAAGATGTCGTTTTTTGACGCTTTGCCGGTCTTATGTACTCTGAGTTTGCCGGCTTGGCGCGTCTCTCCGGATATTATCTGATATCAGATAATATCCGGCAGTCTGCCTTGTCTCTGTCTCTGTTGTCTTTGCGGTATCCGGACTTCCCATCCATCTGAAGGACTTTTTGCAGGCAGGCTGACCAGCGGGTATTAAAATGAAGCTGAAGCTTTCGCAGAGGTTCAATCTCTATATCGGAGCCATCCTTCTCATCGGCATGATCATAGTCCTTATCTATGATGTCCGCGCCGATGCCGCTTTTTTGAGAGAGCTTGGTCTCTCCGAGGCCAGAAGGCTGTGTACAGTAGCGTTCAATCAGATATATACATCGATGAATCTGGGCGGCGGAAGGGCCGAGAACAGGGAGATAATAGAAAGGTTCCGGCAGACCTCGGATCTTGAGGAGGTGAGGCTGATACACGGGGAGATGACCGACCACCAGTTCGGCACCGAGGAGGATGAGGCGCCTGTAGATCCTCTTGACATGGAGGCGCTTGCCGGAACTCCTGCAGGCATTGTGGAGAGGTCTCCGTCAGGGCATCTGACGGCAAGGTTCGTTATGCCTTTTTTCATGAAGGAGGAGTGTCTCAGATGCCACACAGGGACGCTGGGCCAGGTCAACGGCGCCATCTCCGTAAAATTGTCCCTTGAGAGGTACGAAGGTCTATTCGGCATGCATTCGATACGTTTTATCTTCTGGGGCGGAGGCATACTCGCTATAGTATCCATTGCCGTGCTTGCGGCTGTCAACAGGAGGCTTTTGAGGCCTATCGACTCGATAGAAGACGGCGCTGAAGCCTTTGCCGGAGGGGACCTTGCCTACCGCGTAGCGGTAAGTACAGGCGATGAGCTTGAAAATCTTGCCGACTCCTTCAACAGGATGGCCGACTCCCTTCAGTCCGCCATGAAAAGTGTCGAAGAGGCGTCAAAGGGCCGTTCAAGGCTTGTCGAGATGGCGGTCGACCCGATACTCCTCGTAGACCCTCTGACAATGAGGTTCACCGATGCGAACCGTGCCGCTACTGTCCTGACCGGTTATTCAAAAGAAGATCTTTTAGGTATGACATTAGACGAGATACACCCGGCAGGCGTGGCGGCCGCTCACAAAGAGTGGATGGACAGATGGCTACATGACGGAAGCGGATATATGCATGACGCAGTGGTTATTCACAAGGCAGGCTACGAGACCCCTGTCGAGGTAGCCGCGTCGGTCATAGACGTAGGAGGAAATAAGCTCCTTCAGGAGATATGGAGGGATCTGTCCGAGAGAAGGGTCTTTGAAAAGACGTTGCGGGCCTATGTGGATGGGCTTGAGGCAGCGGTAAAAGACAGGACAGAGTCGCTCAACAGAACCGTTATGGAGCTCGAAGAGGCTTACATAAGGCTCAAGGATTCCGAACAGGTGCTGATACAATCGGCAAAGATGAGGTCGCTTGGCGAGATGGGCGCAGGCATCGCCCATGAGCTTAACAGCCCTATAGCAGGGATACTGTCGATAACCGAAGCGCTCATGCGCAGAACCGACCCTGCCGAGAGGTCGTACTTCCTTCTCGAAAAGATAAAGGACGCGGCGGTCCGTTCCAAGTACATCATACTCGATATGCTTATATTCTCGCGGCCCGACAAGGAGGGCGGCGAGAATATAGACATCAATGAGCTTGTAAGGGCCACGCTCCTGCTCTTCATATCAGAGATAAAGACGCGCTCCATAGACGTGACAGAAGACCTCGACCCCGGAATGCCTGCGGTAGTTGGCAACAAAGGGCAATTAATGGAGGTCATACTCAATATTCTAAAGAATGCAAGGGATGCCATGCCTTCAGGAGGCTCGACCCGTATAAGGACAGGGACGAGCCGGCGACAGGACGGTCTTTATGCTATTATTGAGATAACAGATACAGGCCCGGGTATCCCGGCCGATGTAATGGACAGGATATTCGACCCGTTCTTTTCAACAAAGGAAAAAGGTGGAGGCATGAACATAGGGCTCGGACTTTCAATATCACAGGGGATCATCAAGAACCACGGCGGACGCATAGAGGCGGCAAATCGGCCCGGAGGCGGCACATCATTTACAGTCTATCTGCCGGTCAAAGACTGCGGGGCCGATTTATGAGCTCTCAGCCTGAGACTATAGTGACCGGTCGATCTTTAAAAGGCCAGCCCGTCAGTCGAGGCGTCCTTGTAGTTGACGATGAGGAGACGGTAGGCATAGGCATCTCTGAGATATTGGAGGACGCGGGTTTCAACGCCGGGTATGTGACAAGTGGTAAAGAGGCCCTCTCCGCTATAATGTCAGGGAGGTACTCGATGGTGCTGATGGATATGGTCATGCCCGGCATGAACGGGCTCGATACCTTCAGGGAGATAAAAAAGACCTCGCCTGAGATAAAAGTGATACTCTTCACCGGGTATTTCAAGGACGCCGACAAGGTGATCTTCGAAGGGGTCAGGGAAGGGATGATAGAATTATTTATACGAAAACCTTTTTTTGCCGATGAGATAGTTGAAGCGGCCAAAAAATACGCATAGCGGCTCGCGCATCTTTTGAAACGTATCGGCTAATGAACCGGAGATGAGTATCAAGGCGGCAGGCACCAGATGCCATGCTCACGGCCTAACCTGCCGTCAGATAAGGTTTTTTTGATAGGTGCGGCTCCGTTCAAAGCCTCTTATTACCTTGACAATATATTACATTTTTACTAAGATTGGACGATAGACAAATTTTGTCACCACAAAGTGAAGGCAGATGACCGACAGGATAGGCGAGCTTCTTCTAAGAGAAAGACTTATATCCCAGGAACAGCTCAAGAAAGCTATTGAAGAGCAGAAAAAAAGCGGCGGCAGGCTCGGTTTTAACCTGACGAAGCTGGGGTATATAACCGAAAAAGACCTGACAGCCTTCCTTAGCAGGCAGTACGGCATCCCTACTATAGACCTTGCGTCGCACGAGCTCGACCACGAGATAGTAAAGCTCATACCTGAAGACGTCGCCCAGAAGTACCAGGTAGTACCTATCAGCAGGACCGGTTCGACGCTTGTCGTGGCGATGGCTGACCCGTCCAATATATTCGCCATAGACGACATAAAGTTCCTGACAGGTTACAACGTCGAGCCGCTTGTCGCCTCCGACGCGGCCATAAAAACCGCTATCGAGAAGTACTATGAGAGCGCTGACGCAGGGTTTGAGGGCGTCTTGCAGGAGTTCGACGAAGAGGAGATGGAGGTCGTAAGGGACGAGGAAGAGGTCGACTTGATGGACCTCAAGAAGGCCATCGAGGACGCCCCTGTCGTAAAGCTTGTCAACCTGATACTGACCGACGCAATAAAAAGAGGCGCCAGCGACATACATATAGAGCCGTACGAGAAGCACTTCAGGGTGCGCTACAGGGTCGACGGCATCCTTCAGGAAGTGATGAAGCCGCCGTTGAAGCTCAAGAACGCGATCGTCTCAAGGATCAAGATCATGAGCCAGCTTGATATCGCTGAAAGGAGGCTTCCGCAGGACGGCCGCATAAAGCTGAAGCTCGCCAAGAACAAGGAGATGGACTACAGAGTCTCTGTACTGCCTACCCTTTTCGGCGAAAAGGTCGTTATGAGGCTCCTTGACAAGGGGAACCTCCAGCTTGACATGACCAAACTCGGTTTCGAGGAAAAACCTCTCGCCGACTTCATGCACGCTATACACAAGCCCTGGGGCATAGTCCTGGTAACAGGGCCGACCGGGAGCGGCAAGACAACGACGCTTTATTCGGCCCTTTCCGAGCTCAACAAGATAAGCGAGAACATCTCTACGGCCGAAGACCCAGTCGAATTCAACCTCATGGGCATCAACCAGGTGCAGATGCACGAGGACATCGGGCTGAACTTCGCGGCGGCCCTCAGAAGCTTTTTAAGGCAGGACCCTGATATAATAATGGTCGGAGAGATAAGGGACTATGAGACGGCCGAGATAGCCATAAAGGCCGCCCTTACAGGCCACATGGTCCTTTCCACCCTTCATACGAACGACGCGCCTTCGACCGTCAACAGGCTCCTGAATATGGGCATAGAACCGTTCCTTGTATCATCGTCTTGCAACCTTATCCTGGCGCAGAGGCTCGCGCGCAAGATCTGCAAGGACTGCAGGGAGGTAGTAGCTGTCCCTGAAAAGACGCTCGTTGATCTCGGGTTGACGCCTGAGCAGGCAAAGACGATGGAATGCTCCAAGGGCAAAGGGTGCGCCACCTGTGCCGGGACCGGTTACAAGGGCAGGATCGCACTTTATGAGGTCATGCCTTTTACCGAGGGGCTAAAGGAGGCGGTCCTTAACGGGGCGTCTTCAGCCGAGATAAAAAGGACAGCTATAAACGACGGTATGAAGTCTCTTCGCATGAGCGGCATAACCAAAGTCGCCGAAGGCGTGACCACTATAGAAGAGATACTCAGGGTCACTATGGCCGATTGACGCGCGGTATTGCTGAGTTTTACGCCCTTTCAAGAGTTTTTATGCGCTCCGGCGCCTCTTTGTAACTAAAGTCCTAACAAAAATCAGATCGATGGTCTAATATTCCTCTGGTACGCAGGCAGGATCTTAGGAAGGCCGTCACGGTAAAGGGGTGTCTATATGGGAGTTGAAAACGGCTCGTCTCAGAAGCTTAACCTCCAGGAGCTTCTGAGGGTCATAATCGACCAGCAGGCATCTGATCTTCACATCTCAGCGGGTTCTCCTCCGAGGATCAGGATCCACGGCAAGCTCGGCCCGATGGGCGCTGTCCCGCTTACCAGCACCGATACCAAGACGCTTTGCTACTCCATCCTGACGGATACGCAGAAGCACAAGTTCGAGGAGGAAAATGAGCTGGACTTCTCGTTCGGCATAAAGGGGCTATCCCGCTTCAGGGGCAATCTCTTCGTGCAAAGAGGGACGGTCGCAGGTGTTTTCAGAACCATACCCTTCAAGATCATGACATTTCAGGAACTTGGCCTTCCGCCGATAATGGAGGAGCTTTCCAACAAGCCCAGGGGCCTTGTTCTGGTCACAGGGCCGACCGGGTCAGGAAAATCAACGACCCTTGCCTCGATGATCGATAAGATCAACAACGAGCGGCCTGAGCACATAATCACGATAGAAGACCCTATCGAGTATCTTCACACCTCCAAGACCGCGCTTGTCAACCAGAGGGAGGTCGGCTACGACACCTTCGCCTTTAAGAAGGCGCTTAAGTACATACTGAGACAGGACCCTGACGTAGTGCTCTTGGGAGAGCTGCGCGATATGGAGACGATAGAGACCGCGCTTACCATATCCGAGACAGGCCATCTCTGCTTCGCGACGCTCCATACGAACTCATGCGTGCAGACGATCAACAGGATCATAGACGTATTCCCGTCTACGCAACAGCCGCAGGTAAGGGCGCAGCTCTCTTTCGTCCTCGAAGGCGTACTTTCCCAGCTCTTGATCCCAAGGGGAGACGGCAAGGGCAGGGTCGTCTCTATGGAGATAATGGTCCCTAACGCCGCTATAAGGAACCTGATAAGGGAAGACAAGATCCATCAGATATATTCGCAGATGCAGGTCGGGCAGACGAAGTTCGGCATGCAGACGATGAACCAGTCCCTGCTTGCCCTTTATCTCAAGAGGCTGATAACGCAGGAAGAGGCGATAGGCAGGAGCCAGGAGCCGGATGAGCTCCGCCAGATGATGGCCAATGCCGGCGCGATGCGGCCGGGTATGCCGACAGGGAGGTAGCGCCACACCATGCCTACATTCGTTTACACAGGCAAGTCAAGTACAGGCGAGGCCGTCAAGGGTGAGTTGCAGGCGGCGTCTCTAGCGCAGGCGACAGCCCAATTAAGGCGCCAGCAGATACTGCCGGCGACTATAACCGAGAAGAAGGGTTTTTCTCTATCGAGCATCAACATCCCGGGCTTCGGCGCCAAGGTGACGACAAAAGACCTCGTCATCTTCTCCAGGCAGTTCGCGACTATGATAGACGCCGGACTTCCGCTCGTGCAGTGTCTTGAGATCCTTGCCTCTCAGCAGGAGAACCCTGAGTTCAAGAAGATACTCATAGACGTCAAGGCCGGTGTCGAGGGCGGGTCTACTTTCGCAGACGCGCTCAGAAAGCATCCCAAGGCCTTTGATTCGCTCTATGTCAACCTTATCGCGGCCGGTGAAATTGGCGGCATCCTCGATACGATCTTGAACAGGCTCTCAGGCTTCCTTGAGAAGGCTGAAAAGCTCAAGGGCAAGGTCAAGAGCGCGATGACGTACCCGGTCGTTGTCATACTCATAGCAACGCTGATCGTCACCGGGCTTCTTATCTGGGTCGTACCAATATTCGATGATATGTTCAAGGGCTTCGGCCAGGCCCTTCCGGCCCCGACGCAGTTGGTCGTCAACATGTCAAACGCGCTTAAATCATCGTGGTATCTCATCATAGGGGCGATTGTAGCCACGGTAGTGGCGACAAGCAGGATATACGCCACTCCCAAGGGCAGGAGGGCTTTAGACAGCTTGATGCTCAAGTCCCCAGTGATAGGGGACCTTCTGCGCAAGACCGCGGTAGCGAGATTTACCCGTACGCTCGGGACGATGCTTTCAAGTGGTGTCCCGATACTAGAAGCACTCGAAATAGTTGCGAAGACCGCAGGGAACACGGTCATTGAAGAGGCCATAATGAAGGCGCGCACGAGCCTCAGTCAGGGAAAGACCCTTGCCGAGCCTCTTATCGAGACCAAGGTATTTCCGGGCATGGTAACGCAGATGATCTCGGTCGGCGAATCTACAGGCGCGCTCGATAACATGCTGACAAAGATAGCGGACTTTTACGAAGACGAAGTCGACGCGGCGGTCGACGCTCTTACGTCCATGATAGAGCCTTTGCTGATGGCGTTTCTCGGCATCGTGGTCGGCGGCCTCGTCATAGCGCTGTATCTGCCTATATTCCAGATTGCCGGCGCGGCAGGCGGCTAAAGATGAATCTCTGAGCATGACACAGGCGTCGGCACCGAAGGCACTCAAGGCCAAGCTTCTTGCCATGATGGTACTCAGGGTGGTGCTGACGCTCGCCTTTTTGTCCATCATCGCCTGGTTTCAGCTCAGGGAATATCCGTTTGCAAGGCTTAATCTCTACCCGCTTTATTTTATAGCCGCCCTCTTCGGCATTATCACAATATTTTATTCTCTCGCCCTCAATCGGGTCAGGAACCTCACGTTCTTTGCCTATGTGCAGGTCACCGTAGACATAGTTCTCGTCACCGCCATAGTCTATGTTACAGGCGGAACGGAAAGTTATCTGCATATACTCTATCCGCTCTCAGTCATAGGCGCGGCCATAATCCTTAACAGGCGCGCCGGTTTCTACGCGGCATCCGTCTCATCCATCGCTTACGGCATCCTTATAGACATGGATTTTTACTCCATGCTCCCTTCGAGGTTCAAGGTCATCGGCATTACAGCCGCCCCGGCATGGGAAGACGTATTTACGACTGTCGCAACCAACATACTCGCTTTTTTCACCGTCGCGTACCTGACAGGCCAACTTGCCGAGCGGACCGCGCGCGTAGAGCGTGAGCTTGAAGAGAAGGGGATCGACTTCGAGAGGCTAGAGGCGCTCAACAGGCAGATAGTCGAGAATATAACAAGCGGCATCATGACGCTCGATGAGTCCAACAGGATAACCTCTTTCAACATGGGGGCGGAGAAGGTCACAGGTTATACGCTCAAGGACGTATACTACAGGGATGTCAATGATATATTCCCGGGTATCCTCGATCTGGGCCCAGGAGCCGGGCAGGCCGGCATGAGGGTCGAAAAGTGGTTCGCGAAGAGGGGCGGCGACGATATATTCCTCGGTTTTTCTCTCTCGCGCGGAAGGGGCGGAGACGCATCTTCCATCATCATATTCCAGGACCTCACACAGCTTAAGGACATGGAAGAGCAGTTGAGAAGGGATGAGAAGTTAAAGGCCCTCGGCGAGCTGTCCGTAGGCATAGCCCATGAGATCAGAAATCCTCTTGCCTCGATAAGCGGCTCGATACAGGTGTTAAGGGATGAGCTCAATCTCGAAGGCGACAACAGGCTTCTCATGGAGATAGTGCTTCGTGAGACCGACAGGCTCAATACCCTGATCACCGACTATCTTCTCTTCGCGCGCCCTGCGCAGACCAGAAGGGAGAGGATCGACCTCGGCGCTGTCATCTCTGAAACGCTTAAGGTCTTCGGTAACAGCCCTGAAGCCGCATCTATCAGGATAGTGACTGACATCCATCCGGGTGTCTTCATGAGCGGTGATTCCAGACAGATTGGTCAGATATTCTGGAACCTCTTTGTAAACGCGGCTCACGCCATGGTGGAAGGCGGCACGCTCAGCGTAACATCCATGCTCATAACGGTTGCCGGGCGCGGGTCAGGCGGGTCTTACGGCCCTCCGGCCCCTTTTGTCGTCATAAAGGTCGCAGATACTGGGGAGGGCATACCCCAGGAAAATATTAGCCGACTATTTGACCCTTTTTTTTCGACCAAAGACAGTGGCACAGGCTTAGGCCTTGCCATTGTCCATAGGATCGTCGAGAGCCACGGCGGCTCTATTTCCGTTTCAAGCAAGACAGGCGCAGGGTCAGTCTTCAAGGTCTTTTTGCCTCTTGAAGGGGAGGCGGCTGTTTAGCTGAGTCTCTGAAGATGCAGATGAATGTCATGTCAGGTAGGGCGGGTCACACCCGCCGAATGATTTTCTTATGCGGACTGTCGTTCGCCTCTGGGTATGGCTCTTTTCGCTGGCTGGCCGACTTGCAGTGGATACTGATGCCTGCTCATCGATCATCCTTTATGCTCTTTCCGCCGTGATCCGGGTTGTTTTAAGGCAAAGGCAGATTCAAGGACAAAGGAGTTTTTTGCTCCTCCCCTTTGTTTAAGGGAGGCCGGGAGTGGCGGTTTTGAAAAGCCTCGGAGAAACAATGGCGGGTTAGGCGCAAGCCGAATCCGCAGTATATCAGATGGTTATTTGGCTGGCGTGCAGCAGATATCAGCGGCAAGGAGTTTAAATATGGCTAAAAACAGGATACTCATAGTCGATGATGAAAAGGACATGAGAGACTTCCTTGATATAATGCTCAGGAAGGACGGGTATGAGACAAAGGTGTTTGCCTCGGCAGTTCAAGCACTCGAATGGTTCGGTGAAAACCATCCGGACCTCGTGATAACCGACGTGAGGATGCCCGGGATGAGCGGGCTTGAGTTCTTAAAGGCGATAAAGGAGCTTGACCCTGACGCCAATGTGATAATGATGACGGCGTACGCCTCTGTGGATACCGCAATAGAAGCTATGAAGGCCGGGGCGATCGATTACTTCACCAAGCCGTTTAACATCGATGAGATAAAACTGAATATCAGAAAGGCCCTAAAACTAAAGACCCTTGAGAAGGAGAATAGGCTTCTTAAAAACGAGCTTAAGACCAAGTTCGGTTTTTCAAACTTCATCGGCGAGAGCGCGAAGATGAAGGAGATATACGCCCTTATAAAGAGCATAGCCGATACTCGGACCAACGTCTTTATAACAGGCGAGAGCGGTACCGGAAAAGAGCTTGTTGCAAGGGCCATCCACTACGAAAGCGACAGGAAGGACGCTCCTTTTGTTGCGATAAACTGCGGAGCGATACCTGAGAACCTCCTTGAGAGCGAGCTTTTCGGCCATCAGAAAGGCGCCTTTACAGGGGCGGTCGTAAATAAGACAGGCCTTGCCGAGCAGGCAGACGGCGGCACTCTTTTCCTTGACGAGATAACGGAACTGCCTTTGCACCTGCAGGTAAAGCTCCTGCGGTTCATACAGGAACGCTCATTCAGGAGGGTAGGGGGCAATAGCGACATCCAGGTCGACATCCGGGTGATAGCGGCGTCGAACAGGGATATAGAGGCAGAGGCCAGGGCCGGAAGGTTCAGGGAAGACCTCTTCTACAGGCTGAACGTGATCAGGATAGCGATGCCTCCGCTTCGCGAAAGGAAGGATGATATCGGGCCACTTGCCAGGTATTTTATCGAGAAGTACAGCCAGGGTCTCGGAAAGAACGTAAGGACGATCTCGGACGCGGCAATGGAATTGCTTCTCAGTCATGATTATTCAGGCAACGTCAGGGAGCTTGAGAATATCCTGGAGCGGGCTGTCACGCTTGAGACTGCAGGGGTCATTACTCCGGCATCTCTTCCGGAGTATCTTACACGCATATCAAGGTCTGGCGCGCAGCTGTTGCCGCCTTCTCTTATAGAGAAGCCTCTTGAGGAGGCTTCTGGAGCGGCGAGTCCTGTAGACCTTGAAAAGACTGTGGAAGAGTTCGAAAAGACGATGATAATCGAAGCGCTCAAGAAGTCCGGAGGGGTAAAAAAGAAGGCCGCAGACCTTCTCGGGCTGACCTTCAGGTCGATGAGATACAAACTTAGCAAGTACGGCATCTCAGACGAATAGGCGTTTTCATGGAGATGAAGCATATCTGGCGAGGGCTCGGCCCTTCATTAGCCTTGTAAAAAATACCTCTCTGACTTTAGCTTTGCACTTCCGTGCGGTTTTTGGGTATGGCTCCTTTCGCTGTCGGCCTGACGGTAGGGCGGGTCACACCCGCCGCCTGCTCGCCTTCAGGCTCATTCCACCATACCCGGGTTTGTTAGAGGCAAGGACAAAGCAACTTCGCCATAAAAAATATCTCTCTGACTCCAGCTTTGCACTTTCGGTGCGGTTTTTCGGGTATGGCTCCCTACGCTGTCAAGCCGACTCGCAGTAGATACTGATGCCTGCTCATCGTCTCTCCTTTAGGCTCATTCCACCATACCCGGTTTTGTTTAGAGGCAAAGGCAAATACGGATGCTTGATAACGATAGTAATGTGACAAAAATCCGCTTGTGACAAAAATTGTCACGTAAAAAGTGACGTTTTTTGTCATTAACATGGGTGACAAGCTAAGATGATGTGGCTAACTATTTGATTTTAAAGGATTTGAGATGTTGGCACGGCTGTTGCATTTAACTATCTACAGGTGACGGTTCAAGAGATAAGAAACCTGACCGAAATAATAAAAAACGCTTTACACAAAAAAGGAGGATTCAAAATGTTAAAACTTCAGCAGATGCTCAAGAACATCAGGGGAGAAGAGAAGGGCTTCACGCTTGTTGAGCTTCTGATAGTTGTGGCCATCATAGCCATTCTTGCGGCTATCGCCATCCCCCAGTTCTCAGCCTATCGTGAGAGGGGCATCAGGGCCTCAATGGTAGCGGACGCCAAGAACACAGCAACACAGCTCGAAGCCATGTTCACAGATGAGCAGTCGTATGTAGATGCCAACGGTACTTCAGTCGTAGGCCCGGCACAGGTCTCGGTAGTCGGTACGACCAGCGGTAACACCTTCATATTCAGCGCCAGCAAGGGCAACACCACGACGATAACCGGCACAGCTACTACCTACTCCGTAGCAGTGGCCAACGCCAATGCCGGTACCGGTAAGAGCCCGCTTACGCTCACAAGCGTCGGTGCATGTGCATACGCAGACGCCACAAACTGCTAACACAAGTCAAGTTTCAATTCGAACAAGGCCCTGGCAATCGCCAGGGCCTTGTTTTTTTGCGCTGTATTAACGTTTGAGAAATGTTCTGAAAGGCCTGGTTTAATACGGTTCTAAAGATAGCAGACCATCTGATTACCTCTTTTCGAGTAGTGCCTGTTGGGGCATATTGATGCCGGTTGTCAGCCTGCCGCTTGGACGTTACAAGCGCAGGCACGATGCTGGAATGACTGGCTCTCAGTCAGGGCAGGCGCAGTATATTTTCAATGAAGCTCTGATTTATTAAGAGGCAGTCGCTATCGGAGAGCTGAAGCGATCGCATCTGTTTTGTAGATTTGCAGGTTACAGGATTCTTAGTCGCTAAGGCAGTATTTAGAGTGTCTCGAAGCAGGGTCGATCAGAGGTTTCTGGATATATCCGGCAGGCATGAGGCTTTTTGATACAGGCACAGGTGAGTGTCAAATGTTATTCAGCTCTTTTATTTCTACTGATGTATGGCCTGACACCTGAAACCTGTCTGTCTTTACCTTAACGTCGCACGGATTGCACCTTCCAAAGTGGTCGCACCGCCTCCATTCATCCGTAAGCTCGTAGCAAGGGTCAGTTATGTTGCCTATGCCGCTTCTTCCCTCATACAAATCGCTGTGGCACCTGTGCAGATTCCCGTCCGGGCCTATGATAAGCTCTGTAGTTTTGCAAAGGATGCTTCTCTCCGTTTTTTTAGAGCAGGCTCCTTCAAACCTGTATGTGCCGTACATCCGCCCTTCATATTCGCCGAGAAATTCTTTAATTCGAAAATCTATGCCGAGGCTGCGGCAATAAGCCTGGGCCTCCATGATATGCGCTTCAAGAGATGGGTGGGCAACACCCCAGACGCCGATGCTGAACCCTGCTTCCTGAAGCTTAATGACTTTCTCAGCAAGCGGTTTAAGATCCATCTGTCCCGGATGGTAGCTGACTCGTATGGATGCGTAAGGCGCGGCTCTTTTAAGGCGGCCGGGGTCGACGCTGTCTATCAGCTCTTTGGCGTCGAAGTGCAGGTTCGTAAGTATATCTATCCTGATCTCAGGCCTCAGGTTGTTGATTATGTATATGAAGTCCTTATGAAGGCTCGGCTCTCCGCCCTGGAGCGTGACAGGCAGGTCGTCTCTGCCCTCGATCCTGTTAAGCCCCGCTACCCACTCATGGCCGGTCAGATGGCGTCCGTGTCCTGGTGAGAGGCCGAAGTTGTTTATACAGTAGCCGCACTTCAGATCGCAGGCCAGCGTCAGGAACGCGGCGATGTAGTTGTACCTCTGCGGTATTGTAATAGCCCCCATCTTATCCATATCTATTATCTTTCCATCAGCCCTTCTACAGCAGTCATTACCGAGGCCGGGCGTATCTCATGCATGCAGGGCCTGGTCTTTACGCAGACAGTTGAAAGACACGGCAGGCAGTCGAACTGCATCTCCGGCAGGAGCTTGACGCCGTTTTTAACGTAGACCTCGTTCGAAAGGGTCGGGCCGAAGAGCGCCACGACCTTCTTGCCGAGTGTATGCGCTATATGGAGGCCGAGGCTGTCGTTAGTCACTATCAGCCTGCATGAGTTTATCCACTCGATATATTCTTCGATCGAGTCGAGCCCCTTCTGCCATGAGATGGTGAACCTGTCGCCTATGAGACTTTCAAGTTCTTTCCAGTATCCGGCTGGCCAAGCCTTGATCGGCCATTTCTCGCCTACATGGTCGTTAAATCCGATGTCGAAGATGATCTCGGATGAAGGTTTGTAGCCTAGTTCAGGGACCTCTCCGTTCCACTTCGAGCCGATCATTGAGAAGAGTATCTCCTCCCAGTACCTCGTGTTGGCTAGCTTGTCGCTCTGGTTAAGGCACATCTCAAGAACGTGCTGTGATCCGTCGTACGCCTTTGCCGAGCCTGTCTCAGGGTCGAACCTGAAACCGTATCTCCTCCATCCTGAGAGAGAATCGGCGAAGGCGCAGATGCCTGCGACCTTCTCGAGATTTACAATCGTATCGAAGCGCTCGGCCTGAAGCTGGAGGACTGTCGTGAGATCATAAGGCATTATGCGTGCGATCCCCTTGTTGCCTTTGAGAAGCGGTATCGCCTTTTCATCTACAAGCCATGTCACATGGGCGTCCTTGAAGATGTTCAGAAGCACGGTTGATCTCAAGACGTCTCCGAGGCTCGTTTTGCGGCTGATCTCGCCAACAAGCGTTTCAGAGTAGCCGAGTTTTATTATCAGGACTTTTTCTGCTTTCATCTGCTCCTCACAGGTCTTTCGTGTTGAATGCGTCGTATGTCATTCGTCAGGTTTTTCTGAAAATCAAATTTTGCCATGTTGGCGCTGATGCTCTGTATCATGCGTGATATAAAAAATGCGTCGAGCATTTTTTGCAACCTGCCTGCGAAGTAAGAACGAGACAGGCAAGTAGAGCGGCCCATCAGTAATATAGCCCGTCCTCTTCTTTGCCTTTCATCGCCTTGAGCGACGCTTTAAATACAGCCAAAGGCCTGTAACCTCTTTTTTCCAGGCTTCGCTTCCTCAGGAAGTATTCTACTATCGAATAGACGCGTATGAACCATAAGTCATTTTTTCCAAGGAATACAACGTCAAGGGCGATATGGAATACGCAGCCTATGAAGATCGCTTCAAGCGCGGTCGAGCCCGACCAGAGGGTCGCGATAAAAAGCGGGACCATGAACTCGGCCGTGTGAAGGACCGATATTGCCAGGAACTCAGGGTAGCGCCAGAACCTGTCAAGCTCGTTGTAAAACCGGATCATGTTAGACGGGCTGAAGTCCGTAAAGTGATTTCGGTATACGTAGTCAATATAGTGGTCGATGTCTATGAAAACCGCGGCAAGCCAGAATAGCACAGAGTTCGTAAACCCGAAAGACGGGTAGAGCGCTACAGTAGCGATACCTCCGAGTATGCAGTGGTCTTTCGGGCTCATCGTTTTTTACCGCCTTCGAGCGCGGGCTTGAACGCTTCTGCAGTATGCTTGAATCTTTCAAGCGTGAAGCTCTCCCAAATCGATTTTAATGTGTCTTTCATGGATAGCTTCATAGGATATATTCTCGTCTTGATGATGTATGCCTTTACGATGTAGTAAAGGCAGAAATAAAGCCCGGAAAGCGGCAGGTGTATGAGTACGTTGACAACAACGGGGCGCAGGGCCGGGACCACGAGACAGACGGTCGAGAGGAGCGAAAGGTTCTTCTGCCGGAGCTTCTCTTTCTTGGAGAAGCACTTGAGCGGTGAACCTGCCTGGTAGCTCATGTGGAGCGAGTCGTAGTCGCCGTCGAACGCCCTTTGCTCTATCGCGTAAGCGGCAAGTTCTGTCCTCGGGTACGGGAAGAAAAGAGGGAACTCACCGAATGTGACGCCGCATTCGATGTTCAGGTCGAGCGAACCGATATCCTCCTTGAGCGTAGTACCGGGGACTCCGTATATAGTGTTGGAAAATGTCGGGATGTTGTGCCTTCGGCACAGGGCAAAGGCGTCAACGAGTGTAGCTCTCGTCATGTTGCGTTTCAATACCTTGTTCCTTACGTGGTCGTCTCCGCTTTCAATCGACATGCTGAGAGAGGCGAGCCCTGCCTTCTTTAGCTTCAAAAGGATGGACTCGGTAAGGAGGTTCGCCCTCATGAGGCAGTGGAACGGCACCCCGACTTCGACAGGGTATCTCTCGGCAAATTCGTCGAGCCATTCGTCGTCCTTGAGGATGAAAATATCGTCGTAGAATTTTATGAACTGTGTCGGGTATCTTGCCTTCAAGTCTTTAAGCTCCGCAATCACCCGTCCTACGCTCATCCTCTGGTAGAGCGGCCCGAGCCCTTTATAGAGCATGTTGTACTTGTGGTTGAAGCAATACGCGCACTTGTACGGGCATCCGCGGCTGACCATGAAACTGCGCATCGGGAACCTGCCGAGGCGAGTGGACGAGTAGAAAAGGTCCCTGTCGAGGAAAGGCAGTTTGTCGAGATCGCGGTTCTTGAGGCGCGTGATGGTTTTCACACCCCTTGAGAAGTTCCTTTTTGTCACTATGTTCTGTATCGAGTCGTAAGAGGTCTTATTCTCGACAGCGTCAAGAAGCTCTGTCCAGGCGTCTTCGCCTTCTCCGACGCACAGCGCGTCGAACGGATGGCGCTCGATGATCTCCGGAAAAAACGTGGCGTGCGGCCCGCCCATCACGGTGAAGACGTATTTTTTAAGTCTCTTTATGGCGAGGTTGGCCTCGATGTAATACTTGTGCTCGCCAGTCTTGGCGCTGAACGCAACGACGTCAGGGGAAAATTCTCTTACCGTTTTTTCGATGTCGCCTCCGGTAAGGACAAGGAGCGCGGTCGAATGTCCCTTCTCCTTGGCGAGCGCGGATAAGAGCATGAGGCCCATCGGGTCTATGTATTCGACTTCCTTTATGACAAAGAGTATCTTCAGCATCGCTCTACCTGGCCTCGACCCGTCTCGGCTCGGCTCTGTAATCAGCGCGGTTCCTGACCCTTACGTCCCAGAAAAGGACTAGAACAGCTTGTAAGACGCTCAAGACGCTTGCCGGCCTGAGTGCCTTGCTCGTCCCGCTCTGCCTCTGGCGAATATCAACAGCTATCTCCGCATAGACTGCCCCTGAACGGATCAGCCTTACAAGGATGCTTGCCATGTAGGCAAAGCCCCAGGTCTTCATCGGTATTTTTTTAAGGAGCGCGCTACGTATAACGCATGTGCCGTTGTAGTACTTAAGATCGAGCCCGAACAATATGTTCATGCCTATCACGAAGAGCCTGGATAACGCCCTTCTCGCAGGCTTCCTGACCTCTGTGTTGGCTGTGTAGGGTATCATGACGTCTGCTCTGTCGACGCTGGAGAATATCTTCTCAAGCGCATTCGCAGGTATCTCATTATCACCAGGGACCATCACTATATAATCCATTGACGCGCGCCTCACGCCTTCCGTGTAGCTGTAGCCGAAACCCATGTTACGGCCGCTATGTACGGCTTTAACGCGTCTGTCAGCGGCGGCAATAGCGTCTATAACAGCGCCGGTTGAATCGGTCGAGCCGTCGTTGATGATCAATATCTCATAGTCTGCGAAGGCGCAGGCCTTGGATAGGGCCTCTTTTACAGAGCAGACGGCAGCCCTGACGTTGCCTTCTTCGTTAAGGCACGGGACGATTATCGATATCGATATTTTTTCTATGTTCCGTTTTTTTTTACTCACGATATCCTCATCTGCCTGCGTATGAATATGCGCATACAGCGTACATACGAAAGCCTGATCATTTATTCAAAAGCCTCTTTACCGCCGCTGTGATATCAATGCTGCCCGGATAGAAGGCCTCTTCTAGCGAGGGGCCTGCTGGCGTCGGGCACTCAGGAAGGGTTATGCGCATCGGCGCGGCCCTGAAGGCGTCTATCGCCTCTTCAGCGACCCTTGTGATAAGTTCAGCTCCGACTGCGAAGTCCCTCCAACCGGGTTCAGCAACAATAAGGCGGCCTGTCTTTCTGACAGATGAAGTGACAAGCGCAGAGTCAAGCGGCTTTACTGACCTTAAATCTATCACCTCGCATGAGATGCCGTCATTTTCAAGGGTCTCGGCTGCGGCGAGCGCCTCGATATTCATCTGCGATAGAGCTGCAATAGTCACGTCAGTACCATACCGGCTTACTGCGGCCTTGCCGATCTCGACAGTGTATGGGCCCTCCGGCACATGTCCTGCTATATCAAAGAGCCTCCTGTGCTCGATGAATATAACCGGGTTGTCATCGAGGACAGCCGAGCGAAGAAGCCCCTTGGCGTCATACGGGGTCGCAGGCATCACTACCTTTAGCCCGGGTATATGGGCAAAGAGCGGGTGGAGGCTTTGCGAGTGCTGGGCGCCTGAGCCCCAGCCCCTGCCGATGATGCCTCTTATCGTAAGCGGGACTTTTGCCCTGCCTCCGAACATGTAGTGCCACTTGGCCGCGTGGTTTATTATCTGGTCCATCGATAGAGGCGTGAAGTCCATCCTCATGTGGACGAGTATCGGGCGCATCCCAGCTATCGCCGCGCCGATCGCTATGCCTGTCATGGCGTTTTCAGCTAGCGGTGTATCTAGAACCCGCTTCGGGCCGAACCTCTCGGCAAGCCCTCTTGTAGTGCCGAATACACCGCCTGAGTCGTCGACACCTTCGCCGATGACAAAGACATTCGGGTCGCTTGCAAGAAGCTCAGCGGTCGCCTCAAGTATCGCCTCGCTGTATTTTAGGCGCCTCTCAATGCCTGTATTGCTGGCTGTCTTTTTAGGCGCGTCAGGTTTAGAGATACTCTTCGTCCATGGCATATCTAAAGGTCCTATGCGTATACGTCTGTCAGAAGCTCAGTTGGAGCAGGTAGCGGGCTTCTGCGCGCGAACCCTACCGCCGCTTCGATCTCTGCATCGATTGCATTTTTGACGCGTACCATCTCATCTGCGGACGCGATATTATTTTTCAGCATGAACCCTGACATGGCGTCTATCGGGCATCTCTTGATCCAGTCGTCTAGCTCTTCTTTCGTCCTGTCTCCGTTTGCGTAGTCAGGTTCATGTCCGACGTGCCCCTTCCATCTGTAGGTCCTGGCCTCTATCAGTGTAGGCCCCAGACCCTTCCTCGCATGGAGGACCGCATCTGCGGCCGCCTTGTAGACTTCCAGTACGTCGTTGCCGTCTACGCAAACGCCTCTGGAGCCGAAGGCTGAGGCAGTATCGGAAATCCTGCACGCGGCCTGTCGCGCGTTTTGAGGCGAGTTCGTGGCGTAGAAGTTGTTCTCGCATACGAATACGACAGGAAGTGATTTAAGAGCGGCGAAGTTGAACGACTCGTAGAATGCGCCTTCCTCGAATGCGCCGTCGCCGAAAAAGATCACTGTCACGCGGTCCTCATTCCTCAGCTGCGAGGCGAGAGCCGAGCCTACGCCCAGAGGTATGCCGCCGCCTACTATCGCTGACGTGCCCATTATCCCGTTGTCTATGTCTATAAGATGCATCGATCCGCCTTTGCCGCGGCTGCATCCGGTCGCCTTGCCGTAGATCTCAGCGAAGAGCGGCCCCATCAGGCATCCTTTGGCAAGGAGATGTCCGTGGCCACGGTGGTTTGAAAAGACATAATCCTTTTTTTCAAGTGTCGCGCATACGCCTGTTGCGATCGCCTCCTGGCCTATGCACAGATGTACCGGGCACTTCATCTCTTGTGTTGGATATAGTTCGACGATCTTCTCTTCGAACATACGTATCCGGAGCATCGTCACGTAGATCCGCACAAGGAGCGGCTTCGTCATAGTCGTCAGTCCGTAGCTTGAAAGGTCGTTTCTCATCAATCCTCGATAATGTCCATTCGAACCAGCCGCAAAAAATGCCATTGATTATCGTACTTAAAAGAGAGGATTTTCGCAAGGTCAAAGTCGCAGGCCTATCGGCTGGGCGCCTTGCGATCTGACTGCATATCATGCTGGGCGCCGTGGGCATGGAACCTGATCTTTAGCGAGGCTTTAAGTTGCCGAGGTTACTGATGCAGGCGGAAGATGTCTTGATACTGCCTTGTCAGATGAAGTTGACGTGCGCAGAAGGGTTTTTAAGTTCGTAGAGATACCTGTTGACCTCATCCATGCGGCAGTTATCCCTGCAACCTGATATATCTAAAGAATCGGAGACAAAGGCCATCACCTTCTTTCTCTGCTCGCCCTTCCAGATATCTTCAAAAGAGGACGAGTTGATGTCTCCTAATAAAAACCTCTCGTCGCCGAGGTACGCGCTGCATGCCCATACTGCGGCGCCTGCGTCTATGTAAGTCCAAAACTGGAGCGCCATGCACTTCTCATAAGGTTTGCGGTCCTGCTCGAGTTTTTTCATCGTCTCTTGCCTGAATACCACTTGAAAGCGACCGTCTGATATCTTTTGAAGCTCGTCTGCTAGATTGTAGTGCTCCCTGTAATCTATCGCATCGTAGCGTCTGGTTATGCTCCTGGGATGCTGGGAGTACGGCTTTATGACGAGATAGTCAGCGCCTGCCTCTTTTGCCAAAAGAGCAAGCGTCACGGCCTCTGACGCGTTCTCAGGGAGAAGCACCATCTGCATGCCGATTGTCGCAGGCATGGAAAGCCTGTTCCTTATATCCGCAGCGTTTTGAATGTTCGTCATGACCCTGTCGAAGTCTTCTGCCCGAGTGCCGTGTATCTTCGCGTAGGTCTCTTTAGTCCCTGCGTTGACGCTGAACTTTATCCATGTTATCGAGCCGAGCGTTTGCGCTGCGGTATCTTCATCGAACAAGACCCCGTTGGATGTGACTGCGACGTCTATGCCGCTCGTCTTTGTGTGGTTTATGATCCCGGCCATATCTCTGTGGAGGAACGGCTCGCCTTCTCCTGCGTACATGACGCTCTTCAAACCAAGCCTGCCAAGCTCTGAGATGCGCGCCTTTAAAATCCCGGAGTCTAGGAACCTCGGCTTATATCCCATGTAGTCGAGTCCGCAGTAGGTACATCTGTGGTTGCAGCTGCCTGAAGGGGATATCTCGGCGTAGATAGGGTATATGTCGGCGCCTTCGAGCCAGCGGCTGACCCTGTCAACATGGAACATCAGCTTGTGGCTATCTATCCTGAACTTGTCCATCTGTCTTCCGTAAAACTGTGCCGTAGTGTGTATCTTTTTAAAATATCATAACTCGGCTCCAGGCCGCAAAGCAATTTGAAGGATACACTGGCCGCCTCCGACATGGCATCAGAATAGGAGTCTAAATGGAAGCTCTTATCAGAAAAAACCGCGCCCTGATGGATATGCATTGTTTAAAGGGGTATAATCAGGTAAAGGGATCGCGCCCTGGGAGGTGAGAGTATGTCGAGGTTTAAAAACAGACTCATGGCGAAGGTCCTTACCAGGTTTCAATGGCTCTTTGAAAGGGCTGTTGCAAAGCCTGAGGTGTATCTCGACGTTGGCGCTATACCGTGGGTACCGATGACAAAGAGGCTCTCGGAGTGCAGGGTAGCGATCGTCACGACAGCAGGGGTCCACTTGAAGGGAGAACCTCCGTTCGATATGGTTGACAAGGACGGGGACCCTTCCTTCAGGGCGATACCTTTATCAGCGCCGAACGGCGCGCTCATGATAACGCATGACTACTATGATCATGCTGACGCTGAAAAGGACGTTAACATCGTCTTTCCGATAGACAGGCTTAAAGAGATGGCCAAGTCTGGTCTGATAGGAGAGGTCGCCCTTGTCAACTACAGCTTCATGGGCCACATCGACGGGCGCCACATCGATACGCTTGTCAGAAAGAGCGCGCCTCAGGTGGCGGGGTTGTTAAAGAGCGCGGGGGTCGACGCGGTACTTCTGACCCCTGGCTGAGGCCTCTGCAATCGGTCCGTGGGACTGATACAAAGGGCGATTGAAAGAGAAGGGATGCCGACAGTCGGTGTCAGCATAGCGAGGCGGTTTACAGAAGAGGTGCGCCCTCCGAGGTCCGTATTCGTCAAGTGGCCGATGGGGCATCCGCTTGGAGAACCGGGCAGGGTGGATACCCAGACGGCTGTCATATCAGCGGCCTTCAAGGTGCTTGTAAACTCTACTGAGCCCGGTATCATAGTCGACTTGCCATACAGGTGGAAGAGATACGAGGACCTGAAAAAAGAGGTCTGAAGGATTTTGGATACGGCCGTGGCGTCCTTTCGGACGCCCAAGCCATATAAACTGTTTTATACTGTCTTCATCCAAACAGCAGATGATCGTCTTTTGACAGAAGTGAAAGGCCGTCATGCCGGTTTATTTTTTTCTATGGAGCGCGCTTCCGGCAGGCGTACCGTTTTTTACCGAGTGGCATCTGTTGCAGTCTGCGAACTTGAACGCCACTTTGCCGTGGCATGCGCCGCAGGACTTCCCCTCTGACATATCTCTCATCGTGACTGCGTTTGCTCCGAGCGTGTCCTTGAATATCGTCTGGTGACATGCGCTGCACCGTGCCAGCGCCGAGTGGGTTTTGTGGGAAAATACTACGCCCTTGATGTAATCCATGGAAGGCTCGAAGAGGATCTCGTTGTCGCGCGTTTCCTCGACCGTATCTTTGTTAATGCCCGCTACCGCCTTTAACGGCTCGTACGCGCCAAGCGTTTTCATCGCGTTCCAGTCAATCGAGCCGAGTCTGTCAATAGGGAAGATGCCGCTTTTCAACTTTTCAGGGTCGAAGGTCGAGCCTATCCGTATCGATGCCTCTTTAAACCCCTTGAGGTCGGCTTTGGCCGGGTTCAGGAGTATCTCTTCGCCTGGTTTTCCGGCTGTATGGCACCTTTCACATTGGTTCTTCTCAGAGGTTGAAAACGCAGTCTTGCCGTTGTGGCACGTCCCGCAAAGCCTGTCAGCGTCAAATGCCGCATGTGAGATCGAGTTGGCCCCGCGCTTCATCTGGAATACATCGGTGTGGCAGACCTTGCACTCATATAGAAGCCTGTGCATCCAGTGAGGGTATATGACAGGGGCTAGCCCCTTGGCCTCTTCCTCGCTCCGATGCGCCATCATGACGAAGTTTCCGGTGAACCTCTCTCTTGCAGCCCACTTTTCAGCCTCAGCGACCCGTTCGCTCTCTTTTCTGAGTTCTTCTTTCTGCGCCTTCTCAACGAGTGTTATCGGCCCGTTGTCCTTGTTCCATTCCCTGTGCATCGTCGCCATGGCGTTTGCAAGATCAAGTATCTCCATCTTCTCTGGATATGTCTTGCCCTCAGCCATCGCATCGTTGATTATCAATTGGACCTCAGCCGGGACACGCTTCTTGTTCTGTTTGATAAGGTAGGCGAGGCCCTCGAATTTGTTTTGAACGTATGCGTCAGTAAAGTCACTTCTGAACCTGCTCTCTTCGGCTGATGCGCCGGAGAGGCCTATGGCCAGCAGAAATACAGCGACAAGGACTGCCAGTATGGTCTGATGCGTTTTTTTATTCATGTATTCACTCCTGTCTGCCGAATATAAGGGATATCTGCAATCGACTCAGATTATACCAACGGGTCGGCTCTTGTGAAGTCTTTTTTGGCCCTATTGCCGTAGGCTAGCAAGGCTCGCGCCTGATCCGGAGCCGCCGATGTGGACATGGTTTTGTTTTTATTGTATAAAATCAGAGTCAGCCTTCTGTGTCTCCAAGGGCCGGCGTAAAAAAAAAGGGGTACTCAAGAGATGTCTTCGAAGGATATGAGCGTATCGGTCGTGATGCCTGCCTATAACGAGAGGCGGTTCATCAATGAGGTTATCGACAGGGTACTGGCTACCGGCATCCCTGACGAGCTTGTCATAGTAGATGACTTTTCCCGCGACGGGACAAGGGATGTACTCTCAGAGATAAAAAAGAACTGGAAGGATAAGCGGTGCGCCTTGAAGCTCGTCTTCCAGGAGAAGAACATGGGCAAGGGCGCGGCGCTTAAAAGGGGCTTTAAAGAGGCGACCAAGGATATAATCATAATCCAGGACGCGGACCTCGAGTACGATCCGAGGGACTACGCCAAGCTCCTCGCGCCGATACTCGAAGGCAAGGCTGATGTAGTCTTCGGCTCGCGTTTTCTCGGCGACTCCCACAGGGTCCTTTTCTTCTGGCACATGCTCGGCAACAAGACCCTGACGTTTTTCTCCAACATGCTGACGAACCTCAATCTGAGCGATATGGAGACAGGTTACAAGGTCTTTCGATCAGAGGTGATCAAAAACATAGACCTCGCTTCTGAAAGGTTTGGCTTCGAGCCTGAGATAACCGCCAAGGTCGCAAAGGGCCGCTACAGGATATACGAGACTGCGATCTCCTATGCTGGAAGGACGTATGAAGAGGGCAAGAAGATAAACTGGAAGGACGGGGTCGCCGCGTTCTGGCATATAATCAGGTACAACATCTTCTCATAGCCAGAGGTGAATATGGCGCGAGAGACGCAGATACATCGTTCAGGTCGTTTCGTTTGTCTTCAGATCTGGAGGACTCGGACCGTTTTTTTCAAGGCGGTCTGCTTGTTTTTTTTCGTATCTCTTATTCTGTCAGTCCCGTATCAGGCTTCAGCCCTTTCACCCGAAGAAGATGCGAACATCAGGGTCTATGAGGATACCGGCCCTTCTGTCGTGAACATCGTCAGCACAACGCTTTCCTATGATTTTTTCTATAACATCGTCCCTTCCACTGGCACAGGCTCCGGCGTCATCATAGACAAGCGCGGTTTCATAATAACGAACTACCATGTTATCGAGGACGCAAGGAGCGTTGAGGTGACCTTCTTTGACGGCACCAGATACAAGGCCGAGGTCGTAGGCCTCGATGCCGGAGACGACCTTGCGGTATTGAAGGTGAAGGCCCCCTCGGCAAAGCTCCGCCCGGTGCAGATGGGGGATTCATCAGGCCTGAAGGTCGGGCAGAAGGTGCTGGCGATAGGCAACCCGTTCGGGTTGGAAAGCACTCTTACCGTCGGGATTGTAAGCTCGCTGGGCAGGACGATGAGGGCAGCGAACGGCAAGCTTATAAGGGGCATAATACAGACGGACGCGGCTATAAACCCCGGCAACTCGGGTGGGCCTCTCCTTGACAGCGAAGGCAGGATGATAGGGGTCAATACCGCCATATTCAGCCCTGTCGAAGGTTCTATAGGCATAGGTTTTACCATACCTGTCAATACGGTTAAAAAACTCCTGCCCCAGCTCCTTGATAAAGGATATGTATCAAGGGCGTGGGTCGGTATCACAGGCCAGACGATAGACGCTGATGACGCAAAGGCGCTTTCACTGCCTTCAGCCGGCATACTCGTTGCCGAGGTATTCAAGGCCGGGCCGGGCGGCAAGGCAGGCATCAGGGGCTCGAAAAAAAAGATAAGGCTAGGCAACATGGTAGTAGCCTCAGGCGGCGACCTGATAGTATCAGTAAACTCAAAACCTGTAAGGTCTATGGATGAGTTTAATTCATACATGGAGTCTTTTGAAGTAGGCTCGGTCATAACGCTTGGCACCTACAGGGACTCAGCGCTTTTGAACGTCAAGGTGAAGCTCGAAGAGATGCCTAGGGAGAGGTAGACAGCGCAGGGCTTCGGGTTTTTATGTCAACCGTGGTTTTTTTATCTTCCGCAATTCAGGCTGACTATACGAGCGTACCGGTATTCTTTGCGTTGCATCCATGCTTTTAATCTTTTTCATGAGAATAGGGAGGTATAGATGAATAAGGAACTTAGGCCGGTCTCGATAGGGCTTATACTCGGCATTGTCGGGCTTTTGTCAGGGATACTATGGGCGATGTACATCGTCGTTGGACACGAGGCGATCCACGACCGGTTGAGCGGCAGTATAGTCGCGCCGCATGAAAGTCCGGCAATGAGCGCACCTGTCGCAGTTGAGGACCATCATAAAGAAGCGGACGCCAAAGACGCCTCAGACCACCACAGCCACAAGACATCCATGCCGGCCGAAGGTCATCCGCACGGCCACAGTGCGCCCCATGGGAGCGGCGCTATCACTATGACAGTATCAGGCCACGACAGTCCGATCATGGAGGCGGCGCACGAGAGGCTTACAAGGGGGCATCTCCACGCGATGGGCCTGGGCACGATAGCGGTCGTCATCTCACTCGTTCTTGCCTTTCTCCACGGGCCGAACTGGCTAAAGACGATAGCCTCGGCATCATTAGGAGTAGGCGGGCTTATCTATCCGCTTTCATGGATCATCATGGGTTTCAGGACTCCGGCACTAGGTATTGAAGGGGCGCATGAGTCGGTATTCATGATAGTCGCCGCCAGCGCGCCGCTCGTTATCGGAGGGCTTGGAATTACGCTCATCCTGATCCTGAAGGGCATCTTTTCAAGCCGCTAGCGATTTGCAGATACCGGTTTTTGCAGTCTCAGTCGGCAGGACTAAAAATAATGCCGGTTGTTATAATAAAATCCTTGACAGCTCTTCTGGTTTTGATTTAAGATGAATTTATAGATGTAAAGAGCCTTCCGTGACTGACGGATACATGGTGGATTACCACCGGGGAACGGAAGATATATGAGCAGCCGACCGTCTGGGCAAAAACAATGGCAGGTGTCTGCTGTTGTTATGCTATGGCGGTTTTTTTGTGCCATTTTCTAAAAGCACCGGAAAAGGCGTCTGGGTCCGGTTATACGGGAAGACAGATGGGACACAATACGTTTGACAGGGGTATCCACCCCGCGTACTACAAGGAACTGACCTCATCAAAGAAGGTCGAGCGCGCCCGGCTCCCGGTGACAGTCGTAATACCCCTTCAGCAGCATGCCGGGGCGCCTTGCGACCCGCTTGTCAAGAAAGGCGATCTCGTGCAGGAAGGCCAGAAGATAGGCGACGCGACCTCTTTTGTCAGCGCACCTGTTCACGCCTCTATCAGCGGCAAGGTAAAAGAGATTGATCTCCATCAGCACCCGGCAGGATACAGGGTGCTGTCTGTCGTTATAGAAGGCGACGGCACTACAAAAGAGTGGCCTGCCACGCCTGTTGAGCTTTCCAGTCTAACCCCTGAAAAAATAAGAGAAATCATAAGAGAGGCAGGCATCGTAGGCATGGGCGGGGCAGGTTTCCCGACCTCAGTCAAGCTCGCCCCTCCAAAGGGCAAGACGATAGACGCCATCCTTTTAAACGGCTGCGAATGCGAGCCCTTCCTTACCGCTGACCACAGGATAATGCTCGAGCAGGCCTCAAACGTCGTCTGGGGGCTTCGCGCGATAATGAAGGCGACAGGCGCTGCCAAGGGCTTTATCGGCATAGAAGAGAACAAGCCGGATGCGGTTGAAGCAGTACAAAAGGCTATATCAGGTTCTACCGACCTTAAGATAATAGTCCTTGAGGCGAAGTACCCTCAGGGCGCGGAAAAGATGCTTATCAAGGCCGCCCTCAACAGAAAAGTGCCTGTCGGCAGGCTTCCTCTGGACGTTGGCGTAGTAGTCAATAATGTAGGCACCGCTGTAGCCGTTTACGAGGCGATAAACCTCGGCAAGCCGCTTATCGAGAGGATAGTGACAGTAAGCGGGCCGGGCGTTAAAGAGCCTAAAAACCTCCTTGTGCGCGTAGGCACCTCTTTTGAAGAGGTCCTCGGCCAGTGCGGAGGCGTTGTTGCTGAAGGTGAGATAGAGGTATTAAACGGCGGGCCTATGATGGGCATAGCGCAGACGGCCCTCGGGGTCTCCGTCATAAAAGGCACATCAGGCATAACCGTACTTTCCGGCGCTTCGTTAAAGCGGCCGGGCTTTGAGCCTTGCATCAGGTGCGCCAGCTGTGTCTCAGTATGCCCGATGGGGCTGATGCCCTACAGGCTAGGCGATTACGGCAAGGCGTTCAGGGCTGATGAGTTCAAGGCCTGGGACGGAGGGGCCTGCATCGAGTGCGGATGCTGTTCGTACGTCTGTCCGTCCAAGAGGCCGCTCCTTCACTGGATACGGCTCGGCAAGCTTAAGGTCCGCGAGCAGGCGGCAAAGACGGCAAAGGCAGCAGGGAACAAATAAACAGCTGTTAATCAGGCAGAGGCTATGGAAGATAACAAAACGGCACAGCAGGGCATATCCCGTGAAAGGCTTATCGTCTCTTCTTCGCCGCATTTTCTAAACGACCAGAACATCCCGAAGATCATGCACACGGTCGTAATGGCCCTTTTCCCGGCCATGGCTGCGAGCGTCTATTTCTTCGGCTTCAGGGCCCTTCTTCTGATACTCGTCTGCGTCGGCGCGTGCCTGATCACGGAATACGCCTTCCAGAAGGGGCGTAAGCGTCCTGTAAGGGTATATGACGGCAGTGCCATCATAACCGGAGTGCTTCTCGCACTGACACTGCCTCCAGGCTTCAGCATCTTCGGCGCGATATTAGGCTCCGTATTCGCGATAGGCGTCGGAAAGATGCTCTTCGGCGGATTGGGCTTCAATATATTCAACCCGGCCCTCCTCGGAAGGGCTTTTCTTATGGCGACGTACCCGGTCCTTACCACTACGTGGGTAGAACCCCGGACGGTACAAAAGGCGGTTGACGCTGTAACTGCGGCGACCCCTCTCGCGCTCATGAAGTTCGAAGGCAAGTTCGCCTCAGTACAAGACCTCTTTCTTGGAAACGTCGCAGGCTCGCTCGGTGAGACCTCAGCTCTTGCGATACTCATAGGCGGGCTTTACTTAAGATATAAAGGGTATATCAACTGGAAGCTCCCTCTTGGTTATCTCGGCTCCATGGCCGTTTTTTCCGGGATATTCTGGCTTATCGACCCGACCAAGTACCCGAACCCGCTCTTTCACCTCTTTGCAGGCGGTGCTATGCTCGGCGCGTGGTTCATGGTCACTGACATGGTTACTTCTCCTACGACATCCGTAGGGCAGTGGATATTCGCGATAGTTGCCGGGATAATGGCCGTCGTAATAAGGCTCTTCGGCGGTCTTCCGGAAGGCGTCATGTATTCGATACTCTTCATGAACGCCTTCGTGCCGCTACTTAATAAGCACACGAGGCCCCGGGTCTTCGGCGCTGTAAAAGAACAATAAGAAGTCATCAGAAATACCGGAGGTTTTCGGTTTGAATAAGATAACCAAGATGATCGTCAACATGGTGCTGGTCGCCGCCCTTACAGGGGTCATCCTTTCGTTTGTCTTTACGAAGGCCGACCCGCTGATACAGGCGAACAAGGCAAAAGAGCTCCGGGAATCCATCTTCAAGGTACTGCCTGAGGCAAAGGACTTCCAGCCTGTTGAAAAGACGCTGGGGCCTGAAGAGAAGTTCACCCTCTATGTCGGCGTAGACGACGCCGGTGTGCCTGTCGGCGTCGCCTTCAAGGCAGACGGCGGGGGTTTTCAGGGCAATGTTGGCGTGATGGTAGGCCTTGACCTTGATTATGCTAAGATGAAAGCGATAGAGATCCTCGACCAGGTCGAGACCCCCGGCCTCGGAGACAGGATCAGGGAGCCGCTTTTCAAAGACCAGTTCAAGGGCGTAGAGGTATCTCCTAAGGTTGAATACATCAAGTACAGGAAGCCTGAGAAGCCGAACCAGATCCAGGCTATCACAGGTGCCACTATATCCTCTGACGCTGTAGTTAAAAACATCAACAGGGCGGTAGAGAAGGTCATGAAGAACTTCCCAAGGGAAGAGGTAATGGCCGTTAAGGTTGAGAAGAAGGCCGCTGAGCCTTCAGCCGGACCTGCAAATGACGCGAAGGGGGCCCAGGATGGCGGAAAATAATTCCCTCTGGTACGAGTTTAAAAAAGGGCTCTGGCAGGACCTGCCTCCGTTCAGGCTTGTTCTCGGCACATGCCCTACGCTTGCGGTTACGAACTCGGTCTTAAACGGCATCTCTATGGGGCTTGCGACGCTATTCGTCCTTCTTAGCGCAAACATCATCATCTCGGCCCTGAGGAAGTACATCGCCCCGCAGGTGAGGATAGCCGTATACGTCGTCATTATAGCCTTGCTTGTGACGGTCGCCGACCTCTACCTTGCCGCGCAGTTCCCGGCGATATCAAAGGCGTTAGGTCCGTACGTCCCTCTTATCATAGTCAACTGCATCATACTCGGAAGGGCAGAGGGATTCGCTCAGAAAAACCCGGTCGTCCCCTCTGTGATGGACGCACTCGGCATAGGCATAGGCTTCACCTTGTCCCTTGCGGTCATGGGCGCCATCAGGGAGGTCCTCGGCTTCGGCACCGTCCTTAACTTCATGGTGCTCAGCCCCACATGGTTTGAGCCGTGGATAGTGATGATACTGCCTGCCGGGGCCTTTATCGTCTTTGGCGGGCTTGTAGCCCTGGTCAACTATATATCGAGCAGAAAAGCCGCAAAAACGGTCTAGGAGACAGCCGTGAAATTATTGATGATCTTCATATCGGCTTCACTCATAAACAACTTCGTACTTACGTACTTTTTAGGCATCTGTCCGTTCGTAGGGGTCTCTAACAAGACTGAGAACGCGCTGAACATGGGGCTTGCCACTACCTTCGTCATGACGCTCACGGCGGCCGTGACATGGCCGGTCTACTACTACATCCTTGTCAAATATAACGTCCCGTACCTCCAGTACGCCGCGTTCATCATTATCATCGCCGCGCTTGTCCAGTTCGTAGAGATGTACATAAGGAAATCGTCCCCTTCTCTGTACAGGGCCCTTGGCATATATCTTCCCCTCATCACTACAAACTGCGCGGTCCTCGGTCTCGCCCTTTTCATGGTCATGAGGGAGTATAACTACATAGAATCGATCGTCTTCGGCTTCGCAACAGGCGTAGGCTTCACCCTTGCGATACTCATGATGTCAGGCATAAGGGAAGAGCTCGAGTTCGCGGATATCCCGAAGCCGTTTCAGGGGATCTCCATCACTCTTATCATCGCGGGCATGATGGCCCTTGCTTTCATGGGCTTTGCCGGACTTATCAGGGGCTGATACAAAGGCAGTTAACCTTAACTAATAGCGGTTGTCATTATGAACGGAATGTTAGTCATATCAGCTGTAAGCATGGGCGGGATCGGCGCGGCCCTGGCCCTCTTTCTGGCCTACGCTGACAAGAAGTTCCAGGTTGAAGAAGACCCGGCCCTGGAGGCCATAGCAGGCATATTGCCGAATTCCAATTGCGGCGGATGCGGTTATCCAGGGTGCAGGATGCTTGCGGAAAAGCTCCTTGCGGGAGAGGCCCCTCCGAACGCGTGCATAGCAGGCGGAAACGATACAGCCAAAAAGCTCGCCGAGTATCTCGGCGTGGCGGCAGGGGACGTCAAGAGGGTGCTTGCCGTCGTACTTTGCAAGGGCGGCCACAAAGAGGCCGAGAGAAGGGCGACTTATAAAGGCGACATGACGTGTACCGCCGCGAACCTCACCGGCGGGGACAAGAGCTGTTCGTACGGATGCCTCGGCTACGGCGAGTGCGTGGAGGCCTGCAAGTACGACGCGATGGCTATGGATGATAACGGCCTGCCGGTAGTATTCCATGATAAATGCGTAGGGTGCGGCGCCTGCGCGAGGGCGTGCCCGAGAAATATAATAGAGATGCACCCTGAAGAGCACAGGCTCTTCGTCTATTGCAGGTCCAAGGACAAGGGCGCGTACGCGAAGAAGGTCTGTTCGGTCGCCTGCATAGCCTGCGGCCTTTGCGTCAAGGACTGCACAGCTGCCGGCGGCATCGTACTTAAAGATAATCTCGCAGTTATCAATCATGATCTCGCTCCACAAAACGATGAATCGACAAAGAGGTGCCCTACCAGGTGCATACTCTCAGGCATAGAAGAACGTGTCACAAGGGCTGGTTTTTATTCAGGTTCATCCAGGAGGGCCGGCTGATCAGCCGGCCCTTTTTTTCACATCTGCTCATAACGCTCTCCCCATGTTAAACCCCTTATTTAGCACGCAAAAAACTCTCCGTTAGACGCATGCCGATAAAAATCATCTAATCCTCCGTTAACTTTTTTTTAATCTGCGTTTGCTATTATGATGCTTGAAAACAACGGTAAAAAAAGTTATAAATATCAGCTGATGGCCGCGTGGTAAAGAATCACCTAAAGATATTCTCATATAAGCCGATTCTATCTTTACCGGCGTTCTCCTTATACTCCAGACGAGTTCCTGTCAGGAGAAAATTAACGAGACGCCTGATCCAAGGCCATCTGGATAGAGGATATAAGAAAGGCGGTTGACGTAAGGTTCGCGCGTACCCACCACTGATAAAGGGAGGAAGCTTTGCAGACCAGAAAAATATTATCATTTGTCCTTGCGGCATCAGTTGCCGCGGCGTTCGGCCTGACCGGTTGCTCCAAGTCTGACAAGGGCGAGGGCACCGACAAGACGACCCAGGCACAGGCCCCTCATGCCAAGAACACTTCGGCTGTGATAGCCGATCTTCTGGAGCGCCTCAAGGAAAAGCCTAATGACGGCGATACACTCTGGCATCTTGGGGACGCGTACTTCGAGGCGCGCCAGTTCAGTGATGCGTCTACCTACTACAAGAGAGCCTTGCTGGTCAAGCCCAACGAGGTTGATATATACAACGAGCTCGGGCTCTCGGTGCATTATCTCGGCAATACCGACGACGGGCTTAAGGTCGTTGAAGAGGGCATAAAGAAAGACCCGCTCCATCAGAGGATATGGCTTACAAAGGGTTACCTGCTTGCCTACGGCAAGGGAGACCTTGAGGGCGCCAAGACCGCGTGGGAGAAGGCAAAGGCGCTCAATCCTGAAAGTCAGGTCGGCAAGGCGGCTTCCGAGTACCTTGCCCAGCTGACCAAAAAGTAGGTATAAGATGTCAGAAAAAGGAAAAGGCGCCTCGACAGGCGGCGGTAAGGAACGTTCGTTCCTCCACGCCGCAGGTTCGAATATCTGGTATTTCTTTAACTCGCTCAAGCTCACGCTCGGGGTCCTCATAACGCTTGCCCTTGTCTCCATCATCGGCACGGTAATAGAGCAGAACCAGCCTGTCGAGCAGTATCTCGCGGCCTACGGCGAACGGTGGACCGGCATTATATTCAAGACAGGCCTCCACAACATGTACCACTCATGGTGGTTCCTGGCGCTTCTGGCTATGCTGGCCCTTAATATCGTCGTATGCACTTTCGAGAGGTTTCCTCCCAAGTGGAAGTCGCTTTTAAATCACATCCCGGATAAGTTCGACCCGAGGCTTATTGAAAAGCTCGCGCACAACAAGACCGTCACTGTAAACACATCAGCCTCGACCGCAGTTGAAAGGATGTCAAAGGCCCTCAAAAAAAAGGGCTATTGCATCTCGCAGTCAGGTTCCGGTTCGGAGAGTTTTATCTACGCGTGGAGGGGAAGGGTCGGCAGGCTCGGTTCGGACTTTGTCCATATCAGCCTCCTTCTTATACTTCTCGGCGCGATAATAGGCAGTTACTCCGGCTTCAAGAGCTTTGACGCGGTCTACGTCGGGGATCTGATGAAGGTCCCTACGGCTGAATTCAAGCTGAGGCTCGATAAGTTCTGGATAGACTATTACGATACAGGCCAAGTCAGGCAGTATAACAGCATGATCACGATCGTAGAGGACGGCAAGGAAGTACTTACGAAGCAGATATGGGTGAACGAGCCTTTGTCCTACAAGGGCATCAGGTTCTACCAGTCGAGCTACGGCATGGCGTGGAACAGGGTAGAAGAGGCGCAGATCGGCGTAAGGAAGAAGGGCTCCGAAGAGGTCACCGACGTATTCACCATCAAGTGGAACGAGAAGGCCAACGTCCCGGGGACCCCTTATGACGTCAAGCTCGTTGGCTATACGGCCGATTACGAGTACGATAAAGCAAAAGGTATTGTCACCTCCAAATCAGCCGAGCCGAACAACCCGGCTGTCATGTTCGAGATCTACGAGGGCGCTGATATGATAGGCGGAGCGCTGGTATTCCTCAACCATCCTGGTCTGTATCCGTCTCTGCCTGAGTCTGCTAACGCGGACCTGGTATTCGGCGGCTACAAGGGCATAATGTATTCCGGCATATCCATTAACAAGGACCCGGGCACGAACGTCGTATGGGCCGGATCGCTCGTTATGGGGCTTGGTTTCTATCTCGCGTTTTTCGTCTATCACAGAAGGGTCTGGGTGCATGTCAGGCAGACAGGCAAGTCCGCTGAGGTGAAGTTTGGCGGCATGATAAACAAGAACACCCTGGCGCTCGAACGCGAGCTTGATGATATAGCCGATTCAATTGTGTCTGACCGATAGTAATACTCCTGGGGGAATGAGATGATATTGTCACTCGTTTTTTTCACGTTTTCACTCGTCTTTTATTTTATAACGGCCCTTTTGTACCTCGGCCACTGGATCTTTAAGAAAAAATGGATCGGCCAGACGGCGACTGCCATGAGCTTTGTAGCACTCATGTCAACCTCGATGATCCTCATCAGCAGGGCCGGCGAATCAGGGCACGCGCCGTTTTCCAACCTCTGGGAGTCGATGATGCTCTTCATCTGGGCGACTAACATCGGCTACCTGATCATGGAGTACAAGCACAAGTTCAAGGTCCTCGGCGTTGCTGTCATGACGTTTGAGTTCCTTGCCATGCTCTCGGCCTTTGCCCTTCCGTATAAGTTCAAGAGCGCGGAGCCGCTCAACCCGGCCCTTCAGAGCAAGTGGCACTGGATGTCGGATCTCCTTGCAAGGTGGGACCTACAGTCCTACGCGATTGGCTGGCTCGACTTTCATGTCTTCGCGACTTTCGTAGGGTACGCGGGCTTCGCCATCGCATTCGGCCTAAGTATAATATATATATTCAAGGAGAGGCAGGAAACAGGCGTTTCGACGAGCCGTTTGATGGCGGCCTTCCCGGACGCGCGCATCATCGACGAGCTTAGTTACAGGGCAATCGCCTGGGGCTTCCCGTTCCTCACAGTAGGCATCATATCAGGCGCGGTCTGGGCAGACTACGCTTGGGGCACTTACTGGTCCTGGGACCCGAAAGAGACGTGGTCCCTTATAACCTGGTTCGTATACGCCGCCTATCTCCACGCCAGGGTCACGAGGGGCTGGAGGGGCAGGAAGGCGGCATGGATCTCTATCGCGGGCTTTCTCGCTGTAATATTCCTCTACTGGGGCGTAAGCTTCATACTGCCGGGCCTGCACGCATACGCGTAAAGGCCGGCAGTATTATGGTTCTTGATCTTAAACTTCCAGGCGGGGTTCGGGTATATAATGAGCGCTAAGAAAAACGCGGATAACGAAGCAGGGCTTCCGACAGTCGCCGTCGTGGCGATAGTCATAGCGGTCATCGCGATAGTCGCCTTTATCGTGATGAGCGGCAAGCAAAAGTTCGAACCGATGGCCCCTGGCGCAAAGGCCCTTGACTTCACTCTGCCTGACCTTAACGGCAAGCAGGTGTCCCTCAAGGATTACCGCGGCAAGGTCGTATTCCTCAACTTCTGGGCGACGTGGTGCAAGCCGTGCGGCGAGGAGATGCCTTCCATGCAGGGGCTACATAACTATCTCCAAGGCCAGCCCTTCGAGATACTCGCTGTGAGCGTCGACAAGGACGATATCAAGGTGGTCGCCGAGTTCGCAAAGGCCAACAACCTGACCTTCCCGATACTCCATGACAGAAGCGGCAAGATCAAGGAGCTCTACAAGACGACAGGCGTTCCTGAGACTTTTATCATCGATCAAAACGGGATAGTCGCCGAGAAGGTATGGGGGCCGCGCGACTGGGCTGATCCGGCTTCCAACCTGATTTTAGCTGAGATATTGAGAAACGGGCCAAAGAGCCCGGATGCCTACAAAAAGGGCGCCGCAAAGCACTGACCTTGAACAAAGCAGGGAGATATTACAAGTGACAGACAACGTATCGATACCTCTAGCATTCCTCGGCGGCATACTCTCTTTCGTATCCCCGTGCGTGCTACCTCTGGTGCCGTCGTACATCTCGTTCGTCACCGGTATTTCCTTCGAGGAACTTACCAGCGAGAACGCAGGCGAGCTTAAGAAGGTCATCATATTCAACTCGCTCATGTTCATACTGGGCTTCTCGACCGTCTTTGTCGTCATCCTCGGGTCTTCCGCCCAGCTCTTCGGCTCCGTATTCATGGAGTATCAAGACGTAGTGCGAAAGGTCGGCGGGGCGGTGATAGTCCTTCTCGGCATACACATAATCGGCCTTATCAACTTCAACATACTCCAGAGGGACAAGAGGTTCCACTTTTTCAAGGACAAACCGGCCGGTTTTCTAGGCTCCTTTCTGGTCGGCATAGGCTTTGCCGCCGGATGGACGCCGTGCATCGGCCCGATACTCTCGGCGATCTTCGCGGTTGCGGCCACCTCTGAATCGCCGTGGTCCGGCATGGTCCTTTTCATGGCCTATTCGGCAGGTCTCGCCATACCGTTCATGCTCACGTCTCTGGGCATCAACTCGTTTCTCAAGCACTTCAACAAGCTTAAAAGGCACATGCGGTCTATATCCATCGTGACCGGCATCTTCCTCATATTAACAGGGGTCTTGATATTTACCAATTCTCTTGGTATCATTGCTGGGTACATTAACAGCGTTATCCCAAGCTTGAGCTGAAACTTATCAGCCAATGACCAGGGTCGGTTACTATCATGCTTACTGTCGAAGTCTTTGCAAAGAAGGTCTGCTCACCGGTATGCGGGTTTTTTACGTCTGCCCAGGATTGCTGTCTCTGCGGCCAGGTGAAGGAAGTGATCTCAAGGGTCGGCCTTGACGTCCCTTTTTCGCTGAAGGAAGTCGATATCAGCGTAAGCGAGGAGCTTCAAAGGGCCTATGCCTCGGATATCCCGCTTGTGCTGATAAACGGCAAGAAGGCCTTCAAGTTCAAAGTAGACGAGGCCGAGCTGAGGAAGAGGCTGAGGAAAGAGCTTATAAGGGCCGGCATGAGGCGGCTTGGGAAAAAGAAGAGCGACGAGGAAAACCCGCCGCCTGCCCGTAAGAGCTGATCGCGTCTGTCAGTTCTCCTCTCAGGGCCTTCTATCCTTCCTTGAGGCTGTACTCAGCCTTTCGCTTGTCCGTCATAAATATCTCCGGGCCTCGCCTCCGATAGGCCAGTGAAAAAGATCCGCATCTCTTTTCCTTCCGAAAGAGATCTCTCATGGAACCTGATGAAGGTCATCGTAGTCATTCCAACTTACAACGAAGCGGATAACGTCCGCTTACTCATACCCTGGATACTCGGTCTCGGGGACGTCTATCATGTCCTTGTGGTCGATGATAACTCCCCGGATGGCACATCCGGCGTCGTCGAAGAGATGATGCGCCAGGATAAAAGGGTAGCGATCCTCAAAAGACCGGGTAAGCTCGGCCTCGGCTCTGCTTATATAGCAGGCTTTAAGAAGGCCTTGTCCATGGGCGCGGATCTGATCATGGAGATGGACGCGGACCATTCGCACGACTACAAGGATCTGCCGAGGTTCATTGAAAAAGCGGTTGACTATGACCTTGTTATCGGTTCAAGATATGCAAAAGGTGTGAGCGTCATCGACTGGCCACTCTCCCGGCTCCTTCTGAGCTATCTAGGCAACGTATATGCCCGCATCGTCACGGGCCTGCCGACATTCGATAATACCGGCGGCTTCAAGTGCTTCAGGAGAAAGGTCCTTGAATCGATCGACCTCGACTCAATAGTGAGCAACGGTTACGCATTCCAGATAGAGATGAATTACAAGACTATGAAAAAGGGTTTCACTCTCACCGAGATACCGATAATATTCTGGGGAAGGTATTCCGGAGTCTCGAAGATGTCCGGGCATATCGTGCGCGAAGCGGTATTCGCCGTCTGGAGGCTGAGGCTCGGCTCGATTACAGGAAAATCAGGTCTGAGGAATTAAGGCGCGATGCAATCCGCTTCCATCATCGAAAAGAAATGGCTTGTCATAATCCTCCTGGCCTTGATAGTCGTCGCGGCCTACGCCAATTCGTTTTTTAACCCGTTCATGTGGGACGACGTTGTCCTCATACCGGAAAACACTGCCATTCAATACGGATGGAAGAGCGTCGTGAGCGCCTTTAGCCCTGAGTTATGGGGTCTAAGGACAGATGACGGGGCCTTTCAGCGCTACTACAGGCCGATGCACACGCTTTTATCCGTTATAGACTACCGGATATGGGGCTTTGATCCTTTCGGTTATCACCTCTCAAACACACTGATACACCTCTTCAACACCGTACTATTGTATTTTCTTGCCTTGAGGCTCCTGAAAGACAACGGGACCGCGCTTGTCGCTGCCGCAATTTTTGCGGCCCACCCGATACATACAGAATCGGTTACTTTCATCTCTGCCAGAGTAGACCTCTTGTCAGCCTTCTTCATGCTCGTATCCTTCATCCTGTATCTCAAGAGCGGTGACAACGGGAGAGGCGGACGGCGCTTCTTGTACGGCGCTTCGTTATTTTCTTTTCTCTTGTCGCTCCTTTCAAAAGAGATGTCTCTGACGTTCCCACTGCTTCTCGGGATATACATCTGGGTCTTTGAAGGGAGGAAAAACGTCTTAAGGCGCGCTTCGCCTTATTTCATACTCTTGGGCCTCTATATCGTATTCAGGGTTTTCGCTCTCCCTGTCTTTCTTGAGAGCCACAAGGCCCAGGCAGGGGTCGCGCCACTCCTTATAACAGCTTCAACAGTCGTATTCGACTACATAAGGCTCCTTGTAGTGCCGTACCCTTTGAGGGCGTATTATTCGATAGTCTGGTATTCTGCAACAGATATGAAGTCGATCCTCTCTTTTGTTTTTCTCCTGGCATCAGCAGTTACAGCGCTTTTGTGTCTCGCAAGAGGCAGGAAAACAGCCGCCTTCGCTATCGTCTGGACGTTTGTCGCCTTCGCGCCTGTCCTTAATATCGGCGTCCTCGGCGACTTTTCTATGGCAGAGAGGTTTGCCTACATCCCGTCTATCGGTTTTTCGATCCTTGCGGCTATAGCGCTCGGCATGCTACCGTCGAAGACCGCCTTCAGGTACGCCTCAGCTCTCATTGTCATAGTCTTTGTCGTCTTGACCTTCCAGCGAAACCGGGTCTGGGCCGATGAGCTTGTATTTTTTACGGACATGGTGGAAAAGGCCCCTGAGTCTGCGATACCGCATATAAACCTCGCCTCAGCTTATGAAAAGAGAGGAGATAAGGACGGGGCGATCCTTCAGATGAAAGAGGCTGTAAGGCTCGCTCCAAGAGACGCGGAGGTCCGCTACCAGCTCGGATTCCTCTACGGCCAGAGGGGGAGGTTCGTTGAAGCTGTAGCCGAATTGCAGACTGCCGTTGATCTGAACCCTGATTCAGTGGAGGCTTTAAACGCTCTTGGCATGGCCTACGGCCAGACCGGAAGGTTAGCGCAGGCCGAGGACGCCTTCAGAAGCGCCTTAGCAATAGACCCGGGCTACGCCAGAGCGGCAGAAAACCTTGAGAGGTTAAAAGGAGCGAGGGCAGGGGAGAGGTGAGGGTTTGGGTGTGCGTCTGATGGCTGGACGTTAAAGTAAAACAGCTGAGGCATTGCCGCGTGAGTAGTGGATTTTTAGTTGCCCTGGCCTCTAAACAAAACTCAAAGGCGCATGACAGTGCGCAAAAATAATATCAGCGATTTTAATCTTGCAGTTGCAAGATATGCTCACCCTACCACTACTTTAATTTTTCTCTGATTCCTTCATCAAAGAAACAAGTATCAAGCCCTTTCGCTTCAATAAAGCTTGCATTAAGAATATTTTTTGCTCCACGGAAATCAGCGTTTATGAAAGTGCATTTTTCAAAGCTGGTTTTGTCTAAATCGGCCCCATCAAACGCAGGCGTATATATCGGAGTAGAATATGGTTCACCGTCGTCCATCTCTTCAATAATAGACCACTGCGACTCATTGGCGCTGACGGACTCAGCATCCCACTTTAAAGTGGCGCCTGTAAAAATCGCTTGACGGAGATCGGTGCTCCAAAAATTACAGTTTTCATATGTGGCGAGCGACAGGTTGCCTTTGCTGAATAGCACCTCTCTGCAATCGACCGAACTGAAATCAATATGTCTCATATAACCAAAATTGTTTCTCTTCTCATTAAACCAGAGACCATCAGCAAAAATACTGCCGCTGAGAGACCTGATTCCTTGTTCAAAGAAACTAAAATTCGTAAACCTGCTACCTCTAAAATCAAAATTTGTAATACCTCTGTCTGCAAGCTTTCTTAATGATGACACTATAATATTATATGCGGAAGCATTATCCAGGTTTTTAACATCATCAAATTTCCCCATTAGTGATGCCTCTGAATCCAAAAAAACAGCTCGTAATTCCGACATACTCATTTGGTGCTTTCCTGCACTGTTGCGGACATAAAACGAAAATCGGCCCTTTGACTTTATCGCATGTGGCGCATCCCTACTCATTGGAATACGAACCAGAAGAACAGGGCCTTTTTTAAACCCTTGAATCGGCTTCATCCGGATGTCTGGTATACGAGGTTCTAGGCTGTCACGAACCATATTCTCCAACCTGAGCATTTCAGAGTCCATATTATCATCCAAGCCAACGGCTTCTTGAGGCACACCATCATTAGCGGAAACTCCATAGAGCAGATCGCCGCCACCCGCATTGGCAAAGGCGGAAACATCAGCCAGAAACTCCCGTTTCTCTGAGTCAGAATGACCGGGAAGAACCTGTTTGTATTCTATAGCACGCCCTTCGCTCACCTTATTTTTCACGAGATCCTTTATGTCAGTTTGCTCTATGTCATCAAAAGGCTTTGCGATCATGCCAGTCTCCAGCTAAATGTAAACACGGGTTTCAAAGTATGTCTCTGACGCAATTGCTTCTCAATCCGCCCGATCAGCTCGTCGCGCTTGGCGTCTATGGCGTCCTGGGCATCGTCTCGCATAGTGCGCCGTTATAGGTTGAAAAAAGCTCTGATTCATATTATCTGTTTTTCATTGCTGCCAGTTTTAGTCCCCTACTTCTCCTTCACCCCTTTCATCGCCATCAGCATCCCCAGGATGAACATCCTGGTCTCGGTCACTTTAAAACCCTCTGAAGATAATAGCCTGCCCATGCTCTCTCTCGTGAACTGCTGTACATGGGCATCTTTCCATACCTTACCCTTGCCGAGCGTCCAGAAGTACCAGATCATCCTGAAAAGGAGGTTCCGCTCGTTCGGCACGAGTATGACAAGGCTTCCGCCTTTTTTAAGGCATCTGTTCAGCTCTTTAAGGGCGAGTGCCGGGTCCATCAGGTGTTCGAGGACCTCGATGGCGCTTACGCAACCGAAGGTCGAGTCTTTGAACGGAAGCTCGTAGAAATCCGCGCAAAGGAACCCAGGCCCCTTGTGATGGGCCTTCGCGTATTTTATCGCCTCGAACGAAGCGTCTATCCCGATGGTCGTTCTAAGCCCGGCCTTCTTCCTGATGAGACCCAAGAGCGTGCCTCCGGCGCACCCGATGTCAAGCATGAGGCCGCCTTCGCTTCTGAGCATCTCTGAGATCACCTTTACCCTCTGAGTGTGCCAGAACCTCTGGAACGGGTTTGTCGCCATCGAGGTGTCGTAATAGTCAGGCGGGACCTCGTCATGTATGTCACGCATCTTTTTTCTTGAATCGTCCATGTACTTTAGTCTCTCAGGCTGTATCGTAGTGCGCCAAAACCGCGAAGTCGCAGGTGTTTTTATTTTTGCCTGAAAAAAACGTTAAAAGCGGCCAAAGCCTCAAGCTAGAATAGAATGTTTTAATATATCAGTAAGCCGCCCCTCTACTCAACCGTAAAAAACTGCAGTCTTTTTGTTCAGGCCATAAGAACGCGTCAGGCTGTCATGCCTTGCATTACTCCACGAAATTGGTTATATTAAAAGATTGTAATGGAGTCGATTCGGCAGAAAAATCGCCGGTTTGGCAGTTAAGCGGAGCGGTATAGTCATACAAATGCTTAAATACAAGGCCCCTGTCATCTCAATACTTTTTGCCGTTTTTATGTTCATGGCCTCAGTCGCGCTCGCGGCCGAGGCGACGCGCATTGGCGACGTGACCGTCTCAAGAGATCCGGTCAAGGCCTCTTTTTCCGTCAATGGCGCCTTTACAAAGGAGATCGAAGAGGCTGTAAAGAGCGGGATGCCCACGACCTTCAACTTCATCGTCGAACTGAGCCGCGTCAGCAGCATCCTTCCTGACGACCTGCTCGTCAGGCGCGAATTCCAGCATACGGTCAAGTACGATTCCCTCAAGGACGAGTATGAGATGACCCTCGAAGAGACCGGCGAGAAGGTTCGGACAAAGGACTTTGCCGAGATGAAGAGGCTCATGTCTACTGTGCAATCCCTGTCTCTGGCAGGCGCTTCAAGGATAACCGCCGGGTCGAAGTATGAGATACGGATCATGGCTGAACTCGACCCTGTGGAGCTTCCGATGGTGCTTAACTACATGCTCTTTTTCGTCAAGTTCTGGGACTTCGAGACAGACTGGTACGTCTACACACTTACGCCCTGAGATAATATCATGACCGAAACACAGAGACCAGACGCAGAGCATAAACGCCGCCGCAGGGAGTTCTACATCATACTCCTGGTGGTGCCTGCCATAATACTGCTTACGTACCTGGAGTCTCACATCTCGCTCATAAGCGGCGACATACCGATACCCACGAACATCTTCCTCCTCGGCCTCATAAACATAAACATAATACTGCTCATACTGCTTATCTTCCTGGTCCTCAGAAACACGGTAAAGCTTTTCTTCGAGAGGAAGAGAAAGGACGTAGGCTCTAAGCTCATGACAAAGCTGATAACGGCTTTCGTCGCGCTGACCATCGTGCCGACCTTCCTCCTTTTCTTCGTTACCATCGGTTTTATCAACAAGTCTATCGACGGGTGGTTCGGCATAAATATCGAGAGCTCGCTTAAAGAGTCCCTTGAGCTTGCCCAGAACTACTACAATGACATAAACGAGAAGGTCGCCTCGAACTCGCGGATACTGGCGACGACCCTTACAAGGCATGGTTACGGCGCGGATAATATGGCGGCACAGGACTTCATCGACAGGGCGCTGAAGGAAAACGATTTTTCGACCATTGAGGTCTTTGACGCGCGGGGCAGGCGGGTGCTTTATTCGATCTCGGCAAAGGTCACCAAGAACATGGTGCCTGATGTCGCAGTTGAGCATATTTCAAAGGCATTAAGGGGCGAGGCGTCAAGCCTTGTCGAGACTCTGAACGTCGGCGACATCGTCAGGTCGGTCTCGCCCATACCGTCTGCCGGAGACGGGTTGAGCGCCGGCGTTGTGGTTGTCAGCTACTACGTGCCTAGAAGTCTTACCGAGAAGATGACCTCTATTTCAGCGGCGTTTGAAGGGTACAAGCAGTTGAAGCTCCTTAAGAACCCGGTGAAAGCGAGCTACTTCACCATTCTCCTCATAATAACCCTGCTGATAGTCTTTTTCTCGATATGGATAGGGCGCTACATAGCCAAGAAGCTTACCGTACCTATTCAAGAACTTGCCGAGGGGACGCACGCGGTAGCGAGCGGCAACCTGGACTACAGGATAAACGTCGAGTCTAATGATGAGATCGGGCTTCTAGTCAAATCATTCAACAGGATGACCGAAGACCTCAAGGCCGGTAAGACCCGGCTTGAGGAGGCGAACCTCGATCTCCGGAGGACGAATACTGAATTAGAGCAGAGGCGGCGCTACATCGAGATCGTGCTCGGAAACGTCCCGGCCGGCGTCATCTCTATAGATAAGCTCGGAAGGATAGTATCCCTTAACAGGATGGCCGCCGAGATACTCAGCATAGACGAGGGCTCCGCTCTCGGAAAGAGCTACAAGGAGGCGATACGCCAGGAAGACCGCGAGGTCTTCAGGGAGATAATCAGAGAGATGAACGAGATGGGTGTAGAGTCTATGGAGAGGCAGATGAGGATACAGGTCGGGGACTGCGTCATGACCGTCCTTGTGAACCTCAACGCGCTTAAGGACGACGCAGGAAACTATCTCGGCATGGTCGCGGTTTTAGATGACCTTACGCATCTCCTTAAAACGCAGAGGATGTTCGCGTGGAAAGAGGTCGCAAAGCGCATCGCCCATGAGATAAAAAACCCGCTCACCCCGATAAAGCTCTCGGCGCAGAGGCTCCGAAAGAAGTACCTCGACAGGTTCGTCTCCGATGACAGGGTCTTTGACGAGTGCACTACGACCATTATTACTCAGGTCGATGAACTGAAGACCCTTGTAAACGAGTTTTCAAGCTTCGCCAGGATGCCTGCGTCAAACCCGTCGCTTAACGACCTTAACGAGATAGTCAACGAGACAGTGGCGCTTTACAAGGCAGGCCAGAGGATGATAGACTTCGAAGCCAGGACAGACCCGAGGCTTCCTATATTGGAGATAGACAGGGACCAGATGAAGAGGGTCCTTATAAACCTCATAGACAACGCCATAGCGGCCGTGGGAGATACCGGAGAGGTGAGGGTCGAGACGTCCTTTGATGAGGGGATGCAGGTTGCCAGGCTCGAAGTCATAGACAACGGCGAGGGGATACCTGCCGAGTCAAAGCAGAAGCTCTTTGAACCTTATTTCTCGACAAAGAAGATGGGTACCGGGCTTGGTCTTGCCATCGTGTCCAACATAATAGCCGATCATAACGGCTACATCAGGGTCAAGGACAACGTTCCAAGAGGCACGAGGTTCATAATAGAGCTTCCGGCGAAGGTGATAACTATATGAAGACCGTGATGGTCGTTGACGACGAGAAGAATATCAGGGAGGCCCTTGACGGAGTACTGAAGGACGAGGGTTACTCTGTCGTCTCAGCCGGGAGCGCGGAAGAGGCGTTTAAGAGGCTTGAGCAAAACGTCCCTGATGCGGTCCTCCTTGACATCTGGCTTCCAGGCATGGACGGCACCGACGCCTTGAAAGAGATGAAGAGGCTCTACCCTTCTATTCCTGTTATAATGATCTCAGGCCACGCCAACATTGAGACAGCGGTCAGGACGACAAAGCTCGGCGCGTACGACTTCATAGAAAAGCCGCTCTCTCTGGATAAGGTCATACTTACGGTAGAACACGCCCTTGAACACAGGCGGCTTACCGAGGAAAACAGTTTACTTAAATCAAAGGCGCTCTTGAAGTACGGGCTCATCGGGAATTCAAAGCCGATGCAGGCCCTTAAGAGCGACATAAAGAGGGTCGCAACTTCCAATTCATGGGTCCTGATAACAGGCGAGAACGGAACAGGCAAGGAGTTCGTCGCGAGGAACATCCACCTTCTTTCCGGGAGATCTGGCATGCCTTTTATAGAGGTCAACTGCGCCGCCATACCTGAAGAGCTGATAGAAAGCGAGCTATTCGGACATGAGAGGGGCGCATTTACCAGCGCTGTAGCCCAGAAGAAGGGCAAGTTCGACATGGCTGATAAAGGGACTATATTCCTCGATGAGATAGGGGATATGAGCTTGAAGGCCCAGGCCAAGGTCTTGAGGATACTCCAGGAGCAGACCTTTGAAAGGGTGGGTGGCACCGAGCTGATAAAGGTCGATGTAAGGGTGATAGCCGCAACCAACAAGAACCTGCGTGAGCAGATAATAAAGGGCACCTTCAGGGAAGACCTTTACTACAGGTTGAACGTGATACCGTTTCATGTCCAGCCCTTGAGGGAACGGCCTGAGGACATACCGCTGTTCATCGAGCATTTTCTGCGTGAGTTCTCTCAAGAGACGACAAGGGAGAAGCTTTCCATAACCGACGGCGCGCTTGAGATACTCTCCGGCTATGAGTGGCCGGGTAACGTGAGGGAGCTTAAAAACCTCATCGAGAGGCTCGTCATAATGACCCCTTCGAATACGATCACGCCTGAGGACATACCTGCTTATATAAAGGGCGCTCAGCCTGCGCACCCGACCAATATATTCAGGTCGAATCTGCTTAAAGAGGCGCGCAGGGACTTTGAAAAAGAGTTTATACTGAGAAAGCTTAAGGAGTTTGGTGGAAATATCTCAAAAACAGCCGAGTCAATCGGTATAGAAAGGAGCCATCTCTATAGAAAGATAAGGAGCTACGGCATAGAACAAGAGGCTTAGACGTCGTAATCATACATCAGAGACCTGCCCATCAAGTCATATCACACCTGGTAAGGTCCGGAAAATCCCCTTAATTTCACTTTTGTTGTAATTCATGGTTGTTATATTTAGAATCATTAAATAATCGCTTGACAGTAATCCGATTTAATGGTAAATAATAAGTGAGGTATGCGTACTGGCTCAATCTCCAGTGTGTAGATGTCCGGCGTCTTAATAAGATACGTTCGGGTTTGTCTGCCGGTAGTCGGCAATTGCAAGCCGTTTTAGATGCGTGTTTTAGACGACTGATATACTTGCCTTTGGAACATCATTCTCAAAAGGACTTTTTGCACCAACGACCGGCTTATCAGCGAGGATACTATGGGAGACCCTTTACGCGACTTCTCACCAAGCCAGATGGAGATCATGAAAAGACCGGTGCTTCTGATAGTAGATGATGAGAGAGACGTCAGGGAGGCTCTTGCCCTCATTTTAAAGGATGAGTATAATATATTGATGGCTGAAAGCTCCGAAGAGGCTTTAAAGGCTGTAAGGAACGGAGCGGTCGACATGATCCTTCTCGATATCAATCTGCAGGGGGTAGACGGGCTGAAGACCCTTGAGCTGATAAAGAAGGTTGACGAGTCTGTCGGCGTGATCATGCTTTCAGCATCGGATAGCGCCCAGCAGGCCGTCTCAGCCCTTAAAAAAGGGGCATACGACTACATCACCAAGCCATTTGAGACGGAAGATCTCAGGTCGACTCTAAGCAGATATGCCGAGCGCTTCGCCTTAAAAGAAAAGGTGCTATATCTCGAAAATATGCAGGATGAATATTTTGGGCTCGGTGAGATAATCAGCAGGTCTCCAAAGATGACGCCAGTCTTCGAGATAATAAGGAAGGTAGCCGGAACCCCTTCAAATGTTCTGATAACCGGCGAGAGCGGAACAGGAAAGGAGCTTGTCGCAAGGGCTATACATTCGCTCGGCGACAGGCGGGACAAGCCTTTTGTGACGGTAAACTGCGGCGCTGTGCCGGCAGAGTTGATCGAAAGCGAGCTTTTCGGACATGAGAGGGGTTCATTTACCGGGGCGCACGCGAGAAAGATTGGGAAGTTCGAGTACGCTGATTCAGGCACGATCTTCCTTGATGAGATATCGACGCTTCCTATGGTGCTGCAAAGTAAGCTCCTGAGGATCCTTCAGGAGAGGAGCTTCGAGAGGGTAGGCTCGAACACCCCCATAAAGGTCGATATCCGCATCGTTGCCGCTACGAACCTCGATCTTGAGAAAGAGGTCAAAAAGGGCGCTTTCAGGGAAGACCTGTACTTCAGGCTTAATGTTGTTCCTATCGACCTGCCGCCTCTGAGGGATAGAACGGAGGATATACCTCTGCTGGTCGCGCATTTTACAGAAAAACACTGCGTCAGATGCGGTAGGAAACCTCAAACGGTCTCGGAAAGGGCTTTAAAGGCGATGCAGGCATACCAGTGGCCGGGCAACGTCCGTGAACTTGAAAACCTCGTTGAACGTCTTGTAGTCCTTTCAATCGAAGGTAAGTTGATAGACATAGAAGACTTGCCGTTGACGATGTTTTACACGGACGGTGACGGGGTGGCGTATGAGGCTCCGATCGAGTTTAAGGAAGCATGCAGGGCCTTTGAAAAGCGCTATATCCTCGACATACTCGCTACGACCAAGTGGAACAGGGTCGATGCGGCCCGAAAACTGCGTATCCACCGCAATACCTTATTACTTAAGATGCGGGAGTTGGGGATAAAGCCACCCAAGCGCAACAGAGAAGATCTCAGATAGACGGCTGGAGCAGGCTAATATAGCTTGCGCACTGGGTGCGCCTTTTTGGTATGGCTAGATCGGCCCGTTTAAAAAATATCTGTCAATTTCAGTTTTGCACTTCAGTGCTCCTTTTGGGTATGGCTAGCTTTGCTGTCGGCCTGACGGTAGGGCGGGTCTCACCCGCCGCCTGCTCGTCGGCCCTCCCTCATGCTCATCCCGCCATGATCCTTTTTTTGATTCGAGGCAAAGGCCGGATAAATACAGCCGCCTGTTTGTAGCTCTCCTTCTTTCCCGTTCAGTCTCTCCCCTTTATCCATTTGAAAATTGCAAAGTTTTTCCTTTTGTGGTAAGACTTTAAGGAATTCATTTTATCCGCAGAACAGCTGTCATTATTTCTTTACGGGGGTATCCATAGATGTCCGGGCATTCGAAATGGGCCAACATAAAACACAAAAAAGCTAAAACAGACGCGAAGAGAGGAAAGGTATTTACAAAGCTCGTCAAAGAGATAATGGTCGCGGCAAAGACAGGCGGTGGAGATATTACCGGTAACCCTCGCCTCAGGCTCGCTGTAGAAAAGGCAAAGGCTGAGAACCTTCCGGCTGATAACATTGACAGGGCGATAAAAAAAGGCGCAGGAGAACTACATAACGTAGCATACGAAGAGGGCACCTACGAGGGTTACGGCCCCGGCGGCGTCGCTGTGCTCGTGAACTTCATGACCGAGAACAGGAACAGGACAGCGGCAGAGGTGCGCCACGCATTTTCGAGTTTTGGAGGCGCGATGGGCCTGAGCGGTTCTGTCTCCTACATGTTCGAGAAAAAGGGATACTTCTCCTTCGACATGGCCTCTTTCACCGAGGATAAGCTCATGGAGGCCGCGCTTGAGGCAGGCGCTGAGGACGTAGTCGCCAATCCTGACGATAGCGTCTATGAGGTCTATTGCCAGTCCACTGACTTCCACAAGGTCAAGACGTCCTTTGACAAGGCAGGCCTCAAGTATTCCCATGCCGATATATCCATGATCCCAAAGACCGCTGTAAAGGTCGACGGCAAGGCGGCAGAGCAGGTATTAAAACTTCTCGAAGAACTTGAAGACCTCGATGACGTTCAGACGGTATATGCCAACTTCGATATCTCGGCAGAGGAAATGGCCAGGATCGCGTGACGCAGGCCGAGCGTCCGTGCATGTTGTAAGTCTTTCAAACGCAAGGCCTCTGATCTGCGGTTTTTTCCGGTTCAGCCGAGCATCTGATATTTTTTTTGTCAAAGGGGTTCATTGATGGCGGATAGTAAAGTGAGAGTCCTCGGCGTTGACCCGGGCACACAGTTTACAGGCTACGGCATAGTCGAGAAGGGGACGGGAGGCTCTCTTGTTCACGTCTGTGACGGCAGGATAAGGTTATCACCAGCCGCTCCGCTTCCTGAGCGGCTCTGTGAGATATCAAGACGACTATCCGCGCTGATAGCGGAGTTCGGACCATCTGTTATGGCGGTTGAGTCGCTTTTTTTCGCAAAGAACGTAAAGAGCGTCATAACGCTCAGCCATGCAAGGGGCGTGATACTGCTTGAGGCGGCAAATCGAGGCATGGGCGTTCATGAATACGCGCCTACCTCGATAAAGCAGGCTGTCACAGGCTATGGTGCTGCGACCAAGGACCAGATGCAGAAGATGGTCATGATGCTCCTCGGACAGAAGTCCGTCTCGGAGACAGACGCCGCTGACGCACTTGCCATAGCCATCTGTCATATAAACCACTCAACGCCTGTCTCAGCGGCCCAACAAGGCGCTCGATCGGCCAGATGAGTATATTTCCGCCTGCAAGGCGCGACTACCCGGATACTTCTATCTATATGAGAATCTCCAGATGATAGCCTTTATAAGCGGCAGGCTTATCCATAAGACCCCGGAATCGATCGTAGTCGATGTGAACGGTGTAGGCTATGAGATCATTATACCGATGTCGACGTTCTACCTCCTTCCGGAGCTCGAAGGTACCGTATCTCTCAAGGTGCATACAAACGTCAGGGAGGATGCGATACAACTTTTCGGGTTCCTGACTGCCGAGGAAAAGGACGCCTTCCAGCTCCTCATCTCTGTCTCCGGCGTAGGCCCTAAGCTTGCCAGAAACATCCTTTCAGGGATCAGCGTAGACGAGCTTGTATCTTCCATTGGATCAGCTGACAAGGCGCGCCTCGGGACAATCCCTGGGATAGGCGCTAAATCGGCAGAACGCCTTATACTCGAGCTCAAGGACAAGGTCGCTGGTTTCGCGAAGCAGACGAAGCCGCAGGTTGCGGGACCTAAGGATGACATAGTAGATGACGTCGTCTCAGCCCTTGACAACCTCGGGTACAAGAGTACGCTATCGGAAGAGGCTGTAAAGAAGGCGCGCGCCGCTTTCAATGAGAGCCAGTGCGGGTTTGAAGAGCTTTTCAAGGAATCTCTGAAGCTTCTTGCTAAGAGGTGAGGGTAGACAGGCAAACGATTTTTTCGATGCCGGCTTTCGCGCAGTTCATCTCCTGCGTGAGTCAGGTTTCTCTGTATGGGAACCGATCATTCAGCCGTCAAAACACTCTGTCAGTGTCTTGTGTCTGACCTGCCGCCGTAAGGCTTCACTGCCGAGAATTACAGGCATTTGCAGGCTGAGTTTTACTTGTGCGGTTTTTATATCGTTTCAAGACGTTGTTCTAAACACTTAAACAATACGGTCATGCAACGGTTTATCTATGGATGAAAGGTCAATAGCCCCTGTCAAGATGCAGGAAGACGAGAAGTTTGAGGCTACGCTCAGGCCAAAGCTCCTTGACGATTTCATCGGCCAGGAAAAGCTCAAGGAGAACCTCAGGGTCTTCATCGAGGCGGCCAAGGCAAGGGGCGAAGCACTCGACCACGTTCTTTTCTACGGCCCTCCGGGCCTCGGAAAGACCACCATGGCAAACATCATCGCGAATGAACTGGGGACCCACATAAAAGGGACCTCAGGCCCTGTCATAGAGAAGGCAGGCGACCTTGCGGCGATGCTTACGAACCTGGAATCGAGGGACGTGTTTTTCATAGACGAGATACACAGGCTCTCTACTGTGGTCGAGGAGATACTCTATCCGGCAATGGAGGATTATCACATCGACATCCTGATAGGCCAGGGGCCTTCTGCCCGCTCGGTGAAGCTCGATATACCGAGGTTCACGCTTATCGGTGCTACAACAAGGGCAGGGCTTCTGACCTCGCCGCTTCGCGACAGGTTCGGCGTTATACTCAGGTTCGACTTCTATACTCCGGCTGAGATCAAGATAATAGTCACCCGCTCCGCCGCCATACTCGGCATCGAGATGACGCCTGACGGCGCGGACGAGATAGCTGGCAGGTCAAGAGGCACCCCGAGGGTCGCAAACAGGCTCGTGAGAAGGGTCCGCGACTTCGCCCAGGTCAAGGCAGGCGGCGTCATAACAAGAGAAGTCGCCTCGATGGCACTTACGATGCTTGAGATAGATACCAAGGGCTTTGACAAGATGGACAGACGCATACTTTTAACCATCATCGACAAGTTTGGCGGAGGCCCTGTCGGAGTCGAATCCATCGCCTCCGCGCTTCATGAAGAAAGAGACGCGATAGAAGACCTCTATGAGCCGTACCTCATCCAGGAAGGATACCTTAACAGGACGCCGAGGGGCAGGGTCGCTACAGCCCTTGCCTATCAGCATATCGGAAGGCCTTACAAGGGCTCGACTGAGCCTGTCAGACAGAACAACCTTTTTGATGAATGAGGCCGCTTCGACTCTTTATCTTCAGTTGTCATCAGGCGTATCAGGTTCTCTCAGGTTTGATCTGCCTTTTGCCGCTGCCGGATTATCATGAAAGACCCATTTGCCTCTTCCATTGACAAATCGAACAAGGGCCCGTTCAAGCTCCTTGTCCATATCTGTTGCGGGCCTTGTTCTGTATATCCGCTCAAGGCGCTCCTTGCGGGCAGGGCCGAGGTCTCAGGTTTTTTTCACAATCCCAATATCCATCCATACTCAGAGTTCAAGAAAAGGCTTGAGGCTGCAAAGACGCTCGCGCGCCATCTTGGTATTGATGTCGTCTTTGACGAGCGCTATATGCCTCGCGGATTTATAAAAGGTGTTAAGGCAAAGGCAGCTGACCTTGCAAAGAGTCGGTCTGAGGGGCCTGCTAACCCAGCGGCAGAAGAGAGGTTCCCTTCAAAATCCCTCCGGTGCGCGTACTGCTACTCATCCCGCCTTGAGGCTACGGCAAGGGCCGCCCTCGAGGGCGGCTTTGACGCCTTCACCTCCACGCTTCTTTACAGCACCTCTCAGGGCCACGACGAGATAAAGGCGCTAGGGGTTGACCTTGCCCGGAAATACGGCATACTATTTTATTATGAGGACTTCCGTAAAGGCTGGCAACAGGGGCTCGATGAGACGCGCGCCATCGGGCTTTACAGACAGCGCTACTGCGGTTGCATATACAGCCGGATAGAGCGCGGCCCGGTCAAGAAGAAAAGTTGAGCCTGCCAGCATATCATCGCTTTGCAAACAGAAGGTTGGCGAGCATATTGAAGTCTTGCTATGAGCGTTTCGGGGGCATTATTGCGTAATCTTACCATTGAGATATCGAAATCTCAGTCTGTGAGCGAGGCGGCAGTTGAGATAGTAGAGCGCAAGGGGGTAGGACACCCTGATTTTATTTGCGATGCGGCGATGGAGAGGGTCTCTGTCGAACTGAGCAGATATTACATCAAACGGTTCGGAGAGGTCCTCCATCATAACATCGACAAAGGGCTTCTTGTCGCAGGTAGGGTTAAAAAGGGTTTTGGCGGCGGCCGGGTCATAAAGCCGATGGAGCTTGTGATCGGCGACAGGGCCGCTTTCAGCCATAAAGGAAAAAAGATACCGGTAGCTGATATTGCGGAGGCGACTGCGCGCGGCTGGTTCAGGGAAAACCTCAGGCACGTTGACGCCGATAAAGACCTTGATGTCAGGGTAGTCCTCCAGCCCGGTTCAGTGGAGCTTGCCGCCATATTCGGGCGGCGCGGCAAGGTGAGGGCCGCGAACGACACATCAGCCTCTGTCGGTTATGCCCCTCTTACGCCTACCGAGCGCGCGGTATTGGATGCAGAGCGGTTGATAAACTCCCCTGCGTTCAAACTGGCATTTCCCGAGACAGGCGAAGACGTGAAGGTGATGGGCATAAGGAGGGGCCGCTCGCTTGACCTTACGATCGCGTGCCCTTTGATGGCAGGGCTGATAAAGAGCGAGAAGGATTATTTTAAAAAAAAGGCAGATCTCAAAAAGTCTCTCCTTGATTATCTTTGCAGCGGTATTTTGTCATCTGAGTTTAGAGAGATCAATATCAGCCTTAATACGCTTGACAGGCGTGGCCGTGGAGTTGAAGGGGTTTATCTCTCACTTTTAGGTACTTCTGCCGAGGACGCCGACTCAGGCCAGGTCGGCAGGGGTAACCGCGTCAACGGGGTCATCTCACTTAACAGGCCGATGGGCACTGAGGCCGCCGCAGGGAAAAATCCGGTAAGCCATGTAGGTAAGATCTACACGATACTCGCCCACAAGATGGCAGGGGAACTCTACCTGCGAGTCGATGGGATCAAAGAGGTCTATGTCTGGCTCTTATCCCGGATAGGCGCTCCGATCGATGAGCCTGCCGAGGTATATGTAAGGGTGATACAAGGTAGAAGGCTCGATAAAAAAATACTTGAAGCAGCTATCAAAAGCGCCGTGGAAGAGGCGCTCGGAGGCATGAGAGCCTTTACTGACGCGCTTTCAAAGGGCGAGTACCAGGTCTGTTGAGTTGTCCGTTAAGCAATCAGTTGCCTGATGAGCGCAATGCAGCGTCTCAGGTATGGCAGGGGGGTCTGATGACTGGAGCAAACGAGACTGACAGGTTAAAGAGGCTCCGCAAGCTGCTCATCGACAGGAAAAGGAAGATGTGGAGCGATCTGAAGGATGAGTTTTTCAGGAAGCTCGGCAAGGAATATAACTCGCAATTCGATAACCCGCATGACATAGAAGAGCTTGCCCTGATCGACATAATAGAAGAGACCGGGGTCGTGATCGCCGATATTCACAGGCAGGAACTTGTCGCATTGGATGAAGCGATAAAAAAGCTCGAAGACGGCACATACGGCGTATGCAGCGCGTGCGCCTCGGATATCGACGAGGAGCGTTTGAAGGTCGTGCCGTTCGCGACACACTGCGTAGATTGCAAGGCAAAGACTGAGACGGTGAAGAGGCCTTCGATATAACCTCGCGCCGGATCGTACGGGGCGGTCTGATGGCCGGAGGCGTTTATTTTCTATTTGTTTGCCCCAAGGGCATCTAGCGTTTTTTTTAAAAAAAATCGCACAAGCGTTCATTGTAAAAATATCAGAAGGGATATCAGGGAAAGATGGAGACAGAGCGTCAGCTCTCTGCCGGAGGGGTCATCTTCAGGGAGGTCGAAGGCAGGACCGAGGTCGCACTTATTTCGGTCAGGGGCGGAAAGATCTGGGGCCTTCCCAAAGGGCATGTTGAAGATGGCGAGAACATCGCGCGCACGGCCCACAGAGAGGTGAAGGAAGAGACCGGCCTTGATGGCAAGATCCTTGATAAGATTGGCCATATAGAATATTTCTTTTCGTTTAAAGATGAGCATGAGACAAAGCGGTTTTTCAAGATAGTCTACTTTTTTCTGATGGAATATGCCTCCGGCAGTATTGACGACCATGACGACGAAGTGGACGAGTGCAGGTGGGTCGATATAGACAAGGCCGCGAGGCTTATGAGGTACGATGATGAGAAGGGGATTATAAGAAAGGCGAAAAAGCTGATCAAGGCGCATCGCAAAGAAGGCTCTCTCGGGAAGAAGCCAGAAGGCGACGGCGGCCGGTTGTGAAGCATAACCCGGACGGTATAAGCAAAAGACAATGCTGTTCGACCGTAGCTCTTGCGTCCTTCATGAGATTCCCTGCTAAAATCAGACAATTTTTTTATACTGGTTTATCGAGCCATACTCAAAAGCCTCAGCAGTGCGCAAAAGAAAATCATTCGGCGGGTGTGACCCGCCCTACCGCGAGGCTCGAAAGCGATGCGAGCCATACCCAAAACGAGCACGTAAGTGCAAAGCTAAAATCAGACAGATACTTTTTATACAGGCCGTTCGAGCCATACCCAAAAAGCGGACGGCAGTGTGGAAAAGAAAAACTGCAAGAAACAAACTAACCCCTCCCAGCCTCCCCTTATAATAATGGGAGGAGTAAAGACAAGACTCTCTGCCTTTGAATGTGGATGTTGCCTCTAAACAACCGGGTCATGGCGTAGCGAGCCTGACTGAGAGCTGACGAGCAGGCATCGGAATTAACTGCGAGTCGGCACGAAAGCGAAGCGAGCCATACCCAAAAGGCGCACAGAAAGTGCAAAGCTAAAATCATACAGATACTTTTTATACAGGCCGTTCGAGCCATACCCTAAAGGCGCACGGAAGTGCAAAGCGGGAGTCAGACCGATATTTTTTCTAAAAGGGGCGTTGTCTTGTACTGCCGTTAAAAAATGTGCCAAAAGCGCACGGCAGTGCGCAAAAGATAATCAGCCTTCTGAATAAAAAAGCCCATCGGCCTTGGCCGATGGGCTTTTAAACTGCAAGGTCAGAGACTGACGATTATGACTTAGGACCGCCAAGTAGGCTCTTGCCATTTCTTTTGGATTGCGTTATCTTGGAGCTTCAGCGTGCCTGGGCGCATCATTAATATGGGTATGAAAAAATCTTCCAAGAATCATAGCGCAGGCAAGGCGTATTGCTTTATCTGTGGAGGCAAATCATTTGAAAAAGGCTTCGGCGGCATAAAGGCAGTCGGCGGCGTATATTCGGTCTATTTTTGCGCCTCATGCGGACTGGGCAGAACAGACCCTTTCCTTGACCCTGAGCGGCTAAGAAAGATCTACTCGAGCACCTACAGGGAAGACGACTCCACCAGGTTCGCGGCGCCTATAGAGCGGCTGATACGATACCTGAGAGGCAGAAGGCGCGGCCTCATCGAGAAGTTTTCAGCCAAGGGTTCTATACTTGATATAGGGTGCGGCAGGGGTGATTTTCTCGGCCTTATGGCTGAGAAAGGCTGGCAGGTCTCAGGCCTTGATCTCGATGACAGGATAGCCGGCCACGGCAGGCGCACAGGCATGGACCTTCGAAGCGGTACGATCGAGGACGCCGGGTTCCCTGACGAGCGATTCAATACGATCACTTTCTGGCATGTATTCGAGCACCTGAGGGAGCCTCTGAGGACGCTTGCCGAGTGCCGCAGGGTCTTGAAGGATGATGGCCTTCTCGTAGTGGCTATCCCTGATGTGGCGTCCACTCAGGCGCGTCTTACCGGAAAGGAATGGTTTCACCTAGATCCGCCGTACCACCTGTATCATTATTCGCATGAGAATATTAAGACGCTTCTTTCCAAGGCAGGGTTCGAGGTCGTGCATATCGGCCATTTTTCGCTTGAATACGGGCCGTACGGGTTCTTGCAGAGTATTTTTAACAGGCTCGGACTCGGCCACAACCTCTTTTATGATTTTTTGAGGTCGAAGTGGGAAAGAAGCCCTTTATCGTACATGAGGCTGTTATTGTCGTTCATGCTCCTTCCGATTGCGCTCCCGATCTCTGTCTTCCTTTCTGTATTTGAGGCGGCAGCCGGAAGGGGCGGGGCGATAGAGGTGTATGCGAGAAAAAAAGAGGATAGGTAGTGTTCATGTCTGATATCGTCATAGAAAAGGTGTCTAAGAGCAGGTTCAGAAAGGAAGATCTTGAGAACCCCGGGTTCGGTGTAATATTTTCTGACCACATGTTCTCTGCCGAGTTTAAGGACGGCGCATGGACGGACGCGAAGGTCATGCCGTTCGGGAATATCGAGGTCTCTCCGGCGCTCTGTTCGCTCCATTACGGACAGGCGATATTCGAGGGGCTCAAGGCATTTCGCGCTAAAGACGGACGGGTAAGCATCTTCAGGCCTGAGAAGTACCATGAAAGGATGAACAGGTCAGCGGCCAGGCTATGCATCCCTCCCGTCAGTTATGAACTCTTTCTTGGCGGCCTCACTTCCGTAGTAAATACTGATATCGCATGGGTCCCCGATAAAAAAGGGCACGCGCTCTACATAAGGCCTTTTATCTTCGCTACCGAGAACTACCTCGGCGTAAGGGTATCTTCCACCTACAGGTTCCTGATCATCACTTCTCCTGTAGGGGCATATTATAAGGAAGGGATAAACCCGGTCAGCCTTACTACCCCCGGTGAGTATGTAAGGGCGGTAAAGGGCGGGCTAGGTTCGGCAAAGACACCGGCCAATTACGCGGCCTCGCTTCTGCCGGCCGACGAGGCGAAAAAACACGGTTTTACGCAGGTCCTCTGGCTTGACGCTATCGAGCACAAGTATATCGAGGAAGTAGGGACTATGAACATGTTCTTCTATATGGGAGACGAGCTCATAACACCATCGCTCGAAGGCTCGGTCCTAGCCGGTGTGACCAGAGATTCTGTCATGCGCATAGCGAAGGACTGGTCCATAAAGGTCACGGAAAGGAAGATCTCCATTGACGAGGTCATATACGCTTCAAGACAGGGTATACTCAAAGAGGCCTTCGGCACAGGCACGGCCGCAGTGATCTCCCCTGTAGGCGAGATACAGCATGGCAAGGAGCATATCGTAATAAATAACAGGAAGATAGGCGCTTTGTCTCAGAGACTTTATGATGAGATAACAGGTATCCAGTACTCGGAGATACCTGACAGGTTCAACTGGTGCCATACGCTCGGCTGATAGTAGATTAGCGGCCCGTTATTATAAAGACAGGGCCGTAAAAAATGTACGGAGACCTAAGAAAGGGATAGATGAAGATAACCGAAGAGGTCGTAAAGGAACACGGGATAAGCACCGAAGAATACAAGAGAATACTCGGCGTGATGGGTAGAGAACCCAACTTCCTCGAGCTAGGCATATTCTCCGTCATGTGGAGCGAACACTGCTCTTATAAGTCGTCCAGGCGGCATCTGAGGAACTTCCCGACCAAGGGGCCTTATGTCCTCCAGGGCCCGGGCGAGAACGCCGGGGTCGTCGACATAGGAGATGGTCTTGCGGTGGCTTTTAAGATGGAGAGCCACAACCACCCGTCATTCATAGAGCCGTATCAGGGCGCGGCAACCGGCGTAGGCGGGATACTGAGAGACATATTCACGATGGGCGCAAGGCCTGTAGCCTCTTTGAATTCACTCAGGTTCGGCTCTTTTGACAATCCGAGGACCGCGTTCCTGCTTGAAGGCGTCAGCGCCGGAATAGCCGGCTACGGAAACTGCATAGGCGTGCCGACGGTCGGCGGAGAGGTCTACTTCAATGACTCATACAACGGCAACTGCCTTGTAAACGTCATGACCGCCGGGGTAGTGAATAAAGACAGGATATTTAAAGGCAACGCATCAGGCGTCGGCAACCCTGTCATGTACGTCGGCAGCAAGACCGGCAGGGACGGGATACACGGGGCGACAATGGCCTCTGACGTATTCGGCGAGGGTGGCGAGGAGAGAAGGCCTACCGTGCAAGTCGGCGACCCATTCGCTGAAAAGCTTCTTCTTGAGGCGTGCCTTGAGCTATTCAAGACCGACTATGTTGTCGGCATCCAGGACATGGGGGCCGCAGGTCTTACGTCATCGTCCGTAGAGATGGCTTCCAGGGGCGCAACCGGCCTTGAGATAGATATTGACCGCGTGCCGAGGCGAGAGACATCCATGACGCCGTACGAGGTGATGCTCTCGGAGTCTCAGGAGAGGATGCTTCTGGTCGCCAGAAAAGGCACCGAGGAAGATATAAAGAAGATATTCGCCAAGTGGGACCTCGAAGCCGAGGTCATAGGGATCGTCATAGAAGAGAAATCGATCCGGATAAACGAAAACGGGAAACTCGTCTGCTCTATTCCTATAGCCGCGCTTACGGATGACGCGCCTTTATACGACAGGCCGTCAAAGAGGCCTGACTGGCAGGACTCGGTAACGACGCTTGACCTTGAAAAGATCCATGAGCCGAAAGACTTTAACGCCGTAATGCTTAAGCTCCTCGCCTCAGGCAACATAGCAAGCAAGGAGTGGATATACAGGCAGTATGACCACATGGTGCGCACAGATACAGTCGTATGCCCCGGCTCTGACGCGGCAGTAGTGCGCGTAAAGGGCACTAGCAAGGGGCTTGCTATGACAGTTGACTGCAACTCCCGATACTGCTATCTCGACCCGTTCAGGGGAGGGATGATAGCGGTAGCCGAGGCCGCAAGGAACCTTGCTGTAAGCGGGGCCGCCCCGATAGCCCTTACCGATTGCCTGAATTTCGGCAACCCGGAGAGGCCTGAGGTCATGTGGCAGTTGATCGAGTGCATCATGGGTATCAGGGAGGCGTGTATAGCCCTTGGCGTCCCTGTCATCGGAGGAAACGTTAGCCTGTATAACGAGACATCAGGGACCTCTGTACATCCGACGCCCACCATAGGGATGGTCGGTCTGATAGATGACATTAAGACACATACGACACAGTGGTTCAAATCCGAGGGCGCGATAGTCGCCCTTATCGGCGTAACGTACAGGGACCTCGGCGGGAGCGAATACCTTAAGGTGATCCACGGCCTTGAGGCCGGTATGCCGCCTGAGATAAACCTCGCAAGGGAGAAGGCGGCTCAAGATGCTTGTTTAAAGGCCATAAAGGCTGGTATAATAGAATCCGCGCATGATGCATCCGAGGGCGGCCTCGCTGTAGCCCTTGCCGAGTCGTGCTTCAACCCGACAGGGTCTATCGGTATGGTCGCCGCACTCGACTCGTCATCTTTGAGGGCTGATGAGGCGTTATTTGCGGAATCCCAGTCAAGGGTGATAGTATCGCTTAAGGAAAGAGATCTGGAGGCCCTGCAGGCTATATGCAAGACGGCAGGCGCGCCTTGTACCGTCATAGGAAAGACAGGCGGTGAAAGCCTCAGGATAGGCTCTCTGATAGACCTGCCTGTAGCTGTTATGAAAGAGGCATGGTCAGGCGCGATAGAGAGGTTTTTGAAGCAATAGACGGCCTTCGGCGCGTTATCGCCGTATATTGTTTTAACTCTTACGGCTGTTCGGGTCTTTACGTTTTTTTTTGTTTTATATTGAAAGACACAGAGGTCAGTCTTTCATCTTTCAAGTGTCGGCTTGTCTTTCAAGGCGGCATATTCAGGGCGCGTGATCAGAAAGAGACTATCCGTATTTTGTGATCGTGCGCATGCATCTCTATTTAACCTTAACCCCGGGGAGTATCTGAGCAGTCCCGGGCAGATGTGATCAGGATGAACCGATTGGACGAAGCGATATATCATACAGATGACGACAGGTTCCATGACGAGTGCGGGGTCTTCGGCATATTCGGCCACCCTGAGGCCGCGAATCTGGCGTACTTGGGCCTGTATTCCCTCCAGCACAGGGGGCAGGAGAGCGCCGGCATAGTCTCTACCGACGGCGCAAAACTCCATTATCATAAGGGCATGGGCCTTGTCGCCGATGTATTCAGCGGAGACACTATCAGCAGGCTTCCGGGCCAGAGCGCGGTAGGGCACGTCAGGTATTCGACGGCCGGGGAATCTCATATAAAGAACGCGCAGCCCTTTGTCGTAGAGTATTCAAGGGGCTCAGTTGCCGTAGCGCACAACGGCAACCTCGTAAATGCCGCGGTCCTGCGGGCCGAGTTCGAGGCATACGGAGCGATATTCCAGTCTTCGATGGACACGGAGATAATCGTCCATCTGATAGCGTCGTGCAAGGACAAATCGATTGTTGACAGGATCACCTCGGCGCTTAAACGCGTCAAGGGATCGTACTCTCTATTGTTCCTCACCGAAGACAAGATGATAGCCGCCAGGGACCCGCACGGCGTGAGGCCTCTTTCCATCGCAAGGCTCAAGGGCGCCTGGGTTGTAGCCTCAGAGACCTGCGCCTTTGATCTCATTGAGGCGGAATACGTAAGAGAGGTGGAACCGGGCGAGATAGTCGTCATAGACAAGAACGGCATAGCCTCATACAAGCCGTTTGCTGAGGCGAGATATTCGCCGTGCGTATTCGAGTTTATCTATTTTGCGAGACCTGATTCAAACATCTTCGGGGCAAACGTCTACGAGGTGAGGAAAAACCTCGGAGCGCGTCTTTCACAGGAGCATCCTGTCGATGCTGATATAGTAATACCGGTCCCTGACTCAGGGGTCCCGGCTTCTATCGGCTATTCAAAGGCGTCAGGGATACCTTTCGAGAAGGGCATAGTCAGGAATCACTATGTCGGGCGCACCTTCATAGAACCTAAGGACTCGATCAGGCACTTCGGCGTGAAGATAAAGCTCAATCCGATAAAAGAGGTAATAAAGGGCAAGAGGGTCGTCGTAATAGACGATTCTATCGTCAGGGGCACTACCAGCAGGAAGATCGTCAAGATGATAAGGGCGGCAGGGGCTAAAGAGGTCCACATGAGGATCAGCTCCCCGCCGACGATATGCCCGTGCTATTACGGCATAGACACGCCGAGCAGGGAGGAGCTGATAGCTTCGAGGCAGTCATTGGATGAGATAAACGATTATATAACCTCGGATACGCTCGGATATCTCAGCTCTGAAGGGCTCTACGACGCGGTAAGGGCGGCAGGGGGCAGCTTCTGCGATGCCTGCTTTACAGGCAGATATCCGATAGATATAGTGAAAGCGCAGGTCTTGCCGCAGCTGGCGCTATTTAAATAAAGCTCGATAATGCGTTCTTAACGCTCAAAAAACTCTTCAAGGAGACTGATGTGAGGAAGCTCTTACTGGCTGTAAGTTTTCTTTGCATGTCGATCCCTTTAGCGTCCGCTCCGTCCTTTGGGGCAACACCCAATCCGCCTGCCTCGGAGATAGATGACGAGCTTGAGACAGGGACCGATGCCGAGAGCCCGTCAAAGGTCGGCAAGGACGAGACCGACAAGAAAAAGGAACCTCCGCTCAGGCCTATCCCGCCTTTCAAGATGGTATATATCAAGGGCGGATGCTTTGAGATGGGGGATTTCAGCGATTCCGGAGACGAGGATGAAAAGCCGTTGCACGAGGTCTGCGTTGCTGACTTCTATCTCTTGGAGACAGAGGTGACGCAGGAACTTTTCGATTCCGTCATGAACGTGGATTACAGCAAGCCCAAAGACCCGCAGAAGCCTGTCAATTACGTCTCCTGGTTTTCAGCCGATAAGTTCATCAAAAGGCTCAACGCCCGTAATCTGGCCGATAAGAAAAAGACATACTACAGGTTTCCGACCGAAGCCGAATGGGAGTACGCGGCCAGAAGCGGCGGCAGGAAGGATAAGTGGTCAGGCGTAAACAACGAGGCGGCGCTCGGCGACTATTCATGGTATATCGATTCGATCGACGAAGGCATGATGCAGGTAAAGAAGAAGAAGCCTAACGCCCTCGGTCTCTACGATATGTCCGGCAACCTCTCTGAATGGGTCGATGATTACTTCGCCTTTGATTATTACCTCGACAGCCCAAAGGACGACCCGATGGGGCCAGATATGTCAGTCTGGAAGGTGGTGCGCGGCGGGGCTTTCAAGGACGACAGCAACAGGCTTCGGACCACGTACAGATATGCGGTCGAGCCTACGAACCGTTCGCCGTTCATCGGCTTCCGCCTCGCTGAATAAGCAGGGCTTTGATCTTCAGATACAGACGCCGTAGCGGCGTCTGTATCTTTTTTTAATACGGGGGCGGGATGTGCCTGCTTACGAGGCGCCTCTGAGATTTGCCGGTAATAGGCGGTCTTCTTCTAGTCTCTTGGCTGACGGCTTCCATTAAGCGGCCCTAGTTTTGTTTAAGAACATCTGTTTTTTTCGGCTATCCCTTTACACGGGCCTATTCGGCCTTTATAATCTCTATATATAAAAGACACGTCCTTTACATTGAACCTCCGGGGAAAAACTTGAGAAGAGAGCTTCCATACAGCTTTAGTCTGACGGGCAGGGCAGGGCTGTTTTTTTTGCTCGCCGTCTTTGTCTTGATGTTCACGACAGCCGGCTGCGCCGGTAAAACTGAGACTCTGAAAAAGGATTATGCAGGCGAGCTTGGCGCTCAAACGCGCTCGACGAAGATATATGAAGGGCTTGAATCCAGGCTTTATATCAGCGCCACATATAAAAACTCCGACTTCGTAAGGGCTTATGTGGACAGATATGCCGAGGGGTATCAGCTCGAACAGGCCATCAAAGAGACGATGCTTGAAAGAGGCATCGAGGCCTCTGAGATGTATAACGAGTTTTTCGTGGCGGTCTTTACCCCTGAGGATAGCTGGAACTCGTTTGTCGGGCCTGGAGCCATCTGGAAGTTTTATCTTGAAGATGATGAAGGCAGCAGATTAGTGCCTGTATCTGTTTCCAGGGTCGATGGTTCTGATCCTTTGATACGAGATTTTTTCCCGTACTTCGACCAGTGGAGCTACGGCTATATACTTAAATTCCCGAAATACACTGAGACTGGCACGGAGCCGATACCCGGCGCCGAGACCAAGTCGATCAAGCTCAAGGTCACAGGTATCTTGGGCAAAGGTGAACTCGAATGGAAATTGAAATGAGATCAGGGCGGTTGGGTAGGGCTGTCGCATCTTTTGTCTTTTGTTCGGGCATTCTCATTACGTGCGCATCAGCCGAGGGGGCTGTCGGCTTGATCGAGAACTTGAGCGGCGGGGCCTATCACAAGTCCAAAGACGCTCCCAAGTGGTCTGTAGCGGCCAAAGGGGCCTCCCTTGAAGAGGGAGATCTGGTCAAGACCGCGAGCGACGGAAGGATGGTCTTGAGGTTCGAGGACGGCTCCAAGATGAACGTAGGTAACGAGACAGAGCTTGAGATAACCGAGTTCGTCCTCAAGAAAAAGAGCAGGAGCGCGACATTCTCGCTATCCAACGGAAAGATAAGGGCCGTTGTAAACAAGTTCTCAGGCCATAGCTCCATACATATAAAGACCTCTACGAGTGTCGCCGGCGTCAAGGGCACCGACTTCATCGTTATGAACCAAGGTTCCACCAACGTGCTTTTCGGCAAGGAGGACGCGGTCGAAGTCACGGGAGATGACGGAAAGGCAGTTATGCTTACGCCTGACAAGATGACCGAGAACACGACAGGGTCAAATCCCATCGAGCCGGTGGCGGTCGAGCCGGGAAGCCAGCTTGCCGAGGTGAGGGCGGACCTTGAGGCTATGACCGACGTAGATGCGCCTGTCGAGTGGGCGCGGGCCGGAAGGCTCCCGAACCTTCTTGCGAGATGGAACGTCAACTATGGCCATTATCTCGCTGACAGCCAGAGGTTTGGTGAGGCCCTCGATGTCTTCAGCATAGCGATAGACTTAAGCGAGGTGAGGCAGACCCGCGCCGAGGCGCATCTGGCGAAGGGGACCGTTTTTTCCAGAAACCTGAACGAGCCGCAAAAAGCGCTCCTCGAATACATGGAGGTCATCAGGAACTATCCTGAGCTGCCGTTTGTAGAAAACGCGCTCTATTCGGCAGGGTCTATAAAGATGGAGATGAACGACAAGCAGGGTGCCATCGAGCTTTTCAAGAAGTATCTGAACGACTACCCGGAGGGCAGGCACAGGACTACGATAGATGCCTTCATAAAGGAGCTTGAGAAAAACTGATGGGCCTCAAGTCTTTCAGGCTTGAAGATTCTACTGTTTATTTTATCCTTGCCGTTGCCGCCTCCCTGATAATACTCTTTGCTTATTGGCAGAGGCCCTGGTTTCTCACCATAGTGAACATGAAGGCGACGGACGCCATGTTCGCCGCGAGGGGGTCTGTAACGCCCCCTGACGACGTCGTTGTAGTCGCTATAGACGAGAAGTCGGTAAACGAGCTGGGCAGGTGGCCCTGGCCGCGCAAGAAGATAGCCCGTCTCGTTGATTCATTGAAAGAAGCCGATGTGGTTGCGATCGACATCGTCTTTTCAGAGGATGAAGGCGCTGAGGGAGACAGAGTCCTTTCCGATGCGATAAAAGACGCCGGCAATATCGTCATGGGATACTTCTTCAGGGACGATTCCACGCAGGATGCCGACCCGCTGGCCCTTGCCCAGATCAAGCGGTCGAAGATCGGCCTCATTTCCACTGTCAACGATGAAGCAGACCCTTTTTCAATCCCATTCCCCGGCCAAATATTCACAGGAATAGAGACTAACATACCGGAGCTTGGCGACGGGGCATTGGGCTTTGGCGCCTTTAACGCCATGCCGCAGGATGACGGAGTATACAGGACAGCTCATCTGACTTATGGTTACGGCTCTCAGATATACCCAGCTCTCTCCATTGAAGCGCTCAGGAGGTATCTACAGGAAGATATAATACTGACTCTCGCCGCCTACGGCATGGACAATCTGACGATAGGAGATAACGTCATACCGGTAGATGAGGACGGCAGGTTCTCGCTGAACTTCTACGGCCCCGGAGGGTCTTTCAAGACGATCTCCGCAACTGATATGATAAACGGCAGGGTCGATACGGAGGTACTCAAAGGCAGGCTTGTCTTTGTAGGCGTCACTGAAAAGGCCGTCTATGATATAAGGCCGACCCCGGTCGATTCCCTCTATCCAGGGGTTGAGATACACGCAACACTTGCGGCAAACGTCCTTTACAAATGGTATCTGATACATGACGCGAGGGTTAAGGCGTTCGATCTTATCGTGCTGGTATTACTGCCGCTTCTCTTGGCAACAGTCGTCTCCCGGGTACATAGCACCTTTGTCTCTCTCGTAGTCTTTATCGGGCTCTTTTTCATACTGGTCGCTGGCGACTTCGCCCTCTTTTTATTCTACAATATAAAGCCCGGAGTCGTTTATCCGGCGCTTTCCCTTGGTCTTTCCTATTTATCTATCGAGGCGTACAGGAACTTCGTAGTCGAAAAAAAGAGCAGGTACCTTAAAAAGGCCTTTTCAACGTATGTCTCGTCGCAGCTTGTGACAGAGCTCCTGAGAAACCCGGGAAGCCTCAAGCTTGGCGGCGAAAAAAGAGAGGTGACGCTCCTTTTCTCCGATATCCGCGGCTTTACAACCCTTTCGGAAAAGCTCCCCCCCCAGGAGCTTGTGAGACTTCTAAACGAATATCTGAACCCTATGACAGCCATAGTCCTTAACGAAGAGGGGATGCTTGACAAGTACATAGGCGACGCGATCATGGCTGTTTTTAACGCGCCGGTCCCTATAGACGACCACCCTGGCAAGGCCTGTAACACCGCTCTTAAGATGATGGCGAAGCTCGCTGAGCTAAACTCCGTCTGGAAGGAGAGGGGTTACCCCGTCCTTGACATCGGCATAGGTATAAACACAGGCGAGGCGGTAGTCGGCAACATGGGGGCTGAGCTGAGGTTTGACTATACGGCCATAGGTGATACCGTCAACCTCGCCTCGCGCCTTGAGGGCCTCAATAAACTCTACGGCACTAACATCATAGTGAGCGAAAATACTTATGAGCTTATAAAGGGGCAGTTCCTGTTCAGGGAGCTTGACCTCGTGAAGGTCAAGGGCAAGCAGAGGCCTATCGTCATGTATGAGCTTTTAGGCGGAGCGCAGGCTGATGCCGGCCCGGATTTCATCAGCAGGTTTTCAGATGCGTTGCGGCTCTTTAGATCTGGCAGGTTTGAGGAGGCAAAGGGCGCCTTTATAGCGTTCCTTGAGGCGTATCCGGGAGACGGCCCATCAAGGCTCTACATCAAGCGCTCTGACGAATATATCAGCAACCCGCCGCCTGAGGACTGGGACGGGATCTATGTCGCAAAGACCAAGTAGGCATGGGCGCGTTGCGGTTAAAACGGCCGCGTGAGGCCTGATGCGTGTGGAGTTGCCTCGGAGGATATGAAAAAAGATGATTTAGCGGCCGCCAGCCGGCGGCTTTCATAAAGGAGGTCCGAAGTGGGTATTGTCTACAGGCTTTCAACTGCGGCGGCTCTTATAGCCGCAATCGTCCTGATCGGTCTGCCTCGCATAGCATACTCGGCGACACTGGTGCTCGAAGGCGAGATAAACGACTCGATGGAGGTCGGACAGGAGCGCGTCTTTACTGTACCTAAAGACGGCCTAAAAAAACTCGTTTTCAGGTATGCCAACCCTGCGGCCTTTAAGAGCGCCACCATGGTGCAGACAATCTCAGGGCGCGATGTGACATATCAGCCGAGGCCGGAATCGGTTGTAAACGAATCCGACAGGTTCGGCAACACTTATACGATAGTTACCTGGAAGGAGATCGCCTCTGACGCTGTAGTCAAAGAGAAATACAGGGTCGACCTCGCTATTACCCTCAAGGACGCTAAGAGCAACGCCCCGTTCCCGTTAAACCCGGACTCGATACCGGCCGGGGAGAAGGTATTTCTGGAGCGGACCGCTCAGGTGGAATCTGATGAGAGGCAGATAAAGGAGCTATCAGCCAGGCTTACCGCAGGGGCCGCTACTGAGCAAGCGGCGGTAGTAGCGCTCCTTAACTGGGTAGTAGATAACATAAAATACAAGACGCCTATACCGGAATACGGCGCTCTGTGGACGATCGGCACAGGGTACGGCAACTGTCAGAACTATTCGCACCTGTCTATAGCGCTCCTGCGCGCAGCAGGGATACCGGCAAGGATAGTCGGCGGCGTTACTATCGGCAAGAGCTGGAAGGTGCCTATCGAGGGCGGTGCGCTCATGCAGTCTATAGGCCAAGGCGGGCATGCGTGGATGGAGGTCTGGTACCCTGACATGGGCTGGGTCGCTTATGATCCTCAACAGAGCCACCTTTTCGTGAGCCCGAGGCATATAAAACAGACCGTAGGCCTTGATTCGATAGACATAAACGACTCGTGGAGGGCTTCGCCTGCTCTGCCTCCTTTCAGGGAAGATATCTCAGCCGAGTTCTCAAGGGATTCGATAGAAATACGGCTGAAGGAGTCGGTGAAAACCCCTAAAAACTATATAATGACGACGTCTCTGGCGCCGCTGGCCGCTCTCGCGCCGCCTGTGCCTCCGGTTCCGGTCGCCCCTAAGGAGCCCATCGGCGTTGCTGTAGAGTTCGGCAATATGGATTTTCCAGATCTTAGCGGCCTCTTCGTCAGCATAAAGGCTGACGTCGGGAGAAAGACCTTTGACAAGGAGACTGCCGAGTATGTCACAGGAGACGAGACCTTCAGCCAGGCCTTTACCATCAAACAACCGCTCAGCCTCATTAAATTATCGCTGGCGATGCATAAATTCGGAGGCCGCCTCGGTTCTCTATGGATCGATATAGTCCATGACTCGAACGGACGGCCCGGAAACGACGGCATCAGATCGATGCCGCTTAGTCTCGACACAGTCATTTATAGTCCGGGATATAAGTGGTTTGACTTTACTTTCTCGAGGTCTGCAGAAGACAGGCCGGTATTAAAGCCCGACAGGTACTGGATAATACTCAGGCGCTCGAAGGACGCTGTTGTCAACTGGTTCTACACGCCCGGAAATTCTTATGGCACCTCTGACGACGCGCGCTCGACGGCCGGGGCGCTCGACTGGCCGAATGTCCTTAATTATGACTTTAACTTCAAGGTGAGAGGCGTTTATCTTCAGGAGTAGCCGACGCTTATATTTTTTCTTCTTGAAAGACCGGTGCGGATGTGTTAAAAATACTCGATTAAATACACACGTCCGGTATCTGACGGGGGTGTCCGCCGCAAGGCGGTTCCCGGGTTCTTCCGGACGGAGGTAAAAACCAAACAGGAGGGCAGCAAATGGGTTATCTTACAATGAAACAGCTTCTCGAATCAGGCGTTCACTTCGGCCATCAGACAAAGAGATGGAACCCGAAGATGAAGCAGTACATCTACGGGGCGAGAAACGGCATCTACATAATCGACCTTCAGCAGACCGTCAGGTTCTTCAAGGAAGCACACGATTATATCAAGGACGCGGTATCCAAGGGCGGGTCCGTTCTTTTCGTAGGGACAAAGAAGCAGGCCCAGAGCGCGATCGCTGAAGAAGCGGCAAGGTGCGGGATGGGATACGTCAACAGCAGGTGGATAGGCGGCTTCCTCACGAACTTCGCAACAGTCAAGAAGAGCATCAACAGGCTCAACGAGCTTTCAAACCTCAAGGAAAACCCTAACTACGCCGGGTCTACCAAGAAAGAAGCCCTGATGCTCGAAAGAGAGAGGGAGCGCCTTGACAAGTACCTTGGCGGCGTGAAGGACCTCAATAAGGTCCCTTCAGTCATATTCATCATAGATTCGAAGAAGGAGTCTCTCGCGATAAAAGAGGCGAAGAGGCTTGGTATAAAGGTCGTAGCGATCGTCGATACCAACTGCGACCCTGACGAGGTCGACTACGTGATACCGGGCAACGACGACGCCATACGCGCCATAAAGCTCTTTTCATCGGCCATGGCCGATGCGTGCAACGACGGCAAGGCTATATTCGCAGAGCGCCAGCAGGCGAAGGTAGACAAGAAGGAAGCAGTGCCAGCTCCTGCACCAGTGGTTGCAGTTGCAGTTGCCACGGCCGTTGCCGCAGTGCCGACTCAGGCCTGATAACCCGGCTGGACTTTGTTTCGTCTTTTCTTAAAGAGGCGTCCGGTCCGGCCGTCTGATAACATCTGAAGGCTTTTTATTGAAGAACCCCCGCTACAGGTAGCGGGGGTTCTTCAATCATTGATAATTGAATATATCTTCTGATCCGATAGGGGGTTTTGGCTAAAAATGGAAATCTCAGCAGCCGCAGTAAAAGAACTAAGAGAAAAGACAGGGGCAGGCTTCATGGACTGCAAGAAGGCCCTTGGCGAGACAAATGGTGATATAGAAAAGGCTGTGGACTATCTCAAGCAGAAGGGCCTTGCGGCCGCGCTGAAAAAATCAGGAAGGGTCACTGCCGAAGGGCTTGTCTCGGCTTACGTGCATGGTAACGGCAAGGTCGGGGTCCTCCTTGAGGTCAACTGCGAGACGGACTTTGTCGCAAAGACCGAGGAGTTCGCCGCGCTTGTCAAGGACATTTCCATGCATATAGCGGCTGCATCCCCGATGTTCGTCAGCCGCACGGAAGTATCCGCTGACGTGATAGAAAGGGAGAAGCAGATATTCATCGAGCAGGCAAAGGAATCTGGAAAGCCTGAGGCTGTAGCTCAGAAGATGGTCGATGGCAAGCTCGATAAGTTCTTGAAGGAGATATGCCTTCTTGACCAGCCGTTCGTGAAGAACCCGGATATAACCGTTGGAAAACTTATCATAGACGCCGTAGCCAAGCTCGGAGAGAACATCTCGATAAGGCGTTTCTCCAGGTATAAGGTTGGAGAGGGCATAGAGAAAAAGGTCGTCGACTTCGCCAGCGAGGTCGCGGCGGCACAGAAGGTCTGATCTTAGGATCGGGGGGCTTCAACAGCCCCCTTTTTTTGCCGTCAGGCATATCCGTTTTACAAACGAAAATCCACCGGTCAAATAAAAAACCATGACAGAAACCAGATATAAAAGGATACTTCTCAAGCTCTCCGGCGAGGCGCTGATGGGCGGCCAGGAGTACGGCATAGATACCGGCATAGTAAAGACTATAGCCTCTGAGATCAAAGAGGTGCAGGCCCTCGGCGTACAAGTCGCGGTAGTGATAGGCGGAGGCAATATCTTCAGGGGCGTTTCAGCGAGCGCTAAAGGCATGGACAGGGCGACAGCCGACTACGTCGGGATGCTGGCTACCGTCATAAACGCGCTGATACTCCAGGATGCCCTTGAAAAGACGGGCGTATACACAAGGGTCATGTCCGCCTTCGAGATGAAGGAGCTTGCCGAGCCTTACATCAGAAGAAGGGCTGAGAGGCATCTTGAAAAAGAAAGGGTCATAATATTCGCCGCAGGCACAGGCAATCCGTACTTCACCACAGACACGGCCGCGTCCTTAAGGGCGATGGAGATACACGCCGACGTGATCTTGAAGGGGACCAAGGTAGACGGGGTCTATGACAAGGACCCGATGAAGGACAAGGACGCGAAGATGTACACCAAACTAAAGTACATCGACGTGCTCAAGGACGGCCTGAAGGTCATGGATACTACAGCCATCTCCCTGTGCATGGACAATAATCTGCCGATAGTCGTATTCAATATCAAGGTGCCGGGCAACCTCATGAGGATCGTTCTCGGCGAAGAGATCGGCACAAGGGTTTCTTGACCTCAGAATCCAGGTATCCGGCCAACCACATTACAATCGGGGTATGATATGACCAAAGACGAAGTTTTTGCCGATCTGAAAAAAAAGATGGCCAAGTCCATTGAATCGCTCTCGCATTCGCTTGCAGCTCTTCGCACCGGAAGGGCCTCGCTCGCGATACTTGACAATATCAGAGTCGACTTTTACGGCAACGTAACTCCGATAAAGCAGGTGGCGACGCTCTCGATCCCGGAGAGCAGGACTATTTCGATCCAGCCATGGGATGTCAGTCAGATAAAGGCGATAGAGAAGGCTATAATGTCTTCGGACCTGGGTCTGAACCCTTCGAACGATGGAAAGATGATAAGGATCTCTCTGCCTCAGCTTACCGAGCAGACCAGGAAGGACCTCGTCAAGGTATCTAAAAAAGAAGGCGAGGAGTGCAAGGTCTCTATCAGGAACATACGCAGGGACGCCAATGAGCTACTTAAGAAGCTCGAGAAGGACAAACTCTTGTCACAAGACGATCTGAAAAAGCACCAGCACGAGGTCCAAGAGCTTACTGACAAGCAGATAGCGAAGATCGACGAGATGCTTGCCATCAAAGATGCCGAGATAATGGAAGTCTGATTTTGCGCATTACCCCACAGGCGGCGCGGCCTGACCCGTTCCTTCAGACGTTGTTATCTTAATCCAGCCGTATATACCCGCCGGGAACGAAGCCGGCATTTTTGAGAGATGAAAGAGACCTCCGCTAAAAAACTGCCGCGCCACATAGCTATCATAATGGATGGCAATGGCAGGTGGGCCGGAAAACGGCTCCTTAACCGGATAAACGGCCACAGAAAGGGCGTTGATGTCGCGCGCGCTACTGTCACGGATTGCAGGGAACTCGGCATAGAGTGTCTCACGCTATATACTTTCTCGAAGGAGAACTGGTCGAGACCTGCCCTTGAGGTCCAGACCCTGATGAAGTTCCTGGAAGCGCATCTTCGCGCCGAGGAGCGGTCTCTTGTAGAGAACAACATAAGGTTCAAGGCCATAGGAAGGACTGACGACCTGCCGCAGGCGGTAAGAAACGTTATCGCCGGTATCGAGCAGAAGACCGCTCATAATACCGGTATGGTCCTGCAACTGGCCCTTAGCTATAGCGGCAGGGAGGAGATCACGAGGGCGGCGCGTATCCTTGCCCAGAGGGCCGCGTCAGGGCTCTTAAGGCCGGATGATATTACCGAGGAACTCATCCAGGCGAACCTCTATACCGCAGATGTCCCTGACCCAGATCTCCTTATCAGGACGAGCGGTGAGAACAGGATCAGCAATTTCCTCCTCTGGCAGCTTGCCTACACGGAGATACATATAACAGACGTGCTCTGGCCTGACTTCACAAAGGCCGATCTCATGAAGGCGATCGACGATTACAGCTCGCGCGACCGCAGGTTCGGGCTTGTGAAGGAGCCCGGCGCCGGTGTAGCTCTCTGACGCTTGCCGTAAATAAGTATTTAATGGAGCGGCTTGTAAGATGGGGGGTAGTCTGAAAAGGGTAGTCACCGGCATTATTCTGATTCCTATAGTCCTTTTAACCGTTCTTTACGCCCCGGTATTCTGGATGTTCGCGTTCAGTTCGGTTATATGTCTGATAGCCCTCCTTGAGTTTAGTACACTGAGCGTCCTCGGTATCCGTGACTCGGTTTTTGACGCAATCGGCGTCGTTGCCGGTGTTATGGTGCCTTTTGCCGGGTTCATATTCGGCCCGAGGGTCTACGCGCCGTATCTTATCATTTGCTCTTTCCTCTTTTTCCTCTTTTGCATGCTGAGGAAAAGGGATCTTAGAGACGCTTCAATCGATGTGGCGTATAAGACCTTCTCCCTCATCTATATCGCTGTTCCGCTCTCGTATCTCGCTTTCATAAGCGGCCTCGCCAACGGCAGGTCATGGATAATCCTCCTTTTCCTTATAATATGGGCTAACGACACGTTTGCGTATTTCGCGGGCAGGTCGCTCGGCAAGACCAGGCTCCTTGAATCAGTAAGCCCGAAAAAGACGGTCGAGGGTGCCGTTGCCGGCCTCTTGGGCGGGGTCGTCGTTGCTATAATATTCGATTACTACGCACAGCTCGGCATGGGGCCGCTCATCTCAGCGACGGTTGCCGTAGCAGCAGGTTTCATAGGCATGACAGGCGATCTTGCGGAATCAATGTTGAAGCGCGGCGCAGGCGTCAAGGATTCCGGCACTATAATACCCGGCCACGGCGGGTTGCTCGACAGGATAGATAGTCTGATATTCCCTCTTCCGGCGCTCTATTACTTTATTATATGGCAGATGCAGGCATATTGATGACCAGAAAAAAAGGCATTTCAATACTCGGTTCTACCGGGTCGATCGGCACGAGCACGCTTGATGTCATAAGGAACCATACTGACAGGTTTCAAGTGATAAGCCTTGCGGCAGGCAACAATACCGATCTTTTGAAGGAACAGATCGCCGAGTTTGCCCCTGTCTTCGTCTCTGTACAGACGACTGAGGCGGCAAAGGAGATCTCAAGGGACGCGCCTAAAGGCCTGAAGATCGGCGTAGGAGTTGATGGCGCCTGTGAGGCGGCTTCTTACAGTGGGGTAGAGATAACCGTATCAGCTATAAGCGGGGCGGCAGGGCTCGTGCCGACCCTTGCGGCCATAAAGGCCGGTAAGGACATAGCCCTTGCCAATAAAGAGACGCTTGTGCTCGCAGGCCCGCTCGTTATGGAAGAGGCCGCAAGGCGCTCTGTCAGGCTGCTTCCGGTCGACAGCGAACATTCGGCGGTATTCCAGTCTCTCTCAGGCCACAGACGTGACGACATAAAGAGGCTGGTACTGACGGCTTCAGGCGGCCCTTTTCTTGTTGATAACGGGGTAGACCTGGATACGGTCACACCTGAGCTTGCGCTTAAGCACCCGAAGTGGAATATGGGCCGCAAGATCTCCATCGACTCGGCGACGCTTATGAACAAGGGCCTTGAGGTGATAGAGGCCCGCTGGCTCTTTGATATACCGCCTGAGCAGATATCCGTTGTCATCCACCCTCAGTCGATAGTGCATTCGATGGTCGAGTACATAGACGGATCGATGATCTCTCAGATGAGCTCGCCTGACATGAAGGGGCCTATAGCATACGCACTGGCCTGGCCAGGGAGGATCGATTCAGGCACAAAACCGCTCTCTCTGCCGGGCCTCCAACTGGACTTCATGGCCCCTGATATCAAGAGGTTCCCGTGCCTTTCTCTTTCATGGGAGGCGCTTTCAATGGGCGGCACAGCCCCGGCGGTCTTAAACGCCGCAGACGAAATCGCGGTAGAGATGTTCCTCAGTGGCAGGATACGGTTTACTGGCATATACAGGTTGATTTCAGAGGTGCTTTCAAGGCATTCTGTAGTGGCGGCATCGTCGCTCGAAGCTGTGCTCGAAGCTGACAGGTGGGCGCGGGAAGTTGCGATATCGCTCGTAGACGGTTTGGGTCTGAAAATATAGACGGCAGGGGTAAGCTGACAGGAAATGACGACAATAATATCTTTTATAATAGTGCTTGGTGTCCTTATCTTCATCCACGAGCTCGGCCACTTTCTTGTGGCCAAGTACTCGGGTGTCGGCGTTGAGAAGTTCTCGCTCGGGTTCGGCCCTAAGATCTTCGGGATAACAAGTGGCGAGACAGAGTACAGGCTCTCGCTCCTGCCTCTCGGCGGTTACGTCAAGATGGTCGGCGAGTCGGCCACAGAGGCGATAAGCGAAGAGGATAAACTGCGGTCTTTTAACAATCAACCTGTTTTAAACAGGGCGGCGATAGTGGCCGCCGGCCCTATCATGAACCTCGTTCTGGCCGCAGTACTCCTGCCTATAATATTCATGATAGGCATACAGCTGCCTGCCTACCTTGAAAAGCCGGTGCTAGTCGGTTATGTCGCCCCGGGCGAGGCCGCTGACAAGGCAGGAATAAAGGCCGGAGACGCTGTAGCGACCATCGACGGCCATCCGATCAGAGACTGGGAGGAGTTCCTCGAAGAGTTCGCTTTAAATCCTGGCAGGCAGATGAAGGCGGGTGTCGTAAGAGAAGGGCAGATGCTTCACCTTGAGATAGTCCCTGATACGTCGGAAAAGACCGGTGTCGGGTATGGCGGCGTATATCCTCCGATGAAGCCTCTCATAGGAGACGTCTCTGAAGGCTATCCGGCTAAGGCGGCAGGGATACAGGCAGGAGACCTGATAATATCGGTTGACGGCAAACCGCTGGTACATTGGGCCGAGCTTGAGGGTATAATACATAAGAGCGGCGAGAAGAAGATCTTTGTAGTAGCCAGGGGCGAAGAGACGCTTACCTTCGAGGTCACGCCGAAGTTCAACGAGGATGCGAATGTCTTTCTTGTGGGCATTGCAAGGAAGGAAGATTATGTGGTGAGGAAGTATGGTCTTTTCGAGTCTATTGGCAAGGGATACGACGCCGGCCTTGAGATGACCGAGCGCCTCTACCTTGTGGTAAAGGGCCTTGTCGCCGGCCAGTATTCCCTTAAAACACTCGGCGGGCCGATAATGATAGCGCAGGTGGCAGGCAAGGCCGCGGAGACCGGGCTTGCCGAGGTCCTTTCGCTTATGGCGTTTTTGAGCCTGCAGCTCGGCATTATAAACCTCTTCCCGATACCTGTGCTTGACGGCGGGCACATCATGTTTTTCGGCTTCGAGGCGATAAAAGGCAAGCCGCTTTCCGAGCGCTTCATGGCTGTATGCCAGCAGATCGGTATAGTGCTACTCATAGGGCTTATGGTCCTTGTTACGTATAACGATCTGCTACGGATATTCGGTGACAAGATAGCCGCTATCTTTGGCTAGGGGCTAGGGTGTATTGGATAGTGATAGGGAATGAATAACGGTTAGCTTCATAAGAGTGCAGGCCGACCAACCTTAAACAAACGCGCACCGGGACCGGTGCCGGAACGGGCAAGGTAAAAGCGTATGAAGATACTCGCACTGGATACATCGTCGATCTCAGGCTCTATCGCCGTACTCGACGGAAAGACGCTTCTTGCCGAGGTCACATTCGGCAGTGTCGGAGCGCACTCCGACTGGCTCCTTAAAAATATCGATACTCTTTTGTCAGGCCTGGGGCTAACGGCGAAGGATATGGATCTCTTTGCGATAGCCTCAGGGCCTGGCTCTTTTACAGGCCTCCGCGTAGGGATCAGCGCTGTAAAGGGGCTTGCCTGGTCGCTCGGTAAAAAGGTGGTAGGCGTATCCACGTTAAAGGCCATTGCCTTGAACCTCAGATACTCGAATATGACCGTATGCCCTGTGCTTGACGCAAGGAAATCCGAGGTCTATACCGCCTTATACCGCTATGTAAACGATACGATCTACTCGATCCTCGACGACTGTCTGATTGCGCCGGAGAGGCTTATGCCTATGCTTGTCGAGGAGGCGCTTGCCAAGCCTGTAGTATTTATAGGCCCCGGGCTCAAGGCCTACGAGGGTTTTTTCAGGTCGCGTATAGCCAACGCTGTGATAGCCCCAGAGCCGCTCTGGCATCCGAGGGCCTCAGTAATCGGCCTTTTAGCGTCGGACTCGGCGCATCTTGCGGTTGAACCGGACCTCCTTTCACCTCTGTATCTGAGAAAATCCGAGGCCGAGACAAAAGCGGGGCTTGAAAAGGGTTGATATTCCCTGCAATATCACCTCTCTTTAAAAAGGTTTTTTAAAGATGCTTTTACCGGAACCCTCTAAAGCCGATACTTCTGGCGATTTCTCCATTTCCTCCGTTTATCAGGCATATCTATTACACCTTTTACCGCTTTTCCATCAATAGTATTGAATTGACAAGATATTTCCGTTAGGTTAAAATTAAAAATTGCGGCAACCGGCGTATTCTCAGGTTTTCAAGGTTTTTATGGCTCTCGACTCCGGAAGATGCGAAAAGCGGGTTTACGGTTTTTGAGTGCGCAAGAGTGGTCGTTACAGACGGCTTGAACCATCTTAAACAGGAGGCCTTTATGGAGGGTCACGACCAGGAGTTAGTTCAAAGGCTGCTCGCCGAGGATGCAGATTTCAAGAAGACCTATAAGTCTCATAAAGACTGCGAGAACAAGCTCGAAAAACTTGAAAAGATACCGAGACTTACCCCTGAGGACAAGACAGAGAAGAACAGGCTGAAGAAGCTGAAACTCACCCTCAAGGATGAGATGGAAGGCATACTTAAAAAAATAAAGGCGCCAAAAAAGTAAGAGGCTTTGCACTTAGTATAAAGACCATAAACGTAACAGCTTGGCCGTAAAACCGGCAGAAGCGACATCCATAAGACTGAAAGAGAGAAATAGAGCTATGCCGAACAGAAGCGACAGGATAAAAAAAGGTCTTGAAAGGGTGCCTCACAGGGCGCTTCTTTACGCAACAGGGATACCGAAGGGCGAGATGAAAAAACCCTTCATAGGGGTCGCTACGTCTTTTACCGATCTCATCCCCGGACATATCGGCATGAGGGACCTTGAAAGGTTTATCGAGAAGGGCGTCCACACTGGCGGCGGCTACCCGATGCTCTTTGGCGTACCCGGCATCTGCGACGGCATTGCGATGGGCCACAGGGGCATGCACTACTCACTTCCATCAAGGGAGCTGATAGCGGACCTGATCGAGTCCGTTGCCGAGGCTCACGCGCTTGACGGCCTCGTACTCCTCACTAACTGCGACAAGATAACCCCGGGGATGCTCATGGCCGCGGCGCGCCTCAATATTCCATCTATCGTCGTTACAGCCGGGCCGATGATGACAGGAAGGTACAAGGGCCAGAGGACCTCTTTCATAAGGAATACCTTCGAGGCGATGGGCCGCTTCAGGAAGGGCGAGATATCTAAAGACGAGCTTGATTCATGCGAATCCGGCGCTTGCCCCGGGGCAGGCAGTTGTCAGGGGTTATATACGGCAAACACCATGGCGTGTCTTACAGAGGTGATGGGCATGAGCCTGCCCTGGTGCGCTACAGCCATGGCGAACACGGCTGATAAAAGGCGTATAGCGTTTGAGAGCGGCGAAAGGATAGTGGAGCTTGTAAAAAAGAACGTGACCCCGAGGAAGATCCTTACAAGGAACGCCTTTGAAAACGCGATAAGGGCTGATCTCGCGCTTGGTGGGTCGTCGAACACGGTGCTGCATATACTCGCAATAGCGCATGAGGCGGGTGTTAAGCTTCCTCTTGAGGCGTTCGATGATCTCAGTAGGACCACGCCGCACATCACTTCGCTTGAGCCTGTAGGCGACAGATACATGGAAGACCTACACTGGGCCGGAGGCATGGGCGCGATACTCTCAAGGTTGAAGGCTGTCATAAAAGACAACCCGACCGTTTCGGGTAAGAGGATAAAGGCTATCATCGAAGGCGTCAAATATATCGACTCATCGGTTATCAAGCCGATTGATGAGGCGTATCACAAGGAAGGCGGCATAGCGGTATTAAAGGGCAACATCGCCCCGCTTGGCGCTGTAGTAAAGCAGTCGGGCGTGAGCGAGAAGATGATGCGTTTTACAGGCAAGGCCCGCGTCTTTGATTCAGAGGAAGAGGCTATGAAGGCAATACTCGCCGGCAAGATAACCGGCGGCGAGGTGGTTGTCATCAGGTACGAAGGGCCGAAGGGCGGCCCGGGCATGAGAGAGATGCTGGCACCTACTGCAACGCTCATGGGCATGAGCCTCGGAGATTCTGTGGCGCTCTTGACAGACGGAAGGTTCTCAGGCGGCACCAGAGGCCCGTGCGTCGGGCATATCTCGCCTGAGGCGATGGAGGGCGGCCCCATAGCCCTTGTCAAGGACGGAGACCTCATAGAACTTGATATTCCGGCAAGAAGGCTCGAACTGAAGGTCAGCGCAGACGAGCTTGAGACAAGGCGAAAGGCATGGAAGGCGCCCAAGCCCAAGATCAAGGATGGTTGGCTCGCCAGGTACGCGAAGGTAGTGACATCGGCGAATACCGGGGCGGTCGTAAAGGCCTGACAAATACAAACTCACGCGAGAACGGTCAACGGATGAAGAAAAAAGGCGCAGAGATACTTATCGAGTGTTTATTGAAGGAAGGCGTAGATACCATATTCGGCTTTCCCGGCGGCGCGGTACTGCCTGTCTACGATGTTTTGTATGATTCACCCATGAGGCATATACTCGTGAGGCATGAACAAGGCGCTGTCCACATGGCAGACGGCTACGCCAGGGCAACCGGCAGGCCCGGGGTAGTCCTTGTGACATCCGGTCCCGGTGCCACGAATACCGTCACAGGCATAGCGACCGCCTACATGGATTCGATCCCTCTGGTCGTACTGACCGGGCAGGTCCCGACGGCTCTTATCGGGAACGACGCCTTTCAGGAGGCTGACATCGTCGGCATCACAAGGCCGTGCACAAAGCACAACTACCTTGTAAAGGACCTTAACGACCTGCCGAGGATCATCAAGGAGGCGTTCTATCTTGCCACGACAGGCAGGCCCGGCCCTGTGCTTGTAGATCTTCCGAAAGACATACTCACAGCAACGCTTAACGAGTACAAGTACCCTGACAAGGCCCATATAGATAGCTACCAGCCGAACTACAAGGGCCATCCGGGGCAGATAAAAAAGGCGATGGAGTTTATCCTCTCGGCCAAAAGGCCAGTAATCTACGCCGGAGGCGGAGTAGTCCTGTCTAACGCCTCTGAGGAACTGAAGGCACTGGTCACTAAACTTAACATCCCGACGACGACGACGCTCATGGGCCTCGGCGGTTTTCCGGGAACACATCCGCTCTTTTTAGGTATGCTCGGTATGCACGGGACGTATGCCGCGAACATGGCTATCATGAATACCGATTGCCTGATCGCTGTAGGAGCGCGTTTCGATGATCGCGTAACAGGCAAGCTCGACGAGTTCGCCCCGTACGCCGGCATAGTGCATATCGACATAGACCCGACGTCTATCAGCAAGAACGTCAAGGTCGACATCCCGATAGTCGGGGACGTAAAGGATGTTTTGAAAGAGATGATGAAGCTCGTGCCAAAGTCTCTCAAGGAGCACAAGAAATCGCTCGAAGAATGGCATATACAAGTCGATAACTGGGCGCAGACACACAAGCTCTCTTACAAGTTCGAGCCGAAGGGCAAGATAAAGCCCCAGTACGTGATCGAGAGGCTCTACGATCTGACAGGCGGCGACGCTATCGTCACGACCGAGGTCGGCCAGAACCAGATGTGGGCTGCGCAGTTTTTCAAGTACGACAAGGCCCGCACGTTTCTTACCTCAGGCGGGCTAGGCACGATGGGCTTCGGCTTTCCTGCGGCCATAGGCGCGCAGATAGCCTACCCTGACAGGACTGTTATAGGGATCGCCGGAGACGGCTCTTTGCAGATGAATATACAGGAGCTTGCTACAGCAGTGCAGTACAAGCTTCCGGTAAAGATAGCGATACTTAATAACATGGTCTTAGGGATGGTCAGGCAGTGGCAGGAGTTCTTTTTTGATAAGAGGTACTCACACACCTGCATCTCCGTTGCCCCGGATTTTGTAAGGCTCGCAGAGGCATACGGAGCGGTAGGCCTCAGGGCCAAGAAGCCGAATGAGGTGGACGCCGTTATCAAAGAGGGGCTTGCCGTCAAGGACAGGCCGGTATTTATGGACTTCAGGGTGGACCCGGCTGAGGACGTCTATCCGATGGTCCCTGCCGGACAGCCGCTTAACAAGATGCTTCTGGTATAAAACGCAGACGGAGGTCTTTCTCTTGCGCCATACGATTTCAGTCCTTGTGACCAACGAGTTTGGGGTCTTATCCAGGATATCGGGCCTTTTTTCAGGCAGGGGTTTCAATATCGAGAGCCTATCCGTGGCCGAGACAATGGACCCTAAGATATCGAGGATGACGATAGTCACGAGGGGCGATGACAAGATCATCGAGCAGATAAATAAACAGCTCAACAAGCTCATAAGCGTCATCAAGGTGCATGACTTTACAGGCGAGCAGTGCATAGAGCGTGAGCTTGCCCTGATAAAGGTTACTGCCAACGCCGAGGCCCGTTCAGAGATACTCTCGATAGTGGATATTTTCAGGGCCAAGGTCGTAGACGTCTCGCCGAAGAGCTATACGATCGAGATAACAGGCGACGAGGAGAAGATCTCAGCCATAACCGAGCTTTTGCGCCCATTCGGGCTTAAAGAGATAGTAAAGACAGGCCGCATTGCAATGGCAAGGAGCCCCAAGCAGAAGTAACGCACTCTGTCGGCAGTTTTTTCTGCCCGACGACCGACGATCCTGACGAGGGATCTTTTTATTCTGGCATCACTTGGCTTCTAGGCAGTGACGGTTTTTGCTCGGCGCTCTCAAGGGCTTTATCTTTGCAGGCTGAAACGGAGTTATGCGGCAAGCAAGTGGTTTTTTTAATGCGTCATGGTTTACATCTGTGCGCTATTTTGTTGATAAACAGCCATACAAAGAAAAAAATCAGGAGGAATCAGCTTTCATGAAGGTCTATTATGACAAGGATGCTAATCTGGAGAAGATCAGGGGTAAAAAAGTCGCGGTAATCGGGTTCGGCAGCCAGGGCCACGCACATTCGCTCAATCTGAAGGAGAGCGGCGTAGATGTCGTTGTCGGCCTTAGAAAGGATGGCGGGTCGTGGAAAAAGGCCGAGGCCGCGGGCCTCAAGGTCATGGCTGTCACAGACGCAGTCAAGGGCGCGGACGTAGTCATGATACTTATCCCTGACGAGCTTCAGGGCGATACATACAAGTGCGAGATAGCGCCGAACCTCAAGAAGGGCGCCTACCTTGCCTTCGCGCACGGCTTCGCGATACACTTCGGCCAGATAGTGCCGGCTAGTGAGATGAACGTATTCATGGCCGCCCCAAAGGGGCCGGGCCATCTTGTAAGGCACGAGTACACAAAGGGCAACGGCGTGCCGACTCTCGTAGCCGTACAGCAGGACGCCTCAGGAGACACCCTCCAGATTGCGCTTGCCTACGCCAGCGCAATCGGCGGAGGAAGGGCTGGCATCATCGAGACGACCTTCAAGGACGAGGCTGAGACAGACCTTTTCGGTGAGCAGGCTGTTTTGTGCGGCGGCGTTTCCGCGCTGATACAGGCCGGGTTCGAGACTCTGACCGAGGCCGGTTATCCGCCGGAGATGGCGTACTTCGAGTGCCTCCACGAATTGAAGCTGATAGTCGACCTTATCTACGAGGGCGGCATATCAAACATGAGATATTCGATCAGCAACACCGCCCAGTACGGCGATTTGACCAGAGGCCCGAGGATCATAACGGACGAGACAAAGAAAGAGATGAAAAAGATCCTCACAGAGATCCAGACAGGCGTCTTCGCAAGGGACTGGATGCTTGAGAACAAGGCCAACAAGCCTGTATTCAACGCTCTTCAGAAAAGAGGCGAGGCGCACCAAATTGAGAAAGTCGGGGCCGAGCTCAGGGACATGATGCCGTGGCTTAAGAAGGGCAAGATCGTAGACAAGGCAAAGAACTGATAGTCAGTCCAAGGGTATCGCGCAACTCCGGCGCTTGTCAGCATCGGAGTTGCGCGCGCCTTATGTACGCCCGGCCGCAGGACGTATTAACACGGCCGCTTCGGCTGTTTTTTTTGAAGTAAAGCACTAATAGCGCAACATCAAACAGGGGTAAAAAGAGTTGAGGATTCCGATCGCCAGGGAAGGGTATCCCTTCATACTGGTTTCATTATTGCCTAACGCGGTTGTCTGGTTCTTCGGTTTTGAATGGCTGCTCTTCTTTTTCGTGCCTTTGACTATCTTCGTGATAGCGTTTTTCAGGGACCCTGAGCGAGAGGTGCCGGAGGATAAGACCGCGATCGTAAGTCCTGCAGACGGCAGGGTGATAAAGGTCGAAAAGGTCACTGAGCAGAGGATACTCGGAAGGGAATCGCTTCGCATCTGCATATTCATGAACGTCTTTAACGTCCACGTGAACAGGGCGCCTGCCGCTGGCAAGGTCTTGAAGGTCCTTTATAACCCAGGCAAGTTTTTTAACGCCTCCCTGGATAAGGCGTCTTTAATGAACGAGCAGAACGCGGTGGTGCTTGAGGCCAAAAACGGCAAGACGATAGCTTTTAACCAGATAGCGGGCCTCATAGCGAGAAGGATCGTATGCCACGCCAAGCCTGGAATGAAGCTTGAGAAGGGCGAGAGGTTCGGCCTCATAAGGTTCGGCTCGCGCGTCGATGTGTATCTTCCTGCAGAGTGCAGGGCCGCCGTAAAGGTCGGCGACAAGGTCAGCGCAGGCTCATCAATACTGGGGTACTGGAAATGATAGACGACGAAGTCAACGCGGAGAATAACCGGAACAGGTTCAAGAAGGGCGTTTATCTGCTGCCAAACCTCATTACGTCGGCAAGCCTCTTCGGCGGGTTCTATTCGATCATCGCGTCTCTTGACGGCGACTTTGAAAAGGCCGCGATCGCTATTTTCATATCCGCTATCCTCGACGGCCTTGATGGCAGGATCGCGAGGCTTACCGGGTCCACGAGCAAGTTCGGCGTCGAATACGATTCGCTCGCCGATCTCATCGCCTTCGGGCTCGCTCCTGGGGTATTGATATTCACCTGGGGTCTCAGGCCGTTCGGCAGGTACGGGTGGCTTGCGGCCTTTCTCTACGTGGTCTGCGGCGCTCTCAGGCTCGCCCGCTTCAACGTGCAGATAACGACTATCGAGTCGAAGCGTTTTAACGGCCTGCCGATACCGGCGGCGGCAGTGCTTGTAGCTATGACGGTATTGATGTTTTTTCACCTCGGCAGGGGCGAGGAGATGGTAAAGCACATAACAGTGCTGGCGCTCGTCTACTTCCTCGCGTACCTGATGATCAGCAACGTCAAGTATTACAGCTTCAAGGAGCTGCACCCAGGCATCAGGTCGCCGTTCAGGCTGCTTGTCGGGATCATCGTCTTGTTTATAATCGTAGCGGCGCAGCCGACGGTCATGCTCTTTGCCCTGATCCTCGGGTACGTCTTTTCAGGACCTGTAACGACCTACTTCGACAGGAAAAAGAGGCTCGCTATGAGTAATGGAGCCTCTGTCGGCAACGAGAAAAATTAAGCCGGTCAGCCGGTAGTCCGCACTTATGGTTTGATCGTTTTTTAACGCGTGAGGAACAGATCGACATGAATAAAAAAGTTATAGACCCGATGGTCAGGATCTTCGATACTACGCTTCGCGACGGCGAGCAGTCGCCGGGGGCCTCCATGAACGTGGAGGAAAAGCTCCTTGTTGCCAGACAGCTCGCAAAGCTCGGCGTAGACGTGATAGAGGCCGGGTTCGCGTTCAGCTCGCCGGGGGACTTTGAGTCCGTAAGGCGTATCTCCCATGAGATCGAAGGCCCGATAGTATGCAGTCTTGCCCGGGCCAGGCCCGAAGATATAGATGCCGCCTGGGAGGCCCTGAAAGGCGGGCATAAGCCGAGGATCCATACCTTCATCTCGACCTCCGAGATACATCTCAAGCACCAGTTCAAGCTGACGAAGGCTGAGGCGAAAAAGAGGGCAGTAGAGATGGTGGGGCGCGCCAGAGGCTATGTTTCTGACGTCGAGTTCTCTCCGATGGACGCATCGAGGACAGAGCCTGAGTACCTCTATGAGGTGATCGAGGCTGTAATCGCCGCCGGGGCCTCGACGATAAACATACCTGATACCGTGGGCTACGCGCTGCCTGACGGGTTCGGCGCACTCATAAGAGGGATCAAGGAGAACGTAAAAAATATCGAGAAGGCTGTCATCTCGGTCCATTGCCACAACGACTTGGGCCTTGCCGTTGCCAACTCGCTTGCCGCTGTCATAAACGGGGCAAGACAGGTCGAGTGCACGATCAACGGCATCGGCGAGAGAGCGGGTAACGCCTCTCTGGAAGAGATAGTGATGATACTGAAGACACGCAGGGACTCTCTTGGCCTTGACACTGCCATAGTGACCGAGTATCTCTACCCGGCCTCACGCCTTGTCAGCGGGATAACCGGCATTATGATCCAGCCCAACAAGGCGATAGTCGGAGACAACGCATTCGCCCATGAATCAGGGATACATCAGGACGGCCTCCTCAAGGAAAAGTCGACCTACGAGATCATGACCCCTGAATCTATTGGCCTGTCGCGCTCTACTCTTGTTCTTGGGAAGCACTCCGGCAGGCACGCGTTCAAGTCCCGTCTCGCAGAGCTCGGATACGAGCTTGACGGCGAGAGGCTTGATAAGGCGTTCGCAAGGTTCAAGGTCCTTGCCGATAAGAAAAAAGAGGTCTTTGACGAGGATATCGAAGCGCTTGTCCAGGACGAGGTCTTGAGGATCGAGATACCTGACAGGTACAAGCTCATAAGGCTAAGCGTGCAGAGCGGCACTGACACAGTTCCCCTTGCCGAGGTCGAGATGTCCGTAGATGGTAAGGTAGTCAAGGAGAGTGTGGGCGGCGACGGCCCTGTAGACGCGGTCTACAAGGCGATAGCAAGGCTCACCGGCACCAGGAGCAGGCTTCTTAAATACTCCGTAAACGCGATAACCGGCGGCACTGACGCGCAGGGCGAGGTCTCGGTCCGTCTCCAGGAAGACGACCAGCTTGTGCTTGGACAGGGCTCGCATACCGATATTATAGTCGCATCCGCGAAGGCCTACATAAACGCCTTGAACAGGCTCGAATACAAGAAAAAGGAGAGGCGTGAAGCCTTGTCTAACGGAGGGGAACGTGGATTGTAAGCCTGAGGGAGAGTTTTGCCAGTCGTGCGGGATGCCGCTTGAGGCCCCTGCCGATTACGGCACTGAAAAAGACGGTGCGAAGAGCGCCAAGTACTGCCATTACTGCTACAAGGCAGGGGAGTTCATCGAGCCGGATATTACGCTCGAAGGCATGACCGAGAAGGTGATCGGCATAATGAAGCTGATGAACATACCTGAGGGACAGGTAAGGAAGCTCGCCGAACACTTCATCCCGACACTTGAGAGATGGCGCAATTGATCGCATACAAAAAAAGAGAAAGAAGAGGACTGTAGACATGAGGCCGATGACCATCACGGAAAAGATCCTTGCGAAGCACGCCGGGCTTAAGGAGGTCTCACCGGGAGACCTTATAAACGCCAAGGTGGATATCGCGCTTGGCAACGACATCACCGCCCCTATCGCAATAAGCGAGTTCAGGAAGGCGGGCGCGAAAAAAGTCTTCAACAGGAACAAGGTGGTGCTCGTACCCGACCACTTCACACCTAACAAAGACATAAAGTCCGCTGAGCAGTGCAAGATACTAAGAGAGTTCGCCAAAGAGCACAAGCTCACGCACTATTACGACGGCGGAGAAGTGGGCGTAGAGCACGCGCTCCTGCCTGAGAAGGGCATAGTGGTACCAGGTGACCTTGTCATCGGCGCTGACTCGCATACCTGCACCTACGGAGCGCTCGGCGCGTTCTCTACAGGCGTAGGTTCTACGGATCTCGCGGCTGTCATGATTACCGGAGAGCTATGGTTTAAAGTGCCTGAGTCGATCAAGTTCCACTTCACCGGTAAGCTCAGGAAGTGGGTGAGCGGCAAGGACCTGATCCTTCGTATAATAGGAGATATCGGGGTCGATGGCGCGCTTTATAACGCGATGGAATTTACCGGAAGGCCGATAGAGACTCTGAGCATGGACAGCCGCATGTCCATGTGCAACATGGCGATAGAGGCCGGGGCGAAGAGCGGCATAATAAACCCTGACGCGATAACAAAGGCTTATGTAGAGAAAAGGGCGGAGAGGCCGTATAAGTTCTACTCAAGCGACGCTGACGCGATCTATAAAGAGGTGCGGGAGTACGATTGTTCAAATATAGAGCCGCAGGTGGCTTGCCCGCATCTTCCGGAGAATACTAAGAACGTCTCTGACGTCAAGAACGTCTCAGTCGATCAGGTTATAATCGGATCTTGCACCAACGGCAGGATAGAAGACCTCGCAGTAGCGGCAAAGATACTGAAGGGCAGGAAGGTCGCAAAGACCGTCAGGCTCATCGTCATACCGGCTACACCTCTCATCTACGCTGAGGCGATGAAGAAAGGGTTCTTCGACATATTCTTAAAAGCTGGCGCCGTCATTAGCCCGCCTACATGCGGACCGTGCCTCGGAGGCCACATGGGCATACTCGCGGCAGGAGAAAGGGCTCTGGCAACGACCAACAGGAACTTCGTAGGAAGGATGGGGGATGTAAAGAGCGAGGTCTACCTCGCCAACCCTGCGGTAGCCGCGGCTACCGCTATCAAGGGGAAGATAGCGCACCCTGACGAGGTCTCGAAGTAGGCTCTGGGGTAGTCGGCGAATGGTCTTTGGTCTCTGTCTGCCGGCCTATTTGATGGCGGTTTTTTTCAAGGGCTCTTTGCGGCCTGGCACCGTCGGCATGATATAAAAAAACAATTCAGAGGTGGCTGATGAAGTATACGGGCAAGGTCTGGAAGTTCGGGGCTGACATAGACACTGACAGGATCATACCGGCAAGGTATCTGAACACATCGGATCCTGCGGAGCTTGCGAAACACTGCATGGAAGACGCTGATCCCGCGTTCGCAACTAAAGTCTCGGCCGGAGACATGATCGTAGCCGAGAAGAACTTCGGATGCGGGTCTTCAAGGGAGCACGCGCCGATCGCGATAAAGGCATCAGGCGTTTCATGCGTCATAGCAAGGTCTTTCGCGCGCATATTCTACAGGAACTCATTTAACATGGGGCTTCCTATTCTCGAATGCGACGAGGTCGTCGATACCGCCGAGCAGGGCGACAAACTCGAAGTCGACATGGACACAGGCGAGATCAAAAACGTCACAAAGGGGCTCAGCTTCAAGGCCCGCCCGATACCGCCTTTCATGCAGGAGCTGATAAACGCAGGCGGTCTTATGGAGTCGATCAAGAAAAAGGTCGCGAAGTAAGGGACTATTGGTTGAGGTTAATCTGTTGCCTGCCGTATCCAGGTTCTCCCGGTCTATCGGCTTAGACTAGGCAGGCGGATACCATCCATGCGTTTATGGTTTCTTATCTCCGCTGCAATGCCGTATTTTTTTAAGGGCGTACTGCCTATCTGTTATGAATATCGGGTTTCAAAAACTATATACTGCAAAGTGAGGGTTTTACGGTGAAAAGGTTCAAAGTAGCGGTCCTGCCGGGAGACGGCATAGGCCCTGAGATAGTAGGAGAGGCGATAAAGGTCCTTAGGCTGATGGGCAAAAGGTTCTCTGTGGAGTTCGACCTTACCGAAGGCCTTGTCGGAGGCGTTTCTATCGATGCTAACGGAGTGCCGCTTACTGATAGCGTATTGAAGCTCGCGCTTGAGAGCGACGCAGTCCTTTTAGGCGCAGTCGGAGGGCCGAAGTGGGAGACACTCGATTATTCTATCAGGCCTGAAAGGGCGCTTCTCGCGCTCAGAAAAGAGCTCGGGCTTTTCGCAAACCTCCGGCCCGCGATGATCTACAAGGACCTCATAGGCGCGTCCACCTTGAAGCCTGAGGTCATCGACGGCGTCGACCTTCTTGTTGTGCGCGAACTTACCGGCGGCCTCTACTTCGGCACGCCCAAGGGCGTAGAGACACTTGCTGATGGGTCTGAAAGGGGCGTCAACACGATGGTCTACACTACCTCTGAGATAGAGAGGATCGCTCGCGTAGGCTTCGAGGTAGCTATGAAGAGGCGCAAAAAGCTCTGCAGCGTTGACAAGGCAAATGTCCTTGAGACGACGGAGCTATGGAGGAGGGTAGTCATAAAGGTCGGGAAGGAATACCCCGAGGTCGAGCTATCCCACATGTACGTTGACAACTGCGCCATGCAGCTTATAAGGAATCCGAGGCAGTTCGACGTCATAATCACCGAGAACACCTTCGGGGATATACTCTCTGACGAAGCCTCCATGCTCACAGGCTCGATTGGAATGCTCCCTTCAGCGAGCATAGGCGCTACGAAGAACAGGGCGATGTACGAGCCTATACACGGCAGCGCCCCTGATATCGCCGGAAAGGGCATCTCTAACCCGATAGCCACTATCTTATCAGTTGCTATGATGCTCAAGTATTCATTTGAGATGGAAGAGGCCTCGAACCTCATCGAGAAGGCCGTTGAAGCTGTCCTTGCCAAAGGTTTAAGGACAGCCGATATATTCCAGGATGGCATGAAAAAGACGAGCTGCGTCGAGATGGGCACAGCGATAATGGACGAGCTTAAAGGCTGAGATCGAGGGTCCCGACCGCTTGGGACTGCCTGCGCGTACCACTCAAGTCATATTAAGTTCTGTCAGTCGATCTAAAGATACTGCATAGCGCAGGTTATCCGGCCTTTCAGTGTTTGGCCCCGCAAAGGGTTGCGGGGCCTTTTTTTATATCCGCTACCCGGATAAGATGTTATAAATCGCCTTGCAGCAGGCATGGGGACCTTCGATGTCATTTCTCAAGACGCTCAGTAAGACGCAGTTTGACGCGGCCACTCATACCGAAGGCCCTGTGCTTATCGTAGCCGGCGCAGGGAGCGGCAAGACAAGGGTCCTGACTTCGAGGATAGCCCATCTGATAATCAATAAGAAGGTCGACCCGGCGAACATACTCGCAGTCACGTTCACGAACAAGGCCGCCCATGAGATAAAGGAGAGGCTTGAAAAACTTGTAGGCGCTGACGCTGAGAAGGTGATTGCAGGGACATTCCATACGGTAGGGCTTAGGATGCTCCAGGAAGAGCACGTCCGCTCCGGCAGAAAGGGGGCGCTTACCATCTATGATGAAGACGATCAGCACCTGCTCGTAAAGTTCGTCATGTCTGAGCTTGGTATAGAAGAAAAGGAGATACCGTCGAAGTCCGTTGTCTGGGAGATCAACCTCGCCAAGAACGACAACATCACTCCGTATAAGTACCTCTCGGTCAAGGGCGACGCTTTTTCAGCGATTGTCGCGAGGATCTACGGCGCTTATCAGAAGAAGCTCGAGACAATGGGCGCAGTGGACTTCGGCGACCTGATATGCAGGCCGATGACGCTTCTGGCAACAGACCCTGACGCCCTTGCGAGGTATTCAGGCAGGTTCAGGTACGTTCTTGTCGACGAGTTCCAGGACACGAACAAATCTCAGTACGAGCTTACCAAGCTCCTCGCCTCAACTCATAAGAACCTCTGCGCGGTCGGAGACCCTGATCAATCGATTTACGGCTGGAGGGGGGCGTCCATCGAAAATATTCTTAAATTCAGAGAAGACTACGCAGGCACAAAATACGTTAAGCTTGAACAGAACTACAGATCAACGAGGAACATCCTCGGAGCTGCCAACTCGGTCATAGTCAAGAACGAGAAGCGCCTTGAAAAGACGCTCTGGACCGGCAACCCTGACGGAGAGAAGGTATCGTATGAAGAGTGCCTCAACGAGTATCAGGAGGCGCGGTTCGTAACGACTACCATCAAGAAACTTATCTCTATCGACCCGCTGATAAAATTCAAGGACTTCACGATACTATGCAGGACGAACACGCAATCGAGGCCGTTTGAAGAGTTGTTTTTCGAAGAGAGCATCCCTTACAAGGTACTGGGCGGTTTTAAATTCTTCGACAGGCGCGAGATAAAGGACGCTCTTGCGTACTTGAAGGCCCTTGCCAATCCTGACGACTCGCTTAACTTCCTGAGGATCGTCAACGTCCCGCCGCGAGGTATCGGAAAGGCGGCGCTGGAGAAGGTCCATTCGATAGCCAACGTCCACGGGCTGACGCTATACGAGGCGTTCAGAAAGGCCGCCGCTGACAAGGCTTTCTCCAAAGGCGGGGTGATCGATTTCATAGAGTCTTTCGAGAGGCTGAGACACGGCTCGTCAGGCATGGGTCTTCATGAGATAGCATCGAGCGCGCTTTATGCCTCAGGCTACATGGCATTCTGGGAGGCGAAGAAGACCGAAGACGCCGAGGAGAGACTTAAAAATCTCGAAGGCCTCATCTCAGCGATAAAGAACTTCGAGACCTCGCGGCCAAAGGCGAGCCTTGCCGATTATCTGAACCTTGTCGCTTTGATGTCGGACGCTGATAACTACGATGAGAAGAACAACCGCGTCACGATCATGACTATACACTCGGCCAAGGGGCTTGAGTTTCCGTTCGTCTTTCTTGTAGGGATGGAGGAGGGGCTCTTTCCTCATAAGCGGTCTGTCGACGAGGGGACCATTGAGGAGGAAAGAAGGCTCTGCTACGTCGGGATGACAAGGGCGAAGAGACTGCTCTTTCTTCTATCCGCCAAAAACAGGAGCGCCGGGAAGGAGACCAGTCTCCAGATCAGGTCGAGGTTCATCGACGAGATCGCCCCTGATTTTTTGAAGAAAAAAGAGCTATGCCCCAAAGGCACGGCCCAGGAGCATATACAGGCTATAAAAAAGCTCTTTGCCGCCACACTTCCCGAATGATCTGTTGCCTTGCTCCGGCTTTGTCCGGGTTTTTTTACGCAGATTGACAATCCGGTTTTTTGCGGGTTAAATATTGCATGATCTTTCGGAGGCGCGTATGAATGATGACTACAGAAAATCAGATGAATATTGGAAGGCGGTCCTATCCGACGAGGAGTTTCGCGTAACGCGCAAGAAAGCGACTGAGAGGCCTTTTTCAGGCAGATACGTTGGGACGAAGACCGAAGGCGTATATCTGTGCGTATGCTGCGCTCAAGAGCTGTTCAGCTCCAAAGCGAAGTATGATTCAGGGTCTGGATGGCCGAGTTTTTATGAAGCTGCTGACGCTGATTCGATAAAGACGGCTGAGGATAAGAGCCTGCCAATGGTCCGCACAGAGGTGTTATGTTCGAGGTGCGGCTCTCACCTGGGCCATCTGTTCGACGACGGCCCGGCCCCTACAGGCAAGAGGTTTTGCATCAATTCGGCCTCTCTGAGGTTTGAAGAAAAGAAGTGAGCGCGCGCTCAGTGCCGCCTTGATCATCAGATCTGACGGGGCGGTTATCATCAGGCGGTCATGTCTGAAGGGCTGAACCTGACCGGGTGGCAATATAAATCTGTTATGGCATTTGCGTGAGTTGCGACCTGAGTCTCACCCCAGCCATTTTTCTATGATCATTATCGCCCCGCGCTTATCAAGCGGCTCGTTGTTATTTCCGCACTTCGGGTCTTGAGTGCATGACGGGCAAGCGACTTCGCAGGCGCATTGCTCCATGAGCCTGAGTGTCGCGTCCAACCATTCCTTTATGCAGCCGAAGCCCCGTTTTGCAAGCCCCACGCCGCCTTCGTGCCCGTCGTAGATGAAGATGGCAGGCCCTTCAAGCTCAGGGTTGAACTGATAGCTGACCCCTCCGAGGTCCATCCTGTCGCACATCGCGAAGAGCGGGAGGGCCGCTATCATCGAGTGCTCCAGGGCGTGGAGTGAACCGGCGGCGCTGAAGCCTTTTCCCTTGATATCACCAAGGAGACCTTCATCCACTTTCATCCAGATCCCTGTTGTGGTGAATATTGAAGGAGGGAGATCCAGCGTGAACTCTCCGAGGTTCCTCTCTGTTCGCAACTCTTTTTTCCGGTACCCGATTATCCGTTCAGTGACCTTGATCCTGCCGAAATGGATCTCGGTGCCGGCGATCTCGATCGACGCCTCGTTAGAGACGATCTCGGTCGCCTCATCCGTTATCGCCCTAGTATAGTAATTAATATCATCTGCGGCTCTGCACCATACCTTCTTCTCGGCCATGTCGAGCTTCGTAACTCTGTACTGCATCCCTTTGTGCAGATAGACAGCCCCAGGATGGAGCTCTAAAAAGACCCTTCCTCCGCTCGATTCACCGAGCGCCTTGCCGTCGTCCTTGACGATGGTATATGGCGTACCGGCCTCTCTTATCGATACGTCAAGGTGCGGAAACTTGACCCTCGGATACCAGATGCCGCCTTTTACCCAGTGCCTAAGCCTGCCTTCGCGCTCAAGCTCGCTTAAGACCGATCTATACCGCGCTGTATCATAAATAGCATCCGATGGCTTGAGGTTGACCTCAGCGGCGGCGCACAGGAGGTGCTTTTTAAGTATCACCTCGTTTTCATGGTCGAGGACGGCCGCCTCAGCGCCCCTCCTGAAAAAGTCTGAAGGGTTTCTCATGAAGTATTGATCAAGCGCGTCAGGCATTGCTACAAGAATGATAAGCGAATCCCTGCCGCTCCTGCCTGCCCGACCGCTCCTTTGCCATGTAGACGAGATGGTGCCCGGATACCCTACGAGTATGCAGACGTCCAGCCCGCCTATGTCTACCCCGAGTTCAAGGGCGCTCGTAGTTATTACCCCTCGCATCTGGCCGCTAAAGAGCCGCTTTTCGATCTCACGCCGTTCTTCAGGGAGAAACCCGGCCCTGTAGGAGCTGATCAGTGGGCCTATATCTTTTGCGCCTTCTTTCACCCAGGCGTGCATCAGCTCGGTTATCTTTCGCGCCTTTGTAAAGGCGATGGTCTTAAGTCCTGCTTTAACCGCAGATATGAAAAGTCTTGTCGCGATGGTGTAGGCTGAGACCTCAGGCAGGGGGTTTATGAACATGACGTCTCTTTTGCCCCTTGGCGCACCGCTCGAATCTACAAGCTCGAAGTCCAGCCCTGTGAGCATGGAGGCAAGCTCGGTTGGATTTGCGATAGTCGCTGAACAGGCTATGAATACAGGCTCAGCCCCATAGTGGTTTGCGATCCGCCTGAGCCTTCTCAGTACGTGGGCTACATGAGAGCCGAAGACGCCTCTGTAGGTGTGGACCTCGTCTATGATGACGTACTTCAGACCCTTGAAGAAAGCCTCCCACTTCGGGTGAAAGGCGTTTATCGCAAGGTGGAGCATGTCAGGGTTTGTAAGGACTACCGGAGGAGGGGTATCCCTTATTTTTTTTCGCCTGTAAGCGGTAGTATCTCCGTCGTATATCTCGCAGGCGCGCAGAGGCTGTGACCTGGACTTCGGTCGCTGTGCTTTTGTCGTATCGGTATGAAGGACATTTTCAGCAAGATCGTTGAACGCTTTCAACTGGTCCTGCTCAAGGCCTTTGAGCGGAAAGAGATAGAGCGCGTGAGCGCCCGGGTCTTCCAGTATGGATTCGACCACCGGAATATTATAGATGAGCGACTTGCCGCTTGCAGTAGGCGTCATGATGACGGTGTTGAGCCCCTGTCTTATGAGGTCTATGCCGCGGGCCTGATGTGAGTAGAGCCTCTCGATCGACATTGCATCAAGGGCTTTTCTGACCTCGACGGAAAGAGGAGTCGAGGTCTCTCCATACGATGCGGCTTGTCCAGGCAGTCCCTCATGGTGGACGAGTTCCTGCAGGTCGCGCCTTTTTTTTATCTCTTCAGTAAACGGACCGAGTTCCATCTTTTAATATTAACATTTTCGGGTATAAGGCGGATGGAAAAAATAGGAGCGATCTGTTTTTCAGAAGAAGAAGGTTTGATGGCGTCAAGTGCCTGTATGTTGCATATTGGCGCATAAAACGCAGCTTTTGAGCGCTTTGAGGCATAATCAGGCGTTTTCAGGGCTTATAAGCTCTGTGCGAGCCCAATTCGTTTGACAAGAGTTCTTATTCGGATTAAGATTAGTGTGAACTGTCGTTGTGAAAACACGGCGTTAGCGTATATAAAGCACGGATAATGACCGGCTGGCGCAGTACCCTGGCAGGCGTAATAGTTCTCTTTTTTAGCATTTAAGCCCTTGCAAGACAGCTATTGAGATGTTTTTAAAAGGATGGAAGTAATGCAAAAGTTAAGGTGTCACAGTTGCGGCAGGGAGCTTTCAAAGGGGACCTTGAAATATATATTAGAGGTGAGGAGCTTTGCCGATTTTGACGGTTACCTTGAGGAGTTTGAAGGCGATCTAGAAGAGGGTATAAACGACATCCTGGACGCGATGGAAGGCGTAGACCCCAAGCTTCTTGAAGAAGACGTCACAAAGGAGCAGATATTCATACTCTGCAAACCGTGCCGCGATAAGTTCTCAAGCGATCCGTTCCAGTCCGGAAAGATCAATCATGAAGGCGAGGAAGTAAAAGGCACCATCCATTGAGTTTCCAAACGCCGACGCGGCACCGCTCCATGGACGTTGGAGGCGTGCTATGTAATGAAATGCACCTTACTGTGAAGGGGCCGGTCATTTAGAGTCCTGTTCTTCATGGTTCTTTGTCTGCTCACTCCCAATAAACCCGCGTCTCCCAAACTATGCGCTATGCCGTCATATCCGATATACACTCGAACCTCGAGGCGCTCACTGCCTTTCTCGTCGAGAAAGACATCCTTGGCATAGACACAGTCGTATGTCTCGGCGATATCGTCGGATATAACGCTAATCCCAATGAGTGTATAGACCTCGTAAGAAAATGCGGGTTTATATGCCTGATGGGCAACCACGACTCAAGGGGTGCAGGGCTCGCCGAACCGACTGAATTCAATTATAATGCCTCGATGGCTATCCGTTGGACAAGAAAGGTATTAACGGCTGAGAATGTCGATTTTCTAGCCTCGTTGCCTCCGGTTATTTCGGTTGAGAAACGTTTTCTTGCATTTCATGGCTGGCTGAGCGATACAGACCGCTATATAATGTCCCCAGTTGACGCCGAGAAGAATTTCAGCCTGATGGCCGATGCCGGAGGGGAGAGGATAGGCTTTTTCGGCCACACGCACATCCCTGCCGTCTATTTCAAAAAGGGTGACAGGGTTGACAGGATATCACCTGAAGATGACGTAAGGCTTGAAAAGGACGCATCATACCTTATAAACCCGGGGTCCATCGGTCAACCGAGAGACCGCGATCCAAGGGCGTCTTTTGCGGTTTTCGATACTAAAAAGAGGCTCGTGTCATTTCACAGGGTAGGGTACGACATACAGGCCACAGCGGATAAGATTTCCGCGGCAGGGCTGCCTGAAAGGCTTGGCGAGAGGCTCAAACTCGGCTGGTAGAAGTATGGTCTGGTTGATGAGTACCGCTTACTGCTGACCAGGACAACCTGCGTTTTTTGGGTATGGCTTAAACGGCTCTTATGAAAAACATCTGCCTGATTTCAGCTTTGCACTTTCCGTGCGCCTTTTGGGTATGGCTCCTTTCGCTGTCTGGCCGACTTGCAGTAAATACAGATGCCTGCTCGTCGGCCATCCTTCATGCTCATCCCGCCATGACCCGGTTGTTTTAAGGCAAGGGCAGATTCAAAGGCAAAGGAATTTTTTTCGCTCCTCCCCTTTGTTCAAGGGGAGGCTGGGTAGGGTGGTTTTGAAAGGTCAAAGAGCGCTGATCTTCCCCCGATTTAGTGGACACACGATTAAGCTACTTTAGCTTAACCGCCGATGAGGCTCATCGTCCGACTGCATCTTTTGAAGATGTTCTCGTTTATGTGGTGGCGTTCAGGCTTTTCTTTGCATGCCTTAAAGAGTAGCGATTCTATGACCGAATCATCGGCCCCTTCTCTTAGGGCGGTCCTGAGATCAATCTCAGCATCTGAAAAGAGACAGGCGCGCAACTTGCCGTCGGCTGTGAGCCTCAGCCTGTTGCACGAGTTGCAAAAGTGCTCTGAGACAGGGCTGATGAATCCTACCTCGCCCGGCGCGTCTTTGAACCTGAACCTCTTTGCAGGGCCTCGGCCGCCGGATGGCACGTCGACAGGCTCAAGCGGGCCGAGGGCGGCCTCTACCAACTCTTTCATCTCTTTTGCGCTGATGCATTTATCCTTCTGCCACCCTTCCTGCGTATCGAAAGGCATATACTCGATGTAGCGGACATGATAAGGCTTGACCTTCGAGAGGGCGGCGAATTCGACGATCTCGTCCTCGTTAAAGCCTTTTATGACTACCATGTTTAGCTTGACCGGATCGAGCCCGACCCTTACCGCCTCGTCAAGGCCGTCTAAGACCTGCTGAAGGTTATCCCCGCGTGTGATCTTTAAAAACCTGTCGCTCTTAAGTGAGTCAAGGCTTACGTTGACCCTTTTAAGGCCCGCTTCTTTAAGCCTTGCGGCGTAGTCCTTAAGGAGGACTCCGTTTGTGGTAATGGACAAGTCCTCAAGCCCGGGTATGGAGGCGAGGGTCCCGATAAACTCAACGATGCCTTTTCTCACAAGCGGTTCGCCGCCTGTGACGCGGATGCTTGTAACACCGTGTGCGACTGCTATGCGGGCAATGCGTAGAAATTCTTCGTATCTAAGTATGTTGGCTGATTCGCACAGTTCTATGCCTTCGGCTGGCATGCAGTAGACGCACCTTAAGTTACACCTGTCTGTAACAGACATCCTCAGGTAGCTGATCTTTCTTGAATATCCGTCTATCAGTTTTTCCATAATGTTTTTTCCGTAAGGCAACGCTGCTTCTTATATAATTATATCATTAAAGGCGCATCTGTTGAAGTTTCAATCTAAAGGCTGTGAACTGCTAGGTTAATCTATGGGGGTCTCAGGGTCCACCCTCTTTTGTCTCTGACCCTTTGAATCACTGTCTATCATCAGGAAATCGCTTGAATGCGTCTTTGAGGCGCCTGACGAATATTCTTTAGGGGCTGTGCCTTCTTTAAATACCTCGAATATAGCGTCTTGCGTAGCGCTCGTAGCAAGAAGCCCTGTCTCCGGGTCGATCTTCGTAAACTCAAGGCCCTCTGGGACAGTAAAGCTCCTGACAGCCATCCTTGCTGTAGCGCCCTGCATAAACCTCAACCAGATGGGGAGAGCGGCTGTCGAGCCTGTCTCCCCATGACCGAGCGGTTTTTCACTGTCATAGCCTACCCATGAGCCTGCCACGAGCCCCGGCACATAACCCATGAACCATGCGTCGTTCAGGTTATTGGTCGTCCCTGTCTTGCCTGCCGCCGGTCTGCCAAGGGCTCTGGCGCGGGAGCCCGTGCCGCCTTCAATGACGCTCTGCATAAGGCTTGTCATGAGATACGCTGTCTGAGGCGTTACTGCGGCGGTCGATGAACTCTGGTTTTCTTCCAGGACCTTGCCGGAGCTGTCAGTGACCCTTGTGAGGTATATCTGAGTCGGCCTTGAACCCATATTGGCAAGGGTGGCAAAGGCCGTTGTCATCTCAGAGAGAGTAACCGCGGAAGACCCTAGCGCCAGAGAGAGGTCCCTTGCAAGCGGAGAGGTGATCCCGAGGGCGTTTGCGTATGTGAGGGCGTAGTCGATGCCTATGTCCTTTAAAATCTTGATCGTGATGATGTTCCTTGACTTGGCAAGCGCCTCTCTTACTGTGGTCGGGCCGTAGAACTGCTCGTCGTAGTTGCGCGGCCTCCATGCCTCGTCTTTGATCGCCTCATCAAACACTATAGGCGAATCTATCACAATGGTAGCCGGCGTGTATCCCCTGTCTATGGCGGCCGTGTAGACTATCGGTTTGAAAGAAGACCCTGGCTGTCTCTTCGCCTGAGTCGCCCTGTTGAACTGGGTCTTTGAAAAATCAGCGCCGCCTACCATCGCGCGCACCATGCCTGTCTCCGGCTCCATCGCCATCAAGGAAGCCTGGGCCTGAGGCTCCTGTTCAAGCCTCAGGGGGATGACGGAGTTTTTGCCGGCAGGAAGTGATTTGACCTGAACCTCGATCACGTCGCCCTTGTGGAAGAGCGTTTTAAGCTCTGCCTGTCTGCCGCCGTCCGCCTCACCTGAAGTGTTGTAGAGCCCGGCCCATTCCATGTCAGCGGTCGCGATCGAGCCTGTGCGGCCTCCAAGATCGACTCTGAGCGCCATGTCACGCGTGTTCACGTGCGTGATAAGGGCTTCGTATATCTCACCGGCTTCAATCGGGTCGTAGACAAACCGTCTGGCCGCCTCTGTCGTGAACGCCTCTGCCTCTTCATCCGTCTTCAGTACTCTTTTGGGGCCTCTGTAGCCGCGTCTTTTGTCGTGTTCCCTAAGTCCCTCTCTGACGGCGATGTTGGCGGCCTTTTGCATATCCACATCGAGAGTTGTGTATACCTTCATCCCTTTTTTATAGAGGAGTTCTTCTCCGAAGGCCTCTTCAAGATGCCTTCTCACATGCTCGGTGAAGTACGGCCCGACCCAGAGGCTTTCAGCCCGCCTCGGCTTGAAATTGAGTTTTTTTCTGATGGCCTTCTGGCCGTCTTCAGGGCTGATAAGCTGTTCTTCTACCATCCTGCTCAAGACGAATTCCTGCCGTTGTTTGGCCGCCTCGAAGTTGGTGTAAGGGGAGTACTTGTTAGGGGCCTTGGGCAGACCTGCGAGGAACGCCGCCTCAGCCAGATCAATATCCTGTACGTTTTTCCCGAAGTAAGACTCTGAGGCGGTCTGGACGCCATAAGCGCCGTTGCCGAAGTATATCTGGTTGAGGTAGAGATGGAGTATCTCGTCTTTTTTAAGGTGCTTTTCTATCCTGTAGGCCATGATGGCCTCTTTGACCTTTCTGGAGAGCTTTCTCTCAGGCGTGAGGAAGAAGGTCTTTGCAAGCTGCTGGGTTATGGTGGAGCCGCCCTGGACAAAACGCCCGGCCAGGAGGTTTTTCCCCATAGCCCTCAGTATCCCTGAGTAGCTTATACCCTTGTGCTCGTAGAACTTCGAGTCTTCTGCCGCCAAAAAGGCGTTTATCAGGTGTTTAGGGACCCTTTCGAACGGCACGACGACCCTTTTTTCAAGGCAGAACTCGCCTATTACCCTGCCGTCTCTGGCGTACACGGTCGTGACGAGGTTCGGCTGGTAGTCATCGAGGGTCACAAGAGAGGGCAGGCCGGCTATGATGTAGGTGTAGCCGCCGAGCAGCAAGACTATCAGTATGGAGATGATTATGATGGGCTTTTTCAAGAGATGCATAGCCTTATAATATATCAGATAGGCACCGGTAAATCAAGGCTTGCAAAGACCGTGGCAATAGCGGCTTTTTTAAAGGAAAATCCGCTTGTTTGGAGGCATCAGCGTGGCAAACCAGTTGAAAAAGCGGGGTGTTTGCGATAGATTGAAGGGTATGGTCAGATTAGAGGAAATACTTGAGAAGGTCGCGTCTTACAATCCGGACGCAGACCTTGAAATAATCAAGAAGGCTTATGTCTTCTCCGGCGTCGTCCATCAGGGGCAGACCAGGCAGTCAGGGGAGCCGTACCTGAGCCATCCTTTGGAGGTCGCCTACATACTGGCCGAGCTTAAGATGGATGCGCCTTCCGTCGCTACCGGGCTTCTGCACGACACCGTTGAGGATACCCACACAACGATAGAGAAGATCGAAGAGGTCTTCGGTCGCCAGATCGCAGAGCTGGTAGACGGGCTTACGAAACTTAGCCGTATGACCTTCGATAAGAAGAAGGACCGGGAGGCTGAGAACTTCCGCAAGATGATACTTGCGATGGGCCGAGACATCCGCATCATCATCATCAAGCTCGCCGACAGGCTCCATAACATGAGGACCCTTGACGCGCTTGATCCAGTAAAGCAGAAGAAGATCGCCAGCGAAACTATCGACATATACGCGCCGCTGGCAAACAGGGTAGGTATCGGGTGGATGAAGGGCGAGCTTGAAGACCTCGCCTTCATGTACATTGACCCTGACAAGTACGCGCTCTTAAATGAGAGGGTGAACAAGGAAAAAGAGGTCAAGGTAGGCTTCAGCGAGCAGGTGATCGAGATGATCAACGCGAACCTCGCTGAGCATGGCATAGAGGGGCAGGTCTACGGCAGGACAAAACAGCTCTACAGCATCTACAAGAAGATGCAGGAGCAGGACGCCGACTTCGATAACATATACGACATAATCGGGTTCAGGGTCATAGTAAAGACCATCAAGGATTGCTACAGCGTGCTCGGCATGGTCCATTCTCTCTGGAAGCCGGTACCGGGCAGGTTCAAGGATTATATCGCGCTTCCCAAGGCGAACATGTACCAGTCGCTCCATACGACAGTCGTCGGGCCTTACGGCGTTTCCATGGAGGTCCAGATAAGGACCGAGGAGATGCACAGGGTCGCCGAGTACGGGATAGCCGCGCACTGGAAGTATAAGGAAGGCAAGGTATTCAACGGCAAGGATGACAAGAGCTTCGCGTGGCTCCGTCAGCTCCTTGAGCTGCAGAGCGATCTGAAGGATTCAGAGGAGTTCATGGAGTCTCTGAAGGTCGACCTCTTTCCAGAGGAGGTCTTTGTCTTCACCCCAAAGGGCGAGATAAAGGGCTTCCCTGTGGGCGCGACTCCTGTCGACTTCGCCTACGCTATCCATACGGATGTAGGCAACAGGTGCTCAGGGGCGCGGGTGAACGGCAAGATGGTGCCGCTCAAATACAAGCTCAGGAACGGCGATAAGGTCGAGATAATAACCGCGGCCTCGCATCATCCGTCAAAAGACTCTCTCAAGTTCGTGGTCAGCTCAAGGGCAAAGGCGCGCATAAGGCAATGGATCAAGACCGAGGAGAGGGATAAGTCGATCGACCTCGGCAGACAGGTCCTTGAAAAAGAGTTCGCAAAGCACGGCGTAGAATACGGCAAGCTCGTTAAATCCGGCGAGGTCGAAAGGGTCGGCAAAGAGGCCTTTGGTGTCGGCAGCCTCGATAGCCTTCTTGCCTCTATCGGCTACGGGAAGATATCGGTACTCCAGGTCCTTGGAAAGTTCCTCCCGCCTGAGAAGTTAGAGCCGAAGAAGGTCTCGACCTTCAGGAGGATGCTCGACAGGTTCAAGGGCGGGGCGAAGTCAGGCAAGGGCGCTGTCATCGTCCGCGGTGAAGAAGACATCATGGTCAAGTTCGCCCGCTGCTGTAATCCTCTTCCGGGTGATGAGATAGAGGGCTACATAACGCAGGGACAAGGTGTTGCCGTACATGCCGCTGGATGCTCGAACCTTCTTCACATAGATAAGGAGCGAAAGATAGCGGTTGCCTGGGATAACAAGGTCAAGACGACACGGCCTGCGAGGCTAAAGGTTATATGCAGGAACGAAAAGGGGCTCCTCGCGGAGATGACAAACTCTATTAAATCCGCTGATGCCAATATATCGAGCGCGAATATCAAGACGACGCAGGATAATAAGACCGCTGTATGCACCTTCGAGGTGGAGGTGAGTGATTTAGAACATCTCAAAAAGATCATACAGTCGATACAGAAGATAAAGAAGGTGCTAAGGGTCGAAAGGCTAAAGGGCACTACCAAAGAGATGGAGCAGGGGAGACCTGAATTCAGGGAACAGGAACGCTAAGGAGGTTTTATGGTCAAGGAAGAGCTCCGCACAGGAAGTGCCCCTCAGGCTATCGGGCCGTATTCGCAGGGCGTAAGAATAGGAAGGTTTTTTTTCATCTCAGGACAGATACCGATCGAACCTGCTACAGGTCAGGTCATAGAAGGCGATATCTCGGCGCAGACGAGACAGGTCCTTAAAAACATACAGGCCGTGCTGGAAGCAGGCGGCGCGAGCCTCAAAGACTGCGTAAAGACAACGGTGTATATGACGGACCTGATGCAGTTTGCCGAGATGAACGCTGTTTACGGAGAGTTTTTCAAGGAGCCGTACCCGGCTCGCGCTACTGTCGAGGTAAGCGCGCTGCCGAAAGGGGTCGGAGTCGAGATAGACGCGGTAGCGGTCGTAGGAGACGACGCCTGACGGATGAGGCTTAAGTCGGGGCAAAGTGACGTGCGCTTTTGGGTATTTCTCCTCCCTTTTGTTCAAGGGGAAGCTGGGTAAGGTCAGCAGTATGCGGTTTCATTGCTCACTGCCGTGCGCTTTTTGGGTTCATTTTAAACGGCAGGACAATACAACACCCCTTTACAAAAAATATCCGTCTGACTCCAGCTTTGCACTTCCGTGCGCTTTGGGGTATGGCTCGCATCGGTTCGGAAAAAATATCTGTCTGGTTTTAGCTTTGCACTTTCCGTGCGCCTTTTTGGGTATGGAACGAACGGCTCGCATAAAAAACATCTATCTGATTTCAGTTTTGCACTTCGGTGCTCCTTTTGGGTATGGAACGAACGGCTCGCATAAAAAACATCTATCTGATTTCAGCTTTGCACTTCGGTGCTCCTTTTGGGTATGGCTCCTTTCGCTGTCGGCCGTTTTGCAGTAAATACTGATGCCTGCTCAACGGCTCTCCTTTAGGCTCATTCCACCATACCCGGGTT
>ERZ1292630.32-Hain-H41-02um-R3-32-length-173066-cov-10_pt1 | contig 173066 bp, 147 predicted proteins | sample MGYA00564408_ERZ1292630 | MGnify/ENA primary metagenome ERZ1292630 (study PRJEB36523, sample SAMEA6512641) | groundwater metagenome | collected 2019-01-08 | study: AquaDiva: Metagenomics assemblies of 32 groundwater samples
ACGATAAACTCGGCAATCGAATAACGGCCAACGGAACCGCTTATGCAACGAACAATCTAAACCAATACACCACAGTCGGCGGTGTAGCGCGCAGTTACGACAACAACGGCAATCTGACAGGAGATGGCGCGAATACCTACGGTTACGACGTGGAGAGCCGCTTAAAGACGTTCAGCAAAACGGGAACAACAGCCAGCTACAAGTACGATGCGTTTAACCGACGGGTGAGCAAGACCGTCAACAGCACGACGATCTATTATGTCTACGATGGCGACGACATCATTGAAGAACGCAGTTCGACAGGAGCATTGAACGCCGATTGGGTCCACGGAGATAATATCGATGAACCCTTAACCATGAAGCGAGGTGCCAACACCTATTATTACTTCGCCGATGGCTTAGGCTCAATCAGACAACTCACCAACGCCGCCGGAGCCGTGCAAGAAGCTTACACTTATAACAGCTACGGCCTGCTTGCAGCCGCGCCTGGCATTGTTAATCCATTCACATACACAGGACGGGAATATGATTCTGAGAGTGGTAATTATTACTACAGGGCTAGGACTTACTCGCCCGTGCTCGGAAGGTTCCTGCAGAGAGATCCGATTGGGTATTATGATTCGATGAATATTTACAAGTATGTTCATAATAACTCGATTCGCTATACCGACCCGTTTGGATTAGGACAATTTGGCAGGAGACCATTAGGCGGGAAACAATGGGACCCAAATTTCTCCCAAAATCCTTTTCTTGACGACCATAATATCGAATATTCTCATGAGCATTACTTTTATGATGATGGAACAAACGTAGGTTATGGTCCATCAGGACCTTTCTATATTGAAAAGCCTGATGACTATCGTTTTTATGGTCCACACTATGATGATGAAAGGATGCGGCGAGCTGAAAAGGATATTGAAAGTCGATGGATTGGGAATCAATATTGCCTTATTGGACATAATTGCCAAGATTATTCTGACGCATTAAGGGATCAATATGATAAATTAGCAAATCAAGAGAACGATTATTGTTCAGAGACAAAGAAATGAAAAAAATAATTTCTATTTCGTTTCTTCTTTTAATAATTGTGCCTATTGTATATTTAATATTTTACCGATTAACTATGGGTTTCTTTCCACAAAGTATTGGCACTAGACATACTCTAAATATGATGACTAGACCTAATGATCTTTATAACCCGATTGTTCTGGATAGTTTTAACTTAAATGAACAAGGGCTTTCCCGAAGTTATGAACTACATCCTAAATATCTTGATTTTTACATTGTGGGCATAAGAAGAAAGAATTTGGATGCTAATTCAAATGAGCCATTTAGCGCTTTGGCTAAAAAGTATTCGTATAACGGAGAGGTCTTAATTGAAATCCTATTGTATGAAAAGGTGTTACTAAGTCAGAAGGTGTCTTCAAGTCAAGAAGTGTGGCAAAGCGATGATAGACAGAGTGTTTGTATTGCGTTATTAAAATTTGAAATACCAATTCAGGGTAAATACAAAGACGATTTACAATTAAGAATTACTGCACTTAAATCAGACCCTCAAATTGAACAAATAAAAGAAACTCCTGAATTATTTGTTCAGGTTAGCAGTATTCCATAATTTTCTTAGATGATGCAAAGATAAGTGATTGTACCAAAAGCCCCATGGATTTTTCCTGTGTGAAATTGATGTGAATTGAACTGGCTGTGCTTAGATTCGGAAACAAAAAAAAGAAAGCGTCCCATAGCCGGAAATGCTCAAGAAAATATTAGCCGCCAGCTTGATTGTTTTACATCTGCTCACCCAATCCGCCTACGCGGTTGAGTTTCGTCCGATAATAATCTCGCCAATACCTGCCCAATCGTTGCAACTTTCATCTGATATTTTAAAAAACAAAATACCTGTTAGCAGCGAATCCGCATTTTTATTTTTTAAAATATCAGATAATTTTGTTAACCATCCCTTGGCCGATGGCCAAAGGATGAGTTTTTCTAGCCGTGTTATTGCCGATAAAAAACTCTCCAAACCTGCGGGTTGGAGGTTAACAAACGCGTATTATGCTAATTTTCCTGCGCTAATGGGCCTGTATTTTGTCAGAGGAAATCCCTCGTCAGACAGTATGGATTTACCTGAAATTAAAAGTCAATTTCAGGTAAACCAGGATTACTCCTCGGGATTCATTCCGGCGGCTTTTCTGAATAAAAGGAATGCCGCCGGAATGACCAACACGCAAACATTAAACGCTGTCAACTACACGGTGACCTACGCCTACAACAAGCTTAATCAAACGGGCGTAACCTATCCGTCGGCCAAGAATGTGACTTATGCGTATAACGCGAATGATTTATTAACAACATTAAGCGTGGGTGGGGTTGCGCTTATGAACTTGACGTATGACACGCTCATGCGCCGGGCGCAGAAGAATTTAACCGGAACGGCCACCAAACAGGCGATCTACACTTACAATCTCGCCGATGAATTAACGTCCCTGAATAATAAGATCTCCGGCGGGGCAACGCTCTCCAAACATGATTACACGTATGATAACGTCTCCAACCGTTTGACCCATGTCATTACCGCCGCAGCCAACAAAAACTACACGTACATCTACAACAATATCTACGAACTCACCGGCGTCACCGGCAGTGAAACATCCGCCTATGCCTACGATAAACTCGGCAATCGAATAACGGCCAACGGAACCGCTTATGCAACGAACAACCTCAACCAATACACCACAGTCGGAGGTGTAGCGCGCAGTTACGATAACAACGGCAATCTGACAGGCGACGGTGCCAACACCTACGGCTACGACGTCGAAAGCCGCCTTAAAACGTTCAGTAAAACGGGGACAACGGCCAGTTACAAGTACGATGCGTTTAACCGCAGGGTTTCCAAAACCGTCAACAGCACCACGATCTACTACGTTTACGACGGCGATGACTTGATCGAAGAAAGAAGTTCCACCGGGGCCTTAAACGCGGATTGGGTGCACGGCGACAACACTGACGAACCCTTAACCATGAAGCGAGGTGCCAACACCTATTATTACTTCGCCGATGGCTTAGGCTCAATCAGACAACTCACCAATTCCGCCGGAGCCGTGCAGGAAGCCTACACCTACAACAGCTACGGCCAACTCGCCGCCGCGCCGGTGATTGTTAATCCGTTTACATATACCGGACGGGAATATGACACTGAGAGCGGCAACTATTATTATCGTGCACGCCACTATTCCCCGACACTGGGCCGCTTCCTCCAACGTGACCCGATTGGGTATTATGATTCGATGAATCTTTTTAAGTATGCGAGTAACAACCCTGCGACATTCTTAGACCCGTTTGGTTTGTGTCCACTTAATCAGCCAGGATTTTGGGATGGGTTTGGTGACCAGCTGGGTGATGCGTGGCAAGCTTGGCTAGAGGCAGGGTTTCAATGGGACCCATTAACTGCGGCATTTATAATTGGCGGAGGATTAACATCAGAAATTCCCGCCTTGAACACGCTTCCTAAAGGGAAATTGAACGATATTGCTAATTGGATTCGTAATAATGCTTTTCGGTGGGGTAATGATAAACAAGGCGGTTGGGGTTGGCATTTTCATTTGCCTCCAAATATGAAACTTCATCTTCCTGGACAACTCAAGCAATGGACGCATAATACAATCGCTGTAATAAAAAAGCTGGGAAAGAATTTATGGAAGTAGTTTGGGTTAAATTAACAGCTTACTCTGAGACAGACCCTTTTGGGTATAAAGAGTTTCCAGACTTTGTAAAGGATGTATGGGCTTTAATGTCATCAAATCGCAAGTTTTTTACTCAAGTTTATGAAATTACGGATGAATTCACAATTATTTCATGGGGGAGCTTGTCGGAAATTCCGTCAGAAAAGATAGATTGCATAAGGGATAGAAGTTATTATTCAGGGCATTTGAGTGTTTTTTATAAAATTAATTCACGGGAGACGATTGATAAATTAGTTAAATTATGGCCATATAAGAACATTATCCAGTATTCGAGTGAGAATATTAGGATGGACACAAAACATAAAGAAATAATTGATGCTTTATTAAAGAATTTGCATGTCGATGAGGTTCTTATAGGCTTTGCTCATGACGCTGACCCTATGTATTTGATAGGTTCAAATATCTTAATGGGAAAACTGGGTCTGTCATAAGAAATTACCAGTACACAAATCTAAGAATTAAACTGCACCAAAACCCCTGGTGATTTTTTCTGTGTGAAACTAATGTGATTTTCGACAGCAAATAATGTTTAAGAAAATATTTACAGCCAGCTTAATTGTTTTATATCTACTCACCCAATCCGCCTGCGCGGTTAAAATAAATGGTGTCGTTTCTCACAGTCATAGATTTTTTAAAGAAGTTACAACCAAAATAACTACGATTGGCAATTTGTCGTCGATGTTGTAAGTTTTGAGTGTTGTGATATCCGGGCAAAATCCCCCCAAGATTGCTTTCCGTTAATCGTTTCAATTCAATAAAAAATCCCCCACAAAACAAGAAAGGATGTTTTTATGGGGAGGTCTGCGCGTTTGAATTATCCGGAATTGATTTATCATGTTGTCAACCGGGGGAATGACCGCCAGGTTATTTTTGCGGAAGCCGATGATTACTGGCATTATTTAAATACGATCCAGCGTTACAAAAAGAAATATCAGTTCAAGCTCTTCGCGTATTGCCTGATGACTAACCATGTGCATATGCTCATTAAGACATCCGGCGGCGGGTCGATTAGTAAGATTATGCAGAGCATCACGGTGGCGCATACCAGGCGATATAATTTTAAATACCGGCGATGCGGGCATGTGTGGCAGGGGAGGTTTCATAGTCCGATTGTGAGTGAAGATAACCACATGCTTAGGGTTATGCAGTATATTGAACAAAATCCTTTGCGGGCGGGGATGGTTAAAAGGGTTGAGGATTATCGCTGGGGCAGTTACGGGCTCAATGTCAGGTTTAAAGATTCTGTTTTGATTGACCGCCGGGACAACAAGGTAATTGAAAATTTAGGAGGCAATCTCAAGGAACGGATTTATAATTATCAGCAAATTATGGTGCGGGACATTGTCGTCCAAGAAGTGGATAAGATTCAATACAGCACACGAAAAGGCGGTAATTATCTTTCAGAGAAATTTAAAGATCAGATCGCTTTCTTGCTTCCAAGAAAACAGGGACGCGGTCGGCCAAGATCGCGGGAATTATGTTTTAAGTAATTTGAAATATTGATGATGTGAGAAACGGCACGATTTCTCGAAATATTGATGATGTGAGAAACGGCACGATTTCTCGCACGATTTCTCCGCACGATTTCTCCGATTTCTCGCACGATTTTTCGCACGATTTCTCGATTTCTCCGATTTCTCGATTTCTGCAGCACGATTTCTCTAAAAGGATTGTGTGCGTTGTAAGGGTATGCTTTCTATGATATAGTTGTGCCATGATTTCCAACTTGGTAACAGAAGAGCGTGCTGCATTGATCAGGCTTTATAGAAATATGACGCCGGAACAACGGCTTGTCGCTTTCTTGAATCATTCCCGTTTTATTCACAACTTTTTTAGGGCGGGCCAATCATTTCGTCAACCATCCCGAATGCGAAAAAATTGCGTTCCTCACCAATCTTCAAAATGAAAATCAACGGCCCCGGAGAGTCTTCATTATTACTGCTTAAAGTGATCGGACTCTTGGTTAAATTTAAGATTCCCTATGTGATCGTAGGCGCTTTTGCCGCTTCCTTTTATGGGCAGATAAGGGCGAGTGTAGATGCGGATGCCGTCATATCAGTTGATGGCCGCAAGAAAACATTAGAAAAGTTTTCTACCGCATTAGAAAAGATGAATTTTAACGTTGAATTAAGGCATGGAGATGCCCAGGACCCTGTGAGGGGTGTTATGTCCATCCAGGACAAATTTCACAACCGTGTCGATCTCTTGACGGGAATCCGCGGCATGAAAGACGATGTTTTTGACAGGGCTGTTACGGCATCTTTTATCAAGAAGAGGATTAAGATTGTCAGTGTGGAAGATTTCATCGCCATGAAGGTTTTTGCGGGTTCATTCAAGGATATGGATGATGTTGCTGTCGTGCTCGCGGTGTGCGAAGGAAAAGTGGATCTTGCTTTGGCCAGGAAATTGGTGCTAGGCTACGGTAAGAAAGAATTGGCCAGATTGGAATCCCTGATTAAATCTTAGCGTTTATAATCCGCTCGTTCCGGCAAGAAAATTGAATAAGTTATTTAGGTTGGTACAAAAGAAGTGAGACCGTCATTATGGATGACGGTTTTTTATTTCGGATATATAATAACGGCAATTGTTTTTTGCTAAACCATGAAGAAGGAGATGAGCATCATGCGATTGAATGTGTTCGTTATGCTTTTTTGTTTATCGTTTGCCGCCCAGGCTTTTGCCAAAGACAACACATCAACTTTACCCAAAGCACCGTATGTCAGCATAGAAACAGCTAAAACGTGGGTGGCTAATAAGCGTGATCTCTTATTTGTGGATGTGCGTCGGCCGGATGAATATAGGCTAGGACATTTGCCTCATGCCGTTAATATTCCATACGATCAAGTCGAAAATAAAAAAAATGAAATCCCGATGGATAAGCCGGTGATTTTTTACTGCACCCAAGCCACATGGCGAGCGCCTTATGCGGCCAATGTCATGGCTGATGCCGGCCGTAACAATGTTTATGTTTTAGAAGGAGGGGCTTCTGCCTGGAATGCTGGCGGCCAACAGATTTTCGCCACCGATCCGAATATAAAAGGCGTAGTCGTTCCTAAGCCGAAAGATTTAAAACCAAACTTTAAACATTTCCCTAATCGTGAATATAAGGTACGAATTGATCTTACATTAGAGCAGCTTAAGGAATTTGATGGTAAAAATGGTCGCCCTGCTTATGTCGCAGTTAATGGGGTGATTTACGATTTGACTCTAAGCCGACTTTGGCGTGGCGGTGAACACAATCCCAGCAAAGGGGAAGCCTATGCCGGCCGGGATCTGACAGATGTGCTGGAAAAATCTCCACATGGTGATAAACATTTGAAGGATTTTCCTGTCGTAGGGCATTTGATTAGAAAAATTGAGAAATAACCAGAAAATTGTGTCCATAAGAACGCAGTGTTGATTAGTTCAATTTATTTCAGTTTTGTCCAGCGTTGGTCAATGTCCTATTTTAGGCATGTCTGTCCTTTTGGGTTGGAACATTAATAATGCCCTATATAGTTAATGATCCAAGAGTCCTTGATGGAGAAATCTTTCGAGGATTTTTTATTGTCGTTTTTATTGTCGTTGACAAGTAATGCGAAAGATTAGTGAATAAGCATAATACAATGTCAAGGTATGTGATTATTACTGGACAAAAATAGAATTACAAACGTATTGCAGAGTTTAGCTAGAAAATTTTAGAAACATAGATTGCTACGATTTGCTATGTTTTAGCACATTTTTTAGCACATTTTCTAAAGCAGGTAATCGCACAAAAGATGGGAAAAAGTTTGTAGATATCCAGCTTGCGCTTGCGGAGAATGCGTGGTATATTCTACGCATAACGTGCGGAGAATATAGGATGTTTTTACCGCATAATATCTGAGAGGGAATTGGGATGAAATACATTCATCAATTAGATATTTGGCCCAAATTGATATGGGATCACCAACAGATCGCATCCATGCTGGGCACTGTGCGCAACCGCCAGGGGAGGTTGATCGGCCGGATGGAGACATTGGGCTTTCTTTTGCGTTCGGAGGCTATCTTACAGACCCTTACGCTCGATGTTTTAAAGAGCAGTGAGATCGAAGGGGAGATTCTTGACCCAAAGCAGGTGCGTTCATCTATTGCGCGAAGGTTGGGGATGAAAATCGGGGGGCTTATTTCGTCTGACCGTCATGTTGACGGTGTTGTGGAAATGATGCTGGATGCTACTCAAAATTTTAATAAGCTCCTTACAAAAGACCGACTGTTTGGCTGGCATGCGAGCTTGTTTCCAACAGGCCGCAGCGGGATGCATAAAATTATTGTGGGTGCTTGGCGTGATGACAGCCACGGCCCTATGAGGGTTGTTTCCGGCGCTGTTGGGCGTGAGCGCGTGCATTTTGAAGCGCCCGAAGCCGTCCGTCTTAACAGCGAAATGAAGAATTTCTTAAGCTGGTTCAATGGTTCGGCTTCGCTCACCACAGGCGGAACGATGGACATTGACCCAGTTCTCAAAGCGGGTATCGCGCATTTATGGTTCGTGACTCTTCATCCTTTTGAGGACGGCAATGGGCGCATAGCGCGCGCGATCGCCGATATGCAGTTGGCGCGTGCCGACGGCAGCCGGGAGCGTTTTTATAGTATGTCGGTTCAGATCCGTCAAGAACGCAATGCCTATTACAATATTCTTGAGAAGACACAGAAAAATACCAACACCTCAAAAGAGGGTATTGATGTCACGGCATGGCTAAAATGGTTCTTGGCTTGTCTGAATCGGGCGCTGGATACAACGGAAAACACATTGGCCGTGGTGTTCAAAAAAGCGCGCTTTTGGGAATCTCATCCAGCCGGATCCATCAATGAGCGGCAGCGGATCATGCTCAACAAGTTGTTTGATGGATTGGAGGGGAAGCTCACCTCCTCTAAATGGGCGAAGATGGCAAAGTGTTCGCAGGATACGGCCCAACGGGATATGCTCGATCTTATTGAGAAAGGTATCCTCATTAAAGATTCAGCGGGCGGACGCAGCACGAGTTATTTATTGAAATATCTGTAAAAGAGTTCATTGCAAAACTGCCTGTGCAATAATTTCGGCAAAAACTAAATAAGCTTTTCAGAGGGATACAAAACAATGCGACCGTCATGATGAATGGCGGTTTCTTATTTTTGCTTCATAACGTTGCTGCCGTGGTTTTTGGGTATATATCGGATGAAAAGAATTAACTTTTTACCCGTGATTGAAAAAAATGTTATACTGCTTCTAAATTTGATTAAGTTAGGGAAGAGGAGAAATAAAACGTGCTACATATTCATAGGCATTTTATTGTTATTGGCAATGCCGGCTTTTGCTCAAAATCAGGCCACCGATCCTACCGGCGAGCAAAAGACAAAAGATATATCACCGGAACATCAGCAGCCGGATAATGGTACGCCTTCGCAGGCAGTTATTGAGCCTTCCCCGAAGTCGTTGCCCCAGCCCAAGGAAGCTGTTCTTAATAGTGATGCTTCCGATATCAGTGATCAAGCAACGGTGGATGTCATGCAGTTAAAAGACATGAACATCAAGGATGTTCTGAATCTTTTATCCGAAAAGACTGGTTTGAATATCATCGCAGGCCAAGGGATATCCGGCCAGGTCACGATCTTTCTTAAGAATATCAAGCTTAAGGATGTTCTGCGGATCATTCTGGACTCCAACAATCTCGCATATGCCGTTGAAGATGGGGTTGTGTACGTGATGCCGGCCCAGGAATTTGAACGCCGCTATGGCCATGCTTTCGGCGGAGACATTCGCACCAAAATAATCCGTTTGGTATATGCCGACGTCACGGAAATGGCGGGTTTTCTTAATCAGGTTAAAAGCTCTGCGGGAAAGATCATTGCGGAATTAAGATCCAACACGATCGTCCTTATGGATTCGCCTTCGCAATTGCAGTTGATGGAAAAGCTTGTTCAGGAAGTTGACGTGCCGGTCACGACCCGGGTTTTTGAATTGAGTTACATTAAAGTCAAGGAGCTTGCGGAGAAGATCAGCGGGACGCTGTCCTCCAAAAGCGGCAGCGTTCGTTATGACGAACCTTCCAACAAGGTGATCGTTACCGATACTGAGCAAACGATCGAACAGATCGCAAAGGTTATTGAGGCGTTCGATATCAAACGGGAACAGGTTCTTATCGAGGCCAAGATCATCCAGGTCGTTTTGAGTGATCAGAATAAACTGGGGGTTGATTGGGAGGCTGTGGTTGAGAAGTTCCATAATCTAGATATGAAAAGCCATTTTGATCTTTTAGACAGCGCTGACAAAAGCGGCACGATAAGCATTGGAACATTATCAGGGGATAATTACACCGCGCTTTTGCAGGCCCTGAATTCGGCGGGTTCAACTAATATTCTTTCAAGCCCACGCATCATGGCTGTCAACGGTCAGGAAGCGAAGATCTTGGTAGGATCAACGGAGCCATACGTTACATCCACGACCACAACGCCGTCTTCAGGCCCAACCACAACCGCCGAAAGCGTTAATTTTATTGAAGTGGGCGTGAAGCTTTATGTGACCCCGCAGATCCACAAAGACAGGTTCATCACGATGAAACTCAAACCGGAAGTCAGTTCTGTGACGCGGACTCTTAAGACTAGCAACAACAATTCGATCCCGGTGGTGGATACCTCAGAGTCTGAAACAACTGTGACGATCAAAGACGGTGTCACGATCGTGATCGGAGGGTTAATTAAGGAAGAGAAGATCTTGACCAAGAACAAAATACCTGTCTTGGGAGATATTCCGTTTCTCGGCCACGCCTTTCGCAATAGTGATGATCTTAAACGCAAGACCGAGATCGTAGTATTTATTACACCACATATTATCACAGGCGATGTCCCGGCCGGCCAGAAGTAACATCTCTTAAATGCCGATATTCACGACGGAACGGACGCCGCTATGCTTTTTAAAATATAATAAATAAATTTGACCATAAACGTTTCAAGGTTTGTGTGATAAAAATTTAAATTGACAACAGTTATAACAATGGTTTATTGTAAAAATGTTTTTCGATCAGATTTGATTTTCGAGATTTTCATAGTTTCATGAATTTTTATCGACTACAAAAGACAGAACTCCTAAGGCAGCATCTGTGATTTTCTTTAAAATAATTTTAACTGAACCTTTGCTCGATCTGAGCGAGGGTTCTTTTTTTTGCTTCGAAACCGATTTAAGTGCTTTGGTTTAAGGTTTAAAAATATTTTTTGTTCCTATCAAGTCAGTTATAAGGCTGAAAAGGTCATTGTCAGGATAGGGCACAGAGGATAAAATATTTTTGCTTAACCCACGCCATAATCATTGCGCTAAAAAACTGATTGGGTTAATGCAGATAAAGACAAAGGAGTTTCTTATGAGTAGCATCTTAAAATTTATTATACTGATGATGATCAGCTTGACCGGATTCATGGTAAATCCATTGCCGGCAGTGGCTGAAGAAGTCACGGTGGTGGAAGCGGATCAGCAGAATCAGACGGCCCAGGACTGGTTGGATCTGATTGATCAGACTAAATATAAGGAAAGCTGGGACGTTGCCAGCGCCGATGTTAGGGGCAACATAACCTCCGACCAATGGGAAAATTCGATCACTTCAACACTTGCAGGTCTTGGGAGAAGGTTGACCCGGGGGCTTGATGCACGTAAGGAAGCCTCCTCAAAACCTGGCTTGCCGGATGGAACATATGTGGATTTGATATTCTCTTCGTCTTTTGCGAACAAACAACAAGCCGTGGAAACGCTGACCCTAGTACAGGACAGCGACGGAATTTGGCGAGTGGCGGCATATTCTATAAAATAGTTTTTAATTAACTTAGGCGGTTTCATTGTTACCCTCTCGTGTGTTTTGTTTTTTCAACGTTGTTTCCCGCGTCGTTATCTCTCTTTTTTGTTTTCTTGCCTTAGGTTTTTCTGTGCCGTCTGCTCAAAGCGCTACGGTAGTACTTCAAGAAGGAGTCAACAGTGTTACAGGCACAGAGGCTGCCCAGTTCTTCCCGGGTGATGTGAATTATCAAGATGCTTCGAAATTGTATTTCCGCAATAACTATCCGAATGCTTTGTATTTTCCTGTAGCTGCCAATGTTCCGGCGGGATCGACTATTACTTCAGCAACGCTTGAAGTGTACGTTTATGAGGAATACAACACCGGCGTGAAGAATATTCAGTGTGGCTATATAATGGACGTTAATAATACCGGTGTATGGCACGACCGGGGATCGGGGACCGAAGGCTATGGGATCGGGGCCACGATGGCGAGCAAGAACACGGTGGGGCCGATCTATTGGAATAACGCCCAAAACCTGTTCACCACTGTCATGAGTTCCATGGCCTGCGGCCAGGCCAATGTACAAACGACTGGATGGAAAAGCTGGGACACGACGTCGGTGGTACAGGGGTGGTTCAATAGCACATACGCCAATCGCGGATTTTGGTTGAAGGAAGAAAGCGGCGCGAATTCGAACGCACGCGCGGCAGGGAAATATGACGGAACAGCGTCCTGGCGTCCGAAACTGACGATCAACTATACGCCGGCAACTGTAGTTCCGGCAACAGCGCCGACGCTTAATACTCCGACAGCCGGATCGCAAAGTGTGAACTTTTCGTGGAACAGCATCAGCGATGCCGATGGTTATAAGGTCAAATACGGTACCTCGACAGGGACGTACGCCACAACGGTTGATGTCGGTAATCCTACTTCATATTCAGTAACTGGTTTGACGAACGCAACAACTTATTATTTTGTGGTTGTTGCTTACAATTCTGCGGGTGACGGTTCAGTTTCTAATGAAGTCAACGCTACGCCTCAGCCTCCGGCCCCGAGCGCGCCGGTTTTAAATAGCGCTGTGCCCGGTGATCAAACAGCGACGCTGACCTGGCAATCTGTGGGTGGCGCAACTGGTTACAAGGTGCGTTTCGGAACATCGACGGGAACATATGGATCGCCGGTCGATGTGAGCAATGTGACCTCGTATCAGGTGACAGGTTTGACCAATGGCACAACATATTATTTTGTTGTGTCGGCTTACAATGGTGGTGGAGATAGTTCTGTATCCAACGAATTAAACGCTATGCCTCAGGTTCCCGCCCCGGCAGTTCCTACTCTTAATAGCGCGACACCCAACGATCAAGCAGCAACGCTTGCGTGGGGATCGGTGAACGGGGCGACGGGCTACAAGGTTAAATACGGGACCTCGAGCGGATCATACGGATCGCCGGTCGATGTAAGTAATGTTACTTCATATCAAGTTACGGGATTAACCAACGGCACGCCATATTATTTTGTTGTGACCGCCTATAATGCCGGTGGAGAAAGTTCAGTCTCCAACGAAATCAGCGTGACCCCACAGAACCCGGCTCCGTCGGCGCCGGCATTAAACAGCGTTACGCCGGGAGATCAGGCGGCCACCTTAAGCTGGGGCGCGGTCAGTGGTGCGACGAGTTATAAAGTCAAATACGGAACATCGACGGGAACGTATACTCAGACCATCACTGCGGGGAATGTGACGTCGTATCAAGTCATTAATCTGACGAACGCAACGATTTATTACTTTGTCGTTACCGCTGTTAACGCGAACGGGGAAAGTTCCGTTTCCAATGAAATTTCTGCGGCACCGCAAATCATCACGTCCGCCTATGGCAGTGACCAATGCAATAATGGCGGCACATCCAGCGCGAGCTCCTGTCTTCAGGGCTGCAGTTCGGCATTCTCGCACACCAAAGCGTTCGATAATATTTTTAATGTTCCCGACGGGTGGGTGGCGGCCGGCGTCAAAACCGGATGGCTTGAGTATCAGCTCACGTCGCCTAAAACAATTGCCAAATACACGATCAATCCCCGAGCCGCTGTCGCAGGCAATCCTAAAGATTGGACGTTCGAAGGTTTTGATTCAGCGACCAGCCAGTGGGTCGTGCTCGACACGCGCGTCAATCAGACTTGGGTTTATCAGACATCAAAGGTATTCACATTTACAAATACCAACAGTTACAACCGTTACCGCTTGAATATTTCTGCCAACGGCGGCCACAACGAAGTGGGCCTCACCGAAATGGAAATGATGGAATTAACGACATCTGGTTCGCCGTCGGCAATCGTCGATCTACAGGCGCAACCGGCAAATAATTCGGTTAACTTGACGTGGAGCGCTCCATCGGCTAACGGTTCCGCGATCACCGGTTATCAGGTCCAATACGGAACAGTTGCCAGCGGCAATTTTAATACTCTGCAGATGGATGAAGCAACGCCGGGCATCACAATTACGGGGCTGACTAACAGCACGGCGTATCAGTTCCGTGTGATCGCTATTAATGCCAACGGTACCTCAGGGCCGTCCAACGCCATTACCGCAACACCGCTTGATGCGACATTTGTTTCGGGAACGATCAGCGCCAATACGACCTGGTATGAAGCTAATTCACCCTACATTGTGTATGGAGATGTTTCAGTGGCTTCGGGTGGCACTCTTACTATCGAGCCTGGAGTGGAGGTCCGTTTTTATGCTGGTAAAAAGCTCGATGGTGATGGGATCATCCACGCGGTGGGCACATCGGGTAATGAGATCATATTCACTTCGCATAATGCCTCACCGGCGGCCGGGGACTGGCAATATGTCGGCATAAAATCTACTCAAAGCATTCTTCAATACGTACGCGTTGAATACGCTGATAAAGGTATTTTTATCCCGTCCAACAACCAGGCTCCAACAATCCAAGACAGTCTTATTCAGCACAACAACAACGGCATTTATTTTGAGCCGGGAGCCGACCCCGTGATCACACAGAATAACATCATCAATAACGTCAAAGGTATCTTTGCCGGTTGTAACAGTTCTGGATGCACACCTGGGATCCATTTCAACAATATTAATGGAAACAGCGAATACAATCTTTACGGATTTAATTATTCAAGCAACGCCGGCGGGATCACCATCAACGCGGAAAACAACTGGTGGGGCTCCACCAATTCCACAACGGTTGAAGGGACTATTCTGCATAAGAACGACAACAGCCAGCTGGCGCTGGTTGATTTTACGCCTTTTTTGTTGGTTCCTTTCCAGGACATTATCGATATTACCGCTAATAGTGTTTCCAATCGTTTCTTTGACCCCCGGCGCTCCGAGACAGCGTCTATCCAATACAGCCTGGAAGTGGCCTCGGACGTGACCATTAAAATTTACAGTTATCCGGCGGGCAGTCTTGTCCGGACGCTCATCAACAGTCAAGCCCGTTCCGCGGGGGCCAATTCCGAGAATTGGGACGGCAAAAACGGCAGCAATCAGTTATTAGCAGAGGGCGGCTATACTTACACCATCACAGCCACAACGTCCGGCGGAATGCTGGGGAGTTATGAGCCGGTTTTCTTAAGCAGCGCCGTGCTTCCGGTCTTTTCAAATATATCAACGACACCTTCCGATGTTTTCGAACCTGTCAAAGGCCAGCGGTTGGGCGTCAGTTATAGCATCGACAAACCCGCGCTGGTGACGCTGATGTACGGCGATACCGTTATTTTCGAAGATGAGCCGCGCAATACGATAGGGAATACGGATTACACCGACGGTCGCGATCCCTCCGGAGAAATGACAGATTCACCGTTTGGATTACCGGTCAAGCTCTATTCAAAGGCGCTGCCTGAAAATATCATTGAGATCGCCCATCGGGCAACCCTGGACATTCATCCCGTGACCGCCGATCCGTACGTGATCCGTCCACTGTTCGATGAAGTCACACAGATTTCCTATACCCTGGATGAATCCGCGTCAGTCACAATCGAAATATTGACTCCGGATGGGGCGACGGTTTTAAAGACCGTTGAAACGGCCACCTCCAAGAGCTCTGGCACGCATACATTCCAGTGGGACGGACGCACCGATTCCGGCAGGACAGTGGCTGAAGAAGGCAATTACCGCATTCACATCGAAGCGGTGGATTCCTTCGGTGAAACAATCGTTAGAGATGGAACCATAAGGATTTTATATTAATGGACGTATCGGGCGAATTTAATCTCAGCGGGTCTAATTCCCCGCAGCTTGCTGCGATTTCTTCTGGTAGTTTGACTGGGATACCCCGTCAGCTTGCTGCGGGGTCGTTCATTATGACCAATCATTGCGACCGCAACTGGTCTGGCAGAATCTTTGCATTCTTAATGACCCTGGCCGTAAGTTTTGGGTTATCTGCATCCGCCTGGGCTCTTGATCCGCCGACAGCCATATCGGCCAGCGCACAGGCCATCCTCTATACTTTTAATGAAGACAACAATAATTGCACCCTCTTTGGGGACGGGAAGCTTAGATGTTTATATGACATCAATATCCGGATCGCATGGAGCAAGGATACTGCTTATGGTTCCACCCCGTCGTCAACGGATCCTTACTGGTCGTATCTTGTTTTTATTTTTTCGGATACACATTTTCCATCGGGTTACGTCGTTGGCAGCGCGGGCGACTATTCGGGGCTGACGGATGTCGGCGGCCAGCTAGGAAAGCTCACGGATGAAGAAGCGCAAGCATTTGTTCAGGAATTTTTCGATGACAATTTTCGCATAGTCGTGTATTACAAGACTCCGGACGGGGTTGAACACAGTGTTTCTTCAAACCCGGGTAAGCAGGTGCCCATGTCCGTTCCGCAGGATCAGGCGCTCAAACAAAGTCTGCCCAACAATAACATCTGCCGTGCTGATCCTGTTTATATGCATAGCGGGCAATTCTATTATCAGTGCAATGATGTGAGCATTCCCGGCCGCAAACTTGATCTGAATGTGATGCACGCCTATTTCGGCGGTTCTTTTTACAACGGCCGCTTCGGATACGAATGGAGGCTTGCTCACGATATGCGCCTGCACGAACTTGTCAACGACGATGTGGTTATTGTGACGGGTGGAGGGCAGAAAAATAAGTACACCAGGAGCGGGTCGGACTATTCTCCCCCGGCCGGACGTTTTGAGACGCTGGTCAAGAACGGCAACGGCACATGGACGCTCACGTTCGCCCACGGCGAGCAATATCAGTTTAATGCGCAAGGCAATCTGACCGCCATCGAAGACCGTAATGACAATACCATCGCTCTGGCCTACGGTTCGACAGCCACCACGGTCTGGGGTTACAGTCCCTACGGACAGAGTCCTGCGGCGAAGATCAAGATCGCGGTGGACAAGCCTCTGGTTGCCATGACCGACACCACTGGACGTCAACTGGATCTCAATTATAACAGCGATGGCCTTTTGGGATCTATCGAGGACGGTTCGCGCGAGTGGACCTTCACCTATGGTTTCACGACACATGATCTGTTGACGATCACCAAGCCCGCAACCACGCAGTTTACAAGCGGCGTCACCAAAACCTTTGAGTACGAAAATCACAACGTCAAGAAAATTAAAGACGGCAAGGGCAATTACTTTGTCGAGAATACCTATGATGACGAAGGCCGCGTGACCGTGCAGAAGTTGGGCGAGACATCCAATGAGACGATGACATTTGATTACAATACGGCCGATCAAGTGACTGAATTTGACCGCAACGGGTTTAAAAAGGTGTATGGGTTTAATTCAACGGGCAATATGACCTCGAGGCGGGATTACACTAACTTGAACCTCCGTTCCGGCGAGCCGGATTATTTTGAGACTCTCTACACGTACAATGGTGATTCGCTTCTGACTTCGGTCAAATATCCCCGCGGCAATGGTGTTAAGAATACCTACGATTCATCAAATTCCAACCGCCGGGCGCGCGGCAATCTGCTGGAACTCCGCCGTAAAACGGACATGACGGCTGCCGACAACAACACCAACGATATTGTGACGGCCATGACCTATGAGTCATCCTTCAACCAGCCCGACATGGTGACCGATCCCAAGGGCAATGTCACCACGTACACGTATGACTTTGAACTCCCGACGAATGATCCGAAGTACGGCACCAGGGGCGATCTGATCAAGATCACTTACCCGACGGTGGCGGCAGGGACGCCGGTCACCGAGTTTAGTTACAATTCTTACGGTCAAGTCACCGAGGTCATTGATCCCAACGGCAACACAACGCAATACACTTATGGATCAACAACAGGCTATCTGGTATCCGTCAGTCAGGACCCGACGGGTATCAATGCGATCACGTCGTTCACTTACGATGCCAATGGGTATCCCGATACGGTGACCGATGCCGAGAACCACACGACCAATTTTGATTACGATACTTTGGGCTGGTTGAATCAAGTCACCGACCCGTTAGGGTATGTGACCAAGCATACTTACGATGCCAATGGGAACATAATTAAGACCGAGAAACAAGCCAACACCGCCGGGACGTTGTGGCAGACGACCGAATTCACCTACGATGTGCTCAATCACATCAAAACTCTCAAAGACCCGCTCAACCGGATCACCACGTACAATTACGACAACAACGAAAATTTGGCGTCGACTGTTGATGCTCTCAACAAAACAACCACCAGCCTCTACGACGAACGCAATTTATTATTCACCGTGACCGACGCCAATTCTCCGGCGGGTGTGACACGTTACGACTACGATATCAATGGAAGCCTTGCAAAATTAACCGACGCCAATGCAAACGCTACGAATTATACCTACGACTTGTTCGACCGCTTGACGACCACCACCTATGCCGACACCTCAACCGAACAGTTAACCTACGACAAAAACTCCAATGCCGCAACACGCACAACGCCTAACGCCCAACAAATCCAGTACACCTATGACAATCTTAACCGCCTGACCAACCAGAATTATCCGTCGAACTCTGCGTTGAACATCACCAATGTGTATGACTTGGGTTCACGGCTAACATCATCAGCTAATTCCTACAGCACGAATGCTTTTACCTACGATAATCTCAACCGCGCGCTCACGAACACGCAGGCGTTAACGGGTGCAAGCTACACGGTGAACTACGCTTATAACGATCTTCTCCAAACGGGTGTCACTTATCCATCATCCAAGAATGTGACCTATGCCTACAATGCGGATAATTTGCTGACGGCATTAAATGTTGGCGGCAGCGCGCTGATGAATTTGACGTATGACACGCTTAATCGCCGGGCGCAAAAGGATTTAACGGGTTCGGCCACTAAGCAAGTTAGTTACACTTTTAATCTCGCTAATGAATTAACAACACTCGAGAATAAAATTCAGGGCGGGGCCGCGATCTCCAAACATGATTATACGTACGACAATGTTTCGAATCGATTGACACATAACATCACTGCGGCAGCCAATAAGAACTACAGTTACACCTACAATAATATTTACGAATTGACCGGCGTCTCCGGCAGTGAAACGTCTTCATTTGCTTACGACAAGTTGGGCAACCGAACAACGAGCAACGGAATATCTTATACAACGAACAACTTGAATCAATACACTGCGGTTAATAGTGTCACGCACAACTACGATACTAACGGAAACCTCACAGGCGACGGAATAAACACCTACGGCTACGATGTTGAGAACCGCTTGTCTTCGTTTAGCAAATCAGGCACGACAGCATCGTACACGTACGATTCTTTTAATAGGCGTGTTTCCAAGACTGTTAATGGAACGACAACATATTTTGTTTACGATGGCGATGACATCATCGAAGAACGCGCCGTCGGCGGGGCGCTCAACGCCAATTATGTTCACGGCAACGGCACCGATGAACCGCTCACCATGACCCGTGCGGGGAGCACATATTATTATTATTCTGATGGTCTTGGTTCGACTAGGGAATTAACCGACAGCGCTGGTGTTGTCCAAGAAACGTATTCATACAGTAGTTTTGGGCAATTGTCTTCCACGCCAGTCATCAATAATCCATATGCCTTTACTGGACGTGAGTATGATCCGGAGAGCGGAAATTATCATTATCGCCGAAGGACATATGACCCAATAACCGGAAGCTTCTTGCAGCGGGATCCGACTGGATATGTTGATGGAATGAATTTATTTACATATGCTCACAATAGCCCGACAAATTACATTGATCCCGACGGTGAATTGGCGTTTCTTGCGCTTCTCCCATTAGCTTATGCGGCGTTTGAATTTACCCTTTCGGCTGTGGATGCCTATTCAACAGGTAGTACTTTGCTTGACCCGTGTGCAAGCGGCGGTGAGAAGTTGGCATCTGCCGGAGCATTCCTTGTCGGAGCATTAGCACCGGGAGGGGGATATTCGACTGGAGTAAAAGCACTGCAGAAGATCGGTAAGGCAGGTAAAAATAAAGGGATTCGTGAGGTTGTAGGTAACGCAAGTGATGCAGGTAAAATTTTTAATTCGCTTCGTGGTACCAATAAAGTTATACAAAAAAAGCCGGGAGTTTTTGTAGCAGAAACTTCCGGAGGAGGCTTTGTAACTTTCCGCAAGACATCTTCCCAAAATGGCCCTCCCACGCTTGATATCAATATTCCCGGCGAAGATTTTCTTAAAATTAAATTTGTCAACAAATAAATTTCATATGTCAGAAATAATAAAAGCAGCTGATAATAAGGTCAAAATTAAGGAGATTTGGCAAACACTTTTTAAAACAAATGATCCTTTTGTTTATCCATTCACGGATAATGTAGGTGAATATTTATTTTTTTACCCGACAGAAGGCTATTTTCTTAAGAAAGTGCAATTTGAAGCATTGATAGCAAGTGCAAAAGAAATGGACGATACAACTTTGATTATTTCAATGGTAGAAACGGATAAAGATTTTTTTAATACGGAAGAGCAGTATGTTTGTAAGAATTTGGAGTATGATGACTATCGAAGATTACCTATACATTTAGAAAATACAATTTTTTCCTATAATGCTATGTGGGGACTTTTAGTTTCCCAAGAATTTCATGCCATTGTTGGTGGTTCAGTGGGTTTCGTAAACATTCTAAAAAAAAAATATCCTGGTTACTCGGAAGATTTTACAATCTTAAAGGCTGATTGGGTTGAACAAGGGAAAGCTGACTGGATAAAAAAGTTAAAAAATCAGCAATAATGAACTGCGGGTCCATTAAATTGACTAAAAGAATTAAAGGAATTGTTTAGAACGGTGCAAAAAACCTGCCTGTGCATTAATTGGTTCAAAAGATTCTGGTAAGTTTTCAGAGGAGTACAAAAAATAATGAGACCGCTGTAATTGACGGCGGTTTTATTGTTTTTGATTTAGATTTTTTACAACGGCATACCAAAGCTCCCGGTTAATTGGTTTAAGGGGGTGCGCAACGCAACACGAAAGACAGTCCTTCCGTCAGAATAGAAGCAAGAACCCGCTTTTTCGAATAGTTATTGACGATAATAATGGTGCATCAATCCGCCCAGCACAGGCTTGGCGTGGATTTCTCCATCGACCTTGACGACCGGACATTGTATCGGCGGCGCATGATCCAACCCCGAATGAGGCCGTTGCTTGTTGTAGTGATCAATAAATTCAGTAACCAAATATTCCAGGTGGACTTGTCCGATCACCGTAAAGTGGTTGAGGCATTCACGTTTAATGGTGGCGACCCAGCTTTCGGCATAGGGATTAAGATTTGGGGAGCGGGGCGGAATTTTAAGGATCTCGATGCCTTTGTCCGTGAAGAATTTGTCGAACTCTTTGGAAAATTTGATGTCTCTGTCTCTGACAAGAGCTGTTTTGCCTGGGCGCTGTTTAAAAACAGGGCCAAGTTTTGTGGTTTGCTCTATCAGCCATCGATGAGTGACCTTGCGCGTTATTCCTGCCAGATGGACCTGCCGGGTTTTGATATTAATAAAGAAGAGACAATAATATAATTTGCGGCCAAACGGTGTCCAGACGGATTTGGTAAAGAAATCACACGCCCAAAGCGTGCTGAATGTCCGCTTAATAAAACGGTCCCAAGTGTCTTCTTCACGCACTTTAAACGGAGCAATTCCGTATTCTTTGAGAATATTTTTTACGGTGCCGCGGGAAAGGCGTTTTATCATCAGTTTCTTTAGTTCGCCGAGGATCTTGGTGTAACCCCATTTATTGTGTCTGGCCATATGGGCGATCAATTGTCTAATCTGATCGGTTATAACGCGCGGGCGTCCGCGCTGGTCGGACTTTTTAGGCGGATGCTGTGACTCCCGGACCCATCGGCAGAATGTTGAATAGTGGACAATAGAGATCAGATGTTTAATCCTGCCGCCGAACGGAAGGCCGTATTTAAGAATTTTCTGGCGGTCAGCCTCCGAGAGAACAATGTTCCTGCCTAATTTCTGACGCAGGATGGTGATTTGAACATTTGAAAACTCGAGCTGTCTTTTTAGGTCGCTATAGGTGACCTCAGACAGCGCATTAAGCAGGCGATTAGAATAAGGCATCAAGACCTCCATGTCTCTTTTAAAGAGTATAACCAGCCGCTACTTAATAAATAAAGAATTTATTAATCGAAAATATTGTGGCATGGTTATTGCCAAAGATAAATTTCTATCTTGAAGGAAAATAAATATTCTATTGACTCTCTTAAAAATTATGATTAACAAATACGTACCATCTGTTAATATCTTCCTATAATTTGATAATCAATATAGCCCTGATACCCCAGTCGTTAAAAGTAGTAAAATATCCCCCTGTAAGCAGTCAAGTTTTTGAAAATCCCGCTTCGGGTGGCGAAGGTTTAAATTCCGACATGAATTTTTTTTAATTGTATATTCATGTTGTGTTCATTGCCTCTTTGTTAAATTCATTGTGCAGTTCAAGGAGGGATGATATGAGAAAACTTTTAATCATCGATGACGAAGATAGAATCAGGGATATTTATTGCCGGCTATTTGTACAGGCCGGGATCATCGTGCGAAAAGCAAAAAACGCAACTGAGGCAACGAATATTATTATTCGGGAGGAGATTGACCTTATTTTACTGGATATAAAAATGTCGATTGTCGACGGTTGTACGATGTTCGATGTGATCCAGGAATATAATCCTCACAGCAAGGTCATTGTAAGCAGTGTTTATCCGATCGAAAAACAGCGTGAACTCATCCCGCGGGCGCTGGATTATTATGATAAGTCCGACGGGCCGGTGAAGCTTCTGGAGAAAGTCATCAATACGCTGATTTAATTTTTTAGGGAAATGTTATCAAAGGAGGGTGCAAATGGAGAATCTATTGTTGGCCGCAGTATTTGTCCTGGTATTTTCTTCCGATAAGGCTTGGTCCAAAAACGAATTGGAAGCGGGTCTTTTAAGAGTGCAAGACGAGGATCAATAAAACATGGGGGATGGTTTTTCAATTTCGAGATCTCCGTTAAATACTTATCGATGAAATTCTGGACATGGCTTCTTCAAATTGTTAGTATATCCCCATGAGTAACGCGTAGGGAATGGTTTTAAACCATCCCTTACAGAGTGCATGTCGGCCGTGGGCTATAAGTTGTTTACAACGTTGGTTTTGATAAGCAGGTTCTTCTCGATCCATGTATAAAGCGACAATCCTTGTTAAAATACCGGCAATTGTGTTAGATTCCAGGGTTAATTTTTATTGTTTCCCTACAGGCAGTGCTTCGTGTGCCTTTAGGGAATTTTTATTTTAGATTTCATAATGATTGAACATAAGGAGATGCCATGAAGTTCAAGTCAACCGTAAGGGTTTTAGGATGTTTAACAATTTTTGCATGTCTTATTGTGTCGATGGCCTTGGCGGCTACTTCGACCGGTGGTCCAGTTTCTGCTGTGATGCCGGCGGCAGGCGGTCAGGAGAGTACGACGCTTTGGCAGTTGCTTAAAAGCGGCGGATGGTCCATGCTGGTCTTGGGTCTCTTATCAGCGGTCGCTATGGCGCTCATTGTTTATGATTTTATGACGCTTAAGCCCGAGCTTAAAGCCCCGCAGAGATTTTTTGAAGATTTAGTAGGAATGCTTGAAACGGGTGATCTTAAATCTGCTCAACAGTTGTGCCGAAGAAATTCCAACATCATTTCCGAAGTCGCTCTGGCAGGCCTGGAACGCAGTACCAAAGGCCGGGTGATTGCCCGCGAGGCCATGGAGAACGCCGCCCGCAAAGAGGTGACCAAGCTTTGGCAAAATATTGCTTATCTTGGCGATATCGCGACGATCGCGCCTTTAATGGGATTGCTCGGTACTGTTTTGGGTATGATCCAGGCATTTAACGTGATCTCCTATGCCGGCGCGAGCCTTAAGCCCATCATGCTCGTCGGCGGCATTTCCAAAGCGCTGGTTACCACAGCCGCGGGGCTTGTCATCGCGGTGCCGGTGTTATCCGTGTATTCTTATTTTCGCGGGATTGTTCAGGATATTTCTAATCAAGTCGAGATGTATTCGACGGATATTATGAAATTGATCGAAGAAAACGCTAAACATCAATAAATAAAACCAAAGGTGCCCTATGTCACGATTTGATCCCACGAATGCCTATGACCGTCCGCATATTCAGTTGATACCGCTTATTGACATTTTATTTTTTGCCCTAGTTTTTTTTATGATTTTAAGTGTCTATTATCACGCTGAATCACAGATCGATATCAATGTGCCAAAATCTTCACAGGTCGTGGACCCGCAGCGTTCTCCGACGGCAGTTGTTATCAATGTGAATGCCAATGGTGATTTTATTGTCAATGGACAAATATACAACCCGGAGAGCCTTGAGGAATTGTTCAGGAAGTTAACTCTGTTGACGCCGAACCAGGCGGTTATCATCAGGGCTGATGAAAAAACCTATCACCAGTATATTATTCAGGCGTTGGACATCTGTGCCAAGACTAACATTCAGGATATTTCCTTTGCCACATCCGAGGGAAAATAAGATGAAAACGAAATTAGCAATGAGAGCGGCTGTTTCTTTGGCCGCGGTTTTTATTTGCGTAGTTTTGACTTTGCCGTCGGGCGCTCAACAGCTTTTGACTAATGACAATGAAAAGATCGATTTTGCCCAAGGCCTTTTAGGGCAGGGCCAATATAGTTTAGCGGCAGCCCAGTTTGAAGAATTTATTCAGCAATTTCCAAGTAGTACTTTCTTGCAAGATGCTTATCTAGGCGTCGGAGAATGTTACTTCTTTCTTAAGGAATATGATAAGACTGTTGATCAGTTCCAGAAATACCTTGCCCAGTTTCCTGATGGAAAAAGTAAAGGTGTCGCGTTGGTAAGGCTCGCCCAGTCCTTGTACATCAAGGGTAATCTTGATGAATCCTTGAAACAATTAAACGCCGTTGATCTGGACGGTTTATCAGCGCAGTTTAAACAGACGCTTTATTTTTTCAAAGGTCAGATTTTGGCCGCACAGAATAATAACGATGATGCGATAGCCAATTTGAAATTGGCTGCCGAAACTGCTGACGCGCAATCATACACGGCCCAGGCATATTTCAAATGGGGAACTTTGCTTGTTCCTGTCGATCAGCCGGCCGCTCTTGAAAAATATACTACGGCCTTTGGGCTGGCTGATACCGACGATCTTAAGGCGTCTATCAGCATGAAACAAGGCGAGGTTTATTTCCTTTTGAAACAATATGATGACGCGGCCGAGACTTTCCGGAAAACCATGGATGCCTATGCCGCGTTGCCTGTTGTGACCGATGCCATGGCCAATTGGTACACGGTGCTTATCAGCCAGAAAAAATATGATCCAGTTATTACCAATTTTAACCAGCAATTAAAAGGGACCATTGATAAACCGGAATATTTCTCCGCCTATCTTTTGGCGGCCAAAGCGGTGTCGGCCTCAGGAAATATGGATGCGGGCGTTGCCATGTTAGACAAGATAGCCGCCCTTCCCGGCATTACTGAAGAACAAAAAGGGAGGATGTCACTGCAGAGGGCGAGATTTCTTGTAGACGGAGGAAAATTCGCGGATGCCGCGGCGTTTATCGACGGGCAAGTAAATACAGCTTTAAGCGTGAAGGCGCCGTTGCTTCTTTTAAAAGGTAAATCTCATTTAAATCTTAAAGAATATGACAAGTCCTGGGCGGCGTATGAACAGGTCAGCAAGGATTTTATGGGTTCTCCGGTGATGGCTGAGGCCATCTGCGGAATGGCTTATGTGCGTTACGGGCAGGAACAGTTTGAACCGGCCGCTAATCTCTTTATGGATTGTTTCACTAAAGCGCAGGACGAGAATCTGCGTAAGGATGCGATTTATAACGGATTTATTACGTACAGAAAATTTGGTAATGAAGATAAAACAATTGAAGTGGCGGAACAATATTTAAAGATGACGCCTCCCGGCGATCATCTGGCCGATATTGCGCTCGCTCTTTCAGGGATTTATTCCAAGCGCCAGCAGTTTGACAAGGCGAATGAACTTCTGTTGCCGTTTCTCAATGATCCCGATGAAACCAAGCGCCGTAATGCTGTTTTTCAAACCGCGTACAACCTTCAATTATCAGGGAAGGCGGATGAGGCGCTTGCGAGCTATGAAAAATTTATGGCCGACGGTAAAAATGACCGGCTCACGTATCTGGCTTTTAAAAATAGCGCCATGATCTATTTGCAGAAGAAAGATGAGGACAAGGCTGCTGATGTTATGTCAAAGGCTATTCAAAGTTTCCCGGACAATGATTTTTCATTAAAGACCTATTTGTGGCTGGTGGAGCATTGGCAGGCCAAGGGCGACGCGCAGAAGATGTTAGATACTCTTGTCATCGCCGGTAAAATTCATGAAAAGGATCCGGACGCCATTGCGCTCAAGTTTTTTGTGGGGCAGGCTTATCGCATGCAGGATAACTGCAAAGGGGCAATCGAGAATTACAATTTGGTCACGGCTGGCGATCAGAGTTTTATTTATAAAGGAAGATCGAGGCTGGGCAAAGGGGTTTGTTTGACCGGGCTTGGCGATTACAATGGCGCCCAGAAAGAATTGGAACAAGCTGTCGTCGACAGTCCTGATGATGCCTTTGTTGCCATGCGCGCGCGCTTTGCGTTGGCACACAATTATGAGCTCGTTAAGAATTTTGACATGGCCGCCAAACTTTATCTTGTCGTCGATATCCTTTATAATGATCCGGAATACGCGCCTAAATCATTGTTGCGCGCCGCAGTTCTCCTTGAGGAACAGCTTAATAATAAAAAAGAGGCCTCAAACGCTTACAACAAAATTGTTCAGGTTTATCCTAACAGTCCTGAAGCGGCCAAGGTCCAAGAAAAGACTACACAGTTAAAGTGAACGAGAATAACAAGAAAAAGATTTTTCTTTCCGTCGGTATTTCGCTCGCGTTTCACGTAGCGCTCGTGATTGTTGCCTTAAATATGATCATTGTGGGCTTCACGTTTGCGCCGCGCGAGGCTTCTTCCTTGATTCATGTGAAGATCGACACTCAGAAACTCACCTCTAAACCTCAAGGGCAGGCTGTTGAAAGGGTCACCCAGGAGCCTCGAATGGAAACGCCCCAGTTGGGCCCTGCGGAATATACAACGACAGCAATAGGAGAAGATGTGATTCCGCAGAATCCTTCGGAAGCGGCTTCAGGTGAGCCGGAGCATGTCATTGTGACTGAAAAGAGCAATGTTGACGTTGTTGTTGTTGAAAAGGTCGCGGATAGAGGCGCGGCAAAACCCACGCAGCAGCGGATTCCGCAAAGTCGTACTATAGCCGCCGAAAATGTCCTCAAAGAATTTGTCCCTTCAGCCGTCGAGGCCATGAAGGATTCCAAAGATTTGCCGAAGTCGTTTGCCGAAGGGGTGGACACGGCGGATTCAGGGCCCTTGAGCTTCAGCACATTTTCTGCCGATGAGAAAAGCATTCTGCAGGGTTCTCCAAAACATAATCTTCAGATCCCTTTTGAAAGCAGGACTAATACTAAAGACATAAAGGCGTTCTTGGCTTACGAACTTTTGACCTATGAAGATCCTGGCGACCATGGTAAATATTTTAGATTAAGTGTGCGTGTCGAGGAAACTCCGGTTACGCTGCCATCAATCCCGAAGGAAATTATTTTTCTTGTCGATGCCTCCAACAGTATTGGAGAAGAAAGGCTCGAGCAGTTTAAAAGCGGTTTGAATGAATGTTTAAATATGCTGGGCCTGAATGATAAATTTAATTTGATGGTTTTTAAAAAGACATTGGTCAAATACATGCCCAAATCGATTGGGCGCGATCCCACAACTGCCGGCAACGCGGCTGATTTTCTCGCCGGGTTTAAAGTCGGCTCCAAGACCGATGTTTTTGACGCGGTACTAAAAAGCATCGACATTCAAGACGCCATGAAGCCGGTTTATATTTTGCTTTTAAGCGACGGGCAGGCGACTGAAGGTGTGGTCAACCCGCAGCAGATTATCAATCAGATTGCCAAGATCAATAAAGGGCGGGTGCCGGTGTTTGCCTTTGGCGGCGGTGTGTTCGTTGATGAATATCTCATGGAGTTTTTGGCGTTCACCAACCGCGGCTGGGCGGAGTTTAGCCCGAAATCATTTCAGGTCAGCAAGCGTCTTGTTGAGATGTACAACCATATCAAAGATCCTGTTCTTCTGAATTTGCGTTATTATGTCAGCGGGTTGGATGAAAAGGAAATCTATCCAAAGCTTCTGCCGGATTTCTTCCGCGGTTCTCAGTTTGTCCTTTATGGACGCTATACCGATGAGAAATCATTTTATCTTCAGCTTTTGGGCGATGCCCAGGGTGAGGTGAAGGAGTACTTGATAGCCAACGATATTTCCAGCGCATCCAAAGGCGATCGGGATATTGCCGTGCAGTGGGCGTTTCGCAAGGTCTATAATCTGGTCAGTAAGCTGGAATTCGACAAAGATAATAAGGCATTGCTCCAAGAGATCAAAGCCCTCACCAAAAAATTCAATTTGAAAACTCCCTACATCGACAAGTAGAATCACTCACAGTTTAATAATCGTTCGCGGTTGAATTTAGAGAAAATTCCGCCTAAAACGGGAGTCCAAGATATGAAGGGATTTATAAAAAGCAAAGACAAAGACCTTCCGCCGCTTTTGTTGGATGTTTCAAAGCGCGCGGGCAAGGCCATCGGCGATTACGCCATGATCCAGGAGGGCGATAAGATCGCGGTCGCGGTCTCCGGCGGCAAGGACAGCATTTCGCTTTTGCATGTGTTGCGCCATCGCCAGAGTCTGGCTCCCATCAATTTTGAATTCGCGGCTGTGCACATTGATTTTGAATTTGAAGATTTTAATCCTGCCAAGCTCATTGAATATTTTGAAGTCCACGGCTTTCCCTATTATGTCGAAAAAGTTTTGGCCATGAAGGGCGAGCGTTGGGAAGATATTGAATGCTATTGGTGGTCGAAAAATCGCCGCAAGGCGCTCTTTGAGTTTGCCGCTAAGAATGGTTTTAACAAAATCGCCTTCGGCCATCATCTCGATGACATTGTGGAGACGATTCTTTTGAACCAGTTCTACCGCGCGGAAATAGGCGCCATGCGTCCCAATCAATCCATGTTCGACGGAAAACTAAGTATCATCAGGCCGCTTGCCTACGAACGCGAAGAGAACATGCGCTTACTCGCCGATGAGCTCGGCATTCAGAGTATTGGCGGCCAATCCAAATGCGCCAACGACGAAACCTCGCACCGCATGCTCATTAAAAAAATGTTGCGCGACTTCGAAAAAGACAACCCGCAGATTATGAAGAATATTTTTAATAGCGTGAAGAATGTGAAGGCGGAGTATTTATTGAACACGTAATTTGACCATTCCAACCCCCGGGGTTGAAATGGTGTAATTTATGAACAAACACACAATCATTCCTTCCGATTACGCCGGGCTTTTGAAAAAGGTGAAAGAGACCTTGATCGAAGGCCAAAAGCGCATTGAATCCGAGCGCGTGCGCACTTATTGGGAGACCGGTAGGCTTATTCACGGCCATGTGCTTGAACATAAAGACCGCGCCGATTATGGGGCCAAGACCGTCGCTAATATCGCTCGTGATCTTGACGTGGATAAATCCCTTTTAAACCGCTGTGTGCAGTTTGCCAAGACATATCCACGCCTGCCAATTGTTGCCGCGCGGCAACAATTGGGTTGGGCGCATTACCGCCAACTGATCCCCATTAATGATCAGAAAGAACGCCTGCGATTGGAAGAAAGAGCGAGCCGCAATGAATGGTCTTCCAAAGAACTGGGTGAACGCATAAGACTCAAGCATGGGAGCGAAGAAAAGCCATCGGCTCCGAAGAAAATTCCGCCGCAAACATTGCTCACCCCGCTTCGAGGTGAGCTTTTTACTTATAGGATCGTAACCCGTCCCACCGTTGGCGTCGGCGAAGATTCAGGGTTATTAATCGACCTGGGCTTCGGCATCTTTCGCGAATGCGACAGCCGCAGTGTGGCAGAAAATGATATTGTGCGCTCATCCAAACGCGACGATGGCTACCGGCTGACAAAGATCGATTTAAACGCAAGCGCACTTTTCACCTACAACGGCTATGTCGAGCGTGTCATCGACGGCGATACTCTGAAAGTTCGCCTTGATTTAGGCTTCGGCACCTTCTCCCGCCACACCCTTCGCCTGCGCGGGATCGATTGTCCCGAGATGTCAACCAAAGCGGGAGAGGAAGCCAAGGCCTTCGTGCAATCCTACATCAAAGAGGCGCAGAGAATTATTGTCCGCAGCAGCCGGTCGGATAAATACGACCGGTATCTCGCTGATGTCTTTTTGCCGGCGGAGGAAGGAAAATTTATTTACTTAAATAATCTTTTGCTGGAGAATGGGCATGCGGTGAGGATGTGAATCTGCCGCAGGACGGCAGATTCATCCCCAATGATGCGATCTGTTTCATTCTGCCTTCGGGCAGAATGAAACAGATCGATTGGGGATTGTGAAATGAATCAACTGAGGGTGAAGATGTCAAACAGATCGATTGGGGATTGTGAAACCGGAAGGGGATTGCTTTTCCCCGGAAATTGCCCGGAAATTGAAGACTAAGGCTGCAACACCCAGGGGAGTGTTGAGGTTATGTCGCAATCGTCTATATAGGAAAGGATTAAATGGAACTCCCAAAAATCATTCAGCGGTTTCGAGATGAAATAGACAAGGGGGTCAGGGATTATAAAGTTCCTTCCGGATTCTTATGGGGCGTCTTTGTGGCCCCAATCATTGTGTTGTGTTTGGCCGTGGCATTTCTTGCCTGTTCGTCGACGAGGCCATGGGCCCGGTGGATGTTAAGCGAAGCCCATCCGGTAGAATGGTTGCAATTCTTTATTTTAATAATGACGATGGTGCTGGTGATTCGATTATTGATCCATGCGAGACATGCCAATCGGACTGTCGTGATTCAAGGCGCACTTTTTTTTATGGTTTTAGGGATTTTCTTTGTGGCCATGGAAGAGATTTCCTGGGGACAATGGGTTTTCGGATTTGAAACACCTGAAGCGATAAGGAGTGTCAACAGACAGCGTGAAATGAATATCCACAATCTTCCGGGAATTCATGCGTTGTTTGAGATTTTTCGTGTTTTATATGGGATTGTCGGATTATGGGCCATGAGATTTACTGCAAGCTTGCGTTTTCGCTCATTGGCTCCGCACTTCGTTTTGTCATCATGGTTTGTTGTGATCGTTGTGATTGCTGCCCTGGATTTGCCGAATTATTATCGTCCCGGTATGAACATTCTATTTATCGCTGTATCCCGGCTGGTTGAAGTCCTTGAATTGTTGATCTACGCGTCGCTTTTTCTATATCTTTGGTTTTATGAGCGAAAATTCAAATTCCACAAATTCCAAAATTCCAGGGACACGTACCGATTTCGAGAGGGGAGAACAGCCCTCCCCAATAAAAACAAAAAAAGGTAGCTGACATTTTTAAAAAAGTAGCCACCTTCTTGAATTAATAGACTTCTGGTGACATCCCCTTCGGGGACTAAAGCACGACGTGACCCGAATTAATAAAAGGGGGGCATTTTCATGGATAGGACTAACCGCTGACTACTGACACTAAGTTTATGACAACCCCTGACGTTATCTTTCATTTTTGGTTCCACTTTTTAACCGACGATCAAGCCATCGACAAAAAATCGCCGCCCGTGAAGCTGTGGTTTAACGGTGGGAAGGATTTTGATGAGGATATCCGGCAGAAGTTTTTAAGGGATTATCTAAGAGCCAGGGCAGGGGAATATAAGGAGTGGGAGTCCTCCGCCCGCGGGCGTCTCGCGCTCGTTATCATCTTTGATCAATTCTCCCGCAACATGTTTCGCGGCACGCCGCAGGCATTTGAGACTGACGCGCTCGCGCTTGAATTGGCTCAGCGTTCCATCAAAGACGGCAAAGACAAAGAGCTTATGCTTATTGAGCGTGTGTTCCTTTATATTCCGTTCATGCATGCGGAATCGTTGGCCCTTCAAGAGGAGGGCGTGAGGCGTTTTGAATCGCTGACGGAAGAATCCAAAACTAAAGCCCCGCACAACACGTCCTACTTTGAATATAATCTGAAATATGCCCGCCAGCACCGCGACATCATCGCCAAATTCGGCCGCTTTGCGCACCGCAATAAGGTGCTGCAAAGAAACTCAACTCCCGCTGAGGCTGAGTTCTTGGCGAAGCCGGGGTCTTCCTTCTAAAAGAACGTTTTAAAAATAAATTACCATTTCTGTTTTTTTATGTTATCCTTGTGCAGCTGATTGATCCTGCCGTATCACGATTCAAGAGTCCCTTCCCGGTAGAGTCCATAGAATTTTTATATGTATATCAGAAATAGAGCCGCGCTCGAAGGGCGAATTGAATTGGCGTGGCTAAAAATCATTATTTAAGGAAAAGAAAGCCATGACCCAGTCAACCGCTACTTTTTATGAGCTCGGGATCGCTCCAAAGATTCTGGAAAGATTAGACAAAATTAAATACACCATTCCTACGCCTATTCAGCAGAAGGCGATTCCGCGGGCCATTGCCGGCGAGGATATTGTCGGTATTGCGCAAACCGGCACGGGAAAAACGCTCGCCTTTGCCATTCCCATACTTCAACGCCTGGCGCAGGTGCAGGGAAGAGCGCTCATTCTTTTACCCACGCGTGAGCTCGCTATCCAGGTGAATGAAGAACTTTTTAAAGTTGGACAGTCCATGAACATGAGGACTGCTGTTTTGATCGGTGGTGAGCCTATCCGCCGCCAGACGCAGGACTTGGCGAGAGACCCGCGTATCATCATTGCCACCCCTGGCCGTTTGATTGATCACATGCAGCAGCACCATATTCATCTGGGTGATATCACGATCCTTGTCCTTGATGAGGCTGACCGTATGCTCGACATGGGGTTTGCCCCGCAGATTAATACCATCATGGCCTGTGTCGCGCCTGTTGAATACCGCCAGACCATGCTTTTCTCGGCGACCATGCCGAAGGAAATTATTAAAATAGCAACATCCAATATGAAGCTTCCGACGCACATTGAAGTGGCGCCGCCGGGGACAACGGCTGAGCGTGTGACCCAGGAACTTTTTATTGTGAAGAAGGAAATGAAAAACGTATTGCTTCAGAAAGTTCTCGAGCAGTACAAGGGTTCTATCCTCATTTTCTCGAGGACGAAATTCGGCGCCCGAAAGATTTCTCGCGCGCTGCGCCAAGTGGGTCATCGCTCGGCAGAGATCCATTCAGACCGGTCTTTGTCTGAACGCAGAGAAGCGCTGGAAGGTTTTAAAAGAGGGAAGTACCGTATTCTGGTTGCAACCGATATCGCTTCACGCGGAATTGATGTGACCGGTATTGAAGTGGTCATTAACTACGACCTGCCGGATGACGCCGATAATTACGTTCATCGTATCGGCCGTACCGGGCGAGCCGGACATCAGGGGCATGCGATTTCTTTTGCGACACCTGATCAGAAGGATGATGTGCGATCCATCGAGATATTGGTCAAGACCGCGATCCCGGTTTCTCAGCATCCGCAAATTCCGGTAGAACAGTTTGTTAAGTCCAGTTCAAGCAAGCCGTCGTTTAAACCGCGTTACGGCGGTGGTGGTAGTCACGGCGGAAGTCACGGCGGAAGTCGCAGCGGGGGATCAAAACCTCGTCGTTCTTCTGGTTATGGCGATTTTCGTCCCAAACGTTAAGTTGTAATATCAGTCACAGAAAACTCCTTTAAGGGAAAATTCTCTTAAAGGAGTTTTTCTTTTGTTCATTTTCTTAATTAAGTAGCAATCGTTGTGCGTTATGCGCTTTGCGTTATGCGCTTTGCGTTATGCGGTATACGATATAAGTTATGCAAAGCAAAACGCCCAACGCCCAACGCCCAACGCACAACGCACAACGCACAACGCACAACGCACAACGATTTATTTCTTTATACCTCGATACTTATCAGTAATCCAAAACTCCATGTATCGTCCGAACATGAGGCGGGTCTGAGCATCCAGCGCCGGAAGTGCGCTTAAGAATGTCAGTATAAATGGCAGGAGGCACCATTCTAAGGCGTGCTTAATTTTCTCAGTGAGTGGAATTTTTCGTTCCTGTTTAGGCAGCAATGAGATGCTCAATAAGATGGAAATGGCCAAAGAAAGTCCGGCCAAGTTGAAGATGACGGCAATCACCCGCGGGGCATTATAAGAGACTACGGAATACGTAAATTCCTGACGCGCATAAATTGCCGGGATCCAGCCAATAAAACTTAATAGGAATCCCCAGGTTGCCCACGAGACATGCCCTTCGAAAAGTTTGAACCCATGGCGTACCTTGTCATAGAGAGAAATTTTTTTACTCTTTAAGAAAAGGCGCATGACGATGGGAAAATTTTCGACACCCCAAGCCCAGCGTTTCTTTTGTTTATAAATCGTACGAATGGTGTCCAGCCAGTTTTTGGACCCGGCCACATCCATGGAAAGAGTGGTAAGAATCGGTACCACGTGATAATTGCCGTTGAAATGGATGTAGCATTTCCAGAAAATTGCCGAATCATCCGAGATCATATCAACGGGCCAATAATCAACTTCAACGAGCGCTTTCAAGCTCATGCTATGGCTAGAAAATGTCACCAGCTTTTCGGGATTGGTTGCCTCAATTAATTGAAAAAAGGATGAACCGATTTCCATAACGCGAGCAAAACAAGGGACCTGCCAGATATTATTATGGTAAACAGGGATCGGCTGGAAGCTGGCGTTGTAGCGTTCGGGTGTCACCATAAAATGATAGGTGAGGCACGCAAAGAAATGATGGCTTACGACCGTGTCGGCGTCGAAACAAGACAAGATAACATTGTCGACGGGAATATTATTTTGCGTAAGGTAATCGGTAGCGCGGCGGGCGGCATAAGTAACGTTGGCGCCTTTGACGCGCGCTTCCCCGGGCAGGTTATCTGGATGAAAGATAACTAGAATGTCCCAAAATTTAGAGCGGTATTTTTCCTGGAGGATTACGATGTCGTTTTTGATCTGTTGAGTTGCGCGTTCTTCAACGGCAAAAATAACGAGGACGCGTTGGGTGGGGAAGGTTTGGGTGCTTAAACTTTCTAGGCCGGGTTCAATGATCTCACGGGATTCTTTGGCAACTGGAAAAATAACCGCGTTATAGATTTCATGCGAGCGGCAAGGGAGTTTCTCGCTGTTTTTTAGAGTCAACAATTCTGTATGATGGCGTCTCCAGGAAAAATATTTTCCAAGATTGAGTTTGGAAGGAGGATGGCTCGCGGAGTTGATGTAGGTATTGATATCATCCACGTGCTGGATTTTTTCATTCCAATCTGTTTCTTCTTCGGTGGTCAGTCGGAAATAAGATAAAAGAAGGAAAATCATCATGTAGGTCAATTTAAACAACCAATAAAGGTCAAAGGCAATAATCAGGATCGCGGCCCACAATGGTTTTGAAAATGAGAGGATAATCATTCCTAAAAGAATAAGCCAGCTGGTTAAGCCGGGCAATATTTCGAACAGGCGTTGGAGGCGATGTTCAGCGCTGGAAAGATTTTCTTTAGAATAGTGAATGTTCATTTTTCTTCGTCTTTGATTAACGTATTCTTGTTGCTTGAATGTAAAATGGCATATTGCGCTACGATATCCGTCGATGATAAGCGGTCCGTATCTTTGTTGATATAAAATGTTCTTCCGGCGCGTTCTGAATAGTAGATGCCGGATTGTTTTTTGATATCCGTTATTTTTCGAATGGCTTTTGTTTCGCAACAGTCTGTGTCGGCGATAAATAGCTGGTCATTGTCCGCAAAGATAATATGGCTGCCTTCATTAACCCAGAATGCGTTGGTAATATCTTTACCTTTATCTTGTAACCAGGTGATTGCAGGAAAAGAATTTTGGGCGTTCTTGGCGAAATCAATGAAGCCGATTTTGGTTTTGGACCATAGAACTATTTTTTGCGGCTTTTTGTTCCATCTGAATCCTTGAATGTCATGGTCGGCTAATAGAAAAGGTTTTAGATTGCTTATCAATTCGCCGTCTTTTCCTAAAAGCAGGATGCTGTTTTCTGAGACGGCGGTCATTTTAGAAAAAGGAGAATGACGCAGCACAAGGTCGTTAAAGAGCGGGTTGGCTGAAACCAGTCGGGTGGTTGTCTCGGATGTGTTAATGCTGGCCTTGAGCAATGTTTTGTCTTCTGAGATGAAGAATATAGTTTGCCCATAACTTGTAAAGTTGACCGCCTGATTAATAATCTTCGGATAGATGGCTTTGGTGGCGATGTCAATCCGGTTGATCGCATTATTTTGAAATGACAGAAGATGGCGCGGATCATTCGCGCTCCATTCGATGGATTGCGGAGTGACCGGGAATAGATTAGTGATATCTTCGGTTTTGGAAGTTCCCAATAAAGGATCCGTCCATAGAAATTTTGTTTGGCCGTCTTGATCGATTTCAAAAATTAGGTACGGGCTTGCCGCGATAGAATATATTTTTATGACCTTGCCTTCGATTTGTTCCATGCTTGCGGGGAAAAGGGGTTTAAGCCGCGGCGTTTTGTCCGGCCGTTCGGGCAGGATGTTTTGCGTGAAACTCTCATCCCATATATGCACAAAAACGTCTTTTGTGTTCGGGCCCGTGGTCACGATAACAAAAGGGTTGTCGTCGATTGGAATGAGTTGATCAATGTGTTGGTCTGATAATTCCGTGGTTGCAATGGGGTTTGGAAGTAAAAGGACATTATCCAGGGGGGTCGCTTTTTCCGGGGACACAAAGACAGTTGCTTCCCAGGATTGATAGTGCTCTGCGTTTAATTTAAGTTTGTATATGCCGGGAATCAGATTATCAATGAGCGTTGGTGTTTCACTTTTAAGAAGTTCTCCATTGAGTGTGATAGAGGCCCCGGACGGGATCGAGGCGATATAAATAATGCCTGTTTTAACCATCTTTTTCTTGCCCGGTTCAATCATAATGCCCAGTGAGTATAGAATTAAAGACGGGCAGACGATCAAATATAAGATCACGAAAATAATAAATAATATTTTTCTAAGCTGTGTCATGGTTTATTTTGAAGATTGTTAGTGGATTCTAAATGGTTTCTGTGAAGCCGATGTCTATTGGTTAAGCAAGTCCTGTTTACAATTAATTTAATAGAATTTTGTGAGTTGTGTGATTGCATGTTCTGTCTAAAAGAAGATCTACAATTGCCTCGGTTTTGAGGTTGGATAAAATTTGATAATTTTTTTTGACTCCAGGCAGTTCACAGGGAAGAGGCGATCAAAAAGGAATATCTTAATGAGCGCTCGCTGGTGATGAGCCGACGCAGTGTAGTCATGAATAAAGGATATACAGGGTGCATAGATCAACATAAGGTGATTATTTGATTTAAAAGTAAGACATCATAGCACAGCAAGAAGGAATATAAAATCGCTTAAGTTGCTTGGGATATCTTGGCGGGGATCTTGGTGCTCGGGATTCTTATGAAAGTCGTTTAGTGATTCTCAAACTTTTATTGGCGTTCGTATTGACACGTATAAAGCCTTGTGTATAATAAAAACCAACCAGTTGGTATGTTATATGGAAAAACCTAAAAAGAACTCAACATTGGATAATATTCTTGGCGTGGCCCGCGATCTTTTTTTGAACCGTGGGTTTTCAGCGACTTCTGTGGATGAAATTTGCCGGAAGGCGAAGATAACCAAGGGTGGATTTTTTCATTATTTTAAGAGTAAGGAGTGTTTAGCTAAAATTGTCTTAACAAGATTTTGTGCGAACACCCGTGACCAGATACGTCAGTCGGGGTGTTGTGAGAACGTCTCTGATCCATTAGAAAGGGTGTTTGCCGCCCTTGATTGCATATCTGAGAATCTCCGGCAGTCCAAGAAACATCAGGGATGTTTGATTACTACGTTTGTCCAGGAAATGTCTCAGACCCATCCCGCGATTCAGTCGATGTGCAGGGAGGGATTAGAAGCGTGGGCATTGATGATTAAGAATGAGCTGACGCTTGCTAAAAAAAAATACGCGCCTCATTCGTCGGTGAATGTCGACAGCTTGGCTAATTATTGTGTTGCTGTCATCGAGGGGGCGCAGATTTTGGCCAAGGCAAACGGGAAAAGTAAGTTTATGGACGAAAGTATCGATCATCTTAAAGAGTATTTGATATTTGTATTTAAACCAAAAACAAGAGGAGGACGTCATGAGTGAGTCTAATGAGAAAAAAGAAGGTTCATGCTGCAAGTCAGGCAGCAGTTGCTGTGGTTGTAAAAAATTCCTGATAGGAATTCTGGTTGGAGTTTTGATCGCTGTTATTGGGCATTGTTTTGTTTGCGGCAAAGGTTCCCTGTGCGGCAAGTCAAAGATGTGTCCGATTGGACAAACCATGCAGGTGCCTGCGCAATAATAAAATAAATGGTCGTCTCAAGGCGTTTGTTTTGCCTTGGGATGGCCTAATTTAAATAGAGGTGATTAAAATGAAGCCCGGTATCCGTTGGGTTGGTGATCATCAGGGAGATGATCATTTTTTGTTTAACAATCGTGCACAGCCTGGTGATGATGAATTATTAGATCAATATTCACGGGTTGTCAGCCGTACTGTCAAAGATGTCAGCCCTGCGGTGGTCAAGGTTGATGTCGTTTTCTCCGTTGATGATTCTGTGCGTCAGGATGTTCGTTTTCCTAAAGATGCGAAAGGCAGCGGTTCAGGATTTTTGTTTACGCCCGACGGGTTTATTCTGACTAACAGCCACGTGGTGCATGGCGCCAAGTCCATTGATGTGCTTTTTATAGACGGGCGAAAGCTCAAGGCGCGGTTGATTGGTGATGATCCGCATACGGATTTAGCGGTCATCAAGGTTGATGGTTTTAATTTGCGATATGCCCAGTTGGGTGATTCAAATGCGCTTCAGGTGGGGCAGTTGGTCGTCGCCATCGGAAATCCTTTTGGTTTTGAATGCACGGTCACATCCGGAATCGTGAGCGCTTTGGGAAGATCCATACGCTCTAATTCCGGCCGATTAATCGAGCAGGTCATTCAGACGGATGCCGCGCTTAATCCCGGAAATTCCGGCGGGCCGCTTGTTAACTCCAGGTCTCAGGTTGTGGGTGTGAATACTGCGATTATTCTTCCTGCGCAAGGTATTTGTTTTGCGGTGCCGGCGAACACCGCTCAATGGGTTGCCGGCCAGTTAATGTCTGAGGGGCGTATCCGTCGGGCATTTATAGGCGTTGCTGGCCAGAATATTCTTTTACCCGGGGGTATTGTTCATGTGGATTGTTTGCCTGTTGAAGGCGGTGTGCATGTGGCTTCACTAGCGGAAGATTCTCCGGCGTATATCGCAGGCGTCCGTGAAGGGGATGTGATCATCGCCGTCAACAGCCTGATTATTAAATCCATGGATGATCTTCATCGGTTCTTGACTAAGGATAAAATTGGAGAACGTGTCCGGTTTGTGCTTATCCGGCAGTTCGAAAAGTTCGCGATTGATGTCATCCCGCAAGAGGTTCCGTATTCAAAATAATGTTATGTGTTGTGCGTGATGCGCTGTGCGATAGACTTGGGCGCAAAACGCACTACGCATAACGCAAAACAATTTTGTCTTCAAGACAATGGCGGTTGCTTCGTCATTGTCTTTTTTTTCTCGCGATCATTTCGAATTGCCAGGCGATAAGCGTAAGAAACAGCGGCGCAATCGGCAGGGCATAACGGGGAAGGATAAAGAAAATAGAATGGATAACGGTAAACGTCAGGATTAATAAACAAATAAAGCAATGATAAATATATTTCTCATCGGAGATATTGTTAGAATTCAGAATCTTACTTTTATTTCTCCAAATGCTCAACATGCCTAGAATCAATACCCCTGCCGATAAAAAAGCCACGAGGCACCGCAATGAATATTTAAACCAGGAAGCATTATAGATTTTATCAATCGCATCGGGATAAATGACATAGGCAATTTCCGGCGCTTCCCAAAACAAAACTTTACTTCCCTCAATGATTGACAGAAAGACATATTGAAATGGGTTTTTCAAAGCAATAGGTGTGGTTTCTTTGATCAGCGTTTTGTTAATTTGAGATTTCGATAATCCTTGTTTGATTAAAGTGTGTATTTTATCTTGGCCAATTAAATCAGATGGTAGATGGCTCCACGCTACGCAGTTTTGTTTGAATAAATCAGAGCAGGCATCGGGTCCTACCATATAGGCTAACGCGCTTTGAAGGCGTTGAGAGGATAATGGCAGCATTCGTCGGGACGTATTGCCGTAAAGAGCGTCAGACCCGCGGTTCGTGAATACATATAAACCGTTAAAATGTTTATTGGTAAATTTATAGGCGGCGACTGGCAGATACCACATAGCTGTTACTGCTACTAAGAAAATGAAAGCGTTTCGGGCGGTTAGTTTGTTTTTTTCTTTTAATGCTTTAAGAAGTAAGAAGAAAAAAGGAAGTAGGATGCAGGGAATGATGAGTTCAAACGAGCCTTTAATAAGAATGATTAGCAAGGCCGGAATGCTGAAATTCAATGCGTTTAAAATGGTTTGTGTTCTGGAGCAAGTTTTTAGCTGAAGCCAACTTTTTGAGACGGCAAGGATAAGCCAAAGGATGATCGGATAAGTTAGAATTTCGGAAAATAAAATGAGTCCGGAACTGACCATCGCAGGTGAGACCCCCATATAAGCAAGGATAACGGCGCATATTTTATCGGAAATCTGCAGTTTCTTAAGCAATCTGTAGGTCAAATACTGGCTTATCAAAAGGATGATCATTTGAAGGATGATCTGGATTGATAAATAATTGACACTTTGCCACTGGGCCAGGCGCATGGACAGGGAAACTAATATGGAATAAAGCGGTTCACGGCTTGGTCCTGTTATGAAATATTCCAGCCATTTGTTTTTGACAAACATTTCAGCGATGCTCTGATAGCTGAGGGAATCATGGAAGATGATCGTTTGAGAGGTCAATGCCAAATAGCTTAAGAAAAATAAAGTCAAAAGCATGACAGAGATAATCAGGCTTGGGATGCGTTTATCGATTTTTGAAGGGTTATAGTCGGACATTATGAAGTGCGCTAACGCTGCATTAATTTTAAGATTTATTTCATGGTAAGGATAGTCTAGGTATTAGGCAAGATTTTTAATGAAAATATTTGTTACCGGGTATTAATATGACCTTTCCAACCCCGGGGGTTGGGAAGGTTTAATTTGCCGCATAAAAGGCTTGTGTCTTTCATTGTTCTGCCGTAAAGTTTAGCTATCGTTCTATTAAGTTTAAATCGTTTTATTTTTCTGGACATGCGAACATACTTAAATTTTATTAATTCCGCTCTGCTGGTCGTCTATTTATTAGCAGCCTTTCCTTTATGGTGCGGTTATCTTTGGCCGTCGACTCCCTCATCGAAAGGCGCACTTAAGAATTATATCGAAAACGTGCGCCATCAATCTCACGAAAAGGCCCAGATTCGGACCATCAATTTTCTGATACCTGAGGATTACCGTGAACTGATGGGATTCTTGAATACTCCTGATGGGAGGGATCCTTTATCGCTTATTCCGTATGCCACGTATTTTCGGACGTTGGCTGAGGTTTTGCCTGTGCCGTATTCCGCCGATGCTTATGCCGTGTTAGGATTTTGTTATTCTCATCAAAATAAAGACGCCGATGCGCTTGCCAGTTATGCGAAATCCCTGCAGATTAATCCGGCTTTCATTTGGACGTATTATAATTTGGCGCTCATCAATTTTCAGGAAGAGAATTTTGAGAAATCCGTCGAGCTAATTGAGCGGATGATTTCTCTTAATCCTGAATTGTCATTACGCATCATTGCTTCTTCAAAAATTTATTCAGATATTCTGCGAGACCAAACCGGCATTGATTTAGACGTAGAGATTAAAAAGGCATATGCCGATGCCTTGCGGATTTTGGTGATCAGCCAGTATCGTCTTAAAAAATTTCCGGAAGTAGTGGGTGTCGCGCGTTACGCCATTCAATCTGGTTTTGGGCCTGTAGACGTTTTCAATTTCTATGCTTCTTTAGTGGCTGGCAGTGACGATGATCGTCAGAAAGCGGACGAAATGCTTAAAGACGCTGCCATGCAAAATGCGAATATATTCACCGGCAAGGATCTCTCCGTGCGGTTTTTTTGAAAAAACCTTTCGCGCCCCCGGGGTCAAGGAAGGTCGTATAAAATTTATGAATCAAGAACATAAGAATTTTCGAAACGGAACAAAAGATTTCGTGTTGATCATTTTCGCCTTTGTTTTATGGGCGCTGATGTTCCGCGGGTATCTTTCCGGCAAGGTCGCATTGTTTGATGATGCGATTTCCTACTATGACCACATCAAATTTTATTTAGACAATATTTCCAGAGGTGTGTTTCCATTATGGGATCCATTGTGGTTTTGCGGCAACTCCAATACGTTTTTTCTTCAACGCATGGGGTGTTTTAATCCGTTTCTGCTTTTTACCCTGGCCTTTAAGAGCATCGGGTTTTCCTACACAACGTCTTACCTGATTTATTTGATGCTTTACTATTTCGTCGGTTGTGTCGGTTTTTATCTTCTGGCCAGGTGCGTTATTAAGGATAGGGTTTGTTCATTTGTTGCGTTTCTTATGCTGTTGTATTCGGCTTTGGGGACGAGGAACTTTGACTCATTTATGATCCTGATGTTCACGCCGATTGTATGGTTCTTTTATTTCTTGGTGGCGTTTAGCCAAAAACCCCGACGGTATGCATTTGTAGGGATGGTCGTTGCCCTTATTATGGCGGCAACCACGTACATTCCATTTTATTTCTTGTTGAGCGTTTTTACTTTTATAGTTTTGTTCGTCCTTATTTACGCCACGGAGTTAAGGGTCCTTATCCCGCAGTATCTAAAGTTCATTAAAGAGAACAAGATGCTGGTTGCTTTATGCCTGTTTCTTCTCGCGGTGTCGTTGGCGCCGGGATATCTTTTCTTTAAGGCCGGTGGAAAGGGCGATTATGTCATGCCAATGCGTAACACCAGCCAGGCGGTGGGCAGCGTGCTGGGTGTGCAGGCGCAAGATAGTTCTAACAGTTGGGCGCTTCTTGAGGAGCTTTTTTTTGCGCGATATTATTACACGGACATCACCTTAATCGAGTTTGCCATTATTTATGTTCCCTTATTTGCCGGGATTATCTTTCTATTGGGATTTGTAACCAAGATTAATAAAAAAATCCTGTTGTTGTTCTTATGGATCTCCGCGCTTCTCCTTATATGTATTCCTAAAGTTTCGCCGGTCTATGCTTTTTTCTATGAGCATGTTTCCTTTTTTAAATATTTTAGAAATCTGCATTTTTATTTGTGGGTCACAATCCTGCCGGCTGTGTGTTTGCTTTTGGGTTTACAGTTTAAGTCTTATTTGGCGTGGAGGCCGATTGTTTTGAGTGAACGTTTAGCCGGCGCCGGATACATCGTGATCATTCACGCAGCCTTGGCATGGCTGTTGTGGCATAATCAATATCCCGTCGTGACGAGCTATTTTGTTTTGATCTTGAGTTGTGTGTTCTTTCTGTGGCGGTTGTTTGGGACGCTCGAGCGGCGGATCACGTTGACGATGGTTATTCTGCTTTTGGTCGCTGCGCTTGAACCGTGGGAGATTTACGGATATCTGAGCCAGAATACGAGACCATATCAACCATACGCCTACACATATGATTCAGCCTCTTTGGACTTTCATTATGTGAGAGACGATAATGATGTGGAAATGGCCGGGGTGGACACAGCAGTAGTTACACAAAAGGAAGATGATCGGCCGCAAGGACGTGTGGTTAGATCGGCAGGCGCTTTTTATTATGCTTCGAAATGGTTCAGTTATTTGTCAGCCAATGTAGACATGTATGTTATGCGCAAATACCGCAGTCATAAATTTATCATTTACGACGCTGTTGAACGCCTGGATGATAACAAAATTGATTTCGCGGTTTTAGAAACGGCGCTGGCCGAGAATCGCAATGTTGCTTTTGTTTCAACCGATGACCCAGCTGTTGTTAATCACAAGACTGTAGCAAGAGCATCCTATTATGCCAGGACTGTTGATGTGCCCGCATCTGATTTTTATGTGGAGGCTTTTGATGCGAATAGAATCAGGATCAAAACGAATTTCGCCAAGCCTCAATTTGTTGTTTATAACGACAATGATCATCGAGAATGGCGGGTTTGGATTGATGGTAAAGAGGGGCCGGTAGTTCGTTCAAATGTGGCGTTTAAAGGAGTTTGGGTTCCGGCGGGGCAGCAGACCGTGGAATTCAAATATGGCTCGCCTAAGACGTGGGGAATTTATATGTTTTTATTCGTTGGGATTAACGGCCTTTTTGTCATGCTTTTGTATTTATCGTGGCGTGAGTTTAATGTCAAAAGTAAGGATGAGGACCGGCAAGCCGTATTTTAAAACCATGAATATAAATATCCTAAAGCTTTTGAAATATGTTTTAAGCAGAGTGTTGGTCCTTTACTTTGCGGCTTTCGTGATCACCTATTTCTTTCTTGATCATAAAGAGGCCAAGTGGCATGCGTACGCCGCCACGTTAAGCCGCCTGCAGCCACCGTATTATTATTTGACCCAATATACCGACGGTAAAGTTCCTTATGATAGGAAAGAGCTTTTAGCCTATCGTCTCTTTTTTTCTCAATTAGTCACGGTTCTTCCTGACCGGTCGGATGGCTACGCGATGCTGGGTTTTTGCCAGCATGAACTCGGGGAAACGGATGCCGCGATTAAGTCTTTTAAAAAAGCCGTCGATGCGGTTCCGCCTTTCTTGTGGTTTAATTATGATCTTGGCTATGCCTATTTTCAAAAGAAAGATTATGAGCACGCCGTCGAGTATTTGAGCCGCGCCGTTGTTAGTAATCCTGAGGTGATTTTTAAATACATGGCAGGCTCTAAGCCTTATTTGGACGCGATCGCAACGATACCAGATTTTCAGAATGATTTTTTATCACGAGTGAGAGTTGGAATGGCAAACAGCTATAAGATGCTTGTTTTAAGCTATTTTCACTTGCAGCAATTTGACCGGCTGATCGCGTCAGCCCAAATGGCGGTAAACCAAAAGCTTGATGACGACGGGTTTTTCTTCTATTATCTGGGGGTCGGAGCGTACTATGCCAAGCAATATGAACCGGCAGTTATGTATTTGCAACAAAGCCTGTCGAAAAATTCTGAGGCCGCTGAAGTTTATTATTATCTTGCGATGGCCTTAAAGGCATTAGGAAAGGAAGCTTTAGCAGTTGCGGCATTACAAAAAGCGCAAGAGTTGGAGAATTCCAAGGGTTCGAGTTTCGCGGATTTGAGAAATGTCCGATTAATGATTTTGTAATTGTTGAGGGGGAGTTTATGAAAGGTATTATTTTAGCGGGGGGAAAAGCAACGCGGCTTTATCCGATCACCAAAGGAATCAGCAAACAACTTCTGCCCATCTATGACAAGCCGATGATTTATTATCCGTTATCGGTGTTGATGCTGGCTGGCATCAAAGAGATCTTGATTATATCAACGGACGAAGCGCTGCCTGCGTTTAAGAAATTGTTTGGTGACGGGTCAGATTACGGGATCACCTTGAAGTATTGCGTGCAAAAAGAACCCCGCGGGCTCGCGGATGCATTTATTGTTGGAGAGAAATTCATCGGCAGTGATTCCGTGGCCTTAATTTTGGGTGATAATATATTTTTTGGCAATGGTTTGCCTGATTTATTACGTGAGGCATCAAGCTCTTCGCAAGGCTCAACGATTTTTGGATATTATGTCGGCGACCCAAGGCAGTATGGCGTTATTGAGATCGATAAAAATGAACGGATTATCTCTATCGAGGAGAAGCCAGCCAAGCCTAAATCGAACTGGGCTGTCACGGGATTGTATTTTTTTGACAATGATGTCGTCAAGATTGCCAAGAAAGTCAAGCCTTCCAAGCGGGGGGAGCTGGAGATCATTGATGTCATCCGTGAATACCTTACCCGTCAGCAATTAAAATTGCAGATGATGGGCCGCGGTTACGCGTGGTTAGACACGGGAACCTATGGTTCGCTTTTGGATGCGTCAATGTTTATCCGTACGATTGAAGACCGTCAAGGTTTAAAGATTGGATGCATCGAGGAAGTGGCTTATCGTATGGGTTTTATCGACGAAAAGAAATTAAAATCACTGGCCGGCGCGATCAAAACAAGTTACGGCGGATATCTGATGAATATTCTCAGAAGCAAATAACAGGAAGGCGCCCGGACTTCCTCAAAATGATTTTATAAAAACGAACATGGCTTATTAATAATCACAGCGTATGGATTTAGCGGCTTTATTAAAAACCATAATTCTTAGTTTAATCGCGGTCATCATTGAAAGCTTTTCCGCGACGGAAGAAGATAAAAGATGGTTTAGAAATTTACAGCAGCCCAAGCACTCATTTCCATTTATTTTTTGGTATGTGGTGGGCGGGTTTTATTACATGATCTGCGGCATTATCGCGTACAGAGAATTTTATAACGCAACAGAGATTTTTATTCTTCCAATAATTTTACTAGCTCTGATAATGATCTTAAATAGTTTAGCAAATTTTATCCTTTTTAAATTTCGTTCATTAAAAGCTTTTTACTGGTTTCTTGTTTTGCTTACACTTTTATTTATTGGATTGATTTCAACGCTGTATCAAACAGACAAGATGTCGGCCTGGTTTGCGGGCATGTATTTGCTTTGGTTATGTTATGACATATATTATTTTAGGCAGCTTTGGCGAATAAATGAATGTAAAACAACAATGATAAAGGGAAAAACAACCTATGGGAGTTAAATCATCACGCATTCTTGTGACCGGCGGGGCTGGATTTATTGGCAGTGAATTTGTCCGCCAGGCCATTGCCGACGGATTTAAAGTATTTATTGTGGACGCGTTGACTTATGCCGGCGATCTTGAACGTTTAAAGAAGTTAAAAGGAAAGTTCGGATTTGTTAAAGCGGATATCAACGACGGGAAGAAGGTCACGGCTGCGATCAAAAAGTTCAAGCCTTCGGCAGTGGTGCATTTTGCTGCAGAGACGCACGTGGACCGAAGTATTTTAGACGGCCGCGATGCCTTGCTCACGAATGTGATCGGGACTCAAACTTTGATGGACATCGTGCGTGCCAACGGGATTGAAAGATTTATTCATGTTTCAACCGATGAAGTCTACGGCGAGATAGAAACAGGGCATTTTTATGAAACGACTCCCTTGAATCCAAGTTCACCGTATTCGGCGGCAAAGGCGGCGGGGGATTTGTTAATTAAATCCTACGCGCGCACGTATCGGTTTCCAGCTATCATTGTTCGTCCGTCCAACAATTACGGGCCATGGCAGTATCCCGAGAAATTTGTGCCCGTGATTATTTACAAAGCGATCAAGAATCAAAAGATTCCTGTTTATGGGCGAGGATTCAACGTCCGGGAATGGCTTTATGTTTCTGATTGCGCGCGTGCTATCTTAACAGTCCTTAAGAAAGGAAAGATCGGGGAGATTTATAATATCGGTTCGGGGTATGAACGTACGAATATTTTGGTGGTTGAAACCCTGCTGGATATCCTCGGGAAATCTAAAAATCTCATCGAATATGTGAAGGACCGCCCCGGACACGATGTCCGCTATGCTTTAAACTTTGATAAAATCCGTCGGGAATTGGGCTGGTCTCCGCAAGTTAATTTTCAAGACGGCATGGTTAAAACCGTTGAACATTACAAGTCGAATATAAAATGGCTGGATAAAAAAGTTTCCTATTTAAAGTCCTATTGGAAGAAGGTCTATAAGAAATAATATTCGGATTTTAAGCGTGCGATTTAATAGATAAAGCTTGAAAAAATAATTGACTATCAGGTATGCTGTTGATAATCTTATCGGGTGTTCGAAGGGTGTTAATGTCTATTTATTGCCCTTAGGCTTTGGTAAGCCCAACATTGATTCCATTGAAGGAGCACGGCATGGAAACAATGTTGGGTTTTTTATGACTTGAAATCTTTAGAGAATTTCTAATTTCTCGACAAGGTAAAGGATTGGTTGGTAATCTTATGACAAAATTTTCAGCAACGCTTTGGGAATCGATGGTATTGCCTCAGGATCTTGAGCGTGTTTTAAAGCAAGCTAAAAGCATAACCATCCCAAAAAATAAAGAGGAATTAATTGATCTTTCTTTAGGAGGCTCTGAGGCTGATTCTTTTGATGTGAAATATGATGTTCCCGGTCATGGTGTGATCACTGAGGCGCGGGTTGTCCGGTGTCGTAACGGTTTGGCGGCTAATTATCCAGACAAATATATGCGTCGTCGAGATCCTGACAGCATGATTATCGCAGATGATAATCCCACAGATAAAACCCGATTTGAAGATAAATTCAGCGTGCCGTTTAGTGAATTTCGAACGGATGTGCTGAATTGGTTTAAGAGCCAGGATTTAATCCTGATGCCGTTTTATTCCGGCGGGGATTATCTCGGGTATGCCTCATTATTGGTGGCGCCTAAGAATGCTGCTTTTTTTGCCTGCGCTTTGGCAGATCTTCAAGGGATGGTACCTGAAGGTGAATTGCCTGCTGGTTTCACGCCGCGGTCGCTTATCTATTTAGCGCCACCTTTTCGGCATACGCATTGTCGAGGACAACAGTACGTTGTTCATAATCGCACAGAGAAGACCCACGAGCTTTTTTCTTTGAATCTTTATCCCGGCCCCAGCGCCAAAAAGGGTGTGTATGGTTTTCTTTTATCCTTAGGTGAACAGGAAGGATGGGTGACAATTCACGGCTCTACTGTCCAGATCACCACGCCATATGATAACCAGTTGACGATTGTTCACGAGGGCGCCTCCGGCGGCGGAAAAAGTGAGATGCTTCAGTATCCACATCGCGAACCTGACGGCCGATTGCTTTTGGGAGAAAATATTGTTACCAAGGAGCGCCGCTATATTCCGCTTTTTCAGGGATGTTCCCTTCGTCCTGTCACGGATGACATGGCCCTGTGCCATCCGCAATTCCAGAACGGCAGTAAAAGGCTAGTCGTGGCGGATGCTGAAAAAGGATGGTTTGTGCGTGTTAATCACATCACTCATTATGGTGTTGATGCGTATTTAGAAAATTTAACGATCAATCCCAGTTCACCGTTAACGTTTTTAAATCTTTATGCCGTTGCACAGGCCACGTGTTTGATTTGGGAACATATTGAAGATGAACCCGGAGTTGCCTGTCCAAATCCTCGTGTGATCATGCCTCGCAGCGTTGTTCCTAACGTTGTTAATGAGCCGGTGGAGGTGAATATCCGAAGTTTTGGTGTGCGAACGCCGCCGTGCACCAAGCAGCATCCAACGTATGGAATCATTGGCTTATTGCATATTTTGCCGCCTTCTTTAGCATGGTTATGGCGTTTGGTGTCTCCGCGTGGCCATGCCAACCCGAGCATTACAGATACAACAGGAATGAGCAGTGAAGGTGTTGGTTCCTATTGGCCTTTTGCAACCGGCCGTCGGGTGGACCAGGCAAATTTGCTATTGCAGCAAATTGTGCAAACTCCTTTAACGCGCTATACCCTTTCACCTAATCAGCATGTCGGCGCTTGGCAAACAGGATTTATGACGCAGTGGATTGCCCGCGAATATCTTGCCAGACGTGGGAGTTCCCGGTTTAAACCGGAACAATTGCAGTCAGCCCGGTGTCCGCTTTTAGGACACGCTCTTTATTCCATGCAAGTGGAAGGTTCAGCCATTCCTCGCGATTTTCTCCAAGTTGATACTCAGCCTGAGATCGGCGAGGCCGGATACGACGAAGGTGCAAAAATCCTTACTCAATTTTTTCACAATGAATTAAAGCCATATCTTCTGGAAAATGATCTGCTTCCTTTGGGCCGTAAGATTATTGAGTGTTGTATCAGTGGCGGATCCGTGGAAGACTATGATCGTTTGATTCCTTCCAGTGAATTTTCTTAAATAAATATAACTATATATTTATTTGACTTTTCGAGCATAAACGGTTATGCTTACTCTAGTTGTAAATTTGTAAAAGTGTTGAAAATAGTAACTATGTGCTTAGATATTTGTTGAGAATGCTGCATATGCTTCAAAGCGACGTTGTTATCTTTGCCGTGGATTACTATTTCCAAGTTCTGGTGGAAAGGAGGTAGTAAGTACCATGGCAAAAGGTAAAGTAAAGTGGTTCGATAGCAAAAAAGGCTATGGCTTTATCGCTGCCGAAACGGGGGAAGATGTTTTCGTCCATTTCAGCGCGATTCAAGGTGATGGCTATAAAAGCTTAGATGAGGGCCAAGAGGTCGAGTTCGAAGCCGAACGCGATCAAAAAGGTCTTAAAGCTAAGAACGTTACAAAAGCGTAAGTGTTAAGCCCGGCGCTTTATGCGCCGGGCTTAATCCTCTCTCGAGATCAAAAGTGGATAGAAAACCGCATACCTTCCATATTCCCGTCATGGGGACAGGTTTTTCCATCGACACCCCTGTCAAAGTAGCTAAATACGGAATTTCTTCAGTCATTTCAATTGTTGATGATTGCCTCATTGAAGAGATGCGTAAATACTACTGCGAGAGAACGGGGGAGGCCTATGTCCCAATTACCAAGTACGATGAAGATTTTCGTGCCCGCCGTATTCGGGAATATCTTAATTTAATTGATCGTATCGTTAAGAAACAATTTGCAGAACTTAAAGCTTCTGCTTTTGAGATCGGTACAGAGATCACAAAATATTTTAGAATCCTGCCGGAAGAATCGCCATTAAAACAGCTCTATAAGAAAATGTTAGATACGGTCGACCTAAACGAGAAGGTGAAACTGCAAGATAGTTTGCGTGCTTCCATGCGACCCGGCGATATTAATGTGAATATTATGACAAAATTGGATCGTAATAATTACGGTTCAGATAAAAAAGAACTTCCTCAGGAATTTTCCGATGCCTTGTCAGCGTTGCGTGGGTATGCCCAAAGCACGTTGCATTCCGCTATAGTTTTTTCTGCTGGATTTAATCGCAGGTTGTACGCCTATATTGAAGAATTCAAAGATTTTTACGCAGACGCCGCTGGTTATATTCAAAAGCGTGTGGTGATTAAAGTAAGCGATTACCGTTCTGCCCTTATTCAAGGTCGATTTTTGGCTAAAAAAGGTATTTGGGTTTCTGAATACCGTGTTGAATCAGGATTAAATTGCGGCGGCCATGCATTTGCTACCGATGGATATTTGATGGGACCTATTCTCGAGGAGTTTAAGGTTAAACGTCAAGAGTTGGTTGATGGCTTGCATGCGATTTATAATGAGGCATTAAAACTTAAACAAAAAATATCTTACGGCAAGCCACATCAAGTTGACATAACAGCACAGGGTGGTATTGGCACTGCCAAGGAAGATAAATATTTGCTTGAGCATTATCAACTCAACGGTACCGGATGGGCAACGCCTTTTCTCTTGGTGCCGGAAGTGACGAATGTTGATCCTGTCACGTTGGCCAAATTGTCTGCGGCCACAGAAGATGATCTTTATTTGAGCCCGGTTTCTCCGTTGGGTGTTCCTTTTAACAATCTTCGCAGTTCAGAAAGCGATAGGGAGAGGGATAGACGTATTGAGAATAATCGTCCAGGCAGCGCTTGTCCCAAGGGTTACTTAGTTTCAAATACCGAATTTACTCCTCAGCCTATTTGCACAGCTTCACGTCAATATCAAAAATTAAAACTTGAAGAAATTAACAAGCAAAATCTTGACCCGTTTTTATACAAGAAGTCTTTGGATAAGGTTTTATCAAAATCTTGTATTTGTAATGATCTTGCGGAGGGTGTATTGATCAGGCATCAGATTGGAAATCCCGCGCAAAAACGTTTTTCCGCTGTTTGTCCGGGACCGAACCTTGCTTATTTTTCCAAGATTTCTACGCTTGAAGAAATGGTGGATCATATTTATGGCCGCGGGAATGTTTTAAATGATAGCTATCGTCCGCATATGTTTGTCAAAGAATTAAAGATGTATGTTGAATATTTTATTAAGGAATCGGCCAAGGCTCTTGAAGAACCTACTGAGAAACAATATGTGTATTGGAGAGGTTTTTATCAGAATATTCTTGAGGGTATTTCTTATTATAATAATTTATTTCCGCAGATGATTCATGAAACCTTAGAGGTTCGCTCGAAAATGTTAGAGGAAGTAGACGGTTTTCGTAGGATGATAACAGATTTTTTCGAGCAAAATCAAGGATTCAGCGTTTTAAACCAGCCGATAAAAGCGTCATAATTCCAAAACTCTTTATTAATAATACTGTATCTGAATGAGTCGTTAGACTTTTTCGGTTTGGTATTAAAAACTGCTTGTATAAAAATACGGAAATAGTAGTATGGCCATGTCAGTGAATATTCCAACTACGAGCAAGCCGCGCATTGTTATCATCGGCGGCGGATTTGCCGGCATGGAACTTGCCAAGGGTCTTCGTTCGCTTGAAGCTCAGGTCGTTCTCCTCGATAAAAATAATTATCATACATTCCAGCCTCTTTTGTACCAGGTGGCAACCGCGGCCCTTGAGGCCGACTCTATTGCCTATCCATTTCGCGAAATTTTTAAGAACCAAAATAATTTTATTTTTCGGATGACTGAAGTAACAAAGATCCGTCCAGAGGATCATTGTATCGAGACGTCTATCGGTGAAATTAATTATGAGTTCTTGGTCATTGCAGTTGGTTCCAAGACCAATTATTTTGGCATGAAAGACATTGAACAGTATTCACTGCCGATGAAATCCATTCCTCAGGCTATGGCCCTGAGGAATATGATCCTCGAGAATTTTGAAAAAGCTCTTTTGATGGGAAATCTTGAAGACCGCGAACGCCTGATGAATATCGTGGTTGTGGGCGGCGGGCCAACGGGTGTGGAAATGGCCGGGTCGCTGGGTGAGTTAAAGCTTCACGTGTTGCCGCATGATTATCCGGAACTGGATTTTCAGCGGATGCAAATCCATTTGATTGACATGGAATCAAGGCTGCTTAATGCTATGTCTGTTGAAGCATCTGCCAGCGCAGAAAAATTTCTGAAAAAATATAATGTTAATATCTGGCTTAAGACCAAGGTTATGTCGTATGATGGGAAAAATTTAATTCTTTCCAACGGAAAGAAGTTAATAGCAGATGGCGTGATTTGGGCGGCCGGCGTTACTGGCGCGGGGGTTTCTGGGCTTAGTCAGGAAGCAATGTCTCCGGGCAATCGTATCAAGGTTGACCGGTTCAATAAAGTTGTTGGGCACGCGAATATCTTTGCGATCGGCGATGTGGCTGGAATGATTGATGAGAAGGCTCCAAAAGGTTATCCCATGCTGGCCCCCGTTGCAATCCAGCAGGCCAAACTTTTAGTTAGAAACTTTCATCGAATGTTCACTAATCGGCCCATGAAATCCTTTGATTACAAGGAACTCGGTGTCATGGCCACCGTCGGGCGTAATCAGGCGGTCGTTGATCTTAATTTCATAAAGTTTCAGGGAATCTTAGCATGGTTCTTTTGGCTGTTTATTCATTTAATGACTCTTGTTGGATTTCGTAATAAGATGATCGCATTCGTGAATTGGGCGTGGAGTTATTTTAGTTACGATAAGGGGTTAAGGCTCATCATCCAGCCATTTAACAGGAAAAATATTTAAAGGAGAACAAATGAAAACAGTGTTTAATTCTTTGCGGACGTACACTGTTCGTGGGGCGTTAGCGGTAACGCCTTTGATTTTAACTTTTTTAGTTTTGCGTTTCTTTTACCGGGTCCTTGACCATAGTGTCATAGGCCAGGTTGATACTATTCTGGGCGTTAAAATCCCCGGGCCTTGGGTTGGCGTCGCAGTCTTTGTAGGGCTGCTGTATGTCATAGGGATTATTGCAAGCAATGTCATTGGCCGGCAGTTTTTTAATTTAATCGACATGATTTCTGAGCATATTCCGATCGTGAAGGTCATTTATCAAGTCGGCAAACAGCTTTCGAGTTCATTAACTCCGTCGGAACGGCAGACATTTCAGAAGGTGGTTTTGCTGGAATATTTTCATGTAGGTATTTGGAACATAGGATTTGTCACAGGGGCCATGAAGGACCAGCAGACGGGAGAGGAGATATATAAAGTTTTAATACCTACCGTCCCCAATCCCATCACCGGATTTATTGTTTTTACGAAAGCCTCTCAGATTATTGATCCCAAATGGAGTGTTGAAGATGGTTTAAAGATTGTTATGTCGGGCGGCATTATCGGCCCGGATCGGGTGAAATAACTATGGAAATTTCTGCCATTATTTTAAGTGTCCTTGGTCTGTGTGTTTTTGAGATCGTCTCCAGCCTCGATAACGCGGTTGTTAACGCGGATGTCCTTTCGACCATGAGCGCCAAATGGCGCAAGTGGTTTCTTGTATGGGGAATATTCTTTGGTGTCTTTCTGGTGAGAGGCGCGTTGCCTTGGCTCATTGTTTGGGGGGCCAATCCTTCGATAGGCCCGTGGGGGGCTTTCATTGCTTCTTTTAGCAACGATCCCCATATTGCCGAATCACTAGAGAAATCCGCGCCTGTATTATTAGTCGGTGGAGGGCTCTTTTTGATATTCCTTTTTTTTCATTGGCTCTTTCTCGAACCTAAAAATTTTGGTTTAAATATGGAGAAATATATCAGCCGTCAAGGAGCCTGGTTTTATGCGATTGTTTCGGTCATCCTGACTGTTGTTGTTTGGCTTGCTATCAAAAAGAACCCGATGATGGCATTTTCTGCGTCGATCGGAGCCGCGGCATTTTTTATCACCCATGGTTTCAAAGAACATGCGGCGAGGGTCGAAGCGGAAATGAAAGACAATAAAAGTATGTCTGACGTCAGCAAATTGATCTACCTTGAAATCCTCGACGCGACATTTTCGATTGATGGAGTTATCGGGGCCTTTGCTTTCACAATGTCGGTTCCGATTATTATCCTTGGAAACGGTTTGGGCGCGATTGTGGTTCGTGAATTAACTATCCGCGGAGTTGATCGTATCCGTAATTATCCTTATCTTAAAAACGGTGCTATGTACTCAATCTTCTTTTTGGGCATTGTGATGCTTCTGGATAGTTTCGGGGTGCATATCCCGCACTACGTTGCGCCTTTAATCACCTTTGCAGTCATTGGATTTTTCTTGTATAAATCAATTTACAGAAAAAATCCTACTTAGAAACACCTTATAAAAAGGATTTCTTTATGAACACATTTTTATTATTTGGGAAATATTCCCCGAATGCTTTAAAGAATGCCAGTTCCACCCGAACTCGAAAAGCAGAACATTTAATCGGCCGATTTCGAGGCAAGGTTAAGGCGATGTACGCATTAATTGGTGAATACGACTTGTTGATTGTCGTCGATCTTCCCGGCATTGAAGAAGTCATCAAGGTGTCGACAGGATTAATGGAATTAACAGGAATCACGTTTACAACGGTTCCGGCAATTTCAGTCAATGCATTTGATAAGCTGATTAAAGAAGTTTAACGTGCTTAATCGTTTGTTGGCCTTATCCAATTATGAAAACTTCAATTCATAATCCTTATCCATGGATTCGTTTACAAAAGTTGATCGACTTAGGCGATGTCAACGCGATTAATTCGTTACTTAATGGAATTTCTCCTTCAGAAACTGCCCGTGCTGTCAGCAGGTTAGATGCCAAGCGGCGAAAGCGATTGTTAATCTTGCTTAACCCGACGGATGCAGCCGATGTCCTTCAGGATCTTCCGGATGAGCAGGCGGCTGATCTTATTGAAAATATGGCTCCTCATCATGCCGCCCAGATCGTGGCGGAACTCCCAAGTGACGAACAGGTGAATATCCTCTCTGATGTTAATGATCAAGGTGTTAAGGCTATTCTGGAAGATTTTTCAGTTGATGATGCCCGGAAAATGCGTGAGTTGCTGCAATATCCCGAGGACAGCGCCGGTGGGATTATGACAATTGAATATGTTTCTTGCCGTGAAGGGATGACGGTCGGCGAAGTGATGGATGACCTCCAGAGAAATGCGGGTATCTATTCAGATTATCACGTTCAGTACACTTATGTTATTTCTGATCAAGGCTATTTACGGGGAGTCCTGCGTATGCGAGATCTACCTTTATCAGGCCGCCAAAAACCTGTTGATGAGATCATGATTGTCAACCCTGCGTATGTGTATGTGGACACTCCGTTGGAGGATTTAATTCAAGTTTTTCGGGGAAATTCATTTTTAGGAATGCCTGTTGTAAGGCGTGATAAATTTCTTCTAGGCGTTGTCTACCGGGATGACATTTTTACTGCAGCTGCAGAGAAAGGCAATGATTCCTATTTGAAGGCCAGCGGTATCCTGGGCGGGGAAGAGCTCAGATCAATGCCATCTTTGGAAAGGTCTCGTCGAAGATTATCCTGGCTGTCGCTTAATATCGTACTTAATCTTATTTCTGCCAGCGTGATTATGATGTATCAGGATGTTTTGGCCGCTGTCATTTCTTTGGCGGTTTTTCTTCCGATTATATCGGATATGAGCGGGTGTTCGGGGAACCAAGCGGTAGCCGTGAGTATTCGTGAGTTGTCGTTAGGGCTTGTTAAACCTTACGAGTTTTTGCGTGTTTTCTTTAAGGAGATGTGGATCGGTGTGTTAAATGGTCTTGTGCTGGGCTGTATTTTGGGTGCTATTGCGGCACTTTGGAAAGGAAACATTTATTTTGGATATGTTGTCGGCGGAGCTTTGGCGTTAAACACATTGGTCTCGGTCTGTTTAGGCGGAGTAATACCGTTGGCGTTAAAATTAAACAAGATGGACCCCGCTTTGGCGTCGAGCCCGATATTAACGACGGTCACTGATATGTGCGGATTTTTCTTTGCTTTATTTTTTGCAAAACAAATGCTGCCATTCATCAATTGATAGGGTAGAATGCAACCATTGAGTAATTAATATCACGGGAGGATAACAATGAGAAAATTATTTCGATATTTCATTTTCGTTGCTTTGGCGCTTATGGTTAGTATGACGGCGTCGAAAAGTTTTGCGAAGGAGTTTCGGGCTATCTCCAGCAAAAAGATTACCGGATCTTGGAAATTTAGCGATCCTGCTAACGGTCCGCAAAAGTTATCCTTTGGTAAAGACGGGACTTATCAGCTGGATTTTGATGGGGACGGCAAGAAGGACATATGGGGATCGTACCGGCTCTCACAGGATTGGATTATCATGAACGATGTAGGTGGAGATTTTGTCTTTGATTGCGGGCAGCAAGGGGCGTATACCTATAGTATTGCCGATGATGTTTTGACTTTTAAAATCATGGCGGACCAATGCCCTTCGAGAAGCCAGGCTATGACTGAACAATGGACGAGGGTCGTGGAGCATAATCGCATCGTTGAGCCTCCGATCATGATGAAGATATAATTTTTATTTAATGAATGATTGAAATAAAAAATCCTCAACCTTTATTGATAGTAAGGGTTGGGGATTTTTATTTGGTTGATCTTTGAATGGCTATTTTTGTAAAAATATTTTACTCAGAGTGCGCGTTTCGAAGCCGGTTTGTGAATTCACCCCAAGGGAAATGTATGCCGGGACAATGGGTGCTGGCTCCAGGAACCTTACCGTGGCCAAGGACATGGTCCATAGGTATTTTGTAATGACGGCGTAGTTTGTTGACGAGAAATACCAATGCCGCCATTTGTTTTTGTGAGACTTTTTCTTCATCAAAATTTCCAACCAGGCAAATGCCGATCGCGCGGGGGTTCATCTCATCGGCCTTACAATGCGCGCCGTCCTCTTGTTTGATCCATCGAGGCGTTGATTCGATTTGTCCATCTTGTTTGCTGCTTTGGTTAGTGTCGATCACGAAATGATAACCGACCCCCTTGTCCCATCCCTTATTGAGGTGCCAATGGTGGAATTGCAGCGCCGAACCTTCCTCAGTTCCACTGTGATGGATAATGATGTATTCCCATTTATCCGATGGGTAAAGGGTGACGACGGGTTTGATTTGGGCAGCATTGGGCACTTTGAGTTCTTGGCCCATTTTCAAATCTTGAGGATTGGACAGATGATTGGTTTGGATAAGTTCATCAACTGAGACGTCATACATTTTCCCGATCCGCCATAAAGTTTCACCAGGCCCGACGGTGTGAAAGGCATCCATCCTGGGGCCCGGCAATGAAGTGGAAATGGGGGGCATAGGTATTGTTTTCGAAGGAACGGAAGAGCAGGCCGTTATATATAGGGAAGCGAAGATCGTTAGAATGAAGTAGAAGAAACGACTATTGGCCTTTTCTTTCGCTTTTGGCCAATCAATAACAAATCTCCAACCTTTGGCGCCAATGATGCCTGGGAATCTATAATTCTTTCTTGTTGGGGGAAGATCAATAATCATGTTGTTCATTGCAAAATTTGTTTTATTTTACTTTGAAATATATGCCTTCACAAGGCATAATTGAATTGTTTAAAAGTCTTGTCGGCAGAATAACAGTTATTTCTAGCGGTATCATTTTCGAAATTTTAACTAATAAGGAGAGCAGGATGATCAAGGGTGCTTTAAATAAACAATTAATCGTTCGTGTGGGAAATGATGTCGGGACGCTCGCTCAGATCACAAGCCTCATTTCTTCGTATAAAATCAACATGGTGGCCATCTGCGCATATGCGGTGGAAGGTCGGTGTGTCGTTACTTTGGTGACTGAGAATAATATCCACGCCAAAAGGCTGCTTAAGGAAAAAGGGTATAATGTCGCGGAAGAGGACGTTGTTCTTGTTTCTGTTGATAACGCGCCGGGAGCATTGCATTCGATTACTGAAAAAATTTCGACTGCGGGTGTGGGATTGAAGCTTATCTACGGCAGTGTGGATAAAATGGGCAAGACCAGCCGTATAGTTTTTGTTTCCGAAGAAAATCCGAAGAAAATTCTTCAGGCTTTGAAAATTAAGATTAAATAGTTTCTAATATGGGAAACCCATCCCACCCACGGGGTGGGGTGGCGGTGTTTCTTCTATGAAGAAAAGTGTTTGGATTATTTTAATTTGTTTCGTAATCAGCGGCTGTGTTGTCGGTTCTGAAAATCCTTTTTATACGCCTGACCTGGTTGTTGACAAAGCGGAACTTTATGGAGAATGGTTCTTTGATGAAAGCAGGGGGCCCCAAGAGAATTCTACTTTGGTGCTCTCTCCGGGCAAGCTTACACTTTATGATGACACCGGCGCTCCTGCCGATGCGCAGTTGACATTTTTTCAAGTGGAAGGCGTTTTATTTGCTGATATCTTTCCTGAAAAAGGCCTGATAAAAACTGAATTAGTTGGTGATTCTCCTCCGGTTCATCTCATTAGCCTAGTCAAATATGTAGATGGAAAGCTTTTTTTGAATCCTATGAATTATGACTGGGTGGCTAAAGAGGTGGAGAATGGAAACATAAAACTGCCTTATCAAAAAACAGAATCGGACTCAGATATACTTTTTACTGCAACTTCCTCCCAATGGCTAGAGTTTTTAAAAGTTCACCTTAATGATCCCAAAGCATTTCCTCCCGAGACTGAAGGCTGGCTCACGCGTAAGACTTCTCAAGAAATAAAATCCCCTTAAGTAGAAAAAGGAAAGTTCTTTTCGTCCCGGGAGCAGGAAGGGGCGGTTGAATATTTATTTGATCAATGTTATATTATGCCCTGCGCTGTCGAGCGATTTCGTTTATTTATAAACAGAAGAAGAAAGGTTGGAATTGATATGTCACATCAAGTTATTTCATTTCATTATACGTTAACTGATCAAGATGGCAAAAAGCTGGATTCTTCACGAGGGGCGCAGCCTTTGACATTTCTTTCCGGATTGGGGCAGATCATACCAGGTTTGGAAAAAGAACTGATCATAATGAAATCTGGTGACCGGAAAACCGTGAACGTGACGCATCAAGACGGTTATGGAGCATTCAATCCAGATTTGGCCTACAAAGTTTCCCGTAGTCAACTGCCCACAAAAGAGATTAAGTTGGGTGATGTGTTCGCAACCGGCGAAGGTGCTACCTATCAAGAAGTGAAGGTTGTTGACCTGACAGATGAGTTTGCTATGTTAGACGGTAATCACCCGTTAGCGGGTAAAGATTTGACTTTCGATGTTGAAATTACCACCGTACGAATCGCATCACCCGAGGAAGTTTCCCACGGGCATGTTCACGGTGAAGGCGGGCATCATCATTAAAGTGGTCAGTGATCAGTGGCCTGTGGCCAGGAAAAGAAATTTAAAAATAACTGACCACTGGGCACAGAGCCCTGATCACTATAAGGTAAATTTATGAACGTTGCGGTCATCGGCGCGTCCGACAATTCTGAACGCTATTCCAATATGGCGGTAAAACTTTTGAAGGAAAAAGGCCACACGGTTTTTCCGGTGCATCCGCGCATCAAGACGGTGGAAGGTTTGGCGGTGTATCCTTCAATTGCAGACGTCCCGCAGGCGATTGATACGGTATCGATGTATGTCGCCGCCGACATTTCAACTGCGATGGCTGATAAAATCCTTGAAAAGAAACCACTGCGAATCATTTTTAATCCTGGCGCAGAGAATATAAGCTTAGAAGCGTTAGCACTTGCCCAGGGTATAATCGTTAAAAACGCCTGCACGCTTGTGCTGTTACGAACCGGACAATTTTAAAGGAGTTGACTATGGATCAAAATACGCAGAGCCCGGAAGCCCTTGAGAAACAAAAGCAATTTTTTGAACGTGCCCGCAAAGGCGTGTTGCAGTATCTAAACGATCAAGGCGGAAAACTTAATATGTCGGAACTGCACGACTACAGCATGAAGAAGTTTCTCATCCAGCATCAGCGATTTTCGATCATGATGGAATCATTTGTTGGTGAAGGGCTCGTTGAGTTTGATTCGATGACGCAGGACACAATGCTAACCGATGCTGGCCGCACATTTATTCAAAAAGTGTTGTGACATTTCGTTCGCATAGATTAATTAATCCAGTAAACAATCGATGAAGTCGGTTGAGTTGAGTTGTTCTCGATTGAACGTTCTTTATGGGTTCATTTTATATTTCTACTCTAGGGTGGCATGTTCATTAGAAAGAAAATATATTTTGTGGTTTTTTTTTGGCAATATTTTCTTTGAACGTGCTGGCCTATCATAATGCCTTCCACAAAGACCTTCGATACGACCAACCTGTTGTCTATAAAGGATCTGAAATCCCAAATTTTCTGGATCGTGTCAAATTTGCCTTTTTCTTGGATGGTAAAGATGGCTCGGGCATTGAACCTAAATTGTCCTGGTTTAGGCCTATTCCATTTCTGATTTCTTGGGAGCTGTACAGATTGGTTGATCGGCAACCGGCCATGATTAATTTTGTTAACATCCTGTTGCTTTCGATCGTTGGTTTTATACTTTTTAAGCTGTTGCTTTTTTTATTTGATCGTCCTGCGGTTGCTTTAGTGGCAGCTGTACTGTTTTGTCTTCATCCCGTCAACGGTATCTGGATCAATTATGCTCCCGGCGGAGTTCATGGTTTTATAATGTTGGGACTTATGCTGGCAAGTATATACTCGTTTTTCCTTTACATAAAAGAGCGACGAAGAATCGGCATGTATTTTATAAGCTTGGCTTTGTTTGGCGCGGCGCTGTTGTGCCATGAGATCACAGTAGTTCTTCCTATTATTATCGCCCTGACTATTCATTGCGTAATTTTAAAAGACCGCAAGCGCGCATATTTTCTGCTGATAGCATTTATTGGCATGAGTATGGTTTATTTTCTGGAGCGGTCATTAATATTGAATCGAGGGGATCTATTAGCCCAGCGTTTTATCGATTTCGGAATTAATCCAATTGTTTATGCTGTAACATTGGTCAAGGTTTTTGCGATATATCTTGGAAAATTATTGTCTTTGCAGGGTATCGTCCTTAACTGGTGTGAGCCGTTCTTGACTAGAAATTTAGTTCAATGGTTTTTCCTGGGATGCGGATTGCTAGTGTTTTTCATTTCTTTGTTATTAAATCGCCATCGAGGTATTCTTATTTGGGCTTTGGGATTATTGTTTGTTGGTTTTATTCCGGTTTGTGCGGGGGGCTTTTTTGAGTCTAAGCAAGGTTTATTGTTTGAAGCGCACTGGTTGTTTTTTACATCGATAGGTTACTTTGTTATTATCGGCTGGGTAATCGAATTCTTGTTTTTCAAATGGCGGCATTTGGCGATCGGTATTTTTATTGGCATAGTCGTTTTGTGGCTCAATGCCGGATGGAATTATAATAATCTTTATGCGGATGAAATCAAATATGCCTTATATTTCCGGGAAAATGCCCCCGCATTTCAGATGACGCATATGTTTCTTTGCGAGGCGTATTATAAAGAAAAGAAATATGCGCAGGCTCAACTTGCACTTTCAGGAGCCTTGAAGGGGAACAAAAGTGATTTTAGCCTTTATTATTATTTAGCTTTTCTTGACATGCGTCAAGGAGCATACGAACAGGCGGAGAAGAATCTTCAATATTCGCTAAAACTTTATGCGGAAAATCCGGCGAGTTATGAACTTTTGGGTCAGATTTATGAGAAACAAGGCCGCCGTGAGAAAGCTAGTGACGCATATAGCAAAGCAACGCAGCTTACGAAGCATGGAGGAGGCTAGTAAATGCTTGCTATTCTCTTGGGAAGACCGAAGATGCCGCACGTATCAAAGAAAAATATCTGCGGGTCAATTCAAATTAGTAATGATTTGATTTAGGAACGTGGTTCGGCGGTAGTTCATATCAGCCCTTTTAAATATTTTTGCCGTCTGGTTGCCTCGAATTTTTCGATTGTATAGCGCAGCATCGTGCGCGGCATGGTTCTGTAATGCTCCTTTAAGAATTTCTCCGCTTTATTTAAATCTTGGTTTCCAACCTCGCGTAGCATCCAGCCGACGGCTTTATGGATCAGATCATGATTGTCGTTTAACAGTATCCGGGCGATTTTTAGTGTTGCGTCAAAACGGTTGTCTTTGATGAAGGCAAGCGTGGCGATGATGGCAATGCGCCGTTCCCAAAGGTCCTTGGATTGCGCAAGTTTCAATAAAGTTGCAATGTCTTTGTCCAACAAAAATTTTCCGATAATTTTTCCAGCCGACAAATCAACCAGATCCCAGTTGTTAATATGCCTGGTATTGTTTAAGTAGAAACGGAAAATTTCTTTGCGTCTTTTTTCATCGCCCTTCTTGAATTGCTCAACCAAAATTAAAAGTGCCAGCAGGCGTTCTTCATGAATCGGCGAATGAAGGAGAAGAGAGGTCTGTGCAAGAGGGAGTTGTGGGTATTGTCGGGCAACCAATCGCGTTTGGGGTACTGTGACGCCAATAAAAATATCACCGTGGCCGTATTGGCCGGGCCCGGTCTTAAAGAAGCCGGCAATCAGCGCCGTTTTTTTCGGGTTTGCCAGGGCTTGAAGTTTTTGACGGGCACTAGCGGCTTTGAGGCTCTGTGTCGAGGATGTTGCGGGCATGGTCTAGGGCTTGATCAATGGTTTTATGAATGAATATTTCGCCTATTTTTTCTACAAATCCAAAATGCTTTAACCGCTCAAAAAGTGTGTCGCTCATGCCGGAGATTATGATTTGTGTTTTGTCTTTAAGTGATTGCTCGTAAAGATCTTCCAAGGCGCGCATGCCGGTGGCATCGATCGACGGAACATGGCGCATGCGTAAGATAAGGATTTTTGGTTTGTGCTGAATTTCGCGTAACATGTCGCGGAATTTATCGGCTGCCCCGAAGAAGAACGGTCCGTTGATTTCAAAAACTTCTACTCCGCGAGGCACTTTATGTTTGTGGATGGCATATGGATCATCGGGATCTTCTTCCAGCGTGTCTGTTACAAAGCCTACCTGGGTCACCGCAACCACCCTGTGCATAAATAAAAATGCGGCTAAGACAACCCCCACCTCGATGGCAACGGTCAAGTCAACAAGAACTGTTAAGAAAAATGTGATCAAAAGAACGAGGACATCTCCTTTGGATGTGCGCAGCATTTTTAAAAATAAATGCCATTCGCTCATGTTGTAGGCAACAACTATTAAAATGCCTGACAGTGTTGCCATCGGGATGAGGGAGGTGAGTTTTCCTAAGAACATAAACAGCAAGAACACTGTAAGCGCGTGTATGATTCCTGAGACGGGTGTAAGTCCGCCGTTTTTAATATTAGTGGCGGTTCGCGCAATGGCGCCGGTTGCGGGGATGCCGCCGAAGATGGGCGAGACGATGTTGGCAGCGCCTTGGGCAATCAGTTCGATGTTTGAGCGGTGTTTCCGGCCTGTCATACCGTCGGCAACCACGGCCGAAAGTAATGATTCAATTCCTGCCAAGAGTGCGATCGCCAGCGCCGGATGAGAAAGTTTAGTCAGGATGTCGAGGCTAATTGTTGGAATGTGCGGAAGGGGAAAATGGTTAGAGATTTCGCCAAAACGGCTGCCGATTGTTTCAACCGATAGGTGAAGACATTTGGCTAAAAGGGTGGTTGCGATGATGGCAATTAACGGCCCGGGCAGACGCTTGGTGACCCGCGGCCATACGACAACGATCAAAACAGTTAATGCGCCTAACAGAAGAGACTCAAAATTGATCGTTGCGATGTGTTGGATATACGCGGTCCATTTAGGAATGAACCGGTCGGGTAGGCCGGTAATGGAGAGCCCGAGAAAATCTTTAACCTGTGTCGAGAAAATGATGAGCGCGATTCCCGATGTGAACCCGATGGTGACGGGGTAGGGGATGAATTTAATGGCATCGCCCATGCGTGCCAACCCCATGACGATGAGCATCACGCCGGCCATGACCGTTGCCGTCGCAAGACCGTCATAACCATATTTTTGGACAATATCGTAGACGATGACAATAAATGCCCCGGTGGGGCCGCTGATTTGAAAACGACTGCCGCCTAATGTGGAAACGAGAAACCCTGCAATAACAGCGGTGATGATCCCTTGTTCCGGCTTGACACCTGAGGCGATGGCAAAGGCGATTGATAATGGAAGGGCGACAATGCCGACGATAATGCCGGCCAGAAGATCGCGACCGAACATATTTAAGGAGTAGCCCTCTTTAAAAACAGAAATTAGTTTTGGTTCAAAGTCTTTTTTCATTTTGATAATTTTTATATGGATGAATATTGTTTTTGAAGGGTAATACTCTAAAAATTATATCAGAAAAAAATTGTGTATCGGTAAATTGATTAATTTCTTTGCGGAAAATCCGTTTGTTTGCGTCTTGCTTTGATATAATGGCAGCGTTTTACCGTAAAGTATTATCCCGGGAGGAAATAATTTTGAATATTAATCTTTTATATCGTGCCGTACTTATTTTGTTAATAGCTTGGTATGTCAGCGCGTGCGCGGTTCATTATTTATCTCTACGATCCCTATGGAATGATGAGCTTGCGGTGTTCGACAGTATTCGCTTTCTTAATCCGTCGGAGTTATTTCTCCGGCCGTTGTTGACCGATCAAGCGTTCCCGCATTTTTATTTATTTATGATCCAATTTTTGGCGAAACCATTCGGCAATTATAGTTTGAGCTTGCGCTTTTTTCCGTTTGTGTGCATGTTAACCGCTTTTGGTGTTTGGCTGAGCATTGCCCGGCGTGAATTGAAAAACTCCTCGGAGTATTTGACTTTTATTTTGTGTTGGACCGCTTCAGTGCCGCTCATTTATTATTCCGCAGAGCTCAAGCAATATTCCATGGATGTTTTGGTGTCCGGCCTTTTTGTTTGGTTTCTCTATGAACAGGATAAACTGCGATTGGGTGGAGGTCGCAAGTATGTAGGGACGCTCGCGTTGTTGCCTTTGTCAGTCCTATTCTCGTATCCGGCTTATTTCTTTTTGTTCTTTCCTTTATGGAATTTATGTTTGGAATTAAAATCTGACAAGGCACAGTGGAAGTATATTTTGGTCTATTTGTCGTCGGTATTTATTTGCGTTGCTTTATCCTATCAGTTTGACATCCGTTTACGGCCGATGGAATCGGTTGCCAACGGTTTTAATGATTATTTTATTGCGATGAGTTCATTTAAAGATTTCTTACAAACGTTCGGTGAAGGAGTGAATAATCTTTTTTCACGGTGGTTTGTGGAACTGCCTAAGGTATTTAGAAAATTAGCGCGGTTTTTCATGTTCTTTGGATTGATTTATATGTTTGTTGGCTTTTTTAAGAACATTCACAAATCGAAATGGAAACTTTATTCGATATCTACGGTTGCACTTGTCGTTTTTTTTGAATTGGCCGTGGCTGGCGCATCGCAAAAGTATCCCTTCGGTGTTCCTCGCACCGCATTGTTTCTTTGTCCCATGCTGTTGATCTTAACAGTCCAGGGAATCCGTCAGCTTAAAACATTAAACCCGTATGTTTATTTCGCGGTGCATGGATCTTTCGTGGTTTATTTATGCGTGGTAGCCATTGGGATTTTGCGTATTGTTTTAACACAGCCGTTGATTGCTATACCGACGATTTGGTCTTTATGAAGAGAATTATTTTGATTATTAGTGTTTTTATTTTGACGGCCTTCTGTTCTTTGGAATTGTGGGCGCAAGGCCCAAGGCCCCAGTTGACATTGTCGTCTGATGACCGGATTCTGGTGATCGCTCCACATCCCGACGATGAAGTCATTGGCGCTGGTGGTGTTATCCAAGAAGCGCTTAGGCTCAATATTCCAGTACGCGTGATGTATGTGACTAATGGCGACAGTAATGCGCTAGCCGCGCTTTATTATAAGAAGCGTCCTGTGTTCGGAAGGAAACAAGCTCTTGAAATGGGCAAGTTGCGTCGAGAGGAAGCTGTTGACGCGATGAAATATTTGGGGCTTGATGAGAATCAGCTGATTTTTCTTGGTTATCCTGATTATGGAACGTTGCGCATTTTTAAGAAATATTGGAAGTTAAATAAATTTTACCGCAGCGCATTGACCCGGGTGTCCAACGTGCCGTATGTGAGGAGTTTAACTTATGGGGCAGATTACAACGCGCCTAGTATTTTGGCTGATTTTAAGAAAGTGCTTTTTGATTTTAAGCCGACTAAGGTTTTTGTGACTCATCCGTCGGACGGTAATGATGACCATCAGGCGGTATTTCTTTTTTTACAGATTGCGTTATGGGAACTTCAGGGGCAGATAGATAATGTTTTGGTTTATACATATCTTGTTCATGCGATTAATTGGCCTCGGCCAGTGGGTTTTTCTCCCCTACTACAGTTGGAACCTCCAAATCATTTGCAATCGCAGGAAAATCAATGGATTGATTTTAAACTTAATCCTGATCAGCTGCGGCTAAAACGCGAGTTAGTTGATTATTATCGGACGCAGATTCCGTATAAACCAAAGTTTCTTTTTACTTTTGTTCGGGCCAATGAGTTGTTTTCGAGTTTGTCCGCGTTGAAGTTAGTTCCTCAGGTGTTAAATGGTGATGTTTGGGAAAAAGAGGAGAAGAAACAATATACGTGTTTTCATGGGCGATGCGGGAAAGGTAATCGTAATCTATTTCTGAAATCTGTTGTTTATACCTTGGACCCTGAGCAATTAAGTGTGAGAATAAGATTGAAACAGTGGTCTCGTCAGGATTTGAATATCGATTGCTATCTCTTTGGATATACGAAGAATACCGCATTTGCACAGATGCCAAAGATTCACCTGCGCATCAGCCGTGACTTAAATGTACAAATTTCTGATGGGAAGAAATATTTACGTTCTAGGGACGCCAAGGTTTCCAAAATTGGCAATGATATTTATGTTTCTTTGCCTTTGTCTTTTTTGGGGTATCCTCAGAAAGTGATTGGATCCGTTGCCCTGCAGATTCAGAATCTGCCGTTGGAAGCATCAACCTGGAAAGTGATGGAAATTAATGATGGCTCATGAACAGCAAGAGATATTGATTCGTCCTTATAAAGTAGAAGACAGGGAAGCCATCCGGCGCATTAATTATGAAACCTCGTTTCTGCATAAACCGCATTTGTTTTTTGATGATCAAGATGTTGTGGCTGATGCCTTGACCCGTTATTACACCGACTATGAACCGGGTTCCTGTTTTGTGGCTGAATCCGCTGGGGAAGTAGTGGGGTATATTATTGGGACATTAGATATTAAACGCATGCACAGGGAGTACGGTTTTAGAATCATTTTACCGTTATTGGTCAAATCAGTCGGGAGAGGTGTTTTTTTTAATCGTAAAACGTATTCTTTCTTGCTTAGTGGCCTTAATAGTTATCTTAAGGGTGAATTCTCTGCGCCGAATTTTATTCAACAATATCCTTCAACGTTTCATATCAATGTTCGAGAAGGGTTTCGAGGCCAGAGGGTTGGGAGCAGGCTTATTCTTAGGGCGGTTCAGTTGATCCACGCGAATCATGTCACTGGGGTACAATTTAGCACTATGTCCCAGGAGCCTAAAGAATTCTTTATTAATATGGGTTTTCATGTCATTTATGAATCCCGACGGAGTTTCTTGCGTTATGCCTTTGGCCATGATACGCCATTTTTTTTATTTGGTATGAAGATATGATCGCTTACCCCCGATGGTATTCTTGACAAACACATCAATGTTCGTTATATTCAAATTGTTTCCAGCCATCGTAGTTTTCAATCGGCATTGACGTCTCAAATTCGCACTAGATAGGGATGTCAGTATTAACAAAAAATTTTATTAATATTTGACTGGTTCGAATTAGAATCTTAAATTCCAAAAGGAGGTAAATATGAAAGCTAATACCGGAAAACTTACTGGAGTTAAGAAGACAACCGCAAGAAAGAAAGTTATCGAAGCTCAAGGGGAGCTGGATTCCCAGGAGAAAATAAGTCAGGAAGAATTGTGTCGTAGGATTGCCTGTAAAGCTTATGAGCTTTTTGCACAAAGAGGTTATAAGCACGGTTATCATCAAGAAGATTGGCAACAGGCTGAACGTATTATTCAAGAAGGTTTAGATTAAGCTTTAAATTACTAAATACGAGTTAAACGATAAAGGGTAAAATCAAGGACTGAAACTTGATTTTGCCCTTTAGTTTTTTATCGGTGTTAGTGGCTTATGGTTTACAAGGGGGGGGTATTTATTGCGCTTGCATTTGTCCGGTAATCCCATTAGAATAAATTATAAATATTTTTATATCTTGATATCAATCAACAGGTTATGTTAAATGAATAGGTTGCTCAGTGGATGTCCTTGGGTATTGCATGTTATATTTATACTTATGATAAGTATATGTATTGATGAGGCATGGGCTGATGATAGCGATCTTAAGGTTATTGAAAAAGCGCAAGGTATTTTTGATCTGCATTTGTGTAAAGACGACCGGCTTGGGGTAGAGCTTTTTTGTAACCGAGATTGGAAGCAAGAAGTTGGTCGCGACGCAGTTCTTTTCACCATCAGTGAGGATCCGGCTGTGTTGTTGACGGTTGCCAGGTCCAAGGAATTGGTGACCGGCATGGATGAACTCACAGAAGATAAAATTAAACATTTGGGCCAATACGCGAATGGTTTTAAAATAGAACATCTTAAGGTCGGCGATGATTCTGCCATTAAGGTCGAAGGTTTTTCAAGCGCTTTTTCGGAATTACGGCTTATGGATTATTATGTGATCCACGATTACCAGTTATACAGTTTCTTGTTTTCCGTCAACCCGAAAGAAGAATGGGTTAATTATTCCGTACTGTTTTCAAAGATTGTTGAAGGCGCTAAGATCACAGGCGGCAAAATTTAATAGGGGCTTAATTGTATTTTTATTTCATAAAAGATAATAAGGAATCCTATGCGAGCAGCAGTCGTTGATGTCGGATCGAGTTCAATAAAACTCATCATTGGGGAACTCCAAGGCGATGAGATCAAGGTCATCGAAACTTTAAAGAATGCCATTCCCATCGGGAAGCATACGTTTTTAAAGGGAAGAATTCCGCAGGGAATTATCAATCAAACGATCGGTGTCCTCGAACGGTATAAGCAGGTTTTACGTGAGTTGGATGTCAAAGACTACACGGTTATTGCCACCACCGCCGTCAGGGAGGCTAGAAACCGCGATATTTTCCTCGACACTGTCTTTCGTAAGACTGGTTTTAAAATTGATGTTCTTAACGTTGGCGATGTTGTTTATTACATTGATTCCTTCCTTTCTCATTCCAATAAAATTAAGAAAGCTTATCCTATCCGCGAAAAGAATCTTTTGATTGGCGAACTCGGCGCAGGAAGTCTTGATGTTTCCGTTATGGAAAAAGGAAATACTTTGATGAACATTGGGTTTCCAATTGGAACCCTGCGGTTGGCGCAATTCATGGCTGGCTTGGATGGCAGTATGGAAGAAATCTATGACGCGGTGGAAGAATATATTGCGCATGAAATTAAATATCTCCAGCAGATGAGTCCCAAGTTAAATGTGGATGATATTATCTTGATTGATGAGAATTATTCAGCCTATCTGCAAAACATTCTTCCCAACAAAAGGCGCGATTCCAATTTTTTTCAATTTAAGAAGAGCGAATCCGATGAATTTTTGGCCCGTTTGCGGGAACGAAGCGCAACCGAGATTGCCAGGGATTATAATATCCCGGCGGATTTTTCTGAGACCATCATAGGGTATGCCGCTATATTAAATTCGCTTTTTAAACTTACGAATAAAGAAAATATTTATATTCTCGAGACGTCTTTGTCAGAGGCTATTTTGGCGAATCTTTTGGATAAATATGAAGCGGTGGACAAGAACAACAAGACGGACCAATTGGTTTCGGTAGCCACTTATCTTTGCCGCAAATTTAATCTTGATTTAAACCATATGAGTCATGTGGCGAATCTTTCCCAGACGTTGTTTGATGAGCTCAAGGATTCTTTGGGGCTTCAGGAGAAGGATCGTCTTTACTTGATTCTCGCGGCCTATCTGCATGACATCGGAATGTTCATCAATAATCGTGCGCACCACAAGCATACAGAATATATTATCAATTCATTGAATCTTTTCCGGTTGACTGAGGAGGAGATAAAGATCATTGCTGCGGTCGCCCGGTATCATCGCAAGTCATCGCCATTGGCGACTCATTTAATTTATAATTCGTTAGCTTCTGATCAACAGATCCTTGTTCAGAAATTAAGCGCTTTATTGCGGGTGGCTAATGCGTTAGACCGTTCTCACCGCCAGAAAGTAAAAAAGATGGAAGTGAAATTCACAAAGACCCAGGATATTAATCTCATTGTGTATTCGCATGAAAGTTTTCTTTTGGAAAAGTCGAGTTTTATGGAGAAGAAAGGATTCTTTGAAGAGATCACGGGTAATCGTCTTATTTTAACGGTCCGTCAGGAAGAATCTTGATTACTTACAAGGATTAAATATGTCAGAACAGCCAGAAAAACAGAACAAACTTAACATAATCCATCGTGACCTTAGCTGGTTGGACTTTAACGCGCGGGTTCTCGAGGAAGCAATTGATCATGCCAACCCGCTTTTGGAGCGCCTTAAATTCGCGGCTATCTTTGTGGGCAATCTCGACGAATTTTTTATGGTCAGGGTTGCGGATTTAAAACGCATCATGGATTCCGGTTACAACCGGATAGATGCCTACGGATATTATCCGCACGAGATTTATAGTGAAATTCGCTTACGTGTCGATGAACTGGTTAAAAAACTTTATGAGATTCATAGCGGAAGAATCCTTCGGGATCTGGAAAAACATAATGTCCGTCTGAAGGTTTTTGAAGACCTTTCGAATGACCAGAAGAAATTTGTGAAGCGTTATTTTGATGCCACCGTTTTTCCAATTATGACACCCATGGCTGTCGATCAGGGGCATCCGTTTCCGGTTCTTCCTTCCAAGACTATTGCCTTTGCCGTGAGTGTTAATCGGGATGATGAGCTTCATCTGGCCATTCTTCCGATTCCGGCAAATCTTGGACGCGTTATCAAATTGCCGTCGGAGAAAGATTCCAGCGATTTTATTCTTCTGGATGATGTCATCAAAGAGCATATGAAGATATTTTTTAAAGGGTATAAGATTCAGGGGTTTTCTCTTTTTCGCGTGATTCGCGATAGTGAAGTTTCTCCTGGAGATGAAGATGCGCCGAATCTTTTAAAGGCCATGGAGAATGAACTTAAAAAACGCAGTAAAGCCAAACCTGTTTATTTAGAGATTGAGAAATCCTGCGCGCCCGAGTTATTAGAGGCTCTCTGTCAGGGGATCGGATTTCCGAAAGAAGAGGTCATGTTTATCAATGGGACATTGGATCTTGCCTATTTAATGAATTTGTCGGCGATGGTGGAACTTCCGCAATTGGCATTTCGAAGCTTTGTTGCCGCCAAATCTGTTTACGAAAATATTTTTGAGAAGATTAAAGAGGGCGACTTTATTATCCATTTGCCTTATCAGTCCTTTCATCCTGTTGTTGATTTGATACAAACGGCGGCTAAAGATGAAGGTGTTCTTGCCATAAAAATGACTCTCTACAGGACGAACGAGGACTCAGCGATCATTAACGCATTAAAGCAGGCCGCTAAAAATAAAAAACAGGTCACGGTATTAGTTGAGATCAAGGCGAGGTTTGATGAAGAGAAAAATATTTTGTGGGTTCGGGAGCTGGAACAATCCGGCTGCCATGTGATCTATGGGATTCCAGGCCTTAAGATCCATTCCAAACTCACGCTGGTTGTCCGTAAGGAAGAAGGGCGTATCCGCCGGTATATTCATTTATCGACGGGAAATTATAATGAAAAGACGGCGCGTCAATACACGGACATCGGATATTTCACCTGCAATGATGATTTTGGCAGGGATATTTCAGATGTTTTTAATGTCATGACCGGTTATTCCATGCCGTCTCCGTGGAAGAGAATCGTTTCCTCGCCTAATGATCTGCGGAAACATTTCTTTGATTTGATTGATAATGAAATTGCTTTTCAAAAGAAGAATAAGAATGGTTCGATTTTTGCCAAGATGAATTCGCTGGAAGATTCCAAGATCATCGAGAAGCTTTACGAGGCATCCTGTGCGGGTGTCAAAATCAGGCTTTTGGTGCGCGGCATGTGCTGCCTTGTGCCCGGTGTAAGCGGCTTGAGTGAAAATATAGAAGTCAAAAGCGTGGTCGGCCGTTTTTTAGAGCATTCACGCCTGTATCTATTTAATAACAATTCAAACGCCCGCGTATTTATGGCTTCTGCCGATTGGATGCAGAGAAATTTTGACCGTCGGATAGAGCTGATGTTTGAGGTTTATAAACAAGATATCAAGGAGCAGTTAAGTTCCATTCTCGAAACTTATTGGAAAGACAATACCAAAGCCAGGATTTTATCAGCGGAAAAAACGTATGCGTATTACAAAAATGGGGAAGACCGTTTTAATGCGCAGGAATTTTTGATTAATCATTATGCCTGATGGCGGGCAAGGGCAACTGCGCCCAATAGGACGGCATCGTCTTTAAGTTTGGCCTCGACGATTTTGCATGGTTTGAATTTTTTGAAAAATGGATCGCTGGATGCGAGCTTTTTGATCCGGGGCAGAAGAAATTCTCCACAGGCCTCAATTACCCCTCCACCTAAGACAATCATTTCCGGATTAAAGATATGACTTATCGAAATACAAGCTTGGCCTAATGTGTTTGCGGCGCGGATCATAATATCAGTGACGACAGGATCCCGTTGCTGCAGAGCCTGCTTGATGGCTTTGCTTTTTATGATCGCGAGATTATTTCTTGATAATTGCGAAATGATGGATTTTTTTCCCGATTTAATCGCCGTCCGGATGTCGCGTTGAATAGCCCATCGGCTTGCGAGGGCTTCCAAACATCCTTTATTACCACAACTGCATTGGGGCCCATTGATAACCATAATCATGTGCCCAAGCTCGGCCGCCGCGCCTTGGGAACCGGTGAGTAAACGCCCGTTAATAAGGATGGCTCCGCCAATGCCTGTTCCGGGGAAAAGGCCGACGACATGTTTTGCTTTTTGTGCGGCGCCAAGCCATTTTTCACCTAAAAGTCCGCAATTGACATCATTATCAATGATAATTTTCGTTCGAAATTTTTTGGATAATTCATTTTTCAGAGGGTATCCCGCCAGCTTTATGTTGGGAGTAACAATGATTGAATGTGTTCGCGGATCTGCAATTCCCGGGATGCCAAGTCCGATGCCGGAAATCTTTTTGGATGGATGCTCAGAACAAACTTCCTGGATGGTTTTGATGATCACCTGAAAAATATTTTTACCATCCGCCTTGGGCGGCGTGGCAGATTTAGAACGGGCGAGAATTTTTCCATTGGCAGAGATCAACGCTGCGGCAATCTTGGTTCCTCCGACATCAACGCCAACATAATATTTTAAATTCATGAGTTAAGTATATACTATTTTTAAACTAAAAATTAATAGAAATTATTTAAAAAGAATATAAGCGTGTTTATAATAACGTATTAACATCGTCGTGAATGATTGTCGTGTGCAAAAGTAATATTATTTCCGCTTTCGCGGAAATGACGAAGAAAATATGTTAATGAAAACGAGAGTAGTTTCGAGAGATAGGCAGGAGAATGATGATTAAAAAGAGATTTTTATTTGTATCCATTGATGCATTGATTAACGACATCGCCTGGCAGGTTGTTAAAGAAGGGCATGATGTCCGGTATTATATTCAAGAAAAAGATATTCGGGACATTGCCGACGGATTTGTCCCCAAGACTGATGATTGGAAGAAAGATGTTGATTGGGCTGATGTGATTATTTTTGATGATGTCCTTGGCCAAGGTAAGAAAGCCGCAGAGCTACGCAAAAAAGGAAAGTTGGTCGTCGGCGGGACTGAATATACGGATATGCTTGAAGATGACCGTTCCTTTGGCCAGGAGGAACTTAAAAAGGCCGGTATTAACATTATTCCATTTGCGGATTTTACGTCTTTTAATGCGGCGATTGATTATGTTAAAAATAATCCTGCGCGGTACGTGATTAAACCCAGCGGAGAGGCGCAAAACATCAAACGGCTGCTTTTTGTTGGCGAGGAAGAAGATGGCGTTGATGTGATTCAGGTGCTTGAGGCTTATAAGAAGGCGTGGTCGAAAGAGATTAAAGAATTTCAACTGCAGAGGCGCGTGACTGGTGTCGAGGTGGCGGTCGGTGCTTTTTTCAATGGAAAAGAATTTGTTTATCCGGTAAATATTAATTTTGAACACAAGAGATTGTTTTCCGGCGATGTGGGGCCCTCAACCGGAGAAATGGGCACGACCATGTATTGGAGCGATCCGAATCAGATCTTCAATGAGACGCTTAAGAAAATGGAACCGCAATTAAATCGTGAAGGATATGTGGGGTACATTGATTTAAATTGTATAGTGAATGCCAACGGTATTTATCCATTAGAATTCACAGCGCGTTTTGGATATCCGACGATCAGCATCCAACAAGAAGGAATACAGATGCCGATGGGGGAATTTTTACTGGAGTTGGCACAAGGAAGTCTTAAGGAATTTAAATTTAAGAAAGGTTTTCAAATCGGTGTGCGCATTTTGGTTCCGCCTTATCCGTTTAATGACCCGCAAACGTTTGAAGCGTATTCAAAAAACGGGGTTATTCTTTTTAAGAAGCCTAATTTGGACGGTGTTCATATCGGTGATGTTAAATTGCTGGATCAAGAATGGCTTGTCGCCGGAAATTCTGGAGTGGCGCTTATCGTCGTCGGGACAGGCCAAACCATGAAACAGGCGCAGGCACAGGTTTATCACCGCATCGCAAATATTATGATCCCAAATATGTACTATCGTACTGATATCGGGGATCGATGGTACGAAGACAGCGACAGGCTCCACACGTGGGGATATTTGAGGCAGACGTAAAGGGAAAATGGAAGGCAGAAAAATATGAATGAGACATTTTTTAATTCTCCTGCTTTTCATTGGGTAGGGCTTCCCATCCTGATTTTTTTGGCTCGTATTTGCGATGTCACGATCGGAACGATCAGACTATTGCTGTTAGCCCGCGGCCGTAAATTCATTGTTCCTTTCTTAGGTTTCGTTGAAGTCATGATTTGGCTTTTGGCGGTGCGGCAGGTCCTTGTGGGCATGGATAATTTTGTGACTTATATTGCATTTGCCGGTGGATTCGCGACCGGTAATTTTGTCGGCATGATCATCGAAGAAAAATTGGCCGTTGGCCTTGAAGTGATTCGTGTGATCACACGAAAAGATGCAACCGAATTGTTTGAGCACTTAAAGAAACAGGGCTACGGCGTTACGTGTTTGGATGCGCAAGGAGCGACGGGTAAAGTTAATCTTATTTTTACAGTTGTTAATCGCTGTCAACACGATAAAGTCATCAACATTATTAAGAAATTTAACCCGAAGGCGTTTTATTCTGTGGAAGATGTCAAGGCGGTAAGCGAAGGCGGGGTTTTTCCTATGAATTCGCGAAGTTTATCCGGTATGTGGGGAGGAAAATAACCTTTCCCACTCTCGGTGTGGGGAAGGTTATTTTTTATTAGTAACAATTCCATTGCGGGTTGATGTGGTCATGGATATAATACGATTCCAATTTTCGATTGCTGTTTTGAGGCGGCTGATTTGTGCGGTCGTCGGTTGTTCCGGTGGTATGAGCCATAAGAGTATTCAGCTATTTTTTAACCAGCATTGAGGACTCATCCATGGACGAACATGAAAATAAAGTAAGTCTCCGTTCCTCCTATCCTGCTTCGGTTAACATCCGTCACGATCAAAGTCTTTTTACTGATCACGATATTTATCTTTTCAAAGAGGGCACCCATTATCGTCTTTATGATAAGCTTGGCGCTCATGCCATGGTTGTTGATGGGATTGCGGGAACTTACTTTGCCGTTTGGGCTCCGAATGCTTTGAAGGTTTCCGTCATAGGAAATTTCAATAGTTGGCATCGTGACAGCCATGCGCTGGCGGTTCGTTGGGACGGTTCTGGAATTTGGGAAGGTTTTATCCCCGGAATCCTTAAGGGGGAAGTTTATAAATATTTTGTTGTTTCCAAGGAACATGATTATCAAGTAGAGAAAAAAGACCCAATTGGTTTTTATAACGAGACAGCGCCTAAAACGGCATCGATTGCCTGGGACACACAATATCAATGGCAAGACACAGAGTGGATGAGCCACCGTCGATGGCATAACTCTTTACAGGCTCCGCTCTCGATTTATGAGCTTCATCTTGGTTCCTGGCGGCGTAATTTAGAAGAAGGGAACCGTTGGTTGACGTATCGGGAGCTTGCTCAACCTTTGGCGGAGTATATCAAACAGATGGGGTTCACCCATGTTGAATTCATGCCGGTGATGGAATATCCCTTCGACGGATCTTGGGGATATCAGGGGGTTGGTTATTTTTCGTCCACCAGCCGTTTCGGAACGCCTCAGGATTTTATGTATTTGATCGATTATCTTCATCAGAATGATATTGGAGTTATTTTAGACTGGGTTCCGTCTCATTTTCCGGGAGATGAGTGCGGCCTTGCGTATTTTGACGGAACGCACCTTTATGAACACGCGGATCCGCGAAAAGGTTTTCATCCGGATTGGAGCAGTTATATTTTTAATTACGGGCGCGTTGAGATTCGTGAATTTCTAATTTCCAGCGCCCTGTTTTGGCTGGATAAGTTTCATATCGACGGATTACGCGTTGATGCTGTTGCATCGATGTTATATTTGGATTATTCACGCAAGCATGGGGAATGGATCCCCAATGAGTATGGCGGGCGGGAAAATATCGACGCGATCAATTTTATGAAACACCTCAATGAAGCAGTGTATGAGTATTATCCTGATGTGCAGATGATTGCTGAAGAATCCACCGCCTGGTCGGGCGTTTCACGGCCGGTTCATTTAGGCGGGCTTGGTTTCGGGATGAAATGGAATATGGGCTGGATGCACGATACTCTGCTATATATTTCTAAAGATCCTGTTTATAGAAAGTATCATCATAACGATCTGACATTTAGTTTCATGTACTCGTTTACTGAGAATTTTGTCTTGTCGCTTTCCCACGATGAGGTTGTTCATGGAAAGAAGTCTTTGATTTCTAAAATGCCGGGTGATGACTGGCAGAAGTTTGCCAATCTGCGTTTGTTGTATTCGTATATGTACGCCCATCCGGGAAAAAAACTTTTGTTTATGGGACAGGAATTTGCTCAATGGGATGAATGGAATCATGACAAAAGCCTGGACTGGCATCTGGTGCAGCATGACCGCCACCAAGGCGTACAAAAACTTGTGGCGGACTTGAATCATATTTATCGTCGGGAAAAGGCTTTGTTTCAAAAAGACTTCAGTTCCCATGGTTTTGAGTGGATTGATCTTAATGATTATACGCAAGGCGTCATCAGTTTTATCCGCAAAGGTATTGGTGTGGATGAAAAGATTATCGTTGTATGCAATTTTACCCCGGCGACATATTGTCAATATCGAGTCGGCGTTCCCGAAAGCGGCGCATGGAATGAAATCTTTAACAGTGATTCCGTTTATTACGGAGGCAGCGGCCAGGGGAATTTGGGACGGAAGGAAACAGAAGACGCCGGATTTCATGGCAGGCCGTATTCTTTTTCTCTGACGGTTCCGCCTTTGAGCGTTATTTATCTAAAACGTGAATAAATTTTGAGTCAGGCTTGACTGGCTTGGAGCAGACGATTAAAATAACAACGATTTAAAGTATTTATACCTTAAGGAGGATTTATATGATGAAAGATAAAGTGATCGATACCGCGGGCAAGGCTTGGCGTTTTCTGGGGCAGAATGGAGAGACCAATGTTTCCCAGTTGCCCCGTTTGCTCCGTGAAAATGATGCGGTTGTTTTGCAGGCTATAGGCTGGCTGGCCCGCGAGGATAAAATTAATTATACGACCCGCAGCCGCCGGACGTTCGTTAGTTTGGTCGCAAGAGAAGTCAGTGCGTTTAACGACCTTATTTACAAAATGGGTTCATTACCTGTTGAATTGGAAGTCCAGAAACAGCAAGGCCGTGCCAAGGCTAAGTCCAAGGCCAGGACGTAAGCTGAATTTTTTAAAAATCATAGATCATCCGCCACTCAGGCCATTCATTTTTTATTCGGAGTTTATCTCTTGAACAAATACATATGCATCCACGGTCATTTTTATCAGCCTCCCCGTGAAAATCCGTGGTTAGATGAGGTCGAAGTTCAGGACTCCGCTTATCCCTACCACGATTGGAACGAACGTGTCACCGCCGAGAGTTACGCCCGTAATGGCGCTGCCCGCATATTAGACAGTCAGCAGTTGATTATCGATATCATCAATAATTATTCAAAAATCAGTTTCAATTTTGGTCCTACGCTTTTGTCATGGATGCAGAAGAAATCCCCGGATGTTTATCAGGCGGTTCTCGATGCCGATCAGTTGAGTCAGAAAAATTTTTCCGGCCATGGAAGCGCCCTTGCGCAGGTTTTCAATCATATCATTATGCCATTGGCCACTTCCCGTGATAAGCGCACACAGATTCTTTGGGGCATCAAGGATTTTGAGTACAGGTTTAAACGCAAGCCCGAGGGGATGTGGCTGGCTGAAACGGCTGTCGATAATGAATCATTAGAATTGATGGCTGAGATGGGCATTAAATTTACAATTTTGGCCCCGAGGCAGGCCAAACGCGTGCGTGAATTAAAGGACGGCGCTGGCTGGATTGCCGTTGCGGATCAAAAGGTGGATCCGCAAATGCCGTATGTGTGTAAGTTTCCGTCTGGAAAAAGTATTGTCTTGTTTTTCTATGACGGCCCGATTTCTCAAGGCGTGGCGTTTGAAGGATTGTTGAATAATGGCGAAATTTTTGCAGATCGTTTCCTTAAGGCATTTAACCCGTCGGGTCATTCGCCGCAATTGATCCATATTGCCACCGATGGTGAAACCTACGGCCATCATCATAAGTTCGGCGACATGGCGCTTGCGTATTGCCTTAATATTATTAGTTCCCAAAAAGATGTTTCCCTGACGGTTTACGGGGAATACATGGAGAAATATCCGCCTGCGTATGAGGTTGAAATTTTTGAGAATAGTTCATGGAGTTGTGTGCATGGTGTAGAGCGCTGGCGTTCTAATTGCGGCTGCTCTTCTGGAATGAATCATGGTTGGCATCAAGAGTGGCGCGCCCCCTTGCGGCAGGCTTTAGACTGGCTGCGGGATGAATTAAGCTCCGTCTTTGGGCGTGAAATGACGGCCTTTACCCAGGAGGTCTGGCAGACGAGAGACGCGTATATTGATGTGATCCTTGACCGCCGCCAAGAATCAATTGAGCAGTTCTTTGCCAAAACTATTATGCGCCCACTCGGCGACGATGAAAAGATCAAATGCCTTAAACTTTTAGAAATGCAGTATAACGCATTATTAATGTATACAAGTTGTGGATGGTTTTTCGACGATATTTCAGGTATCGAGACCGTACAGATTTTGAAGTATGCGGCACGCGCCATACAGCTTGCGAAAGAAGTTTGTGGAGCTGATTTGGAGAATTCCTTTGTCAAGTTCTTGGAGAATGCGCCCAGCAATGTCGTCGAGATTAAAAACGGGGCGCAGGCCTACAAGAGTATGATTCAGCCTTCGGTTGTTGATCTTTTGCGCGTCGGAGCACATTATGCCATGACATCGCTCTACGAAGAATATCCTTCAGAAGCAAAAATGTACTGTTACACCGTCAAGAGTGATATGTATGATCTTAAAGAAGCTGGCCGGCTTCGGCTTGCCATCGGCCGCGGTTGGGTCCAATCGGATATCACACTGGAGAAGGCCAACATTAATTTTGCGGTCTTGCACTTAGGCGACCATAATTTTATCGGCGGAGTTGAACATTTAAATTCGGAAGATTTTCTTGAGGCGCGTAAGAAAATCATTGAAGCATTCTTGCAGAGTAATATTTCGGAGCTTATTACCCTTATTAATAAATATTTCGGCCCGCAAAATTATTCGCTGTGGCATCTGTTTAAAGAAGAACAGCAGAAGATTTTAAACTTGGTTTTGCAATCAACCATGGAGGATATAGATTCGTCGTTTCGGCAAATTTATGAACATCACTACCCTCTGATGCAGATCAAAAATGAAATCCGCCTGCCTTTACCGAGAACGCTTATCACAGTGGTCGAATTTATTTTGAACCGGGATTTGTGTGAGATTTTGGAAAACGAAAATATTAATATTGAACGGCTTCAATCAACCGTCGATGAAATGAAGCGATGGGCTTTTAAGCGCGATCAGGGAAACTTTGGTTTTGTGGCGAGTCAGAAAATTAGTGGGCTCATGAAGCGTTTAGACCAACAGCCGAAGAACATTGCCTTGATTGAAACCATTGAGTCGGTTTTAAAGATTATAAATCAATTGAGTTTGGAATTGGATCTTTGGAAGGCTCAGAACATTTATTTTGCGGTTGGGAAAAAGAATTATAGTGAACGCAAAGGGCAGGCTAAAGTTGATGAGTTGGCGCGCAATTGGATTAAGTCGTTTGACAGGCTCGGGACTATATTGCAGGTCAGAATTGTTTAGAACTGAGTTCATAGTTAGTCGTATTTATTTCTAAGAGTAAGCTTGATGGCGTCCCCCAACTCAGACAACGACTCCGCTTCGCTCCGTCGTAAACTCGTTTGGGGACGCCATCAAGCTTACCAATATTTGCGTAAAATAGTTTCTTAGTTTATCACGTAATTTTAATTATTTAAGTTTTGTATTTTTGAATTAGAGAATTCCGATCATTTTTATATTTTACTTTTTTAAGTCCTTATGATGAATCGACGCGCCAGCGGTATTTTACTTCATATCTCATCGTTGCCCTCTTCCTACGGAATAGGCGATTTGGGCCCGGCAGCATATCAATTCGTTGATTTTCTGGTAAAGACCAAACAACGATATTGGCAAATTTTACCCATTAATCCGACAGACGGCATCAATGGCCATTCCCCTTACAGTTCATATTCCGCGTATGCGGGTAACCCGCTTTTGATTAGTCCCGATTTTATGAAACGGGATGGATGGTTGACTAAAAGTAATTTCGGCCGGCTGCCTAAGTTTAAGAATGGTGTCGTTGAGTATCCTGTTGTTTCTGCGTGGAAAGAAAAAATCCTCTCGATTGCTTTCCGTAATTTCCGAAAAACATCGGACACAAAAGTTTTTCAGTCTTTTTGCGAAATCCATCAAGATTGGCTTGATGATTTTGCTATTTTTAGTGTAGCTAAAGCACAATACGGCGGCCGCTCATGGAGCGACTGGCCTAAAGGCATGCGATTGCGTGAATCCCGTGCTTTGCAAATTTTTAGCAGTAAATATTCCAACCCGATATTGAAAATCAAATTTGAGCAATTTTTGTTTTTTAAGCAGTGGGAGGATCTTAAGGTTTATTGTGCGTCCAACAATGTTGAGATGATTGGTGATATGCCGATTTATGTCAACTATGACAGCGTCGATGTTTGGACTCAGCCAAAATTATTTAAATTGGACAAAAACTTAAAGCTCAAGTTTGTGAGCGGCGTTCCGCCGGACTATTTCAGTAAGACTGGCCAGCGTTGGGGAAACCCTGTTTATGATTGGGTAGAGATGCGAAGAAGAGGATACCAATGGTGGACCAAACGCATCAAACACAGTTTGGCGCTATTCGATTATTTGAGGATCGATCATTTTCGAGGTTTTGCCGGTTATTGGCAGATCCCAGCGCATGAGAAGATTGCGGTTTTTGGGCGCTGGGTCAAGGCGCCGGGGACGGATTTTTTTAAAACTCTTTTGAAAAAGTTAGGCAAGATTTCTATCATCGCTGAAGATTTGGGATATATTACTCCGGATGTCACAAAGCTTTTAAAGCGGTTCAAGCTTCCTGGGATGCGGGTTTTGCTCTTCGCATTTGATGATTATTCAAGGGGCAATCCCCATCATCCTGAAAATTATCCAAAATATTGTGTGGCTTATACTGGGACACACGACAATAATACCGTTCAGGGCTGGTATCAGAAGGACGCTTCCTGGCAAGCAAAAGAAAACGTTTCGCGGCATTTAAACCACCTTTCGGTTAGGGATATTCATTGGGGGTTCATTAAGGTGGTCATGAATTCCGCTGCCAATACGGCGATTGTTCCTCTGCAGGATGTCCTTGGCTTGGGCGATGAGGCGCGTGTTAACCGGCCATCAACCACGTATAATAATTGGGAGTGGAGGGTAAAAGCCAATGCGCTCAATCAGAAAATTATAAAGAAATTAGCCCAAGTCACAAAAGCGGCAAAGCGTGATTAGAAGTGTATAAATTGGGCTATTGCCTGAATGTGGGCACAATGATATAGTTATAGCGAAGTTTAATAAGGGCGAAATGGTTAAAAGGATAATTACTAATATAGGGAAGACAATTAAAGTTGTGTTGGTCTCGTCGGCCACAACGGCTTTTTTGTGTTCCGGCTTATTATTATGTTGCCAAGTTGGTGTAAGCCACGCGCAACAATTGAAATCGAAAATCGTTTCATGCTGCCATGCCTCAAAAGCCAATCATTTAAAGGGACAAGACACCAAATCGTGCGGCTGTTGCAAGATTTCCAAGGACAATCCGGATCAGGCCACGAAGACATTTGAAATTACTAAGCCATCCGGCAAATCTTTTTATAAGATTTTCTTAACTGTTGAACGCCTCGTTCATGTTTCCCATTATCGTGCATTGTTTTCACTCGCCTATCAGGGTCCTCCGAGAGCGAATGCATCTGTTCCCATCTATCTTCAATTCTCCAATCTCCGCCTTTAATACCTCAAACAAATTTTCTTCGGTATTTTCGTTGTACTAAGATTTTGTTGTGTTTTAATTACTAATATAAGTGTAGGTCATAAAGAGGGAGAATATATGAGACTTCATCAATCAGTTTTGATCATGATCATCATCACAGTGGTGACTGCGGGAGGATGGTTTCTTTTATTACCTAAAGAACACCGCCATCAACAGGTTATAAAAGATGTGTACTATTGTCCCATGCACCCGAGTTATACAAGCGACCGTTCGGGAAAATGTCCGATTTGTAACATGGAATTGGTCATGCGTAAAAGACAAGATGCCCAATCAAAATCGCCCATCAAAAATGATGATATGCATAATCATGAAAAAGGCGTGGATGGTTATTCATCGGTGCGGTTGGATAATCGTCAGCGTCAGCTGATGGATGTGAGGACTGTTTCTGTAAAGAAGCAAACCGTGACAAAACTTGTTCATGCGGTCGGTTATGTGGCGCATGATATCGAGTTATATAAGATTCAAAATGAATTTATCGAAGCTTATCAGGCGTATGTGACTATTTATCGGGATTATCGCCGGATTAATACGCGTCGAAGAAATTGGGAAGTCTATCGGGATCTCCAGGCTAAGCTTTTGGAGGCGGAACACAATTTGCTCATGATGGGCTTAGGGCGTGCACAGATCGAAAAGTTACGCGACATCAAATGGTGGCAGTCTTGGGATCAGCCCCAACTCGAGATTTTCAAAGAGAACAATAATTATTGGATCTTTGCGCAGATATTCGAAAGTGATCTCGGGTTTGTTGAGGTCGGTCAAAAGGCAACAATTGAGGTGCCTGCTTTTCATGAAAAGCTAAATGGCGTCATCCGTTCGATCGGGGGCTATATTGATCCTGAAACGCGGACGTTACGGGCTTTGATTGAGATCTCTGGATACCGCGGTGAACTGACGGCGAATATGCTCGCTTACGTGGATATTCTTTCTGAGCTGGGTGAACATCTTGTGGTGCCGATGGAATCGGTGATGGATTTAGGGACACGCAAGATCGTGTTCGTTGATCAAGGTGAGGGCGTGTTTGATCCGGTTGAAGTCCAAGTTGGTTTCGAAGGCGATGGATATTGGGCCATTGAAGGCGGCCTTCATGAAGGTGAAAAGGTCGTCGCCTCCGGCAATTTTTTATTGGATTCGGAAAGCCGCATAAGGGTGCAGTTCAATGCCGCCGATGGTGATTTTGGAAACGGGGTGGGCCATGTCCACAATTAATCCCCGTGAGAATTTTATTAGCCGACTGATTGAGGCGAGCGTCCGCAATAAATTTCTTGTCATTATTTTGACGGCAGCGGCAATCATGGCAGCTGTCCAGGCGGTTAAAAATATTCCTTTGGATGCCATACCGGATCTTTCCGACACACAGGTCATCGTCTACTCCAAGTGGGACCGTAGTCCAGATATCATTGAAGATCAGGTTACTTATCCGATTGTGGCTTCTCTATTAGGAGTTCCGGGCGTTAAGGCTGTCCGCGGGTCTTCCGATTTCGGATACTCCTATGTTTACGTTATTTTTAAAGATGGGACGGATCTTTATTGGGCCCGCAGCCGCGTGCTGGAATATTTAAGCAAGATTACCCCGAGCTTGCCCGACGGTGTAAAAACCGAGTTGGGGCCCGACGCCACCGGTGTCGGCTGGGTATTTCAATACGCGCTTGTCGATAAAACAGGAAAGCATAATCTTCAGGAACTGCGCAGTTTTCAGGATTGGTATTTGCGTTATCATTTGCAAAGCGTGCCCGGGGTCGCGGAGGTTGCGCCTTTAGGCGGTTATGTGAAGCAATACCAGGTGACGGTTGACCCGAGAAAACTATTTGCTTATAAAATTCCTATTACGAAAGTGATGGAAGCTATCCGCTCAGGAAATCAAGAAGCTGGCGGAAGGGTGGTTGAATATAACGGTACCGAATATATGGTCCGTGGCCGTGGATACGCGAAATCCGTCGAAGATTTTCAAAAGATCGTATTGAGCGTTAATCGTGAGGGCGTGCCGGTCCTGGTTAAGGATGTGGCCAGTGTTGTTATCGGCCCTGATATCCGGCGAGGGATTCTTGACCTTAACGGCGAAGGAGACACTGTTGGCGGGACGATCATTATGCGTCACGGAGAAAACGCCTTAAACGTCATTAAGCGCGTGAAAGAAAAAATTAAAGATGTTGAATCTTCGTTTCCTCAAGGGGTGACCTTGGAGGTCACGTACGATCGAAGCGATCTTATCTTGCGCGCGATCGATACGCTTAAACGGCAATTGATTGAAGAGATGATCATCGTATCCATTGTGATCTTATTTTTTCTGTGGCATTTCCCGTCAGCGATTGTTCCAATCATCACCATACCGATTTCGGTTCTTTTATCATTTATTCCATTCTGGGGGTTGGGCCTGACCGCGAATATCATGTCGCTTGCGGGCATTGCCATCTCGATCGGTGTTTTGGTCGACGGCGCGATCGTTGAGGTTGAGAATGCTTATAAGCGCTTGGAAGAATGGAATCAAAATGGACGTAAGGGAGATTTCTATACGGTTCGTCTGCAAGCGCTCAAAGAGGTTGCGCCGTCGGTGTTTTTTTCTTTGCTGTTGGTTGCGGTTTCTTTTCTGCCAATTTTTACATTGATTGATCAGGAAGGCCGATTGTTTAAACCCTTGGCCTGGGGTAAAACATTTACTATGGCGATCGCAGCCCTTTTGGCGGTGACGCTGGATCCGGCGATCCGAATGCTTTTTACCCGCGCGGATCCTTTTAAGTTTCGTCCTGTATGGTTGGCACGCTGGGCCAGCGGATTGTTTGTTGGAAAGTATTATCCGGAAGAGAAGCATCCTATCAGCCGCAGGATATTTAAAGTTTATGAACCCGTATGCCGCTGGGTTTTGAAGTTTCCTAAAACAACGATTGCGTTGGCTTTGGCTTTGGGGTTAACAACCGTGCCGGTTGCGATGAAGTTAGGGCATGAGTTTATGCCGCCCTTGTGGGAGGGGGACATTCTTTACATGCCGACGACGCTGCCTGGTATTTCGGTTGCCGAAGCAGGGAAACTTTTGCAGACTCAGGATAAAATTCTTAAAAGTTTTCCTGAAGTTGAAAAGGTATTTGGAAAAGCAGGGCGTATTGAAAGTTCTACCGATCCGGCACCGTTTTCCATGATGGAAACCGTGGTGGTGCTCAAGCCGGAATCACAATGGCCTAAGAAAATCAAACATGAAGAATTGATCAAGAAAATGGATGAGGCGTTACAAATCCCCGGAACGTCGAATGCCTGGACCATGCCTATTAAAAACAGAATTGACATGCTTTCGACGGGTATGCGCACGCCTGTTGGTATTAAAGTTTTAGGCTCGGATCTTAAGGAGATTGAAAAAATTGGTGTCCTTTTAGAATCTATAGTCAAAAAAGTTCCCGGCGCTCGTAGTGTCTACGCTGAGAGAGCGGCGGGCGGTTATTTCTTGGATTTTGATATCAAGCGTGACCGTTTAGCCCGGTATGGTTTGTCGGTTAATGATGTTCAGGCAACAATCACTTCTGCGATCGGCGGAGAAACGGTGACCACCACCGTTGAAGGGCCTGAACGCTATGGGGTCAATGTCCGTTACCCGAGAGAATTGCGCCAGGATCCTGATCGGCTGGGAGATGTTTTTGTGTCAACGCCTTTGGGAACACAAATTCCACTGTCAGACGTCGCCGATATTGTTGTGCGCACGGGGCCATCTATGATACGTAATGAAAATGGGATGTTGGCCGGATATGTGTATGTCGATATTGCCGGTCGTGATCTAGGCGGATTTGTCGAAGAGGCTAAAGGCTTGGTCAACCGCGAATTAAAACTTCCGACGGGCTATGCGCTTCTTTGGAGTGGCCAGTATGAGAACATGCAGCGTGTTAAAGAAAGGCTCAAGTTGGTCATCCCTTTGACGCTTTTTGTGATTTCATTTTTGTTATTTATGAATACTCGCTCCTGGTTTAAAACCGGCCTGGTGCTTTTAGCGGTACCGTTTTCGTTAATAGGCGCCATTTGGTTGTTGTGGGTTTTAGGTTACAATATGTCCATTGCCGTCTGGGTCGGGATGATCGCCTTGATGGGATTGGATGCCGAAACAGGGGTTTTCATGCTTTTGTTTCTGGATTTGGCTTACGATCGAGCGCATCGTGATGGTAAGCTTAAGTCTAAGGAAGATTTGACGGAAGCCATCGTATCCGGCGCTGTTAAACGAGTTCGTCCCAAGATGATGACGGTGATTGCGGCATTTGCGGGATTGTTGCCAATTATGTGGTCGATCGGCGCAGGCGCGGATATGATGCAGCGCATCGCCGCTCCGATGGTGGGAGGTCTTGTCACATCATTTGCATTAGAGTTGGTTGTGTATCCTGCCGTTTATTATTTGTGGAAATACCATGGAGAATTAAAGAAATTTAAAATAAAAATTATATAAGGGATCGGTTAAAAGTACAATCAAGGAGGATATTATGGTTAAAGTTGCTATAGTTATGTTGTTGGTTTTAGGAATGTCGTATCCGGTTTTTGCGGACGGCTATGGGCAGGAAACGGCAGTTGTGGCAGCTGAAACGCTTAAAGAGCTTGTTCAGGTTGGCAATAAAATCTGTCCTGTCGGAGGAGAGAGGGTCGATGGGATGGGTGAGGTGGTAACGTATGAGTATAATGGCAAAGTTTATAATTTGTGTTGCGCCATGTGCGCCAAGGATTTTAAGAAAGATCCAGAAAAATACAGCAAAATTGCTGAGGAAGAAGTTGCTGCTGCCCAAAAAGTCGGTTCCTAATTTTTGGATATGGGTTTAGTATTTATTTTATAGTGTGTCGTATTTATTTTGAACGGTAAGTCTAACCGGCGTCCCCCAGCTCAGACAACGACTCCGTTTCTCGGCGTTGTGAACTCACTGGGGGACACCGGGTAGACGTACCTGTAGTGATAATTATTTTTAAAACATATTTTATAATTCCAATTATGCGTAGCGGGTGTCGTGGGGGATTCATGAACGGGAGGATCCACGCTGGGCGGAGGGGCCCGTGAATGAATCCCCACGACAGGCCCCGCGAACTGATTGCGGAAATTTTATGAGCCTTAATATCCATCCGATGGTAGTGCATTTTCCGATTTCACTCGTTGAACGGTCTCTAATGGAGGCAGGCCTGTGTATGAATATGGCATTGGTGTGGAGCAGTGATCACGAATTCTGTTATAATTTTTCATAACTTTTAAAAGGTTGGTATTTATGGTGCATGATATTTTTCTCGCGTTCGTCCCGTTGTTCTTCGCTGTTGATCCTATTGGTTTACTTCCTATCTTTGTTTCTTTGACATCTGATCTTTCCGCCGACGAAAAAAAGAAAATTATTTTCCAATCCTTGGTGACGGCGCTTTGCCTGGCTGTTGGTTTTATCTTTTTTGGGAAATGGATTTTTGGGCTGCTGGGTATTACGATTGGCGATTTTATGATTGCCGGAGGGGTGATTTTATTTTGTCTTTCCATGATCGATCTCATGAACCTCGGGAAATCAAAAACCGTTTTAAAAGAGGATTTGGGAGCCGTTCCTATTGGAACTCCATTAATTGTAGGGCCTGCCGTATTAACGCTTTCTCTTATGTTGATTTCAGTTTACGGCATAACCGTAACGTTGATTGCGGTGATAATAAATCTTATTATTGTCGGCATTGTTTTTATGGCTTCCGGCAGTATGATGCGTTTGTTAGGAGAATCCGGGGCCAGGGTTCTTTCAAAAGTCATGGCTCTGTTGTTGGCATCGATCGGGGTTATGATGATCAGAAAAGGTATCCTGGAAATATTAATCGCGTTTACACAAGGTAAATAATATGACTAAATTGATTCGACGAGGAAAAAGCAAAGCGGGTTTACCGCCGGGATCGCTCGTTTATGTCGGTGTGAAAAACAGGCCTTCTATGAGAATCACGTTGTTTGATTATGACGCTGAACGCTATGTTGAGAAGGTCATTACCAATCTTGAAGAATGCGTGCCTTTTAAAGAACAAAAAACAATCACCTGGATTAATGTCGATGGCCTTACGGACACAGCGTTTATTGCCAAGCTCGATCAGCTTTTTGGGGTGCATCCTCTTGTTTTGGAAGATGTCGTTAATACCGACCAGCGTCCTAAAATGGAGGATTACGGCGAGTATATTTATGTGGTTCTAAAAATGCTTTATATTGAAAACCAGACGCAGAATATCATTTCTGAGCAGTTAAGCTTAGTGATTGGTCCTAACTATGTTCTTTCTTTTCAAGAGAAGGAAGGCGATTATTTTGATAATATCCGCGATCGAATCCGTACTGCCAAGGGGCGTGTCCGAAAAATGGGGGCAGATTATCTCGCTTACGTATTACTCGATACGATCGTAGATAATTATTTCTTGGTGCTGGAGAAAATGGAAGAGGATATTGCCCAAGTTGAGGAAAAACTTATGGCAGTGGCAGGTAAAGTAACATCGTCGGAAATTCATCATCTTAAGAGAGATCTTATTTTCTTGCGCAAACAAGTTTCACCTGTTCGCGAGCTTGTCAATGCCTTACAGAGGGCGGATTCCAAGTTGGTTCATAAGGCCACAGAGATCTATTTGCGAGACTTGCATGATCACATCATCAGCGTGGTGGATGCCATTGAGTCTTTCCGTGATGTTCTTTCCGGTTTGCATGATATTTACCTTTCCAGTATTAATCTGAAAATGAACGAGATTATGAAGGTGCTTACGGTTATCTCAACCATATTTATCCCGCTGACCTTTATTGCCGGTGTCTATGGGATGAACTTTAAAAATATGCCGGAGTTGCAGTGGGAAACCGGATATTTTGAAATTCTTGCTTTTATGCTGGCCGTTGCATTGATCATGGTGTTTTATTTCAAAAGAAAAAAATGGTTATAACATGGCGATTGTTGGACAGCCTTATCGTTACTTTTAAGGATAGTATATGTTTGTCAAACCCCTCTTTCGTGCGATCTCGTCGATATTTATTGTAGTTCTCATCAGCATTATGATTGTTGTTTCTTGTGGTTATTACTATTTGACCCACACGTCACAGGGGGCGCGATGGCTGTTCGACAATCTAGCTGGCCGTTATTTGGGCGCTAAGATAGTTAAATATAGAGAATTTTCTGGAACGATTGCTCAAGGCATACACTTGTCTAACGTTAGGATTGAGGATCTTGATAAATTTACGACACGCAGTCTAATTTTAATTCAACAGCTTGACCTGGCTGTTCCGAATTTTGACACAAGAAAAATACACATTAAAATTCGCAACGGCAGGATTAAATTTCCTTTATCCGATCCCGTCGGCTTTTATGGTTCGTTTGCTGATGGGATTCTAAAATTTAATGTGTATTGCGGCATTATTGACGTCAGAGAGATTGTGACTGTTGTTAAGTCGGACTTGAGTTTGCACAACCTTAAAGGAACTGCTAAAAAAGCTTCGATGATGATTACTGGATCGTATACTCACCCTATTTTAAACGGGGAGTTTTTGCTCGAGGATTTCAGGTATCTGGGTTTTTCACTTGCCCAATTACCGGCGAGTTTCCGATACACGCTTGGTCGTGACGACCGGGGGTTGCAATGGCAGGGGGATCTTTCCGTGCCGTCAGGGATCGTAATTTCTCGCCTTACCAAGATTGACTTAAAGCCGAGCAGGCTTATTTTTACCGGGCCTTTCAAAAACCCGGGATTGGATATCAATGGTTCATCGAAAGTTAATCAAACTCTCATAAATATTTCTCTGGGTGGGACCAAACAGAAGCCCAGGTTGAATGTGACGTCTAATCCACCCAAATCTAGGAATGTAATTTTAGTGATGCTGGCGACTGGGCAGGAGTTGATTCAACCGGATAATGCTGATATTAATCATTCTTTTGCTGGTTCTGATCAGGATTTTGTGGAATATTTTACTTTCTCGTCGGAAGGACAGCCGTTGGAAGCGGTAGGGTTAACAAATTTCTCTGTTAATATGCAGGATGATGCCAAATGGCTGGGGATCAAGAAAAAAGTCACCGATCAACTCAAGGTTGGTATAAATCTCCAAGAGATTCGAGCGCCGGCTACCGGCGGCAATACAGATGTCACGCGAACTATTGGAGGAGAAGTGCAGGTTGCGGATCATATCACTCTGGGTGTTGATAAAAAGGTAACGCAAGTGGTAGAGCCAGTCAAGAGTCAATCATCGTCCGAACAAAAGGATGGCGGCATGGATGTTACCATCAAGTATAAGAAGAGTTTCTAGGCTGTCGTGTCAAAAAGTGTTTGACAGTCAGCTTTTTTTGTTTAGAATTAGGTAATACTTTTTAATACTTAAAGGATTGGTTGGCATGATTCTACAAAAGAAGTTATTCGGTGTGAATGTTCTCTTGTGTTTGTTAGTGATGATTTTTGGTGTGGCTATAAAAGTTGACGCCCGGGAAATTAGGGTTGTTTCAACAAATAGTATTTTGGCTGATTTGGTAAAAAATGTAGGTGGAACATTTATCCAATCAACCGTCCTTGTCGGGGCTAACGGCGATCCGCATACGTTTGAGCCGACGCCTAAGGATAATGTGTTATTAAAAAATGCTGATGTGATTTTTGAGAACGGGCTGTATTTAGAACCATGGCTGGATAAATTATATGCATCGTCAGGTTCCAAGACGGTTCGCTATCGCGTAACCGAAGGATTAAAGTTGATTCGAGTTCAGGGCTATCATGGGGATGCCGATGGTTCTGAGGTTGACCCTCATGTCTGGCATGACACCGGAAATGCCATCATGATAGTTGAGGTTATTCGTGATGCGTTAATCAAAATAGATCCTGCGCATGCTGATGACTATCAAAAAAACGCTGATAATTATCTCATTAAACTTTCTGTTCTCGATGCGTGGATTATTAAAGAGACTTCAAGTATTCCTAAAGAACGCCGTAAACTTGTGACGTCTCACGATACTTTTGGATATTTTGCCCGGCGTTATGGTTTTCAAATCGTCGGGGCCGTGATTGATTCGGCAACGACGGAAGCGGCAGATCCATCCGCTTTGAAAATCGCGGAACTCGTTTGGAAAATTAAAACTTCAGGCGTGCCTGCTGTTTTTGTTGAAAATGTCGCCAATCCAAAAATGCTTCAGGCCATTGCCCGTGAGGCGGGCGTTAAGGTGGCTCCACAGCTTTATTCTGACGCGTTAGGAAAACCGGGGAGCGGCGGTGAAGAGTATATTACAATGATGGAATATAACGTGCGAACGATTGTGGAGGCTTTACGTTGAAGCTCAAGAGTATGTTGCCCTATTGCGGTCACAAGCATGCCCATCCTCAATTAGATGCGCTTGCGATTGAAACTTGGGATTTGTCGACGGGATATCCTGGCGATTCCCGGGTAGCATTAACGGATGTGAATATGGCTGTTCCTGCCGGAACATGTGTTGCTTTGGTTGGCCACAATGGGGCAGGGAAGTCGACATTATTAAAAACGGCAGCAGGGCTTTTGCCTGTGCGCAGTGGAGAGATCCGCGTTCTTGGCCATCCTTTAGGCCATTGCCACAATCGTGTTGTCTATTTGCCTCAGCGCAGTGAAATCGATTGGCATTTTCCGATTAACGTCAGAAAACTTGTGATGAGTGGACGGTATGTTCATTTAGGATGGCTGCGTCATCCAGGCCAGGAAGATCGAAAGATTGTTGATGCTGCCATGGATGAGCTGGATATTTCAGGTTTGGCTGGTCGTCAGATTAGTCAATTATCCGGCGGCCAGCAGCAAAGGGTGCTGTTGGCACGAGCGGTCGCTCAAGATGCTGATTTGTTTTTATTGGATGAACCGCTCAATGCGATTGATGTAGATACGCGTGTTGTCGTATCTCGTGTCCTTAAGGATTTACGCAAAGCAGGTAAGACCGTGATTGTGGCAACCCATTTTATTGATCGCTTGGCCACTGAATACGACGGTGCGGTGTATTTAAGTGAAGGACGGCAGGTTGCGCCTGCGGCCGGCGGCTTCGTTGGGATGAAGATAGGAAAAGAATAATGCATTGGCTTTTAGAACCGTTGCAATATCAATTTATCCGTTCGGGTATTTTAGCAGCGTCGATGATTGGCGTGACATGTGCCGTGCTGGGTGTTTATGTTGTCCTTCGCCGTATGTCTAACGTCGGCCATGCGTTGACACACAGCGCTTTGCCCGGGTTGGTTGTTGCGTATCTGATGGGAATCAATCTTTTTATTGGCGCGGCGGTTGCAACAATCCTGACGGCATTCGGGATCGGATTTATTTCCAAGAACGACGAGGTTTATGAGGACACCGCGATAGGTATAATGCCTACCGCCATGTTTGCCTTTGGCATACTTTTGATGAGCAATACCAAATCTTTTCGGGATCTTTCCGCAATGTTATTCGGCAATATTCTCGGTGTGGGCACAAGTGATCTTGTTTTGATTGCCGTTATCGCCGTTATTGTTCTTGGCGTCCTGGCGCTGTTTTATAAAGAATTTGAACTTTTCTCCGTTGATCCAAATTATGCCAAGACAATAGGCATTCCATTGGCCACGATACGTTATGGGCTTCTTATTTTGCTGGCTTTAACGGTCGTTGCCGGGATTCAGGCGGTGGGAACAATTCTCACCAATGCTTTGTTGATCGCGCCCGCTGCCTCGGCGAGACTTTTAACTAACCGTTTAAAGACAATGGTCACAATTGCCGCTGCTTTGGCTGTCGCATCCGGATTCTTCGGGATTTATTTATCCTATTATTTTGGTTTATCATCGGGGGCGGCGATTGTTTTTGTGTGCACCGTTTCGTTTGCCGTATGCTGGTTGATTAAATTTTTTAGGAGGTAGGTTATGGCAAAGATAAAAGATGCTGACGTGGAAGTGATAACTTTTAAAATGGATCGCTCTGTTAAGAAAGCAATGCGTGGGATTAAGAATCGTTCTGAATTTATCCGTTCAGCAATTTTGGCTGCTTTAGATCATGTTTGTCCGTTTTGTCAGGGAACCGGCGTTTTAACACCTCATCGTAAAAAGCATTGGAATGAATTAGTCGGCCACCACAAAATGAAAGAATGTGGTGACTGCCATGAAAATGTTTTTGTTTGTCGTCCTTAGTGGAGTTCTTTTTGCCGGACTTAGTACCCGATTTCCGATGAGCATTGGGAATCTGATATAACAAAAGAAAAGGCCGCTAATAAGTTTTATGGTAGGGATTGAAAAATTAAAAGTAAAGTGTATGATACAAATAATCATCATATAGGAATGCGCTAAAATGAAAATTCAGCACACTATTTATTCACTTGTCCTGCTTTGTTGTTTACTTTTGACGGCACCCTCGGGGTTCGCTGATCTTATTGTCGAACAAGGAAAACGGGTTTCTCTGGACTATGTTCTCTTTATTAATAGTCAAGAGGTTGAATCGACTAAAGGGAAAGAACCGTTATCATTTGTCGTCGGAAGTAAGAGCGTTATACCCGGATTAGAGAGCCAATTGATGGGGATGATGCTTGGGCAACAGAAGAAGATCATCATCGATGCTAAGGATGCCTATGGCTCTGTGGATCCGAACGCGTTTAAGGAAGTCCCTAAAACAGCCATGCCTCAAGACACCGAATTAAAACCCGGTATTGTTGTTGAAGTCGATGATCCCCAGGGAGGTTCTTTTCCCGGCGTTGTGTGGGAAGTAAAAGCGGATTCAGTTGTTTTAAATTTTAATCATCCCCTGGCCGGCCAGACGCTGGAATTTGACGTTAAGATTCTTGATATCCAATAATAAGCCTGCCTAAGCGATATCCAAAATCGCTTTTTATTATAATTTATCTCATAAGCACTTATTTTATCGTCGTTACTTCGCTTCTTATTTTTGCCCTTAATAACGAGCGTTTGTTTATTTTGAGATGCGTCCTAGATAGTGTTTAAAACAAGAACCGGACAGTGGGCATTGCGAAGGATTCTCTCGACGCGCGGGCCAAGAAATAATCGGTCAGAGACAGGATGGACGTCTGTTCCAAGAATGATCATGTCGTAATTTTCTTTTTGTGCCACTTCCAGGATGACTTGTTCCGGCTCTGTCCCGACCTTGACCTCGACCTTTGTCGGAACACCTTTTGTTTGGCCCGCCTTACGCATCTCCTCAAGCATCCTGATTGAATTCTTTAATTGCCGCTCAAAAATATCGTCATGCATGACTAAGTGCCAATCGTGCGCGTCTTTAACCACAACGTTCATGATCGTGACTGTTTCTGTTTCCATTGAAGATAAAAAGAACGCAAACTCGACGGCATATTTGGAGGCGAGCGATCCGCTGGTGGGCACAAGGATTTTCTTTGGTGCCCAAGATGTCAATGTTTCTTTGGCATGGATAACAGCTGTAGAGCAAGGCGCAAGGCGGATGAGTGAATCAATCGTCGATGAAAAAAGAGTTTCAGAATTGCTGGGCTGTTCAGATGCCCCTAGTAAAAGCAGGTCGTAATCTTTTTGGCATTCATCTAAAATGGCATTGACGGGGTCGCTATTCGTCACCAATTTTGGGATGACCTCTTTTTGAGGAAAAAGGATTTTGGACGGAGTGATACTATTCGTATTCTTAATTTTTGTATCTGGAGAGACAACGCTCAAGAGAGTGACAGAACAGCCGTTTTTCTTGTCAAGCTCCCGCAGGAGTAACGATTTGATGGAAAGCATAATTTTGGAACGATCGCTTTCCGCGCGGTTACGTATAGGCATCAGGATGCGGTGGATACGGGCTATAGGGCTTATCTTGTAATGTTTTTCTTCATGGAGTCTTTTTTGTTCCTCATCTCCTATGTGCACATGACGTAAGGTGAATCGTAACGCCAAGGGAGCAAGGAACGTGGTTACGATTGCCATGACGACGATAATCGAGAAAAAATCTTCGGTAATCAATCCCAGAGAAAGCCCAATTGTTGCGATAATAATTCCCATAGCTCCTCGGGCGTTTAACGCTGCACCGAAGCTTAAGGATGTCCAGTGATCCAATCGGCCGATTACTCTTGCCCCTACATAGGCGCCGAATACTTTGCTGAATATGGCAACACCTATGACTAGGAATGTTATGGTCAAAAGTTCCGGTTGAAGAAGATTGGCGATGTTGACTTTTAATCCGGCGATGGCGAAAAATATCGGCGCGAAAATGCCCATGGTTATCGACTCGATGCGTTCGTGCACATATTGGGGAAGCCTCGGCATTTGGGCGAGGATAATCCCGATCATAAACGCGCCGAACATCGGTTCTAATCCCAGCAAATGCCCGACAGCACCCCAGCCGAAGGTTGTGATGATCGCAAGCGAGATGTAACGCTGGGAACTCACGATCTCATCTTGCACGAAATCAAGCATGAGTTTTACGACCCAGCGGGCCAGCGTGAAACTTAAGAGTATAAATAATGCGACGGAGCCAACGGACTTTAGTACATTGCCGGCGGTTAACATTGCTCCGCTGGCCATTGTTGTGACGATAGATAAAAATGTCCAGCCCACGGTGTCGTCGATCATTCCGGCAGCGATGATACTCTGCCCAATGTCGCGGCGCATGAGCTTCATGTCGATGAGGATCTTGGCGATGACCGGAATCGCTGAGATCGACATGGCCGTCGCTAAGAATAAAGCGAACACTAGGCGTTGATTAGGATCGACCAGAAGTTTGTCCGGGATGACCTGTGCGATGAAAAATCCGCTAACGAGAGGAATGACCAGGCCGCCTAACGCAGTTCCCATGACGGATTTGGCTTTGCGTGAAATTAATTTGAGATCGGTTTCAAAACCGGTTAAAAGTAAAAGCAGCATGACGCCCATCAGACTTAAGCCTTCAAGCAAATATCCCTGCGCAGGTTGTTTGATAGCGAAGATATGATTAAGAAACGGGATATGTTGTCCAAGGATGGATGGTCCGAGGAGAATACCTGCCAAAAGTTCTCCGACGACGGATGGCTGCCCTAGCCGTTGGGCAATCTCTCCCAGGGTGCGGGCGGTAAAAAGTAGAATCGCGATCTGTGCGGTGAGGACAAGAACATCATGATGTGAGGGAGCTACAAGATTAGTCATGACGTTTCCTAAAAGGGATTTTTAAATAATAGTTTAAACTACGGCTTAAACTTACAGGGCGTACGTTTAAAAGTCAAGGGGTTTGGTTGATTAGTGAGGGATTTAGATGATAGATGAGGGAGAATAGAAGACAGAAAACAGATGAAGAAGATTCGAAGGAATAAAAGGATGCTTTTTAAGCCAGCAGATTCGCGGGAATTCTATAAATTCTGCTTTCCGTTTTTTGTTGTCTGTTTTCTATTTTTTTAATGAGGAATCGGCAGAAGATTTAAAAGGTTGGTGATTAAAAGCATCGTACATAAACCCAGCATGACGCCCCACGCCGTGAGGCTGTGCCCGCCGTCTTCGATGGCTTCCGGCAGAAGTTCCGAGATGGTCATGTGGATCATGGCGCCTCCGGCAAAGCCGAGGCCGATGGGCAAGAGAGGTTCAAACATCCAGGCAAGGATCGCCGATGGCACGGCCATGATGGGTTGCGGGATGCTTGAGAGGATAGATGCCCACGCGCAGCGGGCGGTGGAAACGCCTTCCGCTTTCAAAGGAAGCGAGATGGCAATCCCCTCGGGGATGTTATGAACGGAAATGGCAATCGCCATAATCAGTCCAAATTCAAGATTTCCCGTTGCAAAACCAACCCCGATCGCGATCCCTTCCGGGATCGAATGCAAAAACATCACGATAAAAATCAGAAGGCTGCGTTTTGAAAATCCCTGGGATTTTTCGATGGATTTCGTGTCATGAGAGCTGACCAATTTTTCAGTGAACCAGAAAAATAAAGAGCCCATTAATAAGCCCAATATCACCATGTATGGCGCGCCAGGGATTCTGTCTTTAAGGGAAATGCCTTCCTGCGCCAGTGAAAAAACAGAAGCTGAGATCATCATGCCGCCGGCAAAGGAACAGGAAAAGGCGCGCAGGATTTTTGAATTGTTTTTGACGTAATGAACGGGGATCGCGCCCAAGCCTGTCGCGAGCGCGCTGATAATGCCTGTCCACAGAGACCAAAGTACGACGCTATTATGTTCCATTATTTCTCCAATAATTTTTTAACAAGTCTCATGATAGCACGAAGAATAATCAGAAAAGGAAATATTTCACATGATGATAGGTGATGGGTGATAGGTGATAGTTGATGGTTGTCCATCAGCCATCTTCTATCAACTATCACCCATCTTCTATCAACTATCAACAATGATATTTGGGCAACTGATTTGAACCAAATGAACAATTAACCTGTCCTTAACACAATCTTAATGAATACCGGCTAAAATTGAGTTAAATTTCATAACAAAGAACGAAAGGAATAGAGTATGCGGCAGTTCACAGTTGTATTAACAGCGTTAATTTTCTTCTCGACAACGGCGTTGAGCTATGCAGCAACGACGCAGGTGGATTCCCTTATTGAAAAATTGATTGAAAAGGGTATCTTGAGCAAGTCAGAAGCCAGAGAAATCAAGCAGGAGATCGTCAGCGATGAAAAGGTTTTGCGCGAAGATGCGATGAAAACCAGCATTCCGGAATGGGTGCAGAAAACTAAACTTAAAGGCGATGCCCGTGTGCGTTATCAGTATGAGCGCAGAAAGAACGATTCTGAAGCAAGAACCCGCGGACGTATCCGTTTTCGTTTAGGGGTTGATAATCAGGTGAATGATCAGTGGAAGGTCGGCGCGGGGTTGGCAACGGCTGAAGTTGCATCGACCACCGATGATGCCAGGTCAACGAACATGACCTTTACAGACGGTTTCCGTCGTGGTGACATTCGTCTTGATTATGCGTTTGCCGAATATCAGCCTGCTCCCTGGGCCAAGGCCATTGCAGGTAAATTTATCAAGACCGATTATCTTTGGGTGCCGACAGATCTTATCTGGGATTCAGACATCAACCCGGCAGGCGCTGGCCTTCATTTAGAGCATAAATTTTCCGACAGCTTAACGACCTATTTAAACAACGGCGTTTGGGTGATTGATGAGAATGGCAAGACCGATCGTACCGATCCGTTTTTGGCATACGCTCAAGCCGGTATTAAAACACAAATGGGAAGTATGGATGCTAACGTGGCAGGCGTTTATTATGGATTTAACGGTGTTAAAGGTATCATCGTTGATGGGACATCGTCGACCAATACTCTAACCGGCGGTGTATTACAGAATGATTATGATTCGCTGGGCGCTTCCGCCGAGGTCGGGTTTAAGAATCCTTTCGGATTGGACTGCATTGAACGTTTGGCATTTTTTGGTGATTTTATCCATAACGTCGATCCCGATGATAATGAAAACGGCTGGGCAAGCGGTATCAAGTTCGGCGATGCCAAGGTTGTCGGTAAGAATCAATGGCAAGCCAGATATCAATACTCTTATTTAGGAATGGACGCATTCATTGATGCTTTCCCTGATTCCGATCGTTTGGGCGGAATCACCGATGTCAAAGGCCATGAATGGATCCTTGAATACGGTTTGAGCAAGAATGTGGTCCTTGCCTTGGATTATTACCAGGATGACCGTATTAAGGGAACACATAACCGTCAGAAGTTGATCCAGGCAGATGTGAACTTGAAGTTTTAATTTTGGGTTTTCAATCTTCGAAAAATGATGTACTATCAAACCTGTTAAGGAGATATCAAAATGAATCAAAAAAGTTTAATCATGAGTGTTCTGTTGACTGCGGGGATTGCGTTTCCCGCGTTGGCCGCAGATATTATTAAGGTAGATGGATCGAGTACCGTTTTTCCAATCACCGAAGCGGTGTCGGAGGAATTCGGCAAGATTGGCGGCGGTAAGGTGATGGTTGGGATATCGGGGACCGGCGGCGGTTTTAAGCGTTTCTGTCGTGGGGAAACGGATATTTCTGACGCATCCCGTCCGATTAAAGATAAAGAAAAAGTTGCCTGTAAAGAAAGCGGCATCCAGTTTATTGAACTTCCGGTGGCGTATGATGGTTTGGCGGTCATGGTCAATCCAAAGAATACCTGGGCCGATCACTTGACCGTTGCAGAACTCAAGAAAATTTGGGCCCCGGAGTCTCAGGGTGTTGTGACCAAATGGAGCCAGGTTCGTGACGGATTTCCGGATGAGCCGATATCATTATTCGGGCCGGGCACAGATTCCGGAACGTTTGATTATTTCACCGAAGCCATTAACGGCAAATCGGGTTCAAGCCGCGGCGATTATACCGCTAGCGAAGATGACAATGTCCTTGTGGAAGGGATCGCCACAGAAAAAGGCGCGTTAGGATATTTTGGTATTGCATATTATGAACAGAACAAAGACCGCCTTAAGATCGTTCCTGTGGATGATGGCAAAAGTTCTAACGGAGACGGCCCGATAGAGCCGTCTACAGAAACTGTTATGGACGGGACTTATCAGCCGCTGGCGCGTCCGATTTTCATTTATGTGAGCGTCGCATCGGCCCAAAAAGAGAATATTCGAAAATACGTCGAGTTCTATTTAGATAACGCCCCCGGGCTTGTCGAGGAGGTCGGTTATATTCCTCTGCAGGATGAATCCTATGCGCTGGTCAAACAACGCTTCGTGAACCGTGTCAAAGGATCGGTTTTTAGCGGGGCGACTATCGGCGTCAAAATGGCTGACCTTTTGAAAATGGAAAAATAATGTTCGACAAGAAGAAATCCATCCGGATGTTTAAGGAAAAGACTATCGAGGGGCTGCTATTTTTATGCAGCCTCTTGTCCGTTTTTACGACGGGTGCGATCATTTATATTCTTCTTTCCCAAACCATTCAGTTTTTCAAAGTTGTTCCCATTATGCAATTTTTGACAGACACGCAATGGACGCCCTTATTTACGAATAAACATTTTGGAATCCTTCCGCTTTTATCCGGCACGCTGCTGACCACAGCAATTGCCGTAGCGGTTGCCATTCCGATTGGTTTGATCAGTGCGGTTTACTTAAGTGAATACGCGCATTCCAAGATGCGCAATATCATTAAACCTCTCATGGAAATTCTTGCCGCTGTTCCGACAGTCGTTTACGGATATTTTGCGTTACTGTTTGTGACGCCGATTCTCCGCAAGATATTCCCGGATATTTCCGGTTTTAATTCATTGTCTGCGGGTTTGGTGATGGGGATTATGATTATTCCTTTGATCTCCTCATTGAGCGAGGATGCCATGCACGCTGTCCCTATGCGTTTGAAAGAGGGGGCGTATGCGTTGGGTTCTAATAAATTACAGGTGGCGTTTTTTATTGTTCTTCCGGCCGCTTTGTCAGGCGTGATTGCTTCTATTATTTTGGCTGTCTCAAGAGCCATTGGGGAAACCATGATCGTGGCAATTGCGGCAGGACAACAGCCTCATTTGACCTTTAACCCGTTGGTTCCTGTTGAAACGATTACCGCGTATATTGTTCAGGTTAGTTTAGGAGATACGCCGCACGGTACGATCGAATATCAGACCATATTCGCCTGCGGGATGGCGCTTTTTACGTTAACGTTTGTTTTAAATATCCTGAGTTTTAAATTTAAAGAACGGTTTAAAGAAGTTTATGATTAATACAATGACAGCGGCTAAAAAATGGAGAATCAAATTGTTGAACGGAGTTTTTTCGTTCGTCGGTTTGGGGGCAACCCTTTTTGGACTTTTGATTCTTTTTATTTTGATCGCTGATGTTGTTTCTGATGGCGGGGGCAGGTTAAATTGGCAGTTCTTGACCAGTTTCCCATCGCGTAAAGCAGCTCAAGCCGGTATCCTTTCTGCCTGGGTGGGGACGATATGGATTATGATGACGACGGCCGCGATCGCCATCCCGATTGGTATAGGATCCGGAATTTATCTTGAGGAATATGCAAGGAAGAACAAGTTTACTGATTTTATTGAAATCAATATCGCCAATCTGGCGGGTGTGCCATCGGTGATCTACGGCATTCTCGGTCTGGGGTTGTTTGTTCGGACACTGCATATGGACCGCAGCGTTTTAGCCGGTGGCTGCACGCTGGCGCTCCTTATTCTTCCGATTGTGATTTTGTCCACACGGGAAGCGTTAAGGACAGTGCCACAATCCATAAGGGAGGCCGCGTTCGCTTTAGGCGCAACGAAATGGCAAGCCATCCGTCATCAGGTGCTGCCGGTTGCTTTTGGTAATATCCTCACCGGGATTATACTTGCGATGTCACGTGCCATCGGTGAGACCGCGCCCTTGGTCACGCTTGGGGCATTGACTTATATTCCGTTCTTGCCTCAGCAACCTGTTTCGGTTTCTAACCAAGCTCCATTTTTGCATGTAACACTTAAAGGGTTGTTGGATCCGTTCACGGTTTTGCCGATCCAGATTTTTAATTGGGTTTCGCGTCCTCAAAAGGCGTTTCTGGAATGTGCAGCAGCCGGGATCATCGTGCTTCTGGTCATTACACTGTGCATGAACGGTTTGGCGATTTATTTGCGTCAGAAAAATCAGTATAAAAAGTGAAAGCTTTTTTCAAATATCATTATAATAAACAAGGTTTTGGCCATGCCCATCACACAAAAACAACCTATGATTCCGACTATGGACAATATGCAAAATCATCAGCCCGCACATAATCCGGGTGTTGAACCCAAGATCAAAGTTATTGGTTTTAATTTTTATTACGGGTCGCATAAAGTCCTTAAGGATGTGTCATTTAATATTAATCCCAAATTTGTGACGAGCATCATCGGCCCTTCCGGTTGTGGAAAATCAACGCTTTTACGATGTCTGAACCGCATGAATGATTTGGTGCTGTATTCCAGGCCGGAGGGAACAATTCTAATTGACCAGCAGGATATTTATGACAGGTCGATCGATGTTGTTGAACTGCGCAAAAAGGTTGGCATGGTCTTTCAGAAACCGAATCCTTTTCCGAAAACGATTTTTGAAAATTTGGCTTACGGACTTAAGATTAACGGAATGCGCGATAAAAATCTTATTGCGCAAAGGGTAGAAGAAAGTTTGCGTGATGCGGCTTTGTGGGATGAGGTCAAAGATCGTTTGAATGAAAGCGCTTTGCGTTTATCCGGTGGCCAGCAGCAGCGATTGTGTGTGGCTCGGACACTTGCCATTGAGCCGGAGATCATCCTTATGGATGAGCCCGCATCCGCGTTGGACCCGATTGCGACTGCCAAGATTGAGGAATTAATTTTTAAACTTAAAAATAAATATACGATTGTTATTGTCACCCACAACATGCAGCAAGCGGCGCGCGTGTCGGATATGACGGCTTTCTTGATGCAGGGGGAATTGATCGAATACGGAAAAACCAGTGATATTTTTACAAAGCCCACCAAGAAAATCACTGAAGATTACATTACCGGAAGATTTGGATAGAAAGTAGTGTCCAGTGGCCAGTTTCAGTGGCCAGAAAGACAACTGGGCACTGATACTGACCACTGGAACTTTACCTATGCAACGCCATTTCACAGATGATTTAAAAGAGCTCAATGAGATGCTTCTTAAGATGTCGAGTTTGACAGAGGTTGCGATTGATGCTTCTATTCAGGCTCTTAAGGATCTCAATGTTTATTTGGCCCAGGATGTGATTGCCAAAGATACTTTTATTGATGAGATGGAGATCGAGATTGAGGAGAAAGTGATCGATATCATAGCGCTTCATCAGCCCCTGGCCCGCGATCTGCGGTTTGTGACGTCAGCTCTTCAAATTAATTCTAATCTGGAGCGTATTGCGGATTTGGCAGTCAATATTTCTCAAAGAGTTTTGGAACTTGCCGCGGTCAAACCTTTATTAAAGCCGTTGATCGATATCCCGCGTTTGGCAGAACTGGCCCGTGGTATGGTGCGTAAATCCATGGATGCCTTTGTTAACCACGATGGAGTGTTGGCGCATGAAGTCATTCAAATGGAATCAGAGGCAGATCAGTTGCGCAATAAAATTCAGGAAGAATTGACCAATGAGTTTATGATTGTTGATGGCAAAACAGCGCCCAGAGCTATCCCGCTTCTTTTAATTGCCCGTCATTTGGAACGTATCAGCGATCAGGCTACCAACATTGCGGAAAGCGTGATTTATCTCGAACAGGCGATCGTTGTCAAGCACCACCCAGAGAAACTCCAGCTCCCATAAGAGTGTTTTGAATTCTAAAAGTATATTTTCCTGTTTTGCCTTAAGAAGGGGCGTGCTATACTCATTTATATTTTTGAGGATTTTAAAACTTTATTGAAAGCTTTTCCATGTCCAAGAAGATTTTAGTTATCGATGATGACCTTGAAATAATAGCGCTTGTACGTAATCGCTTGGAAGAAAATCATTATACGGTTTTAACCGCGTCTGATGGTGTGGCGGGTTTTGCTTTGACTTTGGAACATAAGCCGGACTTGATTGTTTTGGATGTTGTGATGCCTAATATGGACGGTTACACGTTTGTCCAGGAGATAAAAAGATCCGAAGATCTCAAGAAAATTCCGATCGTTGTTATTACTGCTAAGACTGATATGGAAAGTCTTTTTTTGAGCGAAGGTGTGAGTTGTTGTATGGTTAAACCTTTGGTTATAGGTGTTTTCTTAGAGAAAATCCGACAGCTTGTTGCGTAAGGATGTTCAATTCCAATTAAGATCATCGTTTAAAATTTTATCCGCCTGCGTCAGAACACCACGGCTTTTAGACTCGGAATAAACGTGGACTAAAAGCCGTGGCACTCCGGCGGATTCCGCCGCTAAAGAGGCAAGTGCGGATAACCCCGAAGCATGCGCAGAAGATTTCGAAGAAATCTTCAAGCGGTGATGCAAGGGGTCAATTAGAAAGGAACCACGGGCTTGCCCGTGGGGCTTCATGACCTCCTACGAAGTTCGACGTATCTTACCCGAAAATTTACAACCCATCACTACCTTGCAGGACTATTTGTCTGGCGGAGGCGGAAAAGGCTTGGCTAATGCCTATCAAACCACGCCCCAAGAAGTGATCGCGACCATTAAGAAAGCCAATTTACGCGGCCGTGGCGGCGCTGGTTTTCCTACAGCGGTCAAATGGGGAAGTATCCGTAACGAACCTTGCCCTACTAAATATGTTGCGTGTAATTTTTCCGAGGGGGAGCCCGGTACTTATAAAGACCGTTATTTTATTTTAAAAAATCCTTATCAGCTTTTTGAAGGGATTGCCATCGCTTGTTTCGCGATCGGCGCCAAAGAGGCGTATATTGGAATTAAACGAAAATATAAACCGCAGGTCAAACGGTTATTCGCCGCCCGCAAGGAAATGGAAGAGGCGGGCATTATTCCAAAAGGTTTGATCAAAATTCATTTAGGACCGGATGAATATCTTTTCGGAGAAGAGAAGGGTTTGATTGAATCCATCGACGGCCGGTATCCGATGCCGCGCAATATTCCTCCGTATATTCAAGGGATAAATTTCACACCGAATTCACCAAATCCTACGTCCGTTAATAACGTGGAAAGTTTCTGCCAGGCGACGCACATTATGGCCAAGGGAGCTGATTGGTTTCGTCAGGTGGGTTCCGAAGACACGCCCGGCACGGTGATCTTTACAGTTTCCGGAGATGTGAAGCGTCAGGGGATCTATGAAATCCCGGCAGGTTTGCCCTTAAAGACTCTTCTTTATGATGTGTGCGGTGGGCCCGTTGGCAAGTATCCGATTAAAGCTGTCTTTTCCGGCGTTGCCAGCGGCGTTGTGACTCCCGAAAGGTTTGATACTCCGTTGGATTTTGGTTCCATGCGTAAGGTGGGCGGAGGATTGGGATCAGCAGGGTTTATTGTTTATGACCAAAGTGCGTGCATGGTTCAGGCGGCGCTTAAGTTTTCAAACTTTTTGGCTAAAAGTTCTTGCGGCCAATGTGTGCCTTGTAATCAAGGAACGGCGCAGATTACGGAACATCTTAAAAAGATTGAACTTGGGGGAGGTTCCCAAGATAATTTGGATGCCATTTTTGAAATTGCGGGCCGTTGCACCAGCCAAACACGGTGTTTTTTGCCTACGCAGGAATCGATTTTGATTCCGAGCATCATCAAAACATTTCCTCAAGAATTCAAAAGCCACATTCAATCGAAAGAACGCAATGAACGTGAGCTTATTCTGCCTAAAATCGCAGATTTCGACGAGACTACAAGGACTTTCTTATATGATGACCCCGCCAAGTTTCCCATTTGAGAGTTTTGGAGATAAAGATTAATTTTTGTTGTTTTTCTAAAAAAGAATGATATGATTTTTAAGTTTGTCACCTTGAAAGGGGGGCAGAAAAGCACCAGTATTTGACTATCGATGGCTAATTAGAAAATAAACTAGTTGTTTAACTTCACATAAATCAAAAGGGAGAGTTTCGATGAGAAAGTTTTTATTAACATTAACCGCTGTACTGGCTTTAACCGTTGCTTCTAAATTTGTTACTGCGCAAGCTGAAGAAATGGCTGCTCAGGAACCTGAAGCCGTTGTTAATAATATGGTTAACGAAGCAATGAACGAGATGAACGAGATGAACGAGATGAACGGGATGAACGAGATGAATGAAATGAACGAGATGAATGAAGCTGAAGAAATGGTCAATGATGGCGCTGCTTCTGGTGGCATGACGCAATAATTGATTTTAGTTGTGCATTGTTTGAATAGAAGGGCCAGGCATTAATTGTCTGGCCTTTCTATTTGATATTTTGATGAGTTATTAATGCTGGGGAAACTTTTCACTTGCAGATGATACCAACGATGTTAAAATACTCCAACAAAATTAAGACTGATCAAAAAAAGGAATTTTATGCTAGCTGTTATCATCTTAACCTTGGCTGTTTTTAGTAGATTTATCGACCATGCCCCCAATTTTACACCCACCATTGCCTTAGCCTTATTCGGGGGAGTATACCTGCCCAAAAAATACACACTTGTTGTTCCTTTTGTTTTTATGTTGTTATCTGACCTGTACCTGGGATTTCATGACACCATGTTTTACACGTGGGGAAGTGTTGTTTTGATTTCTATGATTGGCGTTTGGATGCGTAAGTATAATAAGTTTTCAAATTTTTTGTTTGCTGGCGCAGGATCCGCCATTGTGTTTTTTGTGATCACTAATCTAGGTGCCTGGCCGACATTATATCCAATGACCTGGCAGGGATTATCAGAATGTTTCGTGGCTGCCATTCCGTTTTTCAGAAATACCTTTGTGAGTACGGTTGTTTACAGTATGGTCCTTTATGGGACTTATGAAATCGTCGCAAGCCAGTTAAAGACTACTCGTTGGGCTGACCGCTGGTTAACAACAGCGTAATTGTTCTTTTTACCTATTTGTCTGTGTTGGTTTCCGGTTGAAATTTCAACAGGAATGAAAAGGGAAGTCCGTTAGAGTCGGACGCGGTCCCGCCGCTGTAATTGGGAATTTTTTAAACCATTATGTTTGATTTTTCCTTGTCTGATGGCAAATCCTAAAGGATTTACCATCTTGATTGGTTAGAGGAAAATCAAACACGAGAAGGTTTAAATAAAGTAGCGCCCAAGAGCCAGAAGACCTGCCAACGCAGTTGATTGTTTGATTTCCGCGTAAGACGGAATGAGACAGTATATATTTGAGGCTAAGAAACAGGGTGCGCTCTCAATCGGACGTGAGTCCAGTTGAGGGCTTTTTTTTGCACTTTTTCCCTCAGTGTTTCAAATCGGTTAGCTCATTTGTTCGCCGGCAGGCCGAAGCTCACTGCATGAGCTAACCGATTTGAAACGTTACATATTAGAACTTAAGGTGCAAGCCCCGATTACCTGAAAGGTGATCGTGGTCAGAAGGACTAAAAATACTTTGAAACGAATATTAATGGGAAAAGCAATAACCCTACGAAATAGGGTTATAACCCACTTAAAGGAGACTGTAATGAAAAGTTTGAAGTTGTTATTTTGTTTATTGTTAGCGGCAGGTGTTGCGCATGCCGACCAACCGGTTAATTTGGATGATATCGTGATCACCGCCAGCCGTATGGCGCAGCGGAATTATAAAGTTCCGGCTAATATCACGGTGATTGATTCCCAGCAGATCGAAAGTTCCGGTGCGCAAACGGTTGCGGACATTTTAAAAGAAGCCATGGGGGTTACGATTTATGATAACAGTACGGCCAAATCAGCGGTCATTGACATCCGCGGGTTTGGAGATACGGCCGCGCGCAATGTGTTGGTTTTGGTTAACGACCGTAAGATCAACAATGTGGATATCTCCGGTCCAGACCTTGTCCAGATTCCGCTTGAGGCCGTCGAACGCATCGAGGTTATCCGCGGCGCCGGGTCGGTTTTGTACGGGGATAACGCGGTGGGTGGTGTGGTTAACATTATTACAAAAAAAGGTAAGGGGGATTTAAAAGGACGCGTTGGCGTTAATTACGGAAGTTATAAAGCCCGCAGTACCGACCTTGAGGTTTCAGGCGAGAAAAATAATATTTCTTACTTTGCGTATTCCAAATACGATGATGCCAAAGGATATCGCGCCAACAGCGACGCGCTTAATAAGGATTTCAATACAAGGCTGGGTTATTCGTTGTCCGATATATTATCAACGGATCTTGATATCGGATGGCATCAGGATAATCAGCGGCTTCCCGGTGGGCTTAGCGATGCGCAGTTGGTCAGCCTTGGCCGTCGAGGTTCAGCGAACCTTAATGATTATGCTAATACCAAAGACAGGTATTTCAAGCTCGGCTTTGATGTCAAGCCGTGGCCGGCAGATGTTGAGTGGGGGAAATTCTCGATTGATCTTGATTATCGTAACCGCGATGTCTACGATGCATTCTTCTCGTTCGGGGAATTCTCAACAAAACGTAATACCGATACCTATGGGATAACTGGAAAGTATGTGTTCGATCAACAGGTCTTCGGAAAGGATGTCAATTTTGTAACGGGTGTTGATTATTACGATACTTCCAATGATATTCTGGGAAGCGGAACTAACGTGGATGACATCACCATTCTCAAAAAGGAAATTGGTATTTTTGGTTATGCCCAGTATGAAGCGTTGAAGGATATATATGTGAACGCCGGCACGCGCTATCATCAGGCCCAATATGATTTTCATCAGCGTAATGTGGTTGTTAATCAATCCCAAAAACCGGATGTTTGGTCGTCGACCGCGGGTTTGCGTTATGATTATGCTCATGGATCCAATGTCCATTTGAACGCCCAGGAGACGTTTCGTTTTCTGGCGACGGATGAATGGTATAGCACCGCCAATTTTCCGGGGTTCGGAATCACGCCTGGATTAAATCTGGGATTGGATCAACAAACAGGCGTCCAATTGGAAGCTGGAATTAAGCATAATTTTAACGATGCCGTGATAGTGACCATGACGCCGTATCAGATCGATCTTCATAATGAAATATTCTTTGATCCGGTTACCTTTGCCAACAGTAATTATGACAAAACCCGCCGTCGAGGGGTTGAAGTTGGGCAACAGACGGATTTGCTCAAGTTTTTTTCGATTGAAAAACTAGACAAGCTGGAATTTGATACGAATTATACTTATCAAAACGCTGAATTCCTGAAAGGTTCTTCTGACGGGAAAAAGATTCCTTTAGTGCCCGTAAATGAAGCAAATGCCAGTCTGACGGTTGGTTTTTTAAAGAATTATAATGTTGCCTTAATTGGACATTTCGTTGGATCACGTTTTGCGATCAACGATACTGCCAATGCCACATCACGGATCAAGCCCTATTACTTAATGGATACTAAGTTGAGTTATGACCGCAAGTATATGGAGGTATATTTGGCTCTCAATAATATTTTTGATGAGCAATATTTCTCCTATGTGAGCAAATCAACATTCTCGAGTACGAAATCCTATTTCCCAGCGCCGGAGCGCAACGTGACGGTGGGGATGAGTGTGAAGTTTTAATTTAGAGTAAAACGAATCTAAGAAAATAATAAACGTCATTGCGAGGCGCGAAGCGCCGAAGCAATCTTACTCGCGTATAAGATTGCCTCACGCCTATCGGCGTTCGTAATGACGTTTCTTTTATTTTGTCTTTGTTTAGGTCGCGTAACCCAAATTCGGCCCCAGCCATCTCTCGACGGTGGCGACATCCATGCCTTTGCGTTTGGCGTAATCGGTCACTTGATCCTTGGCAATTTTGCCGATGGCAAAGTATTTGGACTTAGGATGGGCGAAGAAAAAGCCGCAGACCGCGGCGGTGGGAAACATCGCGTAGGATTCAGTCAATGTGATGCCGGTGTTTGCGGTCACATCCAAAAGTTTAAAGAGTGTGTCTTTTTCCGTATGATCAGGACACGCCGGATAACCGGGGGCCGGGCGGATACCGACGTATTTCCCCAAGATAATATCTTCATTGCTTAAGTTTTCTTCAGATGCATAGCCCCAAAATTCCTTGCGCACGCGTTCGTGCAGATGTTCGGTAAAGGCCTCTGCCAGTCGGTCAGCCAAGGCTGTTGCCATAATGCTTTTATAATCATCATGGTCTGCTTTATACTTTTTAACTAACTCGTCGAGTCCTATCCCGGTTGTGACGGCAAAAACGCCGATGTAATCCTTGATTCCGGTTTCTTTGGGGGCTATGAAATCCGCGTGCGAATAATACGGGCGACCGTCTGGTTGTTCGGCCTGTTGCCGAAGGTTGTACAGGACGGTGATGACCTTTGTTCGAGAATCATCGCTGTATACTTCAATGTCATCCCCGATGCTGTTGGCCGGGAAGAAACCTAGGACCGCATTGGCGGTCAGTTGCCGGTAGGTAGTGATCTCGTTAAGCATTTTCTGCGCGTCGTTAAATACGCGCGTCGCCTCGGCGCCCAGATCAGGGTGTTTTAAAATATTAGGATACTTTCCCTGCAATTCCCAGGCTTGAAAATATGGCGACCAGTCGATGCGTTCGCGGATGCGGCGCAGGTCGTAGTTTTTGAACGCCTTGACGCCGAGAAATGACGGTTTTGTCACCGGTATTTTTTTCCAATCGGACATCATTTTGTGCTGACGCGCATCATTGATGGTCAGGAATTTTTTTTCTGATTGACGGCTGGCGTGTTCTTCCCGAAGGCCTTCGTATTGTTTGCGTGTTTTATCGACAAAATCTTTTTTTATTTTCGGATCCATCAGGTTGCGGGCGACGCCAACGGAACGCGACGCGTCTTTAACATGGATGGTAAATCCGTTGGGAAAGGCCAGCGCAATTTTGATGGCCGTATGATCCGGCGAGGTTGTCGCTCCGCCGATCAAAAGCGGAAGCTGGAATTTCTGCCGCTGCATTTCGGAGGCGACATGGATCATTTCATCCAAAGACGGTGTAATAAGCCCGCTTAATCCGATCATGTCGACTTTTTCTTCGATGGCGACTTTAAGGATTCTTTCGCATGACACCATGACGCCTAAGTCAATGACCTTAAAATTATTGCACGCCAGGACAACTCCGACGATGTTTTTGCCGATATCATGCACGTCGCCTTTGACTGTGGCCATCAGAATAGTCCCGGCATTTTTGCTGTCGCCCTCTTTTTTGTCGGCTTCCATATACGGCATCAGATAGGCGACCGCTTTTTTCATGACACGCGCGCTTTTAACGACTTGCGGCAGGAACATCTTGCCGGCGCCGAAAAGGTCGCCGACGATGTTCATGCCGTCCATGAGCGGGCCTTCGATAACCAAAAGAGGGCGTGCCAATTTTTGACGCGCTTCTTCAACGTCCTGGTCGATGAATTCAACAATGCCTTTGACCAGCGCGTGCGAGAGGCGCCGTTCCACCGGGTATGTGCGCCATTCGTCCTCGACCTTCTCGGTTGCGTCTTTCTGTTTGACTGATTCAGCGAATTTGACAAGATGTTCGGTGGCATCCGGTTTTCGGTTTAAAAGGACATCCTCGACAAGCAGAAGAAGATCTTTGGGGATCTCTTCGTAAATTTCCAGCATCCCGGCATTCACAATGCCCATGTCGAGCCCGGCCTTGATGGCGTGATATAAGAAAGCGCTGTGCATGGCTTCGCGCACGACATTATTCCCGCGGAAGCTAAATGAAATATTGCTGACCCCGCCGCTGACTTTGGCTAGCGGTAAGTTCTGTTTGATCCATCGTGTGGCTTCAATAAAATCAACGGCATAATTATTGTGTTCATCAAGGCCAGTTGCCACCGTGAGGATATTGGGATCAAAAATAATATCCTGAGGCGGGAAGCCGACTTTTTGCGTCAGGATGTCATACGAACGCTTGCAGACTTCAATTTTGCGTTTAAAGTTATCAGCCTGCCCCTGGTCGTCAAAGGCCATGACGACAACCGCGGCGCCGTAGCGGCGGATGAGTTTAGCCTGTTGGATAAATTTTTCTTCGCCTTCTTTGAGGCTGATCGAATTGACAATTCCTTTTCCCTGGACGCACTTAAGGCCGGCTTCAATGACCGACCATTTGGATGAGTCGATCATGATAGGAACTCGGGCGATATCAGGGTCGGAGGCGATGTAATTAAGGAAGGTGGTCATCGCTTTTTCGCCGTCCAACATTCCTTCGTCCATGTTAACGTCGATTACCTGGGCGCCGTTTTCTACTTGCTGGCGCGCGACGGCAACCGCTTCTTCAAATTGCCCAGCTAAGATCAGTTTGGAAAATTTTGGGGAACCGGTGATGTTGGTGCGTTCTCCGACGTTGACAAAGTTGGAATCCGGACGCACGGTCAGCGCATCTAATCCGCTTAAGCGAAGATAGGGTTCTCTTTGTACGGGAACGCGAGGGGGAAGGCCTTTGGCCGCCTGCGCGATCATCCGGATATGATCCGGTGTCGTTCCGCAGCAGCCGCCTACAATATTAAGCCATCCGTTTTGAGCCCAGTCCTGCAGTTGAGGCGCCAAGCTTTGCGGTGTTTCCGGAAATCCCGTCGGTAAAAGAGGGTTGGGAAGCCCTGCATTGGGATAACAGCTAACATAAATGGGAGCGATCTTGGAAAGTTCCTGCAGAAGCGGGCGCATTTCCTGAGGCCCAAGCGCGCAGTTCATGCCGACGCTTAAAAGTGGAACGTGAGAAATGGAATTCCAAAATGCTTCAACCGTTTGACCGGTGACTCCTCGCACGCTTCCGGCTTGAATAAATGTAACGGAAGCCATGATGGGTACTTGCCGGCCGGTGTCATCAAAATATTTCTGAATTGCGAAAAACGCGGCCTTTGCGTTTAGAGTATCAAAAATTGTTTCAACCAAAAGGATATCGGAGCCGCCGTCTAAAAGCCCCTGAACCTGTTCGGTGTAAGCGTGAACCAATTCATCAAAAGTCGCGCCGCGCGCGGCGGGGTTGTTGACATCCGTTGATATGGATGATGTTTTTGTCGTCGGGCCAATAGCGCCAGCGACAAAACACAGGCGTCCGGGTTCTTTGGCCATGACCTTGTCTGCCGCTTTGCGTGCGGCCGCGGCGCCGGCCTTGGAAAGTTCGTATCCAAGAGTTTCCATCTTATAATCGGCAAGTGAAATAGCCTGCGCGTTGAAAGTATTGGTTTCGATAATATCGGCGCCGGCCTCAAGATAGGCGGTATGGATGTCTTCGATGATCTGCGGTTCGGTGATATTTAGAATTTCATTATTACCTTTAAGATCCCCCGGATGATCCTTAAAGCGCGCGCCGCGGAACTGTTCTTCCGTCAACTTATAGCGTTGGATCATGGTACCCATGGCACCGTCGATGATGGCGATGCGCTGTTTTAATAAAGTATGTAGGGGATGATGCGATAAAGGTAATTTCATGTGTTATTGACCTTTCCTTATTTGAATGACAAGTTCTCCAGCCGCTAAATCCAATACTATATGGAGATTTGTCATCTCAATTGGGCTAAAGTAGGTCAATAAAACATAAGTCAAATGGATAACCTTGTCAATTTAAATATCCGTCAGATAATGTCCATCTGAAATTTAAAAACCCTCTACTGAGTTTGGTTTTTCCGTGGTATACTTGAAACAAAATTAAGGAAAATTAAATCACTAAGGATTTTTTATGAACAATGAATTTAATGATTTGTGGCGTTCTTTAGCGCTTCTTTTGCGCTCTCATCCCTGGCATGGCATTCCCATCGGCGAAGAATGGCCGAATCAGCTTAATACCTACATTGAAACAGTTCCTACCGATACCGTTAAATATGAGATTGATAAGAAAAGCGGTTTTCTAAAGATTGACCGTCCGCAGAAATATTCAAGCATTTGTCCGACTCTCTATGGTTTTATTCCGCAGACCTATTGTGCTAAACGTATTGCCGAGTTCTGCCGGGAACGTACGGCGCGGCCGCATATTGTCGGTGATGATGATCCTTTGGATATTTGTGTTTTGACCGAGAAAACAATCAGCCATGGTGATGTTATTATTAGAGCTATACCCATTGGTGGATTTCGCATGATTGACCAGGGCCAGGCTGATGATAAGATTATCGCAGTTATGCAGGGAGATGGACTTTACAGCCAGTGGAATGACGTTGCTGATTGCCCTCGTGCATTTATTGACCGTTTGAAGCATTATTTTCTTACGTATAAAGACCTTCCTGATTCCAATGAACGGCTTTGTGAAATCACTCATGTTTATGACAAGGACGAGGCATATGAAGTGATCAGGCGGGCAAGGGAAGATTATAAGGAAAAATTTTCCCAGTTGGAAGCCATGATGAACGTTTTGGATGATTAAGCTTCGCGCAACTATTTGTAAGTCTGTCACGTTTTCGTGCTCAGTCAACGATTTCGTTTCCCTGGCCTGTCTTTCAAACAGCCCAGGACAGGCGCCCCGTCGTGAAATCGTCTGAGAACGCTAACAGATTTACAAATCGCTATTTAAGTGTGTCAGACATGGAAAGTTTAATTATTAATAAAAACCTCTGCGAATGGGATGCGGAGGTTTTCTGTTTAGGAGCTGGTGTTTGGAAAAAATAAAGATTTATGGATGGAACGGTTATAAATTTTCCGCTCAAGGTGTGGTCATGGTGGTGACGCCCGAGATAGGCGGGCGCATTATTTCTCTGAGTTATGAGGGTACAGAAATATTTTTTGTACAAAAAGAATTTGCAGGACAAGTTTTAGATTTTTCTAAAGTATCAGCGTTCCGTGCTGAAAAGCGGAAATTGGGTTTCCGTGTCTGGGGTGGTGACAAGACATGGGTGGCGCCGCAAAAGGATTGGTGGGAAGGGATGCCGCCGTTAGAGCTGGATGCCGGAAGCTATCCAGAGAGCGTTTACGACAATACGATTACGATGGTTTCGCCGGTTTGTCGAGAGACTGGGCTTCAGATTGCACGCAAAGTCACCCTTAATTCTGATGGTTCTGTGCATCTTGGGCAGGAGATTACGAATAAAGGGAATGAGACGGTTTATAAAGGCATTTGGAACGTGACCCAGCTTGTGCGGCCATTTGATGTGTATGTTCCGACGACAAAAGATAAATTGCGGTCTTATCATCACGAGGATTTGTCTCTTCCTGATCATCGTATTATGGTTGATGAAGTCAATGGCTGGTGCTGTATTCCTTGCCGGGATAACCAGCTGTTTAAATTTGGCGGTATGGTCAATATAGGAGCTATCGTGAGCCTTAAGCGCGAAGATAACGGGACGCTGGCATTTCTGAAGACTTTTGATATTGATAATGATGCCGAATATTTTCATCAATCCGCGGTTGAAGTATTTAATGCGCTTGATCATGATTATCTTGAAGTGGAGACTCATGCCTCGACGGTATGTTTGAGGCCTGGCCAGGCATGTAGCCATGGACAAACGTGGCGTTTGAAAAGATTTCCGAAAGATGTAACGCCGGATCAGGTATTTGAAAATATGACGGGCACAACATATCAGGGAACATAAAGATGGTTAAACAATTTTCATTGAACGATCCCCGTGAGCTTGGCGTCTTGCTTGAAAAGGCATTTTTATTTCGAGACAGTTTATCGCTGGGAACGAACGCCATGCGTCTGGTCAACGGAGTTGGCGACAATCTGCCAGGTCTTTTGATTGACCGTTATCATAAGCATTTTGTGATTTATGGTTTGGATGCGTTATGGCGTGAACACAAGGCATTTGTACGTGATGCCCTGCTTAAGCGTTATGATGTGGAATTTCTAGTATTCAAGGACAGGTCTTCGTCTCCTTCGCCGAACGTCGAAAAGATCGCTGTTGAGGTTTTTGTTGACGGGCCGTCACAAACAGTGGTCGAAGAAAACGGCCTGCGCTTTCATGTTGATCTTAATGATCATTTAAATCAGGGGCTTTTTCTGGATATGCGTAGAAACCGGAAATTAGTGGCATCATTCGCCAAAGATAAAGAAGTTTTAAATTGTTTTGCCTATACCTGTTCATTCGGAGCGTATTGTCGTCAGGCTGGTGCTTTAAAAGTGGTCAACGTTGATATTAGTGCCAAGTATCTTAAGAAAGGTGAAGATAATTACCAGCTGAACAATTTAAAGACAGGCAGAAGCGAGTTTATGCGTGAACATGCGATACGCTATGTTGAAAGGGCCGCCAAACGTAATAATCTTTTTGACATTGTCATTTTGGACCCTCCGTCGTTCTCGCGTTATGAAGGTAAAGTGTTTAGTGTTAAGAATGATATGCCCGGATTAATCGCTAAAGCTATTATGGCTTTAAAGAAACAAGGAATCATTTTTTTGGCGACAAATTTTAGTTCGATTTCGCGTCAACAATTGGAAGCGTGGGCGTGGGCGGCGGCGAAGAGCTCGGGGGCGCTTATTACCGAAATCGATAAGTTGGGCCAGGATGTTGATTTTCGCGGCAGCGGGCTTGCTAAAGAAAGTTTCTTATCGGCTTTGTTGATTAAAGTAAAAAGATATTAGAAGCTATTTGATAATGATGGATAAGTCTGACGGGCATTCTCCCCAGCGAGTTTACGACGGAGCGGAGCGAAGTCGTTGTTTGAGCTGGGGATAATGCCCGTCAGGTTTATCGTTTAGCGTTAGTTCTCGAAAATTTATGAAATATTTTGGTGTAATAAAATGGCAGCGTTATCGAAACAAAAGCATTCGGGCAAGGTTCCTTTGGAGCGGGCGTTTTCAAAGTTGGGGTTGGCTTCTCGCAGTCAGGCAAAGAAATGGATCATGGCAGGGAATGTTCGTCTCAACGGCAAGGTGATCACGGATCCGTTTTATTTGGTCGTTCCTGAGCGTGCTCAAATAAGCCTCAATCATGCCAAGGTTAAATCTTCAGCCTGGCGTACAGTGATGTTGTATAAGCCCAAAGGGGTTGTGACAACCCGTTTAGATGAGCAAGGACGTCCGACGGTATTTTCGCTTTTGAGTGAAAATACTGGTTATCTGCACCCGGTGGGGCGATTAGATATGGCGACTACCGGTTTATTGTTGATGACTAATGATACGCGGCTTTCTTCATGGCTGACGGATCCTAAGAATAAAGTTGTCCGTGTTTATCTTGTGACTGTTGCAGGACTGGTGACGGAAGCGGCGACAAGGAAAATATTAGAAGGTGTGCAGGATAAAGGTGAACTTTTAAAGGCAGATAAAGTTATCTTGCGCAAAGCAAGTGCCCGCGAGTCTCACTTAACGGTCGAATTGACAGAAGGAAAGAATCGTGAGATTAGGCGGATTTTTAATAAAATTGGCCATGAAGTTATTGCATTAAAGAGGGTTGCCTTTGGCGGGATGCAATTAGGGAAGATGGTGCCCGGCCAATTTCGGGAAGTTTCGCAAAAAGAATTGCTTTCGGTATTTGGATCGCTTGCTTTGAAAGTATAAATTTGTTCTTCACTTTTTAGTTTTCTCGGGCTAGGATAAAATCGTTTTATTAGTCAAGTAAAGATCAGCAATCAAAGGATGAATATGAAGACGAAAGTAAAAAAAGTGTTAGTTGTTGATGATGATCCGGTTGTAGTGCGCCTTGTTAAAGAGTTTTTAAAAGCCCAGGGGCATGTTGTTGAAACCGCTAAAGACGGGATTGACGCTATGATTTTGGTTAAGAAGGAACTGCCGGATCTTATCGTTCTTGATATCATGATGCCGGAATTAAATGGTTATGATGTTTTACGTACCCTTAAGTTTACCGATGAATACAAAGAGATTCCCGTTCTTTTGTTAACTGCCCGTGAGCAGGAATTAGATAAACGCATAGGCGAAATGATGGGGATCGAGTATTTGCAAAAGCCGGTCAATCGAGAAGCCTTCCTTGAGAAGATTAAGAAAATGTTCCATTCGTCATGAAGATCAAACGTATTATTCTTGCCATCATCAGTGTTTTTCTCTCCGCAACACTGCTTTATGCTGCAGAGGAAAACGTATTTAGAAAAAATAATCCCGACGGCATTAAGTATGATTTTGCCCGCAGCTTTATCATTGGTTTTGGTTATTTGAGCGCCATCGATGAGCGTTGGAAAAAACATGATGAGATTAAAGCCAAGGGTAATGAGTTGGTGTTTATCCAGTGGAATCTAGACAGGCTGGCCAAAGATAATATGGACCTGCGTATTGCCAAGAATTATGTGACAAAATATTTTAACGTGCCCAATCGTCTGATGCGCAAGGTCATTGATTCTTACGCTTATGCCTGCGATGGTTTAATTGATCTCAATCTTAAAGAGCGCGAGCTATGGAATCAAATGCATCAGGTGAAGAAAAACGGCGTTGTGGGCGCGGAGCAAGATCAGGGGTTTGTAAAGGCTCAGGAGCAATTGGCTGACCAACGGAAGGTTGTCATGCGCAGTATCGTTGAGGTTTCGGTATTAATGACCAAGGTGCTTTTAAGAGAAGACGTTCAGGAAAAGCAAGTTAAGAAACGTTTAGCGCTTACTTTAAAAGAACGGGATAATCTTATTCGAAAGCTTGACGCATTCGCTGGTGATAACTTCGAATGGGGGATGAAGCCGGGACAAACATATGTGCAGGCCGCACAGGCTACTATTCGTGAAGTTTTGGAAGACCCGACGTGTTTAAGTGCTGATGAGTAATCAATAGTTGATAGTGGATAGGTGATAGTTGATGGGGTGGTTGCTATCGGCCATCTACAATCAACCATCAACCGAAATGAAGTCCCATCCATCCCGCAGTTCATTTTTTTAACCATTCACAATTCCTCTCTCATGGTTAACATGGCCCAACAAAAGAATTTTTTTCCGTTTCAGTCCCCGGAAGTGCGCGTTGTTGAAGCGTCAGCTGGTTCGGGGAAAACTTTTGCCCTGGCCAAGCGGTATGTTCAGCTTTTGATTGTCTCGTCGAACGAAGAGGCAGGGCTCAAGAGCATCCTCGCCATTACATTTACCAATAAGGCTGCTGTTGAAATGAAGGCACGGATTCTTGAATTTTTAAAAAGAATTGCTCTTGGAAATTTGTCACCAGTCGAAAGGGATGAAATCATCATCCCGCTGGGCTTGTCTGAAAAGGAAGCCGGCCTTCGCGCTTACGCTGTGATGGAAGGGTTAATCCGTAATTATAATTTCTTTCAGGTCCAAACCATCGATAGCTTTATTAACGCGCTTCTTTGCGGATGTTCGTTTAAAATCAATCTTTCCTCTAATTTCAAAATCAAACGTAATTCTCATGAATACATCTCTGTTGCGCTTGACCGTTTAATCGATCGTGCCCGCAGAGAGAAGGATGTTCGAAGAGCGTTTCAACAATTTCTTCATCAGTATTTATTTATAGAAAATCGCAGCGGTTGGTTTCCCAAGAAAGATCTTTTTAAGATTTTAGCTTCGATGTTCAATCAATCGAATTTCTTCTCATTGGATTTTCTTGCCGGCGAGAATCATGGGGACGATCTTTTTCTAAAGAAGAAATCCATCCTTAAGTTAATGCAAAACCTTCGCGGTATCCTGCCTGAGAATACACACGCGACATTCGCCAAGAAACTTCCGGAGTTCTTAAAAGAGCATTCTGATTCTTTTGATATTGATGATCTATCAGATTATTTTCACCGGGAAGATTTTCCGGCTACCAAAGGTCAGGCGATCAGCGATGACATTGAGCAAAACTGGAAGATGATCCGGCGTGAACTTAAGAGTTTATGCGAGATGGAGGCGGCCACACTTTTTAATTCCTACATTGATGTTTTTCAAATGACCTTAGAAGAGTTTAGGGCTTTGGCTGTTAAAGAAGATGTTCTTTTCTTGGAGGAGCTCAATAAAAAGGCGCGAAGCCTGTTTGATGAAGGCCATGTAACCGTCGAGGAATTATATTACCGTTTAGCGACCCGCTTTCATCATTATATGATCGATGAATTTCAGGATACGAGCCGCTTGCAATGGGAAAATCTTGCTTTGATGGTGGAGGAGGCTTTATCCACGGGTGGGTCGTTATTTTATGTGGGAGACAAGAAACAAGCGATCTATGGGTTTCGTGGCGGAGACAGCCTTTTATTTGATGAGCTAAAAGATCGGTTCTCAGTATTTAACGTGCACGAGGAAGTTTTGGCCAACAATTGGCGCAGCCGTCGTGCCATTGTGGAATTTAATAATATGGTCTTTGGCCTGGAAAATCTGCAACGTTTCATCGATGTCAAACAGGAATATGAACAGGAGAAAAATAAAAAGAATGCGGTTGTATTCAGCGATCTTGATTTTAATGAGATCCGTCATGTCTTCGCTAATGCTCAGCAGCATGCCAGAGTTGATTTCGAAGGAGGATTAGTCAGGGTTGAACGTTTGGACACAGATAAGAAAGAGGAAAGGGATGACGTTTGCCGTCTAAAGATTCTTGATCTTCTAAAAGATATTCGCGGACGTTATTCCCTAAGCGATATCGCGATCTTGACCCGTAATAATAGTGACGTGGAAACCATTACCGGGTGGCTATTGGAAGAAGGGATCAATGTTCGTTCTGAGCGCACAAGCAATATCAAAAATAATAAAACCATCCAAGACATTGAGGCGTTTCTAAGATTTCTGGATTCTCCGATTGATAATGTTAGTTTTTCTAATTTTATTATTGGAGAAACATTTGCTTGCGCCGCTGATATTCGATCTTCAGTCTTTCATGATTTTATTTTTGAGCTTCGGGGGCGCATCAGTAAGGATACGGCCTTTTATGTTTATCGGGAATTTCGCGAACGTTTTCCGGATCTGTGGGAAAGATTTTTTGATGACTTCTTTAAAAATGTTGGTCTTTATCCTTTGTATGAATTTACGGTGAATTTAATTGAACGTTTGCGGATTATCGAAAATTTTCCCGGCGACCGTGGTTTTGTGATGCAGTTTCTAAGCGTTATTAAAAATCAGGAAAAAGAACACGGCGATCTATCGACATTTTTGGAATATTTTAACGAACCTCTGCCTGAGGATCTCTTTGTCGTCGTCCGAGGATATGATGCCATCAGGATTTTGACTATCCATAAAGCCAAAGGCCTGGAATTTCCGGTTGTGATTCTGCCTTCTTTGGAAATGGATGTAAAGGTTGGGGCGGGAGGAAAGGACGGCCAACAATCGTTTGTTGCCGTGCACACTGGCCAAGGGATCAGCCTTATTCGGCTTAAGGATAAGTACCGGAATTTTTCGCCCAAGCTTGACGAGCTTTATGCTAAAGAATATAAACATTCATTTCTTTCCGAACTCAATAATATTTATGTGGCTCTGACAAGGGCTGTGAGTGAGCTTTATATTTTTATTCCTTCTAAGGCTGGCAGTGGGTATAACCCTGCGCAATTTCTTATTCCGGAGGATCATTTCTCGGTCGGACATCCTGTTTCGATTGAAAAGAAAGCCAAAGGTGATGTTTCTCTTGTTGAAGTAGTCCCTTCTCTTTCCCGCGATTGGATGGGTTTTCTTCGCGAGGAATTTTCTGAATCCGCGTTTAACTTGAAAGATGCGCGCAGGCAGGGGGAGATCATGCATTATGTTTTAGCGTTTCTGGGTAATCTGGACAAAGTGGGAATGGATGATAGCCTTAATCGAGCGCGTCATTCTGTTGCCGTTGAGTTTCCAACTTTTCTTGATTGGCCAATTCTCGACAAGGAAGTCCGTAGGCTTGTGGAAACTGCGCCGATAAGAACATTCTTTTATACAGCCGATTGTGAAGTGTTTCGCGAGCGCGAGATTGTGGATGCCTTGGGTGAAACAAAGCGAGTGGATCGAATGATTGTAGGCAGGGATAGCATTGATATCATTGATTTTAAAAGTTCAAAAGAAGGTCAACCTGCTCATGAGCATCAAGTGCGTAATTCTATGAAATTGGCTGCCAGCCTTTATCCGTCGAAGAAAGTCCAGGGTTGGTTAGTTTATTGGAACGACCGCAGTTTAGAGCAGGTGCTGTTGTGAGCATGGCCCAATCGAATAAAAGAATGCAAACGTTTAGTTTCACCGAGGGGTTTATTGATCGATTGACCCAAGTGATGGTGGAAGGTTATGTCCAGAAAGATCAAGATCTTTCGCGCCTTGCGGTTGTGTTCGGCGGTAAGCGGCCAGCGCTTTTTTTAAAGAAAGAAATATCCAGACGTTTGGGAAAAGCGTATGTGTCGCCGCATTTTCTAACGATCGATGAATTGATCCGGGGGATTACGCTTAAGCATAATGATGTTCGCAGTTTATTAGATCTAGACCACAGTTATGTCATTTACCAATTGGCACGTGAGGTTGCCCCGCAAATATTAAAAGGGAGGGAATCTTTTGCCCAGTTTCTCCCGTGGACGATTGAGATTCTAAAATTTATTGATCATTTGGATCTGGAGTTGGTGCCGTCTAAATCATTGCGGAATATAGAGGCAAACGCCCAGATTGGCTATGGTGTTCCAAAAGACATCAATCGATTGCTTGAGCACATTGCAGTTTTGCGCGAGGCCTACCACGCTTATCTTGTGAGCAATAAAACATTCTCGCGCGGATTTCAATATTGGTGGGCGGCCCAGCATATTCGGGAGATTCAATTTCCTGAATACGATGAAATTCTTTTTTGTAATTTCTTTTATCTTCATCGTTCTGAATCTGTGATTATGGAAGACCTTTATAAACGAGGTCAGGCGAGGCTTTTTTTTCAGGGTGATGAACGCCGGTGGCCGGCCTTAAAACGGTTATCCAAGACCTTCGGTATCCCGGTTGTTGAAGGCGAGGATGTGCCGATCCCGCAATTTAATCTCCGGCTTTATGCGGCATTCGATGAGCACATTCAGGCCTCTTTGGTGCGCGATATTCTTAAGACAATCAAAGATCCGCAGAATACCGTCGTGGTTTTACCTGACCCGCAGGCGCTTATTCCTCTGCTATCCGAGGTTGCATCGATCGTGCCGGAATTTAACGTGTCCATGGGATATCCGCTTGAACGCAGTTCATTGTCATCTCTTTTGGATTTTATATTTCAGGCTCAGCTTTCCAAGCGTCAGGAGAGTTATTATGCGCATGATTATCTTAAAGTTTTACGGCATCCGTTCGTTAAGAACTTGAAACTTTCTTCCCACGCGTCGGTGATGCGTATCTTGGTCCATAAAATAGAAGAGATGTTGACCGGGCAGATTACCTCCGAGATATCAGGTAAGCTTTTTCTGCGGCTTCAAGAGGTGAAGGAATGTCAAAGTCTATATACAGCTACTCTGGAAACGCTTAAGTTTATGGCTGTTGAGATTTCCAAGGAAGAACTCGTCGCGGCATTGCATGATCTGCATAAGGTATTCTTTGAAATCTGGGAAGATGTTGTTGATTTTGGTATTTTTTCCGACGCTCTCGGGGAATTATTGATGGTGTTGGCGGAGAAAAGTTTTATGGAAAGCTATCCGTTAAATGCCAAGATTGCCCAGAGGATGTTTGAATTAGTCGATGAGTTTAAGGGGGCCAGTTTCGCGGGTGAGCGTTTTCCTTCAGAAGAAATTTTTCGAATTTTTAAAAGTCGCATCGAACAGGAGATGATTTCATTTCAGGGGTCTCCGCTTAAAGGTTTACAAATCCTTGGTCTTTTTGAAACCCGGTCTTTGAGTTTCGAGAACGTGATTGTCCTTAACGTCAACGAAGGTGTGCTGCCGCATTTAAAGATATATGAGCCGCTCATTCCGCGTGAAGTTATGGTTAAATTAAACTTAGACCGCCTGGAACTTGAGGAGGAGATTCAAAGGTATCAATTTATGCGGTTACTTTCGTCTGCTAAAAATGTACATCTTATTTACCGTGAGGGCGCTGATAAGGAGAAAAGCCGATTTATTGAAGAGTTGATTTGGGAAAAGGAAAAGAAATCGAAAACATTAAATCCAATTCCAGTTGTCCGTCCGGGATATGAAGTGAAAGTTAAACCTTATTCCAAAGAGGCCGTTAAGACGCCGGCCATGATTGAGTTTCTTAAGTCGATGCGTTATTCGGCGTCGAGTGTCAATACGTACCTGCGTAACCCGTACGAATTTTATCAAAATTATGTTTTAGGTTTGCGTGAAAAGGAAGACTTGCTCGATGAGCCGGAAAACCGACAAGTGGGTATTTTTGTGCATGCGCTTTTGCAGGAAACGTATCAACGTTTTGTAGGAAAAGCAATTTGTATCGACGAGAACTTTCGGCGGTACTTCATGGGAGAATTTGAAGAGCGTTTTACGGCATCATTCGGACGGAGCATGAATTCGGACGCGTTTTTATTAAAGTCGGTGATGGAGTCGCGCTTGACGCGCTTTCTTGAGGTTGAACATCGCCGGCAAATCGAAAGCCCGTCCAAGCTCAGATATATTGAGAAACGTTTTGAGGATGTTGTGGAACTATCATTTGGATCTGTTAAATTTGTTTATCAGGTGGACCGCGTCGATGAATATCACGACGGAACCATTATGATCATCGATTATAAAACGGGAAGCATTGATCCTATGCCTAAAAGTATTGATAAGATTGCGGCGCTTGTGTTGTCCCGTGAATCTATCAGGGACCATGTGAAATCATTTCAAATCCCTTTATATTTTAAATATCTCGATAAGCATTTTCCCGGCCAACCGATTAATGCCGCTTTTTATAACCTGCGCACGATGGATTTTGACCGATTTATAACAGGGAAGGTGAAATACGAACGAGCGGATATCAATAACGCATTCATACGTTCGCTGGATTTTATTATTTCAGAAATTCTTGATCCACGTGTGCCGTTTGTTAATGATGATTCATTAAAATAGAGCCTACTCCACCCCGGGGGTGGGATAGGTTTGATTTTTATTTTCATGACTATGGGTAACCCTGACGGGACAATCCCGTGTTCAGACAACGACTCCGCTTCCCTGTCCTGTCTTTCAAACAGTCCAGGACAGGCGCTCCGTCGTGAACTCGCTCGGGATTGTCCCGTCAGGGTTACGGATTAAAATAAGTAAGGTGGGTTATGAGGTTTTTGTTAAGGATCATATCGGCCATGTGTGTTGTGGGAGTTTTTCAGGCGTCTGCCTTTGCCGAAACGCAGGAAAAAGTTTTTCATGTCGTTATCATAAGTTTGGATGGATTGCGTTCGGATGCGATCACGCAGCTCGGCCCTGAACTGGCTCCGAATTTTTATGGGATGATTGAAAACGGCGCCTCGACTTTGAATGCCCGGACTGATCCCGACCGAACGGTTACGATGCCGAATCATGCATGCATGATAACCGGGCGTGGTGTCCTTGGAATCCAAGGGCATGGGTATGTGGACAATAGATCGACGGAGCTTTCGATTCATGCTAATAAGGGAAGCTATGTTTCGAGTATTTTTGATGTTGCCAAAGAGCACGGATTAACAACGGGATTTTTTGCTTCCAAAAATAAGTTCCAGGTTTTTCTGAATTCTTATAACGGTGATAGTCGTCTCAAACAACCGTCGGTGATCGACGTTCATAATTTGACTGACCATGATGATCAAGCAACAGTAAAACATTTTTTAAAACAAATGGGCAGGGGTTTGCCGGCTTTGACATTTGTTCATTTTGCCGGTCCGGATCAGGCCGGACACCGCCACGGATGGAGCCTAGTCAAAGGGTCTTCTTATTTGTCGGCTGTGCAAAAGGAGGATGTTTATCTTGGCGAAATTCTAAGGACGATCGAGAAGGATCCAGTGCTTGCTCGTTCAACCGTCGTGATCGTGACCTCAGACCATGGCGGAATAGAGGATGATCATGATGATGTTACCAAAATGGAAGATTACCGTATTCCTTTGATAATTTGGGGAAAAGGTGTTGCGAGAGGCATGGATTTGTATAAAATGAATAAGGACATAAGAAGGGATCCCGGGAATAAGCAGGTGCCTTATGGACAATTATTGCAACCGATTCGTAACGGGGATGTGGCGAATTGTGCTATGTCTATATTGGGTTTGCCAATGGTTCCTGGGTCGACGATAGGAAATCCTGATTCCATTTGTGGTGTAATTAAAAGTTAAATCGAAACGGAGCTTGCCATTGCCGCATACAATTTTAATAGTTGATGATGAACCTGTTGCCCGTACTCTCGCCCAGAAAAAGATTGAAGAGCAGGGGTACAACGTTGTGACCGCAGCAAATGGGGAAGAGGCCTTGGCCGTTCTTCAAACAACAAAACCGGATTTGATTCTTCTTGATGTTGAAATGCCCAAAATGAATGGGTATACTTTCATGGGGGAGTTAAACAAAATAAATTTAAATCCACGTATCCCGGTCGTAGTCCTGACTGCCCATGAAGAGATGGGGCCGATTTTTAAACGTCATGGTGTCCGTGGATATTTGATCAAGCCGTTAAACATAGAATTGGTTGTCGTTAAGATTCAGGAATTACTTGGTCCCAATTCTGTCTAAGGGTTAAGGAGAGATCGTGGAGAAAACAGTGCTTCTCATAGATGATGAAACGATTGTCGTCGACATCGCTAGGCGGAAATTAGAAGCGTTGGGTTTTAAGGCTCTGTGCGCCAACGACGGTCAAGAAGCCCTGGATATTCTAACTACTGAGAAACCAGATTTGATCGTCCTGGACGTTCAGATGCCCCGCATGAATGGTTATACGTTTATGCAGGAATTGCGCAAACATCCCAACTCCACAATTGCCGCTACACCTGTTATTGTGGTTTCCGCTTATGCGGAAACCAACCCTATTTTTGTCCGCCACGGCATTAAAGCATACCTTCTTAAGCCGCTTAAGCTCGAAGAATTAATTGAGAAGATTCAGGGTATCTTGGGCGCTGCCAAGTGATCAATCATCCTTTTGAAGTCTTGATAACCCATTGACGCTATATACCTTTTGTGATAATTTATGGGGCATGATTCAGGAAAATTTATCACGTTTACGGGAAAATGTCGCCGGAGTGTGCCGTTCGGCAGGGCGCCGGCCCGAGGAGGTCACATTAGTCGGGGTAACAAAATTTGTCCCTGTTGAAATAATCCAAGAAGCCATCCGTGCCGGCTTGACCGATATTGCTGAAAACAGGGTACAGGAAGCCAAAGAAAAGTTCCCATTCCTTTCTCAATCAAATCCTCAAATCAAACGTCATTTGATCGGTCATTTGCAAAGCAATAAAGCTAAAGATGCAGTCTTAGTTTGTGATTTGATTCAATCGGTGGACAGCATCAAGCTTGCCCAAGAGATTGAAAAGCACGCCGCGAAGATCCATAAGACGGTGGACATTTTGGTTCAGTTTAACACCGCCCAGGAGCCGCAGAAGTTTGGCGCTGAAAGAAAAGAAGCCATGTCTTTTGTTGAGGCCCTCGGAATGCTCGCGCATGTGCGCGTCTTCGGCCTTATGGCCATGGCACCTTTAACGGAAGATACCGGCGTGATCCGTCGGGCATTTGCTGAGCTGCGTAGCATCCGTGATGAGATCATCAAAAATTTTTCCGGGCATAAGCATATTCAAATGAAATATCTTTCGATGGGCATGAGCTCGGATTATAAAATCGCCATTGAAGAAGGATCAAACATGATCCGTGTCGGGAGCGCTTTGTTTAAGAAGGAAGAGGGAGGATAGAGGAGGGAAGAAGAGAAATAATAATTCTGGATAATGATCCCCACGTCATTATTAAAACATGGGAGGTTTATTATGCAGAATCAGATGATTAGCAGTGTTCGGGAATTGAATGTTTACAGAAAAGCTTTTGATGTCGCAGTACAAATATTTAAGTTGACCAAAGATTTTCCACGGGAAGAACGATATTCATTGACGGATCAGATTTTAAGGTCATCACGGTCGGTTTGCGCTAATTTGGCTGAAGCTTGGAGAAAGAGGAAATACAAGGCTGTTTTTATCAATAAATTGACGGACTGCTGTCAGGAAGCGGCGGAAACACAGACTTGGCTCGAATTTGCATTGAAGTGCGGATACATTGATAGTTCAGTATTTCTTCAATTGGATCAAGAATACGAAAAAATTTTTGCGATGCTAATAACCATGGAGCGTAAGGCGGAGAGTTTTTGCCCATAGTCTTTTCCTCTCTCTTCCCTCTTCTCTCCTCCTTCAAGGCGGAATAGTATGAAAACTCTCGGACTTATCGGCGCAGGCAACATGGGCGAGGCATTGATCGCAGCAACGCGCAAGGCGTATAAGATTCTGGTTTGCGAAGCCAATGAAACACGCCAGAAGTATCTTAAATCAAAATACAAAATTTCCGCTGTTGACCTTAAAACTCTTGTAGTCAAATCTAACGTTATTGTTCTGGCCATTAAACCTCAAGATATAGCCAATGTGCTGGATCAGTTGGCTGGGCATGATCTTAACGGCAAGTTGATTGTCTCGATTGCCGCCGGGATTACGGTTTCATTTATTGAACAGCGTCTGATCCAAAAGGCCAAGGTCATCCGCGCGATGCCGAATATGCCGGCCTTGATTGGCGAAGGTATAACTGCTGTGTGCAAAGGCAAGTGGTCGACGGAAAAAGATGTTAAAGATATTTGTCAAATGCTTAAAGGCATCGGCCAGACATTGATTGTTAAAGAAGACCAGATGGATGCCATTACCGCGGTTTCCGGCAGCGGTCCGGCGTATGTGTTTTTGTTTGTGGAATGTTTGATCAAAGCGGCGCAGAATCTGGGGTTGACGCCGGCGCAATCTAAAGAATTGGTTTATAAAACACTGACCGGCAGCGCGCACTTATTAGAGAAGTCTAAGGATGATGCCGCGACGCTCCGCGCCAAGGTCACATCCAAAGGCGGCACAACGCAGGCGGCCATCGATGTGTTTATGGCGCGTCAGATTGAAAAAATATTTAACGACGCCCTCGTTGCCGCGCGCAACCGGGCGAAAGAATTAGCGAAGTGAAAATTTCGTCATTGCGAGGAACGTCTTGCTCAAACGTAGTGCAAGTGACGAAGCAATCTCATACGCGTATAAGATTGCTTCGGCCACTGCGTGGCCTCGCAATGACGACTACATTTATTTATGTTTTAACGATTAAGCAGGAGATCGTATGAACGTTCAAATTTTGGGGATGGTAGTTTTGGTTTGCGTAACGTTTGTATCATTTTCGACCGACGTTAGCGCCGGATTCATGGATAATTTTAACAAATTAAATCAGGCGGTCCAGCAGACAACGGCCACGGTCGAGAATGCCAAGTACACGGTCAAGCGCGCGGGCGCGGTTATCCCGAAATCAAACAAACCGAAGCAACCCGCGCAAGCGGCGAAAACTGCCGAGGTCAAACCGGCTGGTTCCATGACATCCAAAGACAAGGCCGCGATCGAAAAAGCCAAACGCGCCTGGGTGGCGGCTTTTAAATCTGAAGACTGGGACGCGCTGGTCGATCAATACGCCGAGAACGCGGTTTTATTGGCTCCGGATGAACAGGCTATCAACGGCCGCGAAGGCATCCGCGCCTATTACGGCACCGATGAGGACACCTCCAATGAAGTGTTTAAGGCGGTTGCCATGGGAGGCGACAGCAATATTGTTTACGTGCAGGGCGAGTTTAGTTTCACGATCAAGTCAGGGAATGAACCGCCGGTCGATGCCTCAGGCAAGTACATGGAGATCTGGCAGAAACAACCCGACGGCAATTGGCTCATTACGCATGATATCTTTAATGCGAATCCGGCGTAATCATAAGAATTTTTTTATTAAAAGGCATGATTCAAGATGACTACTAACGATCCATTTAAAAATACTTTAGAAGCATTGGTAAAGCTTCCCGTTGATGAACTCAAAGAAAATATTGCTTCAGAGCATTGGCCTCCAGGTTCAATGCCTTACCGGGCCGCCATGCATATTTTGAATGAGGAGGAAAGAAAACAGCAAAACAAAAAGATCGAGGGAGATTTTGAATTGACCAAGCAGAATGTTTTAGCAACAAACGTTATGTCTAAGCATACACGAAGCCTTGCGTGGGCTACATGGTTGCTAGCTTTTTTAACATTTTGTTTATTATTAGTAACAGTTTTTAAAAAGGATTAATTATGCCAACAGTCGGAGTAATAGGTGGGAGCGGGTTGTATCAGATCGATGGTATCAAGAATGTCAAGGAAGTGGCGGTGAAAACGCCGTTCGGTGATCCGTCGGATAAATTTATCACGGGGACATTGGAAGATACGTCGGTGGTTTTCTTGCCGCGTCACGGTCGCGGGCATCGTATTTCCCCAAGTGAGATCAATTACCGCGCCAATATTTATGGAATGAAAAAGCTTGGCGTTGAGGCCATCATTTCAGTTTCCGCTTGCGGTAGTTTGAAAGAAGAATATAAGCCTATGGATTTTCTGGTGCCGGATCAATTTCTTGACCGCACCCGCGGGCGCATTTCCACATTTTTTACAGATGGCATCGTGGCGCATGTGGCGTTTGCTGATCCGATTTCGCTGGAAATTGCCGAAATTATTTATGATTCTGCCAGAAAGCTCAGGATGCATGTTCATAAGGGCGGGACGTATGTGAATATGGAAGGCCCGCAATTCTCGACGAAGGCGGAATCCCATCTGTACCGCAGTTGGGGCATGGATGTGATCGGCATGACAAATATGACAGAGGCAAAGCTCGCGCGCGAGGCGGAAATTTCTTACGCTACGCTTGCCGCCGTGACCGATTACGACTGCTGGCATCCGTCGCATGATTCGGTGACGGTTGAGATGATCATCAATTATCTGCACAAGAATGTGGCGAATGCCAAGAACATCTTAAAACTCGCAATCCCGCAGGTAGGAAAACTTAAGAAATTTTCCGCGGCAGATGCGTTAAAGTTTGCTATCATTACCAACCGCGATTTGATTCCGGCGAAGATTAAGAAAGATTTGAAGCCGATTATAGGAAAATATATTCAATAATGCGTAGGGGCGGGTTTCAAACCCGCCCCTACAGGATTTCTTTATGTCATCGTCCCACGATTACCAAAAAACACTGAATCTCCCAAAAACCGATTTCTCGATGAAGGCGGGCTTGGCGCAAAAAGAGCCGGTCATGTTAGGCGATTGGGCCAAGAAAGAGATTTACCAAAAGATTCGTCAGAAATCGCATGGGCGTAAATCGTTTATCTTGCACGACGGGCCGCCGTATGCCAACGGGAATATTCACATTGGGCATGCCTTAAACAAAATTCTTAAAGATATGATCGTGCGCTACAAAACCATGAAGGGTTTTGACAGTCTTTATGTCCCAGGCTGGGATTGCCACGGTCTTCCTATCGAGCATCAACTTCTTAAAGACCTTAACGCCACCAAAGCCGACGTCGAATGCGTGGCGTTCCGCAAGAAAGCCCACGATTACGCGATGAAGTATGTCGATATCCAGCGCGAGGAATTTAAACGCCTAGGCATTTTTGCCGAATGGGATAATCCGTATCTGACGCTCGCGCCCGAATATGAATATTGGATATTGAAATCTTTGGCAGAGCTAAACAAAAAAGGATATATCTACCGCCGTTTAAAGCCGGTCAATTGGTGCTTTAGTTGTGAAACCGCGTTAGCAGAGGCGGAGGTAGAATATGAAAATCACACGTCGCCAACGGTCTATGTGAAGTTCCCTGTTAATAATCCGGATGTTTTGGGTCTGCCTAAGGGGAAGAAAGTATTTCTGTTGGTCTGGACCACAACGCCCTGGACATTGCTTGCTAACGTGGCTGTGGCTGTTAATCCAAAATTTTCCTATTCATTTCTTGAGGGCAATAATGAGATATTGATTATTGAAGAAAATAGAGCCAGCGAAGTAATACCTAAAATTGATGCTGCTTCAATGCAGAGTAAAAGCATTGTTAGAATAAGTATTAAACAGGTTAAAGGTTCAGATTTAACCAAATTAACGTACACTCATCCTTTCGATAAAAAAGAAAATTGTCCGGTTGTTGCCGTCGATTATGTTACCAATGAAGACGGGACCGGTTTGGTTCATACCGCGCCGGGCCACGGGCAGGATGATTATCAGACGGGTGTTAAATATAAACTTGACGTCTTAATGCCTGTTAATAGCAGGGGCGTTTTTACCGAGGACGGCGCGCCTTTCGCTGGACAATTTGTTTTTAAAGCCAATCCTTTAATCGTTGAAGATTTGAAGAGCAGAGATTTATTATTCCATCATCAAGACATTTCGCATTCCTATCCGCATTGCTGGCGCTGCAAGAAACCTATTATCTTTCGTGCCACCGAACAGTGGTTTATGAGCATTGACCATCAGGGGCTGCGCAAGAAGTTAAAAGACGCCATTGAAGCACAGGTTAAATGGATCCCTGAGGCAGGGCAGGAGCGTATCTCGGCGATGGTCGAGACCCGTCCGGATTGGTGCCTGTCTCGTCAACGTTATTGGGGGGTTCCTATTCCGGCGTTGGTTTGCCGTGGATGCAAAGACCAGCAAAAACTTTTGACGCCGGTCATTGAACATTTGGCTGAGCTCGTTAAGACTGGCGGCAGCGACGTGTGGTTTGAGAAAGATATCAAAGAATTGTTGCCTGAAGGTTTTTCTTGTCCTGACTGTGGCGGCTCTGATTTTCAAAAAGCTAACGATATTCTCGATGTGTGGTTTGATTCGGGCGTCAGCCATCAGGCTGTGTTTCGAACTTTGATCAACCGTGATCTGCCGGCGGATCTTTACCTTGAAGGTTCAGACCAGCACCGCGGATGGTTTCAGTCATCATTAATTCCTTCGGTTGCAATCGATGGCAAGCCGCCCTATCGTCAGGTATTGACCCATGGATTTGTCGTTGACGGTGAAGGACGCAAGATGTCCAAGTCTCTCGGTAACGTCATGAAACCTCAGGAGATCATCCAGAATTTCGGCGCCGACATCCTTCGCCTGTGGGTTGCCTCCAGCAGTTATAACGATGATGTGAGAATTTCTAAAGAAATCGTGGATCGTCTGGTGGATGGTTACCGCAAGATTCGCAACACCGTGCGCTATCTATTAGGGAATCTGGATGGGTTTAATCCGGACGTCCATATGGTTCCATATGCCAAATTGCCGGATGTGGATCGCTGGGCATTGAATGCTTTGGCCAAGATGATGGAAGATGTCAACAATGGCTATGAGCAGTATGATTTTGTGGGTGTTTATAAGACCGTGCACGGGTTTTGCAATGAGGATCTCTCAAGCATTTATCTTGACATCCTAAAAGATCGGCTATATACTTCTGCCGCTCACGGGCTGGAACGACGCTGTGCGCAGACGGTTCTTTATCATATTCTCGACGTGGTTGTAAGGGTTATCGCGCCGATTATGAGTTTTACGGCTGATGAAATTTTTTCATTGATGACCAAGAGTGCCAATCATGGTGCCAGTCAATCTGTCCATTTGTTGGATTGGCCTACGGTTGATCCCCAATGGAGGTCGGCTGTTATCCAAGAGCAGTTTGCTTCATTGATGGAGCTCCGGCCTTTTGTTTTGAAAGCTTTGGAAGAGAAGCGAAGGACAGGACAGATTGGAAGTTCGCTGGAAGCCAGGGTAATCTTTGAAACGACAAGCGATCGGGACGAAAATTATTTAAAGAATCACAGCGCAATTATCCATACGATATTTATTGTCTCGCAAGTCGAAATTAAACGCGTTGAGAAAATTGATCAGCCAATCAATGAAAAATATAATAAAACATGTGTGATTGTTGAGAAAGCATACGGAGAGAAATGTCCACGGTGCTGGAATTACAAAACAGATGTTGGCGCCGGTAGCGAATACCCGGCGCTGTGCGGTTCATGCGCAAGGGTTGTTAAAGAAATGCATTTGTAGGTTTAAGCTTGGCACAACAGACGTCACGTAAGGAGTAATGCATGCCTAAAAAGAAAAAGGTTGTAAAGAAATTTGATCAGTACAAAAAAGCCCTTCTTGAAATTAAAGAACAGGTGGTCGGCGATCTTAAAGTTATGAAAGACGAGAGCACTAATTCTAACGGGAATGGAGCTGGGGATGTTTCCGGTCATGCTCTTCATATGGCCGATGTTGCCACCGACATGTATGACCGTGAATTTAATTTAGGTTTGGCATCGAATGACCGAGAAATGCTTTCGCGTGTGAATGATGCTTTGCAAAGAATTAGTGAAGGTGAGTTTGGTAATTGTTCGCAATGTGAAAAGCCCATCGCGGTCGCGCGTTTAAAGGCCATTCCTTATGTGGAAACATGTGTGAAGTGCCAGGAACAATTGGAAACCAAGCGTCGTTGATAAGCTTCAATAATATGAGCGGCAAATCTCCCAATAGTTGATCGCAGCGTTGTGAGATTTGTCGTTTCTTATTTTAGGAGTATTTTTATCAATAATTCCATTAAGAATATTTGGAGCATCGTGAAACAGCAGATACGTTCCCATGTTGATATTTTGACCTCATTGATCACCGTTGCAATGGTTGTGCTCACAGATCGCGTCACTAAATCTTTCTTTTCGAAAGTTCTTTACGAGGGAGAGACGATTCCGGTCTTTAAGAATGTATTTCATTTTACTTTAGTGCACAATACCGGAATGGCTTTTGGGTTGTTCAAGGATCACGGGGTCGTCTTTATTATTATTCCTATCATTGCGATCGCACTGTTAGTTTATAATATTTATTACTATCAAGAGAATGAAAATTTAAGCCGAAGTTATATCGTTGCGTTTGCCTTGATCCTCGGTGGGGCAATAGGAAATCTGATCGATCGAATTCACATCGGTCATGTCATAGATTTTTTGGATTTTCGTATCTTTCCTGTTTTTAATATTGCAGATTCTGCCATCACCATTGGCGCCATCATCATCTTGATTAAATGCATTCCGTTATCAGTCAAAGAAAAATAATCATTTAGAAAAAGCGGAATCTTTATGCACCCTATTCTATTTATTATCGGCCCTTTAACTGTTTATTCTTTTGGGTTCATGTTGGCAGCGGCCGTCATTTTGTGTTCTTTTTTGATGAGCCGCGACGCCGTTTGCATCGGCATTGCCAAGGATACGGTTTATGATTTTATATTTTGGGTGGCGTTAACCGGAATTTTAGGCGCGAGGATTTTTTATATATTTCTTAACCTTGATTTCTTTCTTCAATTACCGTCGGAGTTATTCCAGATTCAGCACGGCGGGCTTGCCTGGCAGGGCGGGCTTATCCTTGGTTTTACGGCGGCGCTTATTTATTTGAAACGAAAAAGACTGCCGGTTCTTAAGTTTCTGGATTTAGCGAGTCCATACGCCGCGTTGGGGCAGGCAATTGGCAGGACCGGATGTTTTTTAAACGGTTGTTGTTACGGACAACCAGTGAGCTGGGGGCCGTATTTTCCTGAGCATAACGCGCATCTGCATCCCACACAGATTTATGAAAGTATCGGATTAGTTGTTGTCTGGTTTGTATTAAGAAAGTTTAACCGAACGGATCATCGGCAGGGCAGCATTTTAATTTCTTATTTGATGTTGGCTGCCGCGTTAAGGTTTATTGTTCAATTCTTCCGTTATGATTATGATCCGATCTTTCTTGGGCTTGGCCTTTTTCAATGGATTTGTGTTGCGGTCTTTGTGACCGCTGCCTTTTTCTTTCGTTATCTCAAAAAATTAAAGTGATGCTTAAGCTATGATTAAACATCAATTGACTGTAGAAAAAGAAAACGCCAATTTGCGTTTAGACGTTTATTTAACACAAACCTTGTCGGATTTGCCATCGCGGACTTTCATTCAGCGTGTCATCGATGAAGGCAATGTTTTGGTGAACGGACAACGCGAGAAAGCCAAGTATAAAATTGCGGGCGGCGATGAGATTAAGGTTGAATATTCGGGCGACCTAATTCCAGATAAGGAATTAAAACCGGAAAAAATAAAATTGAATATTTTTTATGAGGATCAGTCGATCGTGCTTATCAATAAAGCTGTAGGCATGACTGTTCATCCGGCTTCGGGACGTTACACCGGGACACTTGCGAATGCTTTGTTATATCATTTTAAAATATTATCTGACCTGAATCCTGGCCGTCCTGGTATTGTCCATCGTTTGGATAAGGAAACTTCTGGGTTAATTGTTGTCGCGAAAACAAACCAGGCTCATGTTCGATTAGGACGTCAATTTGAACGGCATACTGTCGGTAAGAAATACATTGCTCTTGTTCAAGGGGCCGTGCGTTTTGACCAAGGGAAAGTTGAAGTGCCTTTGAAGCGCCACGTCAAGTATCACGACATGCGGCAGGTTGCAGCCGAGGGAGAAGGGAAAGAGGCGTTGACATATTACGAAGTGCTTAAACGTTTGAAAAAAGCAACTTTGGTTGCTCTTTATCCGCAGACCGGGCGCACGCATCAACTGCGTGTTCACATGAAGCATTTAGGACACCCGATTTTGGGAGATGACCGTTACGGATATAAAGAGACTTTCTCGCGTTTAGCGCTTCATGCCCAGTCGATTGCTTTTGAACATCCTGTTATCCGTCAATGGGTTGAATTTTCCACGATTGTGCCTAAGGAATTTCTTGAATATTCTTGATGTCATAACTTATACTTTACTTGTTTATTTTTTAGAATATAATGAGGTCAATTGTTTAAACAAGCCATTTTCACTACTTTAGGAGATTCAAGCAATATGAATAATTCAGGGAAAACAATCACCATTTTCTTGGGGCTCATAGTTGTGCTTTTGGTTTCGACTGCATCCATCAGCATATTCCTTTTGAATAAAGAGACGGAGAAACGTAAGGCTGTGGAAGCGGCCCTTAATGATGCCCAGGGTACTGTCAGCCGTTTGCAGGGTGATTTGAAGGTTGCCCAAAACAAGGCATTTGTCCTCGAGGAAAAGAATAAAGAAGCCGATACGCGCATCAATAGTTTAGAAGAAGAGCTGGATGTTGAAAAAGGCTTAAAAGAGGCGATGAAAACAGAGAATGTCAAAATTAAACAAGATCTCGATACTGCTACCCAGGAGAGAGATGCGATACAGGCTGATTTAAGTAAGCAAGCCCAGGAATTTCAAGCGAAGACAAAGACTGTTGAGCAAGAGTTGCAAACGCGTGATGCTCGTGTCAAAGAATTAGAAATAAAAATTTCTGATGTAGAAAAAAAGATGGCTGATGCCGTAGCCGCTGCCGCACAAAAGGCTAAAGAGGAAATGCAGGCCGCTGCCACCGCCGCAACTACGCCCGCTCCTGTTAACCCTGAAAATTCTGCTGATCCATCATCCGAGAAAAACGTGGAGTTGGATAAAATTGTCGTTAATAAGGCCGACTCAGTTAAAGGCCGCGTGCTAAGTGTTGATAAAGAAACAGAATTTATTATTTTTGACTTGGGCGCTAAGAGCGGCATTAAACAGGGTGATGTTATGTCTGTTTTACGAGGGGATGATTATTTAGGCGATATTAAAGTTTCGAGAGTGCAGGATGAGATGTCGGCTGCTGATCTTATCCCTCCGTTTTCTAGTCGTATGATTCGCAAGAACGATACAGTTGTTCCGAAAAAATAAATCTTTGTGTAGACATTGAGGGTGGATCGGTGGTCAGACAGCTGACTGCTGATCCACTTATAATTTATGTTACTTCATATTAAGCCTACTCAACGCCTCTTTGGAACGGTTCATCTTCCTGCTTCCAAATCCTATTCTATCCGCGCATTTATGATCGGCGCCTGCGGCGGAGAATCAGAGATTATCAATCCATCTAATTGTGAGGACGCTTTTGTGGCGATGCGCGTGGCGCGTGCATTAGGTTGCAAGATCACAAGAAAAAAAGATAAATGGGTTTTATCGGCCTCCAAGAATTCTTCCGCTATTAAAACAATTTCTGTCGGAGAATCAGGGACTGTCCTTCGGATGCTGTTGCCGCTTTTATCAATGCATACAGATAGAGCAATCGTAGTCGGAGAACGAACATTGGTCGGCCGTCCGAATAAACATTTACTAGAGGCGTTAAGGCGTCAGGGTCTAAAGATTTCTGGAACGGGAGACAATGAGTCGGTACCTATTCGTTTTCAAGGCGGGGCAATTAAGACAGGCAAGATCATCATTGACGGTAGTTTAAGTTCTCAATTTGTTTCGGCTTTGCTTATGGCTACGCCATCACTGGCGCAGGATTCTTGCGTGGTTATTACGGGCAAGAAAATTGTTTCAAAAGATTACATCATCATGACACTGCAAGTGCTTAAAGAAACGGGTATCAAGATTTCTCCTCGAGGCGATCGTTCTTTTTTAGTTTCAGGAGGTCAAAAATTTAAGGGTCTTAAAGATTTCACAGTCCCCTCGGATTACGGGCTGGCCGCGTTTTTAATGGCTGCCGCGAGTATTGTGCCGTCCAATATTCGGTTGAATGGTTATTTTAATGACCGCTATGTTCAGGCTGATGGACATATTCTAAAGTTCTTGAAAGCGATGGGAGCTCGATGGGTCCGCAGCCGTAACGCAATCGTCATGAAAGGCCCGTTTGTATTAAAAGGCGGTACGTTTTCTCTTCAGGATTGTCCAGATCTTGTTCCTATCATGGCTGTGATTGCGTTGTTTGCCAAAGGTCGAACGGTTCTTAAAAATATTTATCATGCCCGGGCCAAAGAGTCGGATCGTATCAGTGATCTTCGCCGTGAGCTTCTTAAGGTTGGGGCGAAGGTCGAGGAAAAAAAGGACGGGCTTATCATCCATCAGTTGACTAACCCTCGTTCGGGGGTAATTCTTGATCCCTATCATGATCATCGTTTGGCCATGGCCTTTGCAATTCTTGGATTGAAGATTGGGGTAACAGTCAAAGATATGGAATGTTCCCGCAAATCTTACCCCGATTTTGTTCGGGATTTTAAAGCCTTAGGGGCTATGGCCTCGATAGGGCAAAAACGTTAAACTTTTTTGACGACAATAACTTAGGCATCATCGCGCGGCCAGAAATACATTGACAGTGTATACCTTTTCTTTTATTATTGGATTTATTCAATTTTAGGTAAAAGTCATTTTTTACTGCATTTGTAAAACACCTCAAAAAGGATTTTCATGATCCAGCAAATACGGAAATTCTTCAAAAAAATTATTGATTCAGCGCTCGGTTTGATTTCCAAGGATATGGGCATTGACTTAGGAACCGCCAACACTTTGGTTTATGTGAAAGGTGAGGGTGTGGTTTTATGCGAACCGTCTGTTGTGGCGATTGAAAAAGCAACCAATCGTGTGGTTGCGGTCGGTGAAGAAGCCAAAAAAATGCTTGGCCGTACACCGGGTTCGATTGTTGCGATTCGTCCTATGAAAGACGGTGTCATTTCCGATTTCGAAGTCACTGAGGCTATGCTCAAGTATTTTATTCGAAAGGTTCAGCCCCGTCGGTTTTTTAGTCCTCTTATTGTTATTGCCATCCCGTCAGGAATTACGGAAGTTGAGAAACGCGCAGTCACAGATTCGGCGATTCATGCCGGAGCGCGCGATGTTATTTTGATTGAAGAACCGAAGGCCGCCGCGATCGGTGTCGGTTTGCCGGTTTATGAAGCCAGCGGCAACATGATTATTGATGTGGGCGGCGGAACTACCGAATTTGCCGTCATTTCATTGGGCGGCATCGTGTACGCCAAATCCATCCGAATCGCGGGTGATGAGCTTGATATGGCCATCGTTGAGTATTTAAGGAAGACATATAATTTGATGATCGGAGAACGGACGGCAGAAGAGATCAAAATTCGTATCGGTTCTGCGTATCCTTTGGAAGAAGAATTGAATATGGATGTTCGTGGCCGAGACCTGATTGCTGGTCTGCCCAAAACGATCAACATCACTTCCGTCGAGATTCGTGAAGCGCTGCACGATCCGGTGCAGGCGATTGTCGATGCTTCCAAGTCTACTTTGGAACACACCCCTCCGGAATTGGCTGCGGATTTGATTGATCATGGTATTGTGATGGCTGGCGGCGGCGCCCTTTTGCGAGGCCTTGATAAACGCATCGCCGAGGAAACTGGTCTTCCTGTTCATATTGCTGATGATCCTTTGACAGCTGTTGTCATGGGCACAGGCGAGACGCTCAATATGCCGCATCATATGCGCCGGCGTTTAACCATTCAAACAAAACTCGATTTTTAATTTCAGTTCAAACTCTGGGTGTTTGTTCAAGTCCATAGGAGGCTATGGGCTTTTTTTCTGGAGAATCGGTCTAGTTAATTTCGAATTGTTTTAAGGGATCGACCGTTGACCGTGGCTAAGAAATTATCTAAAAATCTTATTTATGTTTTGCTTCTTTTCATCCCCATCTTTCTTTTAATTACCCGTCCAGTGTTTTTAAATGCGCAAAAGAATAAAATTGTTGAAAATTCAGCAGGGCCTTTATCGATTGTTGTGTGGCCGTTTTTAGAACTTAGAAAAATTATACTTTATCACGGAACCTACGATGAATATATCAGGCTTAAAAAAGAAAACGGCGGGCTTTGGGCAAAGATCACCAATGCCCAGGAACTGTTGCTTGAGAATAAACGGCTTTCCGAGTTATTAGATTTTAAACGATCGATTCCTTACGATACTGTTGCTGCTGTTGTGATTGGGCGTGATCCGACGAATTGGAATGCGGTTTTGATTATTGATAAAGGGAGCAAGGCGGGGATCAAGATTGGTATGCCTGTTGTAAATCCAGCGGGTGTTGTTGGTAAAGTTATTGAAACGGGAAGCAACGTGAGTAAAGTCATCCTTGTTTCTGACCCGAATTTTAATGTGGCCGCTGTTACCCAGGACTCCAGGGAAAGCGGCCTATTGACCGGTACTCTTCAGGGGTTGTGCCGGTTACGATATCTTCCGGAAGATGCGACTGTTAAGGTGGGGGAGAAAATTGTGACTTCGAAACTGAGTTCGTCTTTTCCTGACGGTATTTTGATTGGAACGGTTGTGAGCGTTAATGACCGGATGGACGCAACTGGTACAGAATGCCTCGTTCGCCCCGCAACTTTTCCGTCGAGGGCGGAAGAAGTTCTTGTTTTAAAGAAAGAAAAATAATTCTTATGTCACGCAATGCGATATCAATAGAAAATCTGGTTAAGGTTTATCGTAGTGGAACCAGGGCGCTAAACGGTGTTAATCTCGAAGTGAAAGAGGGAGATTTCTACGCGTTATTGGGTGCTAATGGTGCAGGAAAAACTACGATCATTGGGATATTGACAGATCTTGTGCGAAAAACTTCTGGAACTGTCAGGATTTTTGATATTGATATCGATAAGGATTTTGAACGTGCCAAGCGATTGATTGGTGTTGTTCCTCAAGAATTTAATTTTAATATGTTCGAAAAAGTTGGCGATATTGTCGCTACACAAGCAGGCTATTTTGGAGTTGAATGGAATGTTGCCATTAAAGATGCCGAGATTATTCTGAAACGTTTGTCGCTTTGGGAAAAACGTAACGCTCCGGCGCGCAGTCTTTCCGGCGGAATGAAGCGTCGGCTGATGATTGCCCGGGCGCTGGTGCATCATCCCAAGCTTCTTATTCTTGATGAACCGACGGCCGGCGTGGATGTTGAGTTGCGTATCGGAATGTGGGAGTACCTTAAGGAAATTAACACGAACGGAACGACAATTCTTTTGACGACTCATTATCTTGAAGAGGTCGAACAGATGTGTCGTTATGCGGCCATCATCAAGGATGGGGAGGTTGTCCATCATGACAGCGTCCGTAACTTGATACAGGTTTTGCAGGAAGAAACCTACGTCATCATTGTCCAGGAGATGAAGGCGCTCGATAGGATTCAAGTTTACAAACCCGTCGAGGTTGATGCCAATACTTTGGAAGTTGAAATTAGCCGCAAGGAAGATCTTAATGAGCTGATTGTCCGCTTAATGGCGGCGGGGTTTGTGATCAAGGATATTCATCCTAAAACCCGTCGTTTGGAAAAATTGTTTTTAAAATTGTTAGCTGCAAAATAGCAGGTTTTTATGAATTACTATTGGGTGTCTTTAAAAACGATTGTCAGAAAAGAGATTGTGCGCATATTAAGGATCTGGACGCAAACACTGATTCCTCCTGTGATTACACAGACATTATATTTTGTTATATTCGGAAAATTCATCGGCGCGCAGGTTGGGAGTATTCAAGGGATCGGATATATGTCATTTCTTGTGCCTGGGCTTGTGATGATGGCGGTCATCAATAATTCTTACGGCAATGTGGTCAGTTCTTTTTTCGGCGCCAAATTTCAGCGTAATGTCGAGGAGATTATGGTTTCGCCCACACCAAACTGGGTCATTGTTGTGGGTTATGTCGTTGGAGGGGTGATTCGCGGGATTAGTGTCGGCGCTTTAGTCTTTTTGGTGTCGTGTTTCTTTACCAGACCTGTTATTTATAGCTTTCCAACCATTCTACTTTTTGTTGTTTTAACATCGATTGTTTTTTCTTTAGGTGGTTTTACAAACGCGATGTTTGCGACCAAGTTTGATGATGTGGCAATTGTCCCTACTTTTATCCTGACACCGTTAACATATTTGGGTGGGGTTTTTTATTCTGTACACAGTTTGCCTGTTTTTTGGCAGAATGTTTCGAAACTCAATCCAATTCTTTATATGGTTAATGGTTTTCGGTATGGATTTTATGGCCAGTCGGATGTTCACGTGGGGATAAGTGCCGTAATGCTTGTTGTGTTGATCGGCATTTTGGGGATAACGAATATTAAATTAATGGAAAAAGGATCTGGGTTAAAGAATTAATTGTTTAATTAAAAAAAGGGAGGATGTTATGAAATCGGTGAAAGTTTTGAGTGCGGGGTTTGTTTTAACGGTTGGGCTTTTTTTGTCTTCATTTGTTTGGGCAGATGATTATGCCATTGATAAGGTTCATTCCACAGTTGGTTTCTCAGTCAAGCATTTGATGGTCAGCAAAACCAATGGTGTGTTTAAAGATTATGACGGAACAATTAAGTTTGACTCAAATGATCTGGCTGGATCGAAAATCGAAATAACTGTTCAGACGGCGAGCATCGACACCCGCATGGATAAAAGAGATGAGCATTTAAAGGGTCCTGAGTTTCTGGATGTCACAAAATTTCCCGCCATGACCTTCGTGACCAAATCCATCGCTAAAGACGGCGATCGCTATAATCTAACCGGTGATTTGACCATCAAAGGTGTTACCAAAGAAATCACCATCCCGGCTGAAATTTCAGGTCCTGTCAACAGCCCGATGGGTGGAACAGTCATCGGTATTGATGCTAATTTTAAAATCAACCGCCAGGATTACGGCGTTTCCTTTAATAAGACGATGGATAACGGCGGCCTTATGGTTTCCGATGATGTGAGTGTAGATGTGAGTTTTGAAGCTGGCAAAAAGTAATTAGGTTAGTATTTTTATAATAAAAGGGCGGCTGGTACTTTCCAGCTGCTCTTTTATTTTTAAAGGAAACGGTTTCTTAAAACGCCACTTACCTACTTGTAGCGAATAAAGCTAGTGCTATAGTTGAATTGGTAGAACAGCTGTAGTCAATACGCATATATGTGTGGATGTTAGTTGATAGGAATGATTTGAACTTAGAGCGTGTTGTGTAAGAGAGTATGGTGGTCGGGGCATGGGGAATCGTTCTTCATGAACCGTTTAAATTATCACCAGGCAGAGGAGGGATGTTCATATGGATACATTCATCCTGAGTTCAGTAAAAAGTATGTTCACGACGGTCACGGGGTATTTGCCCACATTCTTGACTATTTTAAGTGTTCTAGTCTTGGGTTGGGTTGTTGCTCGCGTGATAAGCAAATTGGTTGCTCGTCTATTGAGAGAAATATATTTTGATACAATGTGCCAGCATTTGGGGTTGGCCGGTATTCTACGTAAGGGCGGGATCAAGCGAACATCCAGCGATGTGATCGGCTGTATGGTTTACTGGGTGATCATGATTACGGTTTTAGCAACGAGTGTCAAGATCTTTGGCCTTCCCTTAGTGGATGAAATGGTCAATCGTTTGTTTAGTTATGTCCCCAGTGTTATTGGCGCGGTTTTTGTATTGACCTTCGGTATGATTCTAGGTAATTTCATCTCCAGTTTGGTCAGGGTGGTTGCGAGCAATACAGATATCCCGCGTCCTGATATTATGGGGATGTTGACCAAATATGCGATTGTCCTTTTTGCGGTCACGATCTTTCTTCATGAAATTGGATTAGGAGTGCTTATAACAGGTACGAGTATCAGTACAATTTTCATGAGTGTGTGCCTGGCATTGGCCTTGGCGTTCGGTTTGGGCGGCCGTGATACAGCGGCACGCTATCTCGAAAGGTTAAAGAAATAAGTCTTTATGCGTGTGTTTGTGGGGCAGTGGTCTATTCACTGCCCCATTTTTTAATTTTTTAGGCGTCTAAAAATCAGTTGTCTACCTAATAGATTGTGCTATACTATGAAAACTTTCTGGGAATTATTGGTTATTTTACCTCGTTAGACGGTAAACTTTCCATTTTCATGATTTTAATATGAGATTCTTGAGCGTATTGCTATGGATAATCCAAATGATAAAAGTCATAACAAACGCCAGCATCCCCGTTATCCATTTAAGCAAGCGGTAAAATTCCAAATCGGAGAGTATAATTGCCCGGACGGTAGTTTATCTAAAGATTTAAGCCGTGGTGGGATTTGTTTGACGGTTAGCCAATTTGTTCCTGTGAAGGGCTCGGTGGTTCTTTATTTACAGAGACACCAGACATCTAAGGTCATTGTGGTTAAAGGCACAGTCAGTTGGATTAAAATGTTGCCGGATTCTGAGCGATATCAGGTTGGTATCCATTTTGAAGGTTTGGATGAATCTGTCCAGAGGGAAGTCAATAGTATTATCGTGGCTTTAGAGTAAATGTTGGTTAGTGTTGTTTTGAAAGGAGTCAAAAAGGTATGGCTGAAGAAACAAAAGTTGCGGTCGAGGAAATCAAAAATTGTCCGGCCTGCAAAAAAGTCTTAAAAAGATCCCGTCGTTTTTATCGCAATGGGGCGTATTATTGTAACAATACTTGTTTTCGCACGGTTCAAACTAAATTGAATCAAGAGAAAGCGGCTGCCGCCGAAGAGTCTGCTAAGGCTGGCGCTTCTGCTGATGAAGGCAAGGGGTAGCTGTGACGCAAGGCCAGTCATCTGCACAGGAACGTCGTCGTAGTCCGCGTTTAGAGCATACGGTGCCGTTGAAATTGTCAAGCGGCGATATTGACATTGTCACAGAGACGAGTAATCTGAGTTCTTCCGGTGTTTATTGCAGGATTAATGCCTACATTGAACCAATGACGAAGTTGAAGATTCATTTGTTGCTGCCAGTCAAAAGAAACAGTCGTGCATCCACGAAAAGGATTTCATGCCAAGGGGTTGTTGTGAGGGCTGAGTCAGTGCCCGATCACAATTATTTTAATGCTGCTATTTTCTTTAACGATATTCAGCCTAAGGATATTCAGGCCATTTCTGATTTTGTCGAGCATATGCTCGATGATCATAAAATATCTTAAGAGGATTGATAGGTGGGAATCGCATGGAAAGTTCAGTTAATCTAACCGTTACACCATTTCAGGCTATTTTAGCGTTTGCTTTCCAGATTTGGATGATCGTTTTTCCTATTATGCTCATTCGAAAAATTAATTATTTGACTGACCTTTTGCATGATCACTTGGATCAGCATAAGGAAAATTCTTAAAAAGGTCTGACGCATTATGCCCGGATCCCGAAGCGGGCAACATCCGATTCCAATTGTTTACGAAGACGACGTCTGCATTGCTTTCGATAAGCCGCCAGGGCTTTTGGTTGTGCCTGCAGAAGGTAAACATACGACGACGCTTACCGATATAGTGAATGAGCAATTTTCCATCCAAAGCATTTCTTCCAAAGAAAATCAGGAACAATTTCGTTTGCATCCTTGCCATCGATTAGACCGCGACACATCTGGCGTTATTCTTTATGCTAAAGGTAAACGAAATCAGAAAGTGTTGATGGATGTTTTTAACCAAAAGAAAGTTAATAAGCATTACACTGCTTTTGTGCATGGACATTTAGAAAAGAAGATTGGGGAAATCCGCGGTCAAATCAAGGATTTCTATCAGAAAAAGTTTGCACAACATTCTTTTGGCAAGCCGGCGTTGACGCGCTATCGTGTCTTGGAAACCAGAAAATATTTTAGCGTTGTCGATGTCATGCCTGCAACCGGGCGGACGAATCAAATTCGCATTCATTTTACCCAACTCAAACATCCATTGGTGGGCGAAGATAAATATGCGTTCCGTAAAGATTTCGAATTGAAATTTAAGCGTACAGCTTTGCATGCGCGGGAATTGGAATGGTATCATCCATTGATCAAAAAGAATGTCAAGGCTGTTGCCCAATTGCCGGATGACATGAACAGGTTTTTAGCGGCGCATTAAAGCGCTAAAAGTTTTGAATTGGATTCGGATAGTCTATAAAAGCGTTTAATCATTAATCAATAGAATGGAGAAGATATGAGTGACCAAACCATCCGTGAACTGACCGCACAATGCCACGCCATCGCCAAAGAGAAGGGTTTTTGGGACGAGAAAAGAAATATCGGGGAGGCCTTGATGCTTGTGGTCACTGAGCTTGCGGAGGCTATGGAAGGGCACCGCCATCAGGATGATGCTAATTTCCGCGAAGAATTGGCCGATGCTTTTATCCGCTTATTTGATCTGTGCGGCGGCTTGGGGATTGATATCCAGGCGGAGATCGACAAAAAATCTGCCAAGAATAAAACCCGTCCGTATAAGCATGGAAAAATTTGTTAGTGCTTTGCCGGATAAATTTTTTGGCAACGAATGGATTTTGATGAGAATTTTAAAATTTCATAAAATATATTTTGTTGTGATGTTGATAGGAGTGTTCGGGTGCGCGAGCGTCGATGTCCCCAGCTATATTCAGGCGGAGAATCCGTATAAGCGAACCTATTACGGCAGTTTCAATGATGTGCTGGAGGTGGTTCGCGCGGCCGTCCAAGAAGATGGCTGGCAGATTGCCAAAGAGGTCGACCCGACGCTGTATGAACGCAATCCACTTTACAGCGCGGGTGATCAAGGGCACGTCCTTATTCTCACCACTATCAAACTTTCCCAGCGAATCCTTTATTCAAAGGCGACTCATTTGAATATTTATGTTCATCGTATTAATGAAGGGGTTGAGGTGGATATTCGCTACGGATCAGTTAAGAATTTTCATCTTTGGAAGGCCCGGTCTTATCGCAATAACGCATTAATCCAAAAAATGCTGGATCATGTTGAGCAAAAGCTCCTGCTTAAAAAATGATCATTCCAACCGATGCAAGAATTCATTCTTAAAAGTCCTTTTAAAATAGTTGATGAGCAGAACAAGGCCGTCGATAAACTTATTAAGGGTATTGATGCCAAAATCCCAGCGCAGGTTCTTTTGGGTGTGACAGGCAGCGGCAAAACTTTTACGCTGGCTAACGTGATCGCAAAGATCAATCGTCCAACTCTGGTAATCTCGCATAACAAAACATTGGCGGCTCAGCTTTACAGTGAGTTTAAAAGTTTCTTTCCTCAAAATGCCGTCGAGTATTTCGTGAGTTATTACGATTACTACCAACCTGAAGCCTACATTCCGCAAACGGATGTTTACATTGAAAAAGATTCTTCGGTTAATGACCGGTTGGATCGATTGCGCCTGGCGTCAACCACGTCTTTGATGTCGCGCCGCGATAGCATTATCGTCGCAAGCGTGTCATGTATTTATAATTTGGGTTCTCCGGATGATTACAAAGAACACCTGGTGTATTTAAAGAAGGGGCAGGTGATTGACCGCGATACGGTGCTGGCAAGTTTGATTAATATCCAGTATGAGCGCAACGATTACGAGTTCACCCGCGGAAAGATGCGCGTTCGTGGTGATATTCTGGAAGTTTTTCCGGCGTACCGTCAGGATGCCTTACGGATCGAGTTTTTTGGCGATGAGATTGAACGAATTTCTCAGATTAATCCTGTATCAGCAGAAAGAATGGTTGAATTAGAACAAGCGGCTATTTATCCTGCTAAACATTTCATCGTTTCTCCGCCGAGAATAGAGAAAGCGTTGCAGGATATCGCAGAGGAGTTAAAGGAGCGGGTTGCCCAATTGACCGCCCAGGGGAAACTTGTCGAGGCTCAGCGTATACAATCTCGAACAAAGTATGATATGGAGATGATCAAAGAGATGGGCTATTGTAAGGGGATCGAAAATTATTCGCGTGTCCTTTCCGGCCGTCCGGCGGGCGCGCGGCCGTTTTGCCTGATTGATTATTTTCCTCAAGATTTTGTGACGATCATCGATGAGTCGCATGTCACGATTCCGCAGTTAAACGGAATGTATGAAGGCGACCGCTCGCGCAAGCAGATGCTGGTTGAACATGGTTTTCGATTGCCGTCGTGCTTGGATAATCGGCCGCTTAAATTTAATGAATTTAAACAGGTGATTGGGCAGAGGATTAATGTCTCGGCGACTCCGGCTCCTTATGAGATCAAAGAATCGAACGGCCATGTGATTGAGCAGATCATTCGTCCGACGGGAATTGTGGATCCGCCCATCGAAGTGCGGCCAACCACAGGCCAAGTGGATGATCTTTTAAAGGAAGTGCGCCTGCGTGCCGCTAAGGGCGAGCGGGTTTTGGTAACGACTTTGACCAAACGTATGTCGGAAGATATGACGGAATATTTACAGGAAGCCGGTGTTAAGGTTAAATATTTGCATTCTGATATTGAAACAATTGACCGCGCCAAAATCCTTCATGATTTGCGAACTAAAAAATTTGATTGCCTTGTTGGTGTCAATCTTCTACGTGAAGGCTTAGACCTTCCGGAAGTTTCATTAGTCGCGATATTTGATGCAGATAAGCAAGGGTTTCTGCGTTCTCAAACTTCTCTTATTCAAACGGCCGGACGGGCGGCGCGTAACGTTAACGGCATTGTCATCATGTATGCCGATACACAAAGCCCGGCCATGAAATTTACCATTGCTGAATGCGAACGCCGACGGAAAATCCAGATAGAGTTTAATAGAAAACACGGCATCACCCCGACTACTATTAAAAGGGCGATCCAGGATGATATCGCTCAATTGGCAGAAGCGGAAGAATTGGTTATGAATGTGGCGGGTCAAGATGACGAACAGTATGCTTTTTCAAATATGATTTCTGAATTAGAGCGCCAGATGGAAAACGCGGCGCGTAATTTGGAATTTGAGAAAGCGGCCAAGATCCGTGACAAGATCACTGAACTGAAAATACCAGTGGGATTGCAAGCATTGGTGCCGGAACCAAAAACTAAAAAATTGAAACGTGTCCGTTTTTGAACCTAGATTTCCTTCTGAAAAGTTTATATGATATGTTAGTTTAATATTTCGACGCTCAATGTAGAAAAATCCGGGATAAAAGGAAAAGTATGCACATTGCTGTTGACATCGGTAATACCACCATCGCTTTTGCGGTTGTAGACAAAAATAAAATTCTCGCCGTTAAACGTATCGATACGAACGTAAAGAGTGAATCATTTAAATTGCAGCTAATAGGTGTTTTGCGCGGATTTAAACGTCGTTATGGCCGGATAGATCGGGCGATTGTCTGTAGTGTTGTACCGCGTGTTTTGGGCATTATCAAAAATGGTGTCAAGACGGAATTGGGGGCAAAGGTTTCTGTCGTCGGTGAAGATATCAAGGTTGCGATGGTTAATAGGTACAAAAATCCCCGGCAGGTGGGGCAGGACCGGTTGGTCGGCGCGTATGCGGCTATGATGCTTTATGGGAAGCCGGCGATTATTATTGATCTCGGCACGGCGATCACTTTCGATGCTGTTTCTATCAAGGGCGAATATTTAGGCGGGGCGATTGTTCCTGGTATTCGGCTTTCTGCTGAGTCTTTATTTTTGAAAACTGCGCTTTTGCCGGAGATTGATATTAAGGCGCCTAAATCCGTTATCGGCCGAACCACCCAGGAGAGTATTTTAAGCGGGCTTTTCTATGGGTATGGTTCTTTGTGCCGCGGGTTCATTGATCTTATTGAGCAACAGATTAAAGGGCGTCCTGTGATTATTATGACGGGGGGGCATACCCAATTGATGAAGCGGTTCATCAAAGGGCTTCCTTCGTCACTTCGGAATGCCAAGGCTTCAGAATTCATTGACCGCAGCAATCAAAGATTTGATATCAAGAAGGGCGCGGCCAAAGGTTCTGGTCATCGCTTGATTGATGAGCATTTGGTTTTTAAAGGGTTAAGTCTTTTACTTCTCAAACAATAAACGATCATGGTCGTTTAGCTGGTGATGTGTAAATTCTTATAAAAATTTCGTTATCTCGTCGGAAAACTCCATCCATATTAAAAGTCTCGATAAAAAATCTTGACAGCCGCAGAAAAATTGTTATATTGGCACTCTAGGTTTGGTAGTGCTAATTATGCACAAAGCCCATAAAACTTTAAATTACCAATAAAACTCAAAATAAATTCAAGGAGGTATCGTAATGGATATTAAACCATTAGGAGACAGAATCGTTGTACAGGCTTTAGAAGCCGAAGAAATAACAAAGGGCGGGATCATTCTTCCGGAAACTGCGAAGGAAAAGCCTCATGAAGGCAAAATCGTAGCTGTCGGCCGCGGCAAAACATTAGACAATGGCCAGATTCAGGCATTGGAGCTCAAGGCTGGCGATCGTATTCTTTACGGTAAATATAGCGGTAGTGAAATCAAAACTAAAGATGGTAAAGAATATTTGATCATGAAGGAAGAAGACGTCTTAGCAATTGTAAAATAATTACTTAAAGATCATCGGTTGAAATTAGATCAATAACCATAATTGACGGGTAATTTTATAATCACAGTTTCTTAATTCTTTAATTGGAGGATTCAAAATGGCTAAACAGTTACTTTTTGATGATGAAGCACGCAGAAAGATTTTAAGCGGTGTGCAGCAGTTGGCACGCGCGGTTAAAGTGACATTAGGACCGAAGGGTCGTAATGTTGTTATTGATAAAAAGTTTGGTTCTCCGACGGTAACCAAAGACGGTGTTTCGGTAGCCAAGGAAATTGAACTTGAAGATCCTTTCGAAAATATGGGCGCGCAGATGGTTAAGGAAGTTGCTGAAAAGACTTCTGACATCGCTGGCGACGGTACGACAACTGCGACCGTTTTGGCTGAAGCGATCTATAAGGAAGGTTTAAAAAACGTCACCGCAGGAGCTAATCCTATGGCCCTCAAGCGCGGGATCGACTTGGCTGTTGAAGCGGCAGTTGCAAAACTTGCTAAATTATCCAAGAAGGTTGATCTTAAGAATTCCAAAGAAGTTGAACAAGTTGCCACCATTGCCGCGAATAGCGACAGCGTGATTGGTAAAAAGATTGCTGAAGCCTTTGAGGCTGTTGGCAAAGACGGCGTTATTACCGTCGAGGAATCCAAGACGATCAATACCGAATTAAAGATTGTTGAAGGGATGCAGTTTGATCAGGGATATCTTTCTCCATATTTCTCAACGGATATGGAAAAGATGGTTTGTACGTACGAAGATGTTCTTGTTCTTCCGTATGAAAAGAAAATCTCCAATATTAAAGAAATGTTGCCTTTGCTCGAGAAGGTTGCCAAGTCTGGTAAACCGCTTTTGATTCTTTGTGAGGATCTTGAAGGGGAAGCGTTGGCAACTTTGGTCGTCAATAGCATGCGAAAAACTTTACAGTGTGTTGCTGTCAAGGCTCCGGGTTATGGAGATCGTCGAAAGGCAATGTTGGAAGACATTGCGGTTTTGACTGGTTGTGAAGCCATCACCGAAGATCGCGGCCGTAAACTTGAAAATCTTGAATTGACCGATCTTGGTCGTGCTAAAAAGATCAAAGTGGATAAAGATAATACAACAATCGTCGAGGGTGCCGGTAAAACCGACAAGATCAAAGGCCGTATTGCCCAGATCAAGAATCAGATTGAGACGACTGATTCTTCTTATGACAAAGAAAAGTTGCAAGAACGTCTGGCTAAACTTTCCGGCGGTGTTGCCATCATCAATGTTGGTGCGGCCACTGAATCCGAAATGAAAGAAAAGAAGGCCCGTGTCGAGGACGCTTTACACGCGACTCGCGCAGCTGTTGAAGAAGGTATTGTCCCCGGCGGTGGTGTGGCGCTTTTAAGGACGATGGCTGATATCTCGGCGCTGAAGCTTAAAGGGGATGAGATGACGGGTGCAGAAATCGTTCTGCGCGCCATTGAAGCTCCTGTCCGACAGTTAGCTTTTAATGCTGGACTTGAAGGTTCAGTGATTGTCGAACGGTTAAAAACAGAGAAAGACACAATCGGCTACGATATCAACCAGGATGAGTATGTCGATATGCTTAAATCCGGTGTTATTGATCCGACAAAAGTAACCCGTACGGCGTTACAGAACGCAGCTAGTATTGCTGGTTTACTTTTAACCACTGAAGCATTGGTGACGGATATTCCTGAAAAGGAAAAATCTTCTCCAGCGATGCCAGGTGGCGGAATGCCAGGCGGCATGGGTGGGATGTATTAATAAGTGACCAGTGGTCAGTGGCCAGTGTTAAGTGAGAATTTGATTCTTCTGACCACTGGCCACAGGACACTGACCGCTTAAAAACGGGCGGGAAGCATATTTCCGCCCGTTTTTAATTATTGACATTTCGTGGAAAATCCTTATAGTAATAACCTGAATATCCACAGCTACTTAAAACACTATGCATGAAGGCATAATTTTTATAACCAATTTGATATTAACACTTTAAATGCTTCTTTTAAGGAGTTTGGGAGGTTAGTTTCGTATGGCAGATTGGATTGGCATTGGTCGCAGGGCAAGAAGGTGTTATGGTTTTGATGAAGTGGCACTCGTGCCCGGAAACGTGACGATTAATCCCAATGAAGTAGATACGACCTTTCAGATCGGTAAGTTGAAATTTTCTGTTCCCATCCTTGCGGCCGCGATGGATGGTGTGGTGGATGTAAAATTTGCGGTTGCCATGGGGAAATTAGGCGGTATTGCGGTTCTTAATCTCGATGGAATTCAGACCAGATATGATAACCCTTCCGAAGTCCTCGACCAGATTGCTCAAGCAACTCCGGACGAGGCGACCAAGCTCGTTCAGAGCGTATATTTAACCCCGGTTAAAGAAAAACTCATTGAAAAACGCATCAGTGAGATTAAGAAGCATAAAGTCCCGGCGATTGTGAGCTGTATTCCTCAAAATGCAGATCGTTTTCATAAGATTGCACAAAAGGCTGGATGCGATATTTTTATAGTCCAGTCGACGGTCGCGACTGTTCATCACGTTTCCACTGAATATAAAATATTGGATCTTGAGAAGTTTTGTAAAGGTTCCAAGATTCCGATCATCCTGGGTAACTGTGTTACGTATGATATGGCTTTAGAGCTTATGGAGATTGGGGCGGATGGCCTTTTAGTGGGGATCGGGCCGGGAGCCGCATGTACGACGCGCGGTGTTTTGGGCATTGGCGTTCCGCAGATTACAACAACGGTAGATACGGCGGCTGCCCGTGATTATTTCTTAAAACGAAAAGGCAAGTACGTTTCTATTATTACCGACGGAGGAATGCGTATAGGCGGTGAGATTTGTAAGGCGTTTGCCGCCGGTGCCGATGCTGTTATGGTTGGCTCTGCCTTTGCGAAGGCAGAGGAAGCCCCCGGTCACGGGTATCATTGGGGCATGGCCACATCCCACGCTAATCTTCCGCGTGGAACAAGGATTAAGGTTGGAACAAGCGGAACGCTCAAAGAAATTCTTATGGGACCGGCCAAGGTGGATGACGGTTCGCAGAATCTTCTGGGTGCTTTAAAAACTTCTATGGGTTCGTTGGGCGCCCGCAATATCAATGCCATGCAAGATGTCGAGATTATTCTTGCCGGGTCTTTTCAGACTGAAGGCAAGGTCTTTCAGGTTGGTCAACGTGTCGGTATGGGTAAATAGCGCAGTAAACTTTAAACCTCGCAGTAATGATGAGGAATTCAAGGGTAAGGTGAATAGAACATGGCTAAAGTTGCCAAGAAAAAAAAGGTTGTGAAGGCTTTTAAGAAATCTGTTGCTAAAGTGAAGCCTCCACGACGAACCAATGCCAACCGTTTTATGAGGGCTAAACCGCGTAAGCCGAAAGAATTGAAGTTAAAGATGCACAAGAAGTCGGCCCTCTTGACCATGAAAATAAAAAAACAGCGGACCAAGGAAACAATCCTTATTATGGATTTTGGTTCCCAGTTTACTCAGTTAATTGCTCGGCGCATCCGTGAATCCAAGGTCTTCTCCAGGATTGTTCCCTATAATATTTCTATCGAAGCGATTAAAGAAATAAATCCCAAGGGAATCATTTTTTCAGGCGGACCGATGAGTGTTTATGACAAAGGTGCTCCAATGCCCAACAAGGAAATTTTTAAATTGGGGCTTCCGATTCTTGGTGTGTGCTATGGGATGCAGTTGATCACCGATATTTTCGGAGGAAAGGTTGGAAAAGGTAAGGATCGCGAATTCGGCCGTGCAGAATTGTTTGTCGATAATAATCGTGATTTGTTTGCCAATCTGCCGACTAATTTAACTTGTTGGATGAGCCATGGTGATGAGATTCAAAAGGCCCCGCCGGGTTTTGTGACATTGGCACATACCCTAAATGCATCGATTGCGGCTTTCGGTAATCGTTCTAAAAATATTTACGGCGTCCAGTTTCATCCCGAGGTGGTTCATACTCAAAGAGGGATTAACATTCTCCAGAACTTTGTGATCCAGATTTGCGGTTGTTTGCCCCGCTGGACCATGGACAAATTCATTGATGCGGCTATCCGTCAGATTAATGAAAATGTCGGTAACAAAAGAGTAGTTTTGGGTTTAAGTGGTGGCGTTGATTCATCGGTTGCGGCCGTGTTGATCCAAAAAGCGATCGGAAACCGTTTGTATTGTATATTCGTTGATAACGGGCTTTTGCGAAAGAATGAGGTGGCTGCTGTTCAAAGGACGTTCAAGGGCCATTTCAATATGAATTTAACCGTCGTGGACGCCCAAAAACGTTTTATCAAGCGCCTTGAGGGTGTTGAAGATCCTGAAGAGAAACGCAAGATTATCGGTGATGAATTCGTCAATGTTTTTCAAGAGGCCGCCAAGAAAATCAAGGGTGTTGATTTCCTGGCGCAGGGAACGCTTTATCCGGATGTGATTGAATCTATTTCTCCGACGGGCGGTCCTTCGGCAGTCATCAAAAGTCATCATAATGTCGGCGGTTTGCCCAAGACTATGAAATTGAAATTGGTAGAGCCTTTCCGTGAATTGTTCAAGGACGAGGTTCGTATTATTGGCAAAGTTCTCGCAGTGCCTGATTCTGTTCTTAAGCGCCAGCCGTTTCCGGGGCCGGGTTTAGCGATCCGTATCATTGGTCCGGTTTCCGACGAGCGTTTGAACATGCTTCGCGAGGCCGATGAGATCGTGCTTGATGAAATGAAAAAGGCCAATCTTTATACAACTGTTTGGCAATCGTTTGCTGTTTTACTGCCGATTAAAACCGTGGGTGTCATGGGGGATCAGCGGACCTACGAAAATGTAGTGGCTATTCGATGTGTGAATAGCTCTGATGGCATGACGGCAGACTGGGTTCAGTTGCCTTATGATCTTTTGGGTAAAATGTCCAGTCGTATCATTAATGAAGTCCGCGGCGTCAATCGTGTTGTTTATGATATCAGTTCCAAGCCGCCAGCAACGATTGAGTGGGAATAATAATTAAGTTGTAGCCACATTTGTTCTGCGTTCTGCGTTTCGTGTAGTGCGTTTTAAATGCATTGAACGTAGAACGCACAACGCAGTACGCAGAACACTATGTCTTCCGAATTCATCCACCTCCACGTCCATACTCAATACAGTCTTCTCGACGGAGCTTGCCGGATCGAAGGCCTGGTTAACAAGGCCGTAGATCACAACATGACAGCATTGGCCATGACTGATCATGGTAACATATTCGGCGCTATCGATTTTTATAAGACAGCTAAAAAGGCCGGCATTAAACCGATCATCGGTTGTGAAGCTTATGTTGCCAGCGGCAACAGGGCGGATAAATCTCCCCAGTCCCATACCAATCACTTAACATTGTTTGCCAGAGATATCGACGGGTATCGTAACCTGCTCAAACTTGTTTCCGCCGGATATCTGGAAGGTTTTTATTACAAGCCCCGGATGGATAAAGAACTCCTCGCTCGTCATGCCAAAGGTCTATTGTGTGCTTCGGGTTGTTTGAAGGGGGAAGTGGCTTCCTATCTTTTGCAGGGCAATTTTAATGCGGCGTTAAAAGCGGCGGATGAATTGTCCCGCATTTTTGGACAAGGTAATTTTTATATTGAGCTGATGGATCACGACTTGATTGAACAGAAGAAGGTCAATGAAGGCCTTTTGAAGATCGCCCGAGAGCTTAATCTTCCGGTCGTTGCCACCAATGATATCCATTACATTGAACATGACCAGCACGTGGCGCATGAAGCCCTTTTGTGTATTCAAACGCAAACGGTTTTAAGTGATCCCAAACGCATGAAGTTTGCCTCCGATAATTTTTATTTCAAAACCCCTCAAGAAATGGCGGCTCAATTTCACTGGGCGCCCCAAGCGATCAGAAACACGCTCGAGATCGCCGAGAAATGCAATTTGAAATTGGATTTCGATCAATATCATTTACCCCGCTATGATGCTCCCGACGGAAAAACTAAAGAATCCTATATGCGGGAGCTGTGTGAAGTTGGCTTGTCGCAACGCTATGGGCACACAACGCCGGAATTATCAGCACGCCTTGAACATGAATTAGCCACGATCGAGAAGATGGGTTTTATCAGTTATTTTCTGATTGTCTGGGATTTCATCAGGTACGCGAAGAATAAAGGAATCCCTGTGGGGCCGGGGCGCGGATCAGCGGCTGGAAGTTTAGTGAGCTATCTTCTTGGGATCACCGATCTTGATCCCTTAAAATATAAACTGCTTTTTGAGCGATTTCTTAATCCTGACCGCGCGGGTATGCCGGATATCGATATTGATTTTTGTTATGAGCGGCGGGGAGAGGTTATTGAGTATGTTTCCCATAAATACGGGAAAGATAATGTTGCTCAAATTATTACTTTTGGAACAATGCAGGCCAAGGCGGCGGTGCGTGATGTCGGGCGGGTTATGGATATGGCCTATGCCGACGTGGATCGTATTGCCAAATTAATTCCTAATGAGCTTGGCATTACGATCGACCAGGCGATGCAAGTTGAACCGCAATTGCGTTCGCTCGTTGAAGGCGACAGGATCGCCAAGCAATTAATCGAGACCGCCCAGGTTCTTGAGGGTCTTAACCGTCATTCTTCAACCCATGCCGCCGGCGTTGTCATCTCGGATAAACCTTTGACGGAGTACGTGCCGTTATGCAAAGGCACCGACGGGCAGATCACAACCGGTTACGATATGGACGGTGTATCTAAAATCGGCCTTTTGAAAATGGATTTTTTAGGCTTAAGGACGCTCACTGTCATTGATGAAGCCATTAAACTGATCCGTCGAACCCGCGGGGTTGACGTTGATATTGAAACCATACCTTTGGATGATCGAAAAGCCTATGAAATGCTCGCGGCCGCCAACAGCTTCGGGGTGTTCCAGTTGGAAAGCGGCGGTATGCGCGACCTTCTTAAGAAAATGAAACCGTCCCAATTCGAGGATCTGGTGGCTATCCTTGCGTTATACCGTCCGGGACCCATGGGAAGCGGTATGCTCGATGATTTTATTAAACGCAAGCGTGGAGAGGCTCCCATCAAGTATCCTCATGCAAAATTGGAAGGCGTGCTTAAAGATACTTATGGCATCATCGTTTATCAAGAGCAAGTTATGCAGATTGCAAACGTGTTAGCCGGTTTTACGATGGCGCAGGCCGATGATCTTCGTCGAGCAATAAGTAAGAAAATTGTTGAGGTCATGGAAAAACTGCGTCAGCAATTTGTCATCGGCTGTCAGAAGACAAGCAACATCTCTGAGTTTGAGGCCAATAAGCTATTTGATTTGATCGATTATTTTTCCGGTTATGGTTTTAACCGGAGCCACTCTGCCGCGTATGCGCTTATCACTTATCGTACCGCTTATTTGAAAGCAAATTATGCCGTCGAATTTATGTGCGCGCTTCTGACCAGTGAAAAAGATAATACCGATAAGGTTGTTGAGTACGTAAAAGAAGCTGAAGCGATCGGTATAAAAGTTCTACCGCCGAGTATTAATACAGGGCTTGCGGCGTTTAATGTGGTTGGGGAGCATGTGATTGATTATGGGCTTTTGGCAATCAAAAATGTCGGCGGACTGGCGATTGAGTCCATCGTTAAGGAAAGGCAGAATAACGGCCCGTATCTTTCGCTGTTTGATTTTTCCAATCGTGTTGATTTGCGATTGAATAACCGCAAGGTCGTTGAGAGCTTGATTAAATGCGGCGCCATGGATTGTTTTAAGCATTATCGTGCACAGCTTTTGGCAACTGCGGATCGCGCTTTGGAATTTGGGATTAAAGCTCAGCAGGAAAAAGAAACCGGGCAGATTTCGTTTTTTTCCATGGATGCTGATTCCAGCGGATTTAATAAAGGTACGGAAAGTATGCCGGATATCAAAGAATGGCCTCAGGCTCAGATTCTTGGTTATGAAAAGGAATTGCTGGGGTTTTATCTGAGCGGGCATCCCTTGGACCGCTATAAGGCTGAGATCGCTGAATTTTCCGATTGCACGACCAAGACGATTAAAAGATTTATAGATGGCCAAGAAGTTAAGATTGTGGCGCTCTTAAAAGCAGTCAAATTAACCTCTACCAAGAAGACCGGCGAACGTATGGCGATTTTGCGGCTTGAGGATATTGATGGCGAGATGGAAGCGGTTGTGTTTCCGTCGTCCTATGTATCGGTTGCCAATAGTCTCAAGGAAGGAATGGTCGTTATTGTTAAAGGCCGTGCGAGTTTAAAGGATGAGGCCCCGAAAATTATCGTCAGTGATGTGAAAGGTATTGACGAGGTTTATAAATTAATCAGAGCAATCAACGTGGATGTGTCGGAATTCGGTGTCGAAAACCTGGACCGCATCAAATATAAGTTGGCCCGTTTTCCTGGTAAGATACCCGTTTATTTGCAGTTGGATACAAAAAATTATAAAAGCGTTCAGATTTTAGTCGGCAGAGAACTCTATGTCTCGCCCAGCGAGGTTCTTATGGATGAAATTAAAGGGCTGGTGGGTGAGAAGCATTTTCGCGTAGTGCTTTGATCGGCGCAATTAAACTCAAAGCATTGTCATCAGGGGTTTGCGGATATTTTAAAAAACTTGACACCATAAACCCATGTTGATACTATGGTTACGTAATTAAAATTTTCATAGTTGGACGGGCGCATCTTGTGCCTTAAGAGGAGAGAGAACTCATGACAAAGAAAGATATTGTTTTACGCATCACGGATATGACGGGCATTAAACAGGTGGATGTTAAGAAAATTGTTCAAAAGACATTTGATGTCATCGTCGACAGCTTGATGCGCGGTGAAAAAGTCGAGTTGCGCAACTTTGGTGTCTTTAAGATCAAGGAACGCCGTGCGCGTTTTGGACGCAATCCCCGCACTGGTGAAAGTGTTCCGGTCCCGCCTCGTAAAGTCGCTGTCTTTAAGCCTGGCCTGGAAATGAAACAAAAAATGAAATAATCTTTGTGGTTAAGGGTGATAGACCGGTGTTTAAATATTTAAATTAAAATATAGTCAGGGCACGGCATGCCGTGCCCTTGCATTTTCTTCTATATGACAAAGCAATTTTCTATACCTCGTGGAACTTCCGATATACTGCCTGCCATGATCCCGTTCTGGGAAGAGATTGAATCCAAGGCTAAGGATGTTTTGAAGATATATGGTTTTTCGGAAATCCGTACTCCGATTTATGAAGACATCAATCTTTTTAAACGGTCCATGGGACAGACGAGTGATGTGGTTAACAAGCAACTCTTGGAAGTGATGAATAGTCCTTCCCGGGTGGCGATGGATCAAAAGGGAGTTGAGCAAGTCCATAGCGAGATTTATGGTTCTCAGGAGAAAACGGGTCTGGTAAGTGAAAATACTTATGCGTTGCGGCCGGAGGGAACTGCCAGTATTGTGCGTTCGTATATAGAGAATCGGTTGGATGCTAAAGAAGCTCTTTCAAAGTTGTTTTATATTGGGCCGATGTTCCGGGGAGAACGGCCTCAAAAAGGACGACTTCGTCAGTTTCACCAAATCGGCGTCGAGGCCATCGGGGTCGATACCGCATCCCCATATCTTGATGCGGAAGTGATCGGCCTGGGGGTAAGATTGCTTCAAGAATTTGGACTTTCAGGATTCAAACTTAAAATCAATAGTCTTGGGACCAAGGAAGACAAAGAAAACTTTTCTAAAATTTTACGTGATCGCCTCAAAGGCAAGTTGGCTCATCTATGTGAGGATTGCCAGAGCAGGTTTGACCGTAATGTTTTTCGTGTGTTGGACTGTAAGAATTCAAGCTGTCAGGCGATTGTCGATGCGTTAGAGTTTGACGACCAGCATCTATCCGCAGAAAGCCGTGACTATTTTAAGCAAGTTCGGGAGGCAGTCGCAAGTTTGAGCATCGCGTGTGAGTATTCACCTAAGCTTGTCCGCGGATTAGATTATTATACGCATACTGTTTTTGAATTCGTCGGCGGAGGGCTGGGAACCCAGGATGCGCTTGGTGCCGGCGGCAGATACAATGGTTTGGTAAGCGACTTGGGTGGACCAGCGGCTGATGCCGTCGGTTTTGCCTTGGGTATTGAGCGGATCCTTTTATCGATTGGTGAGAAATCCCTGTCGGATAAAAAGTTGGACTCTTTTATGGTTGCGCTTGGCGAGACCGCCTATAAAAGGGCGTTTGTGATTACAGATTTTATACGCAAAAGCAATATTAGCTGCGATTTTGCTCATCGTCCGGGTGGTTCGATGAAAAGTCAAATGCGCTTGGCAGATAAGCGCGGAGCCAGGTATGTCCTTATTTTGGGTGAAGATGAAGAGAAGAATCATTCAGTGGTGATCAAAGATATGTCCACCGGTGACCAAGAGAATGTGGGATGGGATGAAGTTGTTGAAGTACTTAAGAGAAAAATAAAGTGAGGGTTCCCCAGAACCCAGGGTTTTAAATATGTTTTTTGGGATTCCGGAGACTGGGTTGGGGCGTTCTTAGTAAAATAGAAAGGTATTTCGATGTTACGTACACACACTTGCGGCGAGTTAAATAAAACGTTCAAAGATCAAAAAGTTGTCCTCTGCGGTTGGGTTCATCGCCGTCGAGATCAGGGGAAATTGATCTTTATTGATATCCGCGACCGTTATGGGATCACGCAGGTTGTATTTGTTAAATCTGTGGCTCCCCAGGCGCATCAGGTTGCTGAAAAGCTCGGGCCTGAATTCGTTGTTAAAGTTTCGGGTGTGGTTAACGTCCGTCCGGATAAAAATGTGAACGCCGATATTTCAACTGGTGATGTCGAGATACTGGCCCATGGATTGGAAATATTGAACCCAAGCCTTGTCCCTGCCTTTGAGATCGACGATAATTCTCTCGCCTCTGAAGATGTCCGTTTGACCTATCGTTACCTTGATCTTCGAAGGCCTAAGGTTTTAAACGCGTTAAAGACGCGCCATCAATTGTGTTCAACGATCCGCCAATTTTTAAATAATGAAAATTTCTTTGAGATCGAGACGCCGGTTTTGACTAAATCAACCCCGGAAGGCGCGCGCGATTTTCTGGTGCCGTCACGTTTGAAGCTAGGTGAATTCTTCGCGCTTCCGCAGTCTCCGCAATTATTTAAACAGATCCTAATGGTGTCGGGTATGGATCGTTATTTTCAGATCGTCAAATGTTTTCGCGACGAGGATTTGCGTGCTGACCGCCAGCCTGAATTTACCCAGCTGGATATGGAGATGTCTTTCGTGGATGAAGAAGATATTTTTTCTATAACGGAGCGCCTGTATCAGAAGATTTTTAAGGAGATTAAGGGGATTGATCTTCCGATTCCGTTCCCGCGCATGACTCATCGTGAGGCGCTTGAAAAATATAATTCCGACAAGCCCGATATTCGCAAAGAGGGACAGGATTTTGCGTTTTTGTGGGTGACCGAATTTCCTCTTTTTAAGTATAATGCCGAAGAAAAACGATGGGACAGTGAGCATCATCCATTTACGTCTGTCATGCCAGAAGATGTTCCGTTATTAGAAAAAGAGGATTTTGGCAAAGTTCGTTCACGTGCCTATGATCTTGTTTTAAACGGTAATGAAATCGGCAGTGGTTCTGTCCGTATCCATAATCGTGAATTGCAGCAGAAAATTTTTGATATCATTGGTTTGAAAAATGCGGAAACACAGAAACGTTTTGGGTTTTTGTTAAAAGCTTTTGAATATGGCGCTCCGCCGCATGCGGGTGTTGCCTACGGTATCGACCGTTTGACGACGATTTTAAACGGTCTTGATTCCATTCGAGATGTGATTGCGTTTCCAAAGACGCAGAGCGGCAGTTGTTTGATGACGGAAGCGCCGTCTTTGGTGGATGACAAGCAATTAAAAGAATTGGGCCTTGTTGTTTTAAAGAAAAATTGATTTAGAATGTTGCGATACCTTTGCCCCTCGGGTGGGGAAGGTTAACTAGGAGATCAGATATGGTTGCGCGATTTTTTGTTTTTGTTGTTTCGGGGGTTGTTCTTTTGGTGAGCGCTGGCTGTGGAATGAAGGGGCGGGTTTACGCGGTTGACCGGCCGCGTGTCGATCAGGCCAATATGGGAAATGCCGGTTATATCGGCGGAACAAAGAAAGAAAATGGGGCGATTGCTGAGCGTTCGACGAGGAGGATCTATGTCTTTGAATTTGACAAGAAGAAAGTAAACAAGGTGATCCAGCAAGCGAAGAAAGTGGACGATGCATCCTCGTCACAAACCGCGCCAGCAGATTCAGGAACCGTGAAGGTATCTAAAAATAATATTTCATTGCCATATATTGGTGATGATGAATCTGCCGCGGAAAAAGAAGCCGTCACCGGCGAAAAATCAGTATCCATGGCCGGAACGCAATATACGGTTATGAAAGATGATACCTTGCAGAAAATTTCGAAAAAGGTTTATGGGTCTTTCGGCAAATGGACCAAGATTTACGACGCCAATAAGGATAAGATCAAGAATCCAAATTTCGTCAAACCAGGCACGGTCATTGTGATTCCTTCAATTGATTAACGGAGAAATTTTTAATGCAAATATTCTTAAAATTTGAACACAACAAAGATATTCAACTGCTTTTCGGCCGCTATGATCAAAACCTAAAGATTGTTGAAAAAGAACTGAACGTCAGGATTAGTCGGGAGAATGACGGCATCAGGATTCAGGGTGAGGAAGCTCAAACACAAAAAGCCAACGAACTTTTTAACTACCTGTATTCTTTTATTGAAAAGGGCAGGGACGTTAAAAAAAGAGACATTATTTATGCGTTACGCTTAGTTGAAAAAGAAAAAGATTTTGATTTTAAGCGTCTTGCCAAGGAAAAGATCGAAGTTTCCGGCAGTTTGGTCACGCCGAAAACCAAGGGGCAAATTGAATACGTTGAGGCTATTAGAAATTATGACATTGTTTTCGGTATCGGCCCGGCGGGAACAGGAAAGACTTATCTGGCCATGGCCATGGCGGTCAATGCGTTGAAAAAAGGTTTGGTGCGCAGAATCATACTCACGCGTCCGGCTGTTGAGGCGGGAGAAAATCTTGGATTTCTCCCCGGAGATCTGGCTGAAAAAATTTCGCCGTACCTTCGGCCGCTTTATGACGCGCTGCGCGACATGATGGAGGCGGAAAAGGTTGAACAATACACTGAGCAAGGTATTATTGAGGTGGCTCCTCTGGCGTTCATGCGCGGACGTACTTTGAATGAAGCGTTTGTCATTCTTGATGAGGCCCAGAACAGCACGCCGGAGCAAATGAAAATGTTTTTAACTCGTCTGGGGTTTGATTCCAAGACCGTGATCACGGGGGACATCACGCAAAGTGATTTGCCACAGGGTGATCGCATCGGCCTGGTCGATGCTATGGAAAAACTTAAGAATATCCCGGAAATCAAATTTATTCATTTGACGAGCGAAGACACGGTTCGTCATGAACTCATTCAAAAAATCATTGAGGCTTATAATAATGGGCAAAGCTCTAGAAAATAAAGGTATAAACAATGATGACATCAGGTAGTCTCAAGAAGAAGGAATCCCTGCTGCCGGCAATCATAGGTATTGCGGTTCTTTTAATCTTGGGGGTTGTGCTCGCGATGAGTAAATACTCTGTTATCATCCCTGTGCTTTTATTCTTTTTGGCACTGCATCTTTCTTTTTTTGGGAAAGCGACATTAAGGTTGTTGGCTAATCTTGGGCTTCTATTGGCAATCCTTATGTTCATGACGGATCTTTTACGTTCCTATCCGCAGATGTCGCCGTTATATATTCCCGTCGCCAGTTTTACCATGCTCACCATGTTGTTATTCAACGACCTTCAGCTTGTTTTCTTGATGTCATTTATTTCGAGCGTTGTTGTGACTTTGATGACAGGGAGCGCCCTGAGTTTTATGATTACTTTCTTTATCAGCGGCCTTGTCGGTGCTTATACGGTTAGGGGGGCGCGGACGCGGGGGAGGTTAATTACAGCAGGGCTTTATGTCGGTTTTATCCAAGTGCTCTGTGCGTTGCTGCTTAATCCTGTCGTCACGCATACGACTTTTGATTATGTGATTAAACCGCTTTTACTTAATGGTGTCATTTGTTTTTTTGTTGTGGTTTCTACATTAAAGATTTTTGAAACGATTTTTGGGGAAGTTACGCACTTTACGCTTTTGGAATTAGCTGACGCTTCCAGTCAACCGCTTTTAAAAAAGATGATCACGGAGGCGCCGGGTACCTATCATCACAGTTTAATCGTCAGCAATCTTTCTGAGGCGGCTGCCGATGCCATTGGAGCTCATGGGCTTTTGGCAAGGGTTGGTGCGTATTATCACGACATCGGCAAGATGATCAAGCCTGAATATTTTACCGAGAACCAGATTGTTTCCGGTAACAAGCATGATGATCTGGAGCCTTCGATGAGCCGTCTGGTGATTTTGAATCACGTCAAGGAAGGTGTCGAGCTTGCCAGGAAAAATAGATTGAATCAAAAGATTGTTGATTTTATTCCTCAGCATCATGGAACGGGGCTCATATTTTATTTTTATCAGAGGGCTTTGGAAGAGGCAAGCGGAGAAAAAGTCGATGAGGAAAATTATCGTTATCCCGGCCCGAAGCCGCAAACACGTGAAACGGCGATTGTGATGCTGGCTGATTCTGTGGAGGGTGCCACGCGTTCATTAGATGAGCACACTCCCACCCGGATCGATGATGTTGTGCGTAAAGTGATTAACAATAAATTTATCGACGGCCAGTTGGATGAATGTAATCTGACGCTTCGGGATATTGAGGTGATAGGTAGTACGTTTTCGCGTGTTTTAACCGCCATGTATCATGGCCGTGTCAAGTATCCGGATAAAAAGGCCAATGGACATCACAACAAGAAATCTGCAGACGAAAATCCTCATCCGCCTGCCCAGGATTAAAAAGATCGTCCGGTATACCCTCCAGTATTTACGCATATCCGATGCGGAGCTTTCGATTGTTTTTGTTTCTCCGCAGCGCATGAAAATTTTGAACGCCAAACATCTGAAGCATCGTTATGTCACGGATATTTTGACCTTTGATTATCGGGTTTCAAAATCGCAGGGCCTTCGGGCTGAGGTCATTATCTGCCCGTCGGTGGCCGCCAGCAATGCCGTTTTTCATGGGACGACCCTTCCAGAAGAAATCGATCTTTACGTCGTGCACGGAATATTGCATCTTGCCGGATATGATGATCATAGTGCACGAGATATCAAACGCATGCGAAATAAGGAGAATGAAATCCTTAAGCGCCGCGGGGCTTTATGAAGCGACTATTAATTATCCTTGGATGCACATATCTTTTTTTTCTTCTGGAATTTCTTCTGTTTAATGCGTTTGGCCGATGGGGGAAGCCGGAGCTTCTTTTGATTTTGATTATTTTCTTTAATCTTTATTTGGGCATCCGCTACGGTCTTCTTTGTGCGTTTTTTGCGGGCATCCTTAAGGATGCATTTAGTACGCAAATCTTTGGGATTTATATTTTCTTGTTTATGTTTTGTGCATTTTTGGCAACGATTTTGCGTAGGAACTTTTATCGTCCGGGATCCCGGCTGTCACGATTGATTGTGACCGGCGGAGTGATTGGTGTGTTTATCTTGGGGCAGGCTGTTTTGTATTCTATGAACTATGAGTCGGATTGGAACGGCGTTGTGCGTTATGTTTTTCTTCCGGAAGTCATGATGACATTAATTTCTGCCACTTTTGTTTTTACAAGACTAAAAAATATTTCTGATAAGCTTCAGCTTTAATCTTTAACCTCTTAAAAACCACCCTGGGGGTGGGTTTCATTTATGCGTTTTAAAATTATCAGACATGTGACTATTTTCTTGTTGCTGGCCGTTGCGGCTAATCTTTTCTATATCCAGGTGATCCGGGGGTATTATTATTTTGCGTTGAGTATGCGTAATCGTATCCGTGTTGTTGCCCTCGAAGGTGTGCGCGGCAGGATAATGGACCGCGAAGGGCAAATCCTCGCCGATAATCAATTAACTTTTAATGTGTCGGTAGTGCCTCAGGATATTGATGAGCGCCAAGCGCTGTTTGCCTATTTGTCCAGGGTCATCAAGGTGTCTCCTGCGGAACTTAATAGGCGATTTAGGATCAGGTTTTTAACACCATTTACTCCGGTCGTCATTGCCGAAGATATCCCGCGTGATGTTGCCGTCGAGATAGAGGAAAATAAATTTCGGTTTCCGGGTCTTATGGTGGAAGAAGGTTACCGCCGGATTTATCCGCAGGGCTCCGTTGGGGCGCATGTCCTGGGCTATGTCGGGAAAATCAGCAGGGCAAAAATCGAGCAGCTCAAAGATTATGGATACACGATGCAAAGTATTGTCGGTTACTCGGGGGTGGAGGAGTTTTATGATGATGATTTACGGGGAGAATCCGGAGGCCGGCAAATCGAGATCAATAACCGCGGCCAGGAAGTAAGGCTGTTAGGTCTAAGGAATCCAACCGTTGGAAAAGATGTCACATTGACGATTGACGAGAGGGTGCAGGATATCGCTGCTGAAATTTTGCTCGGCAAGCGCGGGGCGGTTGTCATTATGGATGCGGGCAACGGCGAAGTCCTTGGTTTGGTTTCATCGCCATCGTTTGATCCTAATCATTTTGTGGACGCTAATCAGCGGTCAAATTTAAATTCCTATTTTAATGATGCGGCATCTCCCTTGCTCAACAGGGCGACGAGCGGGCAGTACCCGCCGGGTTCAGTGTTTAAGATACCAGTTGCTATTGCCGCGCTTGAAGGCGATCACATCACGCGCAATACAACTTTTATTTGTCCGGGTTATTATGCGATTGGCCAGTACCGTTATGGCTGTACTCATGTGCACAATGATGAGAATCTTATCGAGGCCATTACTCATTCTTGCAATGTTTATTTTTTCCACGCCGGACTTCTCGTCGGGTCAGATGAAATTAGGCGTTTTGCGCGGCTTTTGGGTTTGAATGCCAGAACCAATGTTGATCTTCCCTCTGAAAGTGCCGGTGCTATTCCCAGTCGGAATTCTTATCGCGGGCGGTGGTTTACAGGAGACACGATTAATTTTTCCATCGGGCAGGGGAAGGTTTTGACAACTCCTATTCAATTAGTCAAGATGATCGCAATCATAGCTAACCGCGGGAAGGTGGTTCAACCGCACTTTATTCTTGCGGTCGGTGACGGGCCTTCCGGCCATTTACTGAAACCCTCTATGATTAAGTTAAGAAAAGAGACTTACAGAGACGTGGAGGAAGGGCTTAAAAATGTTGTTGAAGATCCGACGGGTACAGCCAATACTCTTGCGATTTCGGGATTAAAAAGTTTTGGTAAAACAGGAACAGCTCAAGCCGGAGCCGGGCGTGAAAATCACGCTTGGTTTGTCGGGTATACTAAAACGGATAAACGCACGGTTGCCTATTGTATTTTCTTGGAGAACGGAGGGTCGAGTCATAACGCGGTTCTTTTGGCGCGCGAATTGTTGTTACGAATAAATGCGGTTGGTATAATTTAAAAAATCTTCGTCATTTCCCTTTTGAGAAAACTTCCCATTTTGTGATTTCGCATTTCACCGTAAATAGTTAATCATTTATAATATTTATCAATTCTTAAAATAATTTTTTGAATATATCAAAAATAAATGACAATTGATGTCATTTTTGTTCGAAATTTTCTAATTTATTGATTTCTTTGTGTTATTTTTATAAATTTCGATAAATTAAAATTATTCCGACGGGAAAAGATCAATTAAGTTTTGGCGGAGTTAAAAAAAAATCAAACAAATCTTGTTCAGGGAGAATCATCCATTAAAATGTAAATAGTTAAATTAAATTTAAATCGAAATTACCCATAACTGAATACGCCACTGATGCTTTTGAGCAAGTCCAAACGGTTGATCAATTTCATTTCCAGCTTATTCGTCTCTTTTTTGGCGATTTTTTCTATTTGGGTTGTTTGTATCCCTGCCGCATCTTATGCCGCTGATATTGAGGCGGTTACCGATTCCACCAACGGTTCATCTTCCTTTTTAATCAAAAATTCTTCCAATATTGAACAAGCCCATATCGATTCCACGGGTAATTTAGTAACCAAAGGTTGCGTTCGCATTAATAGCGGTTTGATCGAATGCTCCGAACCCGAAGGTTTAATTGTCGATGGCAATGTGGGGCTTGGAACGGTTAATCCATTAAGTAAATTTCAGGTGGTTGGAGGTTTAAGCCGTTTCGGTTTAGGCGGCAGCCTTGATTTTGTTTCAACCGCCGGTGATGTTTATATTCAAAACAATCTTGAGGTCGACAACTTTTTGTTTGGCAATACAATTTTAGCATCGAGCAATGTGGGTATCGGAACGACATCTCCGCAAGCGGCATTTCAATTAGTCGGCGGCGATGCATTAATCGGTACGGGCACTTTTAACAACACCTCGGTATCTCCTGATCTTTATGTAACCGGTAATCTTGAAGTCGACGGCACGTTATACGGAGACGGTTCCGGATTAACCGCGATCACATCTGCCGGCGGATGGAACGATATCGGCCCGATTGTCTACGCAACGACCACTACCGATTTTATAGGAATCGGTACAGTTTCCCCGTCAGCTCTTTTGTCGGTGGGCTCAACCTCGCAGTTTCAGGTAAATGCGACAGGCGCGATTGCGGCCACGACAGGAATCGCAACATCAGGCGCCTATACGCAGTCAGGGGTTGGGGCGAACACGCTTACAGGGACAACAACATTTTCAAACGCGACATCGTTAGTCGCAAGCGGCAATATTGGTTTAGGAACAACGACACCAGTCGCGGGCTTATCGGTCATGAACGGCAATGTCGGTATTGGAACGTGGTCCCCGGTCGGCTCATTGGAAGTTCGTGGTGGATCAGCGACAAGGATCTGGACTGGGGCCGGGACAGACACGAATGCGACAAACGCTGGCGAATTATATGTTGAAGGAGATCTGGAAGTCGATGGAACACTTTACGGCGACGGCTCAGGATTGACCGGCACATCCCAATTGACGGTTGCCGGCGGTTGGACCGATAGCGGTCCGAATGTTTATACTTCAACGACAACGGATAGTGTCGGAATCGGAACAACAACGCCGAATGCCGCGACACTTGAGATCGTCAAGAACGCGGCACAGCCTGCTTTAAAGGTGTCTTCCACAGCGACGGCGAATGGTGATTACTTAGTCATCAATTCTCAAGGAAATATTGGTATCGGCACAACAGCTCCACGTTCAGTCTTGGCGGTTATGAATGGCAATGTTGGTATTGGAACAACGAACGCGGCAGCAGCATTAGCAGTTGGCGGCGCATCAGAATTCCAGGTAAATACCGCCGGCGCCATTGCGGCAAGCACCGGGATCGCAACATCTGGCGGATATGTGCAGTCGGGCACAACGGCCAACACATTGACAGGAACAACAACATTTTCAAACGCGACATCGTTAGTTGCAAGCGGCAATATTGGTTTAGGGACAACGACACCAGTTGCGGGCTTATCGGTCATGAACGGCAATGTCGGTATCGGCACATGGTCGCCGGTTGGCTCATTGGAAGTTCGCGGTGGATCAGCGACAAGAATTTGGACGGGAGTCGGGACAGACACGAATGCGACATTAGCTGGCGAATTATATGTTGAAGGTGATTTAGAAGTTGACGGAACGATTTACGGTGATGGTTCGGGTATCACTGCATTGCCGTCCACATTAGCAGCTGGCGGTTGGACCGATGGTGGTCCGAATGTGTACAACACGACGACAACGGATAATGTTGGTATCGGGACAACAACACCGGCCACAACTTTTGAAATTGTGAAGGCATCTAACCGTGCGCCCTTGATGATATCCTCGGCGGCGACAGGAGCCGGGGATTATGTGATCGTGACATCCGCCGGAAATGTTGGCATCGGAACAACTGCCAACGCAGGTGCGGTGGCCATCATGAACGGAAATGTGGGTATCGGAACATGGAGCCCGAATGCCAAATTGCAGGTCATTGGTTTGGTTGAATCAACGACGGGAGGCTTTAAATTTCCGGACGGCACTATTCAGGCCACATCGCTGACCGCGGCAGGGTGGACAGATGGCGGAACAAATGTTTACAACACGACAACTTCGGATTTTGTGGGCATCGGAACAACCACAGCGTCGACAACATTGGAGATCGTCAAGCAGGGAGCCAGCGCTCCCTTTATGATTTCAGCAACTCCAACAGGCGATGGTGATTATCTGATGGTGGCTTCATCTGGAAATGTTGGTATCGGTACAACAGCCCCGCGTTCAGTCTTGGCGGTGATGAACGGTAATGTAGGCATCGGAACAACGGACGCGGCAGCAGCATTAGCAGTCGGCGGCGCGTCAGAATTCCAGGTGAATACCGCAGGCGCGATTGCGGCGAGTACCGGGATTGCCACATCCGGCGGATATACGCAGTCAGGTGTTGGAGCCAACACCTTAACCGGAACAACAACATTTTCGAATGCCACAACAGCGGCAGTGTTCTCAACAGGTAATGTGGGAATCGGAACAACTTCGGCCAGTGTCGCGTTGTTAAACGTGAATGGTGAAACGTATTTGTCAGGGCCGGTAGGCATCGGGACATTCACACCGACGGGTATGATGGATATCCGTCAGGATGAAGTGAGAATTTGGACGGGCGGCGGAACCAATACGAATGCGACAAGTGCCGGTGAGTTATATGTGGAAGGTGATTTAGAAGTAGATGGAACAATCTATGGCGATGGTTCAGGGATCACCGCATTGCCTTCGACATTAGCGGCCGGCGGATGGGTTGATGGTGGAACGAATATTTATAACACGACGACAACAGATAATGTTGGTATCGGTACGACAACACCTAATGCGGCGACACTCGAGATCGTCAAGAATGCAGCACAACCTGCCTTAAAAGTATCTTCAACAGCAACAGCCAATGGTGATTTTCTGGTTATCAATTCACAAGGCAATGTGGGCGTTGGCACAATCGCGCCAGTTGGAGCATTGACGGTCATGAATGGTAACGTTGGTATTGGAACCTGGAGCCCGAATGCCAAACTGCAGGTTGTTGGTTTGGTTGAATCAACAGTGGAAGGTTTCAAATTCCCGGACGGCTCGATTCAGGTCACATCAAACACGGCAGCAGGATGGACCGATGGCGGAACAAATGTTTACAACACGACAACATCGGATGTCGTCGGTATCGGAACAACAACTGCGTCGACCACATTGGAGATCGTCAAACAGGGATCAAGCGCGCCATTGATGATTTCAAACATTGCCACATCTGATGGCGATATTTTGATTATTTCTTCCGGCGGTAATGTGGGCGTTGGAACAATCACACCAGTTGGCGCGTTAACAGTGATGAGCGGGAACGTTGGTATCGGAACATGGAGCCCGACGGCAAGATTACAGGTGGTGGGAACGGTTGCAGCGACAGCATTCGCTGGTAATGGTTCAGCGATCACAGGAATTACATCAGGTGGTGGTTGGACCGATGGCGGAACGAATATTTATACTGAGACCGCCACAGATAATGTGGGAATCGGGACAACGACACCAAATGCCGCGACACTCGAGATCGTCAAGAACGCGGCACAGCCGGCATTAAAGGTGTCTTCCACAGCGACGGCGAATGGCGATTATTTGGTTATCAACTCTCAAGGGAATGTTGGTATCGGTACAACAGCCCCGCGTTCAGCATTGGCCGTCATGAACGGCAATGTAGGAATCGGAACAACGAACGCGGCAGCAGCATTAGCTGTTGGCGGCGCAT